>Ga0209726_10009569_pt1 | contig 10066 bp, 9 predicted proteins | sample Subgrocontami54m_FD_187453 | JGI IMG/M metagenome (GOLD analysis project Ga0209726, IMG submission 187453) | Subsurface groundwater microbial communities from S. Glens Falls, New York, USA - GMW46 contaminated, 5.4 m (SPAdes) (version 3) | ecosystem: Environmental > Aquatic > Deep subsurface >... | reverse complement strand
CACCGTGGGACAGGAGCCCGCGCTTCCCCGCTCGTGGCGCCGACGCCTCTCCCGACGGCGTCCCGAAGAGCCACGGCTCGTGACTGTCACCAGGCGTGCCCGCTCGGGTCACGTCCCGCCGGGGCACGACAGCGCGAAGCTCGGCTCGAGCAGGACGCCGCCGCTCGTCAGAGCGCCCCGTACACCTCGACTGTGCGGTCGGTCATGCGCGCGACCGAGAACTCGCTCCGTGCGCGCTCGCGTCCCGCCTCGCCGAGCTGCGGCAGCTCGAGCGCCTGCGCGACGCCGAACGCAAGCGCGGACGGATCGTCGGGCTCCACCAGCACGCCGGTCTCCCCGTGGACGACGAGCTCTGGCAGCGAGCTCACGCGCGACGCGACGACCGGTAACCCGGCGAGCATCCCTTCGAGGACGCCGAGCCCGAACCCCTCCCAGCGCGCGGGGTGGACGAGCAGTGTCGCACGGCGCAGCCACGCCGCGACGTCGGGGACGCGCCCGGGGAGGTACACACGACCGGCGACGCCGAGCTCCCGTGCGAGCGCTTCGAGCGTGGCGCGCTCGGGGCCCTCGCCGAGCACGACGAGCACGGTGTCGTCAGGCAGGAGCCTCAGCGCGCGGATCGCGACGTCGATGCCCTTCTGGCGCGTCAGGCGCGCGACCGAGAGCAGCACCGTGGCATGCGCGGGCACGTCGTCGGGAGGATTGACGCCCCACGCTTCCGGCAGGTCGTCGAGCCCGTAGTGGATCGTCTCGACCTTCGACTCCTCGACGCCCACGCGCCGCACGGTGAACTCGTGTAGTGCATCGGTGATTGTGATCACCCGGTCCGCGAGGCGCGAGAGCCCCCGCTCGACATGCCGGAACGGGCCGACCCGGAACGGATCGTCGTTGTGCTTCGTCGAGACGAGCCGTGCGCCGCGAAGCTTCGCAGCGACACCGCCGTACACGTCGGCGTGCACGAGGTGCGTGTGCACGACGTCGGCACGCGTCGCGCGGACGACCCGCGCGAGCAGCAACGGGTCGATGTCACGGGGAGCCGGAATGCGAATCGCAGGCACCTGCAACGCGCCGTAGAAGTCATTCGCCTTCCAGGCGGGATCGTCGAGGCCGACGAACACCGGCTCGATTCCACGCGCTGCCAGCGCGGGCAGCAACGCGAGCAGGTGCCGCTCGGAGCCGCCGATGCCCCGCATCCGGTGCACGTGCAGCACCCTCATGCGCGGCGCTCCCGGTCCCACGTGGCGAGGCGTGCGAGTGCCGCCGCCGCCAGCAGCGCGAGGAGGAAGTCCCACGCTACGCGGTAGCGCGTGGCCCCGACGAAGATCGCGGCGCACACGGTCTGGTAGGCGAGCAGCCCCAACGCGAGCGCGGCGAACGCACGCGGCACGAAGAAGACCCCGGCGGCGGCGAGAGCGTAGAGGGCGATCATGTAGGCAGGCTCGAAGACGCGCCGCCCGACGTCGAGGCGCGTTCCCGCCCCCGGGCGTCCCGACGTCTCGAACGCGGCGGGCTGCCACAGGAGCTGCGCCGAGAGCGCCGCGAGTCGCGCCTTGTCGCCCGGATGCTGCTTCACGTACTCGATCGCGAGATGCTGGAAGAACTGCATCTGGTGGCACTCGTCCGGATAGAAGCGATACGCGAGATCATGGCGGCCCTTCGCGTAGTAGCCCCACGCCTCGTCCGGAGTGTAGAAATCGCCCTTCGGCCGTGGTAGCGGGCGCTGCACGTCGTCGATCCACCGGCCGGACGTAAGCAGTCCGTATGTCTGCGGGTTGTTCGCCTTCCACAGCGCGCGCCCGTCCGTCGTGAGCGCGAAGCAGCCGACACTCACCTTGTTGCGTACGAGCCACGGCGCGACGGCCGTCGCAGCTCCCGCGAGCACGAGCGCGGCGACGAGCGCGGTCGACCGCGCACGCGGCAGACGCCACGCGATGTAGAGCGCGCACAGGACCGGGATGAAGACGAGCCGCGTGTTGCCGAGCATCGCGGCACCGGTGACGACACCCAGCAGCAGGGCGAGGCGCTTCGACGGCCGCTCCGCCACGACGAGCGTCAACAGCACGAGCGCTGCGGCGCACACCTGGTCGACGATCTCGCGGTTGACGTGCACGTCGTGCCACGCGAGATACGGGTTCAAGGTCGCGATCAGCGCCGCCGCGAGCCCGGCGCGCGGGCCGAGCGCGCGGCGGCCGATCTCGTAGACGAGCAGCGCAGTCACGCCGGCGAGCGCGATCTGCGCGAGCCCGATCGAGAGCCAGCCGCGCCCGCAGATCCAGTAGATCGGGATCAGGAACCAGCCGTAGAGCGGCTGGGTGTAGGCCGATGGCTCGCCCGGGATGAAGCCGAACGTCCCGTGTTGCACGAACGTCTGCGCGAACGTGTCGCTCTTCTCGGTGAACGACGCGGCGATCGCGTCGCGCTCGTGGAGCAGGATGGCGAGCCGCGGCACGATGCAGGCCGCTGCGACGGCGGCGTACGGGACGCGGCGGCTCACGGGCTCGCGACCGGAGTGGCGGGCTGCGCGCCGGGGTCGACGTGCGTCCGCTGCCACAGCTCGAGCATGACGAGCGTCCAGAGCCGGTGTCCGTGGTCGGCCCGCTCCGACGCGTGCTCGTCGAGCAGCCGCTCGAGCGCACCCGAGCGGAACCAGCCGCGCGAGCGCGCGTCGCCGCCCAGTAGCAGCTCGCGCGCGAGCGGCCGCAACTCGCCGCGGAACCAGTGCGCGAGCGGGACCGCGAACCCGGTCTTCCCGCGCCCCGCGACGGGCGGCGGCAGCTCGCTCGCGAAGGCGCGGCGTAACGCGACCTTGCCCTCGCGACCGCGGAACTTCAGCGACTCCGGCAGCGAGAGGCCGAGCTCGACCACGCGGTGGTCGAGGAGGGGTGAGCGCAGCTCGAGGGAGTGCGCCATCGACGCGATGTCCGACTTCGGCAGCAGGTCGCCGGGCAGGTACGTCGCCAGGTCGACGAGCTGCAGGCCTGCGATCCCGCGCGCGGGTGCCGGGCCGAGGAGGAAGCCCGGCGAGACGAGCGCACCGATCTCCGCCCTGGCGTCGTCGGTCCACAGCTCGGCGCGCTGTGCGAGCGTGAACACCTGCATCAAGCTCCCGTACCGCTCGGCCCGCGGAGTCGAGGCAGCCTCGAGGAAGCGGGCTGCGCGGAACATGGGCGAGCGGCGCTCTCGGCGGCCCGCGGGCAGCGCACGCAGTAGCCGCGCGCCCGCGGCCGCGGCCGGGGGCGGCACCCGGTCGGCGAGGCCCATCGCGGCGTAGCGCTCGTACCCTGCGAACGACTCGTCGCCGCCGTCGCCGACGACCGCGACCGTCACCTCGCGCCGCGCCGCCTCGCAGATCAGGAACAGCGGCAGTGCCGCCTCGTCGCCCAGGGGCTCGTCGAACGCCGCCGCGAGCCGGGGGAGCGTCGCCGCGGCGTCGGGCTCGACGACGATCTCCTCGTGCCGGGTGTCGTACCGCCGTGCGACGGCTTGCGCGTACGGACGCTCGTCGTAGCGCTCGTCGGCGAACCCGACCGTGAACGTGCGCACCGGATCGTGCGAGGCCCGCGCCATCAGCGCGACGACCACCGCCGAGTCGATGCCGCCCGAGAGCAGCGCGCCGAGTGGGACGTCGGAGACAAGCCGCTTCCGGACGGCGGCCGTCACCTCCTCGCGCACCCGCTCGAGCCACGCGGCGTCGGAGAGTGTCTCGTGCGAGAGCGCCGGCTCCCAGTAGCGCTCGATCCGCTCCGACGCGCCCTCGGCGACGAGCAGCGACCCCGGCGCCAGCCGCTGCACCCCGCGCAGGCCGGTCCGTGTGCCCGGGACGTATTGCAGTGCGAGGTACGAGTCGAGTGCGGCGAGGTCGGGCTCGCGGCTCACCCCCGGCAGCGCGAGCAACGCCTTCAGCTCGGATGCGAATGCGAGCGTTCCGTCGCCGAGCCGGGTCCAGAGGAGCGGCTTCTTGCCGAGCCGGTCGCGCGCGAGCACGAGCCGACCGCGCGGCGCGTCCCACAGGGCGATCGCGAACATCCCGTCGAGCCGCTCGACGAAGCGGGGCCCGTACTCCTCGTACAGGTGCGGAATCACCGGCGTGTCGCCCCGGCCGCGGACCTCGTGCCCTCGCTCGGCGAGCTCAGCGCGCAGTTCCGGAAAGTTGTAGAGCTCGCCGTTGAAGACCGCGACCACGTCGCCCGCCTCGTTCGCGACCGGCTGGTAGCCGAGCTCGAGGTCGATCACCTGGAGCCGCTGGTGGCCGAGGACGCACGCGCCGAAGGCGTCGGTCGAGCCCTGGTCGGGGCCGCGGTGGCGGATCCGCGCGCGCATGTCGTCGACGAGGTCTGCCGGCGGCTGCTCGGACGGCGAATAGAGTCCGCAGATCCCGCACACGCGTCACATAGTGCCTTCCGCACCCGTCGCGGCCGTTTCCTGCCATCTCGAGCAGCCGCTGCGCGAGGAGACGTGGCAGCGCTTCGACGCGTTCCAGAGGAGAAGGCCGGGCGGCTTCGACGTGATCGCGCTGATGCGTCCACCGAGCGCCGAGCACGGCGAGGACGAGGATGTATGGCTCGAACGTGCCCGCGAGGCGGCGGCGCGCGGGCCCTTCGGCCTCCACACCCACTGGACGAGCCCGACGCACGCGCGCCCGACCGGGGGCGACCCTGCGGCCCGCGTGCGCGCCGAGACCGAATGGATGCGCGACCGCGGCCTCGAGCCCGCGTTCTTCTGCGGCGGCGGGTGGTACAGCGACGGCGAGGTGCGTCGTATGGTCGCAGAGCTGGGCCTCGTCGACTGCACCGTCCGCGTCGGTGAGCCGGCACCGGGCGTGCTGCCGACCACGCACTCGCTCGGAGCCCTCGCGCGCGGCGTGCTCGGGCCGTTACCGCACTACGTCCACGCGTACTTCCACGACTACGACCTGCTCGACCCGCTCCGGCGTACGGTGCTCACCGTGGCGTTGACGGCCCTGTCCCGGCGCCGTCCGCCGCACAGCCCGGCCGCGTTCCTGCGCTGATCCCGCGGCGACTCTCACCTCCGCCCGTGCGGCATACACTTGCCGCTCCCGTGGCGACCAAGCCCCTCGTAGGCGACGGCGATCCGGACCTGAACGGCGCCGGCGGCGACGTTCCTCCGGTGCCCCCGCGATTGTCGGCGGACATCCGGTCGACCCGGATGCTGCCCGCGTCGGCGCAGATCCGCTCGCTCGCGCGACGCTCGCTCAGCATCGCAGCGCTCGTCGTCATCGACCTGTCCGCCCTCGCCGGCGCGGTCTACCTCGCGCTCGTGCTGCGTGAGCTCTACTACGGCGTGCGGCCCATCCTCTGGGGGCTGCCGTGGGATGCCGAGGCGAAGTGGTTGCCGTTTCTCACGATCATCACGGTGCTCGTGTTCTGGCGCGCCGGCCTCTACGCTTCGCGCGAGCGGCGCGCGGGGGCGGGCAGGGTCGTCTCGTCGCTTCTCCTCGTGACCGTGATCACCCTGGCATTCGCCGTGGGGACCGGATACCAGCACACGACGTTCGGCCTCTACCTGACGTCGTTCGTGCTCAGCGCCCTGCTCGTCTCGCTCCTGCGCGCGAGCTACGACCTGGTGACCCGCGACGTGTGGCGCCTCGCGGGCGCTCGCCGTCGCGCCGTTCTCGTCGGCGACGGCGAGCGGCTCGTAACGCTACGCCGTGCACTCGGGCTCGGCCGGGGCGGCATCGACTACGAGTTCGTGGGCGCCCTGACGTCCGACGACGCCGGCCCGAGCGGCCTGCCGGCGCTCGGTGGCATCGAGGATCTCGGTCGTGTGCTCGCGGCGCAACCGGTTGACGAGCTCATCGTGAGCGGCGTCGATCTCGGCGACAAGGAGCTGCTCGACCTGGTCGAAGAGGCGCACCGCTGGGGTGTGAAGGTGCGCGTCGCCCCGTCAATGACCGAGCTCTTGACGCAGCGCGCCGAGTACGTCGCGGGCCAGGGAGTACCCCTCTTCGAAGTACGCCCGCCCGTCTTCGCCGGCCTCGACTGGGTCGTGAAGCGGCTCTTCGACATCGGCGTGAGCGCCGGCCTGATCCTCGTGGCCGCCCCGATGTGGCTCGTGATCGCGCTCGCGGTGAAGCTCGACTCGCCCGGCCCCGTCTTCTACCGCGACCGCCGCGTCGGCCTCGGAGAGAGCGAGTTCGGGATGTTCAAGTTTCGCTCGATGTACATCGACGCGAGCGAGCGCCAGGCGGGGCTCGAGGGCGCGAACGAGGCGTCGGGGCCTCTCTTCAAGATCAAGGACGACCCGCGCGTGACGAGGGTCGGGCGGATCATGCGGCGGTATTCGATCGACGAGCTGCCGCAGATGCTGAATGTCCTGCGCGGCGAGATGTCGCTCGTCGGGCCGCGGCCGTTGCCGCTGCGCGACTTCGTCCAGCTCGAGGACTGGCACCGGAAGCGCTACCTCGTCCTGCCGGGAATGACAGGCCTATGGCAGGTGTCCGGCCGGATCGACCTCTCGTTCGACGATCTCGTGCGCCTCGATTTCTACTACCTCGAGAACTGGTCGATCTGGCTCGACATCTCGATACTCGCGAAGACGCTGCCCGCCGTGCTGGCACGCCGCGGTGCGTACTGACCCATGAGCGGCCGCCTCGGACGGCTCCGGCCCGAGCGCGCGGTCTGGTGGCTGCTCAGCCGCGCCCGCAGCCCGTGGGCGCTGAAGCTCGTCGCCCTGCCGGGTGTCGGTGCGGCTGTTCACGCCGCCAGCCACCGCGTGTGGCCGAAGGGCCGGCACGCCTGGGTCGCGGTGGAGTCCGGCCCGGCTCGAGGCCTGGAGCTCTTTCTCGACCTGCGCTACGACGCCAAGTCGTGGCTCGGTCAGATCGAGCCGGAGCTACAGGCTCGCCTCTCGGAGCTCGTGCAGCCCGGCGCGGTCGTTTGGGACGTCGGCGCGCATACAGGGTTCTTCACGTTGCTGCTCGCCCGTCTCGTCGGCGAAGAGGGACGGGTGGTCGCGTTCGAGCCGGACGAAGAGAGTCTGGGCGCGCTCGTTGCCGCGGTCGACCGCAACGGATTCGGAAACGTCCACGTTCGCCCCGTCGCCGTCTGGTCGGCTCCGGGTGTGGTCGGCTTCGAGCGCCGGGCCGACGCGGCGGAGGGTGCTCACGGCGCTGTGCTGCTCGAGGGTGGAAGCACCGAGGTCCCCGCGACGACGCTCGACGAGGAAGCCGAGACCGGCCCGCCGCCGGCCCTCGTGAAGATCGACGTCGAAGGCGCGGAGGAGCACGTCCTCCTCGGGGCCTCGCGGCTTCTCGCGGAGCGGAAGCCGATCGTCATCTGCGAAGTGCACGAGCTCCGGCGCGGCCGCGCAGAGCTCCTACCACGCGTCCGGCAGCTTCTCGTTGACTCCGGGTACGACATCGAGGAGCTCGATCCCGACCGAAGCCCGATCCATCTGCTGGCCACCCCGCGGCGATAACCGTTCCTTCACCTCCCCTTGCCACAATGGCCGGAATGAAGACGCCGAAGATTCTCGCCGTCGCCTCTGCGGCCGATCTCGACTTCCGCTACGGCTGCACCCCTGCGTGGTGGCAGCTCTGGAAGGGGATGGCCGACGCAGGCATCGATCTGATCGTGACGCCGTATCGCGGACATGCGATCGAATCCCCATGGTGGCGAACCGCGCCCAATCCGCTCTACCGCGAGGCCGAGACCTTCGCCGCCGCCCGCAACCTCGCCGCGCGGCTGAAAGGTGACCGGTATCTGCGGCGTGCGGAGTCGAGCCCCGAGGACACGCGCGCGGACAGGATGGTGCGCGAGGTGATCTGGCGCTACGTCACGCCGCGCTGGCAGAAGCACCTCGAGCGGATCCTCGAGCGCGAGGGCGACGTCGACGCGGTCGTCGTCTTCACCGTGCCGATGAGCCATCTCCGCGGCATTCCCACGGCGCTCCGCGAGCGCTTCGGCGTCCCGATCGTCTTCTACGACGGCGACGTGCCGATGAGCCTGCCGGAGTTCGGCGGCATGGACACCGGCTTCAACTACTACCACGGTGCCGATCCATCCGAGTACGACCTGCTGCTGTCGAACTCCGAAGGCGGCATCCCGCGCCTGCTCGAGCTTGGCGCGCGCCGGGCCGAGGCGCTCTTCTGGGCTGCTGACCCCGAGCGCTTCGCGCCGCTCGGCGTCGACAAGCAGTACGACGTCTTCTTCTACGGATACGGCGACAAGTTCAGGCGCGAGTGGATGCGCGAGCTCGTGGGCGAGCCGAGCAGGCGCCTACCCGAGCTCGGCTTCGCGCTCGGCGGCCGCGATTTCCGAGGCGACGTCGGGAGAGCGAGGGTGATCGGCGATGTGCCGTTCAACGTCTTCCCGCGTGCGATCTCTGCCGCGCGGATCAATTTGAACGTCACGCGCGGTGTGCACGCGACGGTGACGGCGTCGTCGACGTGTCGACCGTTCGAGCTCGCGGCCTGCAGTGCCGCGATCGTGTCGAACCCCCAGGACGGAATCGAGCGCTGGTTCGAGCCGGGCCGCGAGCTCGTGGTGGTGGCCGACGCCGACGAGGCGATAACGGCGTACACGGAGCTGCTCGCGGATCCCGCGCAGGCCGCGGAGATGGGGCGGCGCGCCCGCGAACGCGTGCTCGACGAGCACACGTACGCCCACCGGGCGCGTCGGCTGCTCGAGCTGCTCGATGTCCGGATGCCGGTGGCAGCGGGTGCCTGAGACCGTCGAGCTGGCCGCTGCCGCGCCGCCGCTCCCGGGGCTCTCCGACCTCCGTCGCGTCGCGATCGTGCCGGCCCTGAACGAGGAGCACACCGTGCCGCGCGTGATCGACGAGCTGCGGGCATTCGACCCAGGCCTCGACATCGTGGTGATCGACGACGGCTCGACCGACCGCACGGCCGACGTCGCCGGCGCGAAGGGCGCGTTCGTTCTCCGGCTGCCGTTCAACCTCGGCATCGGCGGCGCCGTCCAGACCGGCTTCCGCTTTGCGTTCGAGCACGGCTACGACCTCGCGGTCCGCGTCGACGGCGACGGTCAGCACGATCCCGCGCAGCTCCAGCGAATCATCGAGCCGGTGCTTCGAGGCGACGCAGACATCGCGGTCGGGTCCCGCTTTGCTGCCGAGGAAGGCGGCTACCGCTCGTCTCGGTCGCGGCGCGTCGGTATCCGCATCCTCGCGACCGTCGTGTCGCGGATCGTGGGCCAACGCGTAACCGACACGACCTCAGGCTTCCAGGCGCTCAACAGGCAGGGCATCGCGCTGTTCGCGCGCGACTACCCGCACGATTATCCTGAGGTCGAGGCGACAGTGATGGTCTTCCGCCACCGCCTGCGCCTGAGGGAAGTGCCCGTGTCGATGCGCGAGCGTGGCGGCGGCCGCTCTTCCATCACGGCGCTCCGCTCGATCTACTACATGGTCAAGGTGTTGCTCGCGATCTTCGTCGGCCTGTTCCGACGTCACGTGGTGCCGGACGAGGAGTCGCGATGACGCCGCTCGCCGTCTCCATCGCAGGCGCGATCGCGTCGTTCGCGCTCGTCCTCGTCGTGCTTGACCTGATCCGGCGTCACCGCCTGCGCGAGCGCTACGCGCTGCTGTGGCTCGCGACCGGGCTCGTGCTGACCGCGCTGTCGCTGTGGCGCGACGGGCTGAACACGATCGCCCGCTGGTTCGGCGTCCGCAGCTACCCGCCTGCGGTGCTGTTCGCCGTGGCCATTCTCTTCATCATCGCGGTCCTCCTCCACTATTCCACCGTGATCTCACGGCTCTCCGACCAGAACGTGCTCCTGGCGCAGAAGCTCGCGCTGCTCGAGCAGGAGCTGCGCGAGTCGACCGGGAGTGAGCGAAACTAGAAGATCGGGTTGTGGTCGCGAATCCCGTAGAGCATGAAACGCAACTCGAGGATCCCGAAGGCGAGGAGCGCGGCCGCGATCCCGAACGCGAGCAGCCGGCGCCGGGAGAGCCGGTCGACGACGAGACCGAAGCCGAGCGCCCAGGCAGGCACCGTCGTCAGCAGGTAGCTCGCCTTCGTGAGGTCTCCGTCCGGGCTCGGGAGCACGTACGAGCGCCACAGGTACGCGGCAACGGCGATCACGGGCAG
>Ga0209726_10009567_pt1 | contig 10066 bp, 9 predicted proteins | sample Subgrocontami54m_FD_187453 | JGI IMG/M metagenome (GOLD analysis project Ga0209726, IMG submission 187453) | Subsurface groundwater microbial communities from S. Glens Falls, New York, USA - GMW46 contaminated, 5.4 m (SPAdes) (version 3) | ecosystem: Environmental > Aquatic > Deep subsurface >... | reverse complement strand
CGGACGGGATTGCGGATTTCACTTCGCTCAAGCTGGAGGAAACCGGTCCGGACCGGGTGCGCGTCAGCAATGTGCGCGGACGGCCGGCGCCGGAAATGCTCAAGCTCGTAATCGGCTATCAGGATGGCTGGATCGGGGAAAGCCTCGCCTTCTTTCCCTGGCCCTACGCCTACGACCGCGCGATCAAGGCGCGGCAGTCCATGCTCGAGCGCTTCGAGCGCATGGGATTGCAGGCGGAGCAGATCCACTTCGATTTCGTCGGACTCAATACCCTGCACGGACCGGCTGCCCCCCTGCCGGAGCGCAATGCGGCCAATGAACTGAACGAAGTGGGACTGCGCTGCGCAGTGAAGACCAAGACTGCCGAGGAAGCCGAAAAGGTGAGGCGCGCCGGTTCGCACCTCTGGATCATGGGCCCGGGGGGCACTTCCTTCGGCACGCCGATAAAACCCCGGCCGGTGGTATCGCTCTGGCCGACGCTGATCCCGCGCGAGTTTGTCCAGACCCGCGCCGAAATACTGGAGGCTTGAGACATGGCCAGGCTATTGCGCGACATCGCTTACGTGCGTTCCGGCGACAAGGGCGACATCTGCACCGCCGGATTGATTGCGAAGACGCCCGGGGATTATGCGGTCCTGTTGCGCAGCGTCACGCCGGACAAGGTGAAGGCGCTCTACGGCGACTGGGTGAAGGGCGAGGTCAACTGCTACCCGATGGACAACATCCAGGCGGTCGTGGTGGTGATGCAGCAGGCGCTCGGCGGCGGCGCCACGCGCACGCTGCGCCTGGACCAGACCGGCAAGGCGCTGGGGCACGCGCTGCTGCGCCTCCCCGTGGCGGAGTAATGGCGGCAATCCATTCGAACCTGCGCCGCGACGCTGCGGCCTACGCCGAAAATTGCGACGCCTACGAAATTCTGCGCAACCGCGTCGCGGCAGCGCGCGCTCAGGCGATCGTCGGAGGAAGCCAGACCGCGCGAGACCTGCATCGATCGCGCGGCAAGCTCCTGGTGCGCGAGCGCATCACGACTTTGCTCGACCCGGGCACGCCATTCCTCGAAATCGGCCAGCTCGGCGGACATGAACTCTACGATGATCCCACGCCTTCGGGCGGGATCGTTACCGGTGTCGGCATGGTCTCGGGGCGGGCGTGCGTGATCATGGCAAACGACGCCACGGTGAAAGGCGGCACGTATCTGCCGATCACCATCAAGAAGCAGGTGCGCGCTCAGGCAGTGGCCAGGGAAAACGGCCTGCCGTCGATTTATCTGGTCGATTCGGGCGGCGCGTTCCTGCCGTTGCAGGAAGAAATCTTTCCCGACGAGCATCAGTTCGGGCGGATTTTTCGCAATATTGCCGAGATGTCGGCGCTGGGGCTGCCGCAGATATCCGCGGTGATGGGATCGTGCACCGCCGGCGGCGCCTACGTTCCCGCAATGTGCGACGAAACCATTATCGTCAAGGGAACCGGGACGATCTTCCTCGGCGGGCCGCAGCTCGTACAGGCGGCAACCGGCGAGCGCATCGATGCGGAATCCCTGGGCGGCGCGGACGTGCACACGCGCCGTTCCGCAGTCGCGGACCACTATGCCGAGAGCGACCTGCACGCGCTGACGCTGGTGCGCGAGATCATCGCGCGCCCCGCGCTGCGCTCGGCGGCGCCGCCGCCGCTCGCCTCCGAAGAGCCGCTCTACGATCCTGCGGAAATCGCCGGGCTGATTCCGGCGAACCCGAAGGAACCCATTCCGGCGCGCGAAATCCTCGCGCGCCTCCTCGACGCGAGCCGCCTGGTCGCATACCGCGAGCGCTACGGTCCGACGCTCATCTGCGGGACCGCCGCCATAGGCGGATACCCCGTCGGCGTGCTCGTCAACGACGGGGCGCTGTTCAGCGAATCGGCGCAAAAGGCCGCGAATTTCATCGAGCTTTGCAGCCAGACGGGGGTGCCTCTGCTGTTCCTGCACAACATCAGCGGCTTCATGGTCGGCCAGCAATACGAAGCCGGCGGCATCGCGCGCGACGGCGCCAAGATGGTGAATGCCGTGTCGTGCGCCAGGGTGCCGAAATTCAGCGTGCTGATAGGCGGCAGCTACGGCGCAGGCAACTTCGCCATGTGCGGCCGCGCGTTCGGCCCGCGGCTGATGGCGATGTGGCCGAACGCGCGCACCTCGGTGATGGGCGGCGAGCAGGCGGCAACGGTCCTGTCGCTGGTGCGCAGCGAACAGCTGGCCAAGCAGGGCAAGCCGTTCCCGCCGGATGAAATAGAGCGGTTCAAGCAACCGATACGCAAGCACTACGAGGACCACAGCCATCCGGTCTACTCGGCCTCGCGCCTGTGGGTCGATGCAGTCGTCGATCCGGTCGAGACGCGCCAGTGGCTGACCCTGGGACTGGCGCTGGCGGCCGCGTCGCCGAAGGAAGCGACGCATTTCGGCGTATTCCGCCTATAAATGATAAGCCGGGTCCTGATCGCAAACCGCGGCGAAATCGCCAGCCGCATCGCCCGAACCTGCACACGCATGGGGATCGAGTACGTGGCGGTGTATTCGCAAGCCGATGCCGGCGCTGCGCATTTGCGCGGCGCTGCCGCCAGGACTTGCATCGGCCCGCCGATTGCGGCGCAAAGCTATCTCGATCAGACACGCATTATCGCCGCAGCGCGCGATCACGGCTGCGATGCGATCCACCCGGGCTACGGCTTTCTGTCGGAGAACGCCGGGTTCGCCCGTGCAGTCGCGGCGGCCGGACTGCGCTTCGTCGGCCCGTCTGCGAGCGTGATCGAATCTCTGGGCGACAAGGCGCGGGCGAAAAAACTCATGCACGACGCCGGCCTGCCCACGGTTCCGGGGATGGCGCACGCGAGCGAGGACTTGAACGATCTCGAGCATGCGGCCGAGGCTGTCGGCTATCCGCTGCTCCTCAAACCGACCGCGGGCGGCGGCGGCAAAGGCATGCAAGTGGTCCGGGAACCAGGGATGCTGCGCGAAGCGCTGGAACGCGGCATGCGCCTCGCGCGCGCGCATTTTTCCGACGGCCGGCTGATCCTCGAGCGCTATTTCGATCGCGCGCGCCATGTGGAGGTGCAGATCTTCGGCGATTCCCACGGCAACGTGGTTCATCTGTTCGAGCGGGAATGCTCGCTGCAACGCAGGCATCAGAAGATCATCGAGGAAGCACCCGCGCCGCGGCTGGATGAAACATTGCGCGCCCGGCTGCTCGCCGCTGCGGTGCGCGGTGCAAAGGCGGTCGGCTACGACAACGCCGGCACCTTCGAGTTCATTCTCGGAGATACCGGGGGGTTCCACTTTCTCGAGGTCAACACGCGCCTGCAGGTGGAACACCCGGTGACCGAAGCCATCACCGGAGTGGACCTGGTGGAGTGGCAATTGCGCTGCGCGAGCGGCGAACCGCTGCCGCTGGCACAGGCGGACATATACGCCTCCGGTCACGCTTTCGAATGCCGCATCTATGCCGAGGATCCGGCGAACGACTTCCGCCCCGCGCCCGGCAAGGCAATGCATGTTTCCTGGCCCGAGGCAGCCCGCGTCGAAGCCGGGATCGTCGAGGGAGGGGAAGTCAGCGCGCATTACGACCCGATGGTGGCAAAGCTCATTACTCACGGCGAAACCCGGGCAGACGCCAGAACCGCCATGCTCGCGGCGCTGCGCTCGACGGCGGTGCTCGGCCTGACGACGAACCTCGGTTTCCTGCAACAGCTGATGAATGACCCGAACGTCGTGCAAGGCTCGTATCACACGCAATATCTGGACGAAGTGCCGTTCAAGCCACGGGACGCCACGGCTGCGGCAATCGCCTGCGCCTGCGCGGCAACCCTCGCCGCAGAGCGCATGCGCCAGCCCCGCTGGCCCTGGAGCGCCGGCCATTCAGCCGGCGTGTTCGATCGCGACAAGCTGGTTCCCGCTGCCCCGCTGGGCGAACTGTGGTTCTGGGTCGGCCACGAAACCCTCAAGGGCGCATTCGGCCAATGCGATGACAGCGGCATCGAGGTCTTCGTGAACGAAGAGCGTTTCTTTGTCGAGGTCGATGCCGCCGGCGGCAAGGTGTTGCACGGCAAACTGGGCCCGATCGGCTGGCACGCGACGCGGGCAAGCACTGCGATCGAGCTGATGCTAGACGGCGCGCGCTACAGCGTGCAGACCTACGCGGATCGGAACCCGGCACAGTTCTCGATCGGCGCATCGGCATTGGCACCGATGCCCGGCGTGGTGGTCTCGCTGCCCACAAGTGTAGGCCAGGCAGTAGCCGAGGGTGACGTGCTCGCCATCGTCGAAGCGATGAAAATGGAAAACCGGGTGACCGCTGCCTTTGCCGGGACGGTCACGGCGATCAATTGCCGCTTGCATGAAACTGTCAACGCGGGCGACCTGCTGGTCACTGTCGAGCCCTCCGAGTAGCAGGCATGCCCCAAGCGCCGAAATCCCCGCAATCAGCTTCCGCGCACGCGGGAAACGCCGCCGGCCCGGAGGCCGGCAGGCGCGCGCAATCGGCGCCGGCTCCCGAAGCAGGACAGGTGCGCGTGCTTGCCCGCGGGCTTTCCATCCTGCGCGCATTCACCCCCAGGAACGAATGGTTAAGCAATCAGGAGATCGCCGCGAGGACCTCCCTGCCCCGGCCGACCGTGTCGCGCCTCACCGCCAACCTGACCAGTCTGCACTACCTCAGCTACTCGAGCGCATCGCGCAAATACCGCCTCGGTACTTCTGTGCTCGCGCTCGGTTTCGGTGCGCTCGCGAATGTGGACATCCGCGTGCTCGCACGGCCTCCCCTGCAGCGCCTGGCCGATCAGGAAGACGCGCTGGTGGTGCTGGCGAGCCGCGATGCCATGGCGATGGTCTGCAATGAAGTCTGCCATAGCAGCAAGAGCATCTTCACCCTGCGGGTAAATGTCGGTTCGCGCCTGGTCCTCCCCTACTCGGCGATGGGGCTCGCCCTGCTCGGCGCGATGACTCCGGAGGAGCGCGACGAGGCGCTGCGGCTAATCAATCGAAGCTTCCGCAAGAACTGGGGCGAATTGCAAAAACTCATCCACGCCTCGGTCGAGCAGTACCAGCGCTGCGGTTTTTGCACGACCTTGGAAACCCTGGAGAGCGGCATCAACGGCATCGCCGTGGCTGTCGACACGCCCGGCGCGCCGCACAGCTTCACCATCGGCCTCGCCGGGCCGAGTTTCCGCTTTCCTGTCGCGCGTCTCGAGTCCGACCTCGGGCCCAAGCTGCTCGCAATTCGGCGCGATCTTGAAGCGCGGCTCGCCGAGCTTCTGCCCGGTGCGGGAGAAACGCGATGATCAAGCGCGCTGCGCTCGCTGCCGAACCCCCATCGGCGCAAGCCGAGGTCGATTCGCTGCAGCGCGGCCTGGAGATTCTGCGCTCGTTCCGCAACGGGGAAAAATCCCTGCAACTCGCCGACATCCTCGAGCGCACCAAGATTCCGCGCCTGAGCGCGCAAAAGCTGTTGAATACGCTTACCGCGCACCATTTCCTGCGCTACCTGCCGGAGCTGGATCGCTACGAACCCGATGTGTCCTGTTTCGTGCTCGGCCACGCCCTGCGCGCGAGCCTGCCCATCCTGCGCGTTGCGCGACCGGTCATGCAGGCGCTCGCGGAGAAACTCGGGATCGACGTGTTCCTGGCGATCAGGGAAGGCATGGAAATGATGATCGTCGAATACTGCAGCGCGCGCACCGAAGCTGCGGAATTCCGTGTCGGCGGCCTCCTGCCCCTGGCGCAGACAGCGGCCGGGCGCGCCTGGCTGTGGGCGCAGAAACCGGCGACGCAGGGCGAATACATCGAGCGCATCCGCGTCGAAGCAGATGGCAACGCGCTGAGTCCGGTCCCCGGGATCTATCGCGCCTTTCAGGACCTCGCGGAGCGCGGCTACTGCCTGTCGCTCGGCGAATGGCTGCAGGACAGGCACGCCATCGCAACCCCCTTGATCACCGGCGGCGGCCGCGAAGTGTTCGCACTTGCGGCAATGGCCGCGGATCAACGGTTGAAGGAATCGTTGTTCAGGGATTCCGTCGCATCGGCGCTCGTCGATGCAGCCACGCGCATCAAGAACGAGATGCCTCAGACAGAAAGAGCATAAGAGTGTAAGGAGATCACGCACCCCGTTCAGGTGTGCGTTACGCGCGGTTCTGATTGTGCGATGAGCTGCCGCCGAGGTAGATATCCGTTACGTACGGGTTGTGCAACAGCTCCGAACTGGCTCCGTGCAGGGCGAGCCGGCCGGTTTCGAATACGTATCCGTAACTCGACAAGCGCAATGCCAGGCGGGCGTTCTGCTCGACCAGAACGATCGTGATTCCGTCGCGGTTGATCGCCGGTATGATTCGCGCCAGATGCGATACGATCAGCGGCGCGAGACCGAGCGAAGGTTCGTCGAGCAACAGCAGCCGCGCCCTGGTCATCAGCGCTCTGCCGATCGCCACCATTTGCTGCTCGCCGCCCGAAAGGCTCCCGGCGGTCTGTTGCAGGCGCGGCTGCAGGTGCGGAAAATACGCCAGCACCCGGTCGATGTCGCTGCGGAAGCTCGCGTCCCGGCGGCGAAGATAGCCGCCGACGCAAAGATTCTCGTACACCGTAAGATCCGGGAACAAGCGGCGTCCCTCCGGTGACATCGCCACGCCCCGGGACGCCGCATGGTAGGCCTTGAGGTTCGTTATGTCCTTCCCCTCCCAGGTGATCCGCCCGGTTCTCGCAGGCACCAGCCCCACCAGGGATTTCAGGAACGACGTCTTGCCGGCACCGTTGGCTCCGAGGACGCACACGACCGATCCCGCCTCGACGGACAGGTTGATGTCCTCCAGGACCACGACGTTGCCGTAGGCGACGCTCAGCTGGCGTACTTCCAGGCTACTCAAAGTCGGCTCCGAGATACGCCTCGATCACCTCCGGGTGCGCCACAATCCGCGCCGGCACGTCTATGCCGATCACCTTGCCGTAGTTCAGCGCAAGGATGCGGTCGCACACGCTGGTGACCATGCGCATATCATGCTCCACCAGGATTACATCGATGTGGCGCTTCGAGCGGATCTGCGCGATGAGTTCCGCCATCGCCTCGGTTTCCGCAAGATTGAGTCCCGCAGCGGGTTCATCCAGCAGCAACTGAAGCGGATGCTGCGCCAGTGCGATGGCGACCCCGAGCATCTTCTGCTTGCCATAGGGCAGGTTGCCGGCAGGAACCTGCGCCACATCTGCAAGGCGCGAAAATTCGAGAAGTTCTTCCACCGTCGCCCTGGCTTTTTTTGCACCCGCGGAAATGACCCCTTTCCTGAAAAACCAGGCTGGATTTCCGATGCACCCGAACATGCTGCCGCGCCGGATGTTTTCGTACACCGACTCCTGCTTGAATACCGTTGCCGACTGGAAGGTTCGTACCAGCCCGAGACGCGCAATCGCATCGGTCGGAAGGCGGCTGATCGAATTCCCGCGGAAACGCACGCCGCCGCTCGTCGCGGGAAATACGCCGGTGATCAGGTTGAACAGCGTGGTCTTGCCCGAACCGTTCGGGCCGATCACTCCCAGGATCTCGCCGCGAACCGTGCGGAAGGAAAGATCGCTGATCGCACGCAGGCCCCCGAACGCTTTGTTCAGCCCCTGCACTTCCAGCACCACATCGCTCACTGCGCCGCCCCTTTTCGTCCGCGCCGGAACTTCTCGACTACGCCATACAGGCCGTTCGGCATGAACAGAAGAAAGAAGATCAGCAGGATGCCGTAAAGGAGCACCTGATATTGCTTCGCGTCGCGCAAAAACTCCGGCAGCGGAACGAGCAGCAGCGCGCCGAGAATCGATCCGAGCGGATGGCTCCCCCCGCCGATCACATTGATCACCACCAGATTGACCGGCACCCAGAATCCGTAATCCTCGGGAGTCACCAGCGTCAGATAGTGGCCGTACAACGCCCCGGACATCCCCACGAGGAACGCACTGAAGCAAAAAGTCAGGAGACGGTACTGGCGCGAATCGATACCCAATGAGCGCGTCAAAGCCTCGTTCTCGTCGAGCGATGTGATCACCGCACCCAATTCGCTGCGATACAGCGCGCGCACGGAAGCGTAGGCAAATGCCGCCAACGCAAGCGCCAGCAGATAGAACCCGTCCCGGCTCTGGATCTCGTGTCCGAACAGGCCGGGCCGCGGGACTCCGGCAAGACCATTGCTGCCGCCGAACAGACTCACCCACTCGATGAACATCAGGACGATGATTTCGCCGAACGCGAAAGTCAGCAGAACGAAATAAACGCCCCTGATCCTGAGAAATACCTGACCTACCAGCCAGGCAAGCAGGGTCACGCCGAATGCGGCGCCGAAAAAAGCCGCCGGGAAAGGCAAGCCGAGACGCATCATGAGCACGGCTGAGCCGTACGCGCCAAGGCCCATGAACGCCCCATGGGCGAACGATATCTGACCGATGCGCAACATCAGGTTCATGCTCAAGGCCAAGGTCGTGTACAGACCGATCATGACGCCTATGTGCGTCAGGAACGGCGCGCGCAACACGAAAGGCAGCACTGCGAGGATGACGATGATCGACAGGAATTTCAGAGCGGATTTCATCGCTTTCATCGCCCCAGAAGGCCGGTCGGCTTGACCAGCAGGATCAGTACGACGATCGCGAAGGAAACCATGGTCGCCACTGTCGTGTTGATCAGCGTCGCAAACACCGATTCGGTCAATCCCAGGACAACCCCGCCGAGGACCGCGCCGGGAACGCTCCCCAGACCGCCGAGGATGACCACGATGAAGGCCTTGAGCATGGGCTGGGAGCCCATATACGGGTATACAGTGTAAATTGGCGCCATCAGCGCGCCCGCAAAACCTGCAAGCATCGCGCCGGTCCCGAAAGCGAGAGGGTGGATGATCTTCGGACGCACGCCATGGATCGAAGCGATCTCCTCGTCCTGCACCACGGCGCGCATCGCCAGACCAGCCTTCGTATAGCGCATGAACAGGTAAAACAGGCCCAGGATCAGCAGCGCCATCAGCCCCACCGCAAGGCGGTCGCGCGGAACCATGACCTCACCGAATTGGATTACACCCGAAACCGGACGCGGCACGGAATGCTCGTCGGGGCCGAACAGTATGAACGCCGTCGCCTGCAGGGTGATCGAAATCGCGAGCGCCATGATCATCCCGTTCAGCTCCCGCCCGATGAACGGCCGGAACAGGACACGCTCCAGCACCGCACCGAACAGGCCCAGTGCCACGGCCGCCAGGACCACGACAAGATAGTAATTCCAGCCCAGCGATCCGACCAGCACATAGACCAGGAACGCCGCGACCATGTACAGTTCGCCGTGAGCGAAATTGATGACGCGCATGATCCCGAAAATCAGCGTGAACCCGAGAGCCATCAGGATGTAGACCAGCGACGACGTCAGGCCGTTGATGGCGATCTTTATTGCGAGTTCGAACATTCGCGATGATTCCGGAAACGGCCGTCCGCCGGGACCTGCAAAACGCCCGGCGGACGCGGCAACTTGCTAGTCCATCTGGCCGATGATCACCTGCTCGCCGTTCTTGATCATGCCGATGAATGTCGGCGTCAGGATCTGGTGGTTCACACCGTACGCCTTCATGCCGCCCCAGCGAATCGTTCCCTGCAGGCCCTTGTACGGTGATCCCTTTTCCAGTGCCGTCCGGATCTTGTCGGTATCGTCCACCGTGCCGGCTGCCTGAACCGCGTTCACCAGCATCTGCACGGCATCGTAGAAATACACGACGAACTCGTTCATCGGCGGCTTGAGAACTTTGGCATACTTCGCCTCCAGATCCTTGTAGTTCTTCGTGGTCACGTCGGCGGCCGCATAGCAGATCAGCCCCTCGGCGAACTCTTTTCCGGCAGCTGCCACGATCTGCGGCACTCCCGGACCGCCTATCTTGACGAACTGCCCCTTGAAGCCGAGTTCGCGCGCCTGGCGGATCACCAGGCCGGCCGTTCCGGGCGGCGTCGTCCCCAATTCGATGATATCGGGCTTGGTCGCCAAGATCCGTGTCAGCACCGGCTGAAAATCCTTGAGGCTGCGCTCGAACAGGTCCGAGGATA
>Ga0209726_10009565_pt1 | contig 10068 bp, 10 predicted proteins | sample Subgrocontami54m_FD_187453 | JGI IMG/M metagenome (GOLD analysis project Ga0209726, IMG submission 187453) | Subsurface groundwater microbial communities from S. Glens Falls, New York, USA - GMW46 contaminated, 5.4 m (SPAdes) (version 3) | ecosystem: Environmental > Aquatic > Deep subsurface >... | reverse complement strand
ATCCCTCTCCCTCCGGGAGAGGGACCGAGGGTGAGGGAAATACGAGGAGGCAGGGTTTCCTCCTCACGCCTCACGCTTTTTTTCCAGCTCGGCGAGCTTCGCTTCGAGCTGGACAAGTTTTTCACGCGTGCGCGCGAGCACTTCGCTCTGGACGTCAAACTCTTCGCGCGTCACCAGATCGAGGCGCGCAAAAGTGCTCGCCAACATCGCACGCAGGTTTTTCTCGATGTCGCGGGCCGGGTTGCCGGCGAACACTTCCTTGATCCTCGCGCCCAATTCGTCGAGCTGCTTTTGGTCAAGCATCGGTAGCCTCCGAAGCCCAGAATGGTCATTAATTTACCACGCTGCACGGCATCGACCGTGAGCGGGGTCGTAACGGACGCAGATTCGCCTCGAGCGCATGGAGAGCGCAATCCAATATCGTCATGGCACGGTCCTGGTGCGTAACCTTGTGCCGCCGCATCATTTCGGTGCATCCACTTGGCGCATCGTACCCGGAAAGTGCGATTTTAAATCTTGAAATCAACGGCTCAATAATTGGCACGGTACGTGCTTTGACGTAATGGCAAATCGCAGTTTCGTTAACTTCATCAAGGGGACAATGATGTTCAAACGTAACGTAATCTTCGCGGGTATCATCACGGCGGTCTTGGGCGCGCCCGGCGCAGTGCTGGCGGCCGATAAGCCGGTGGATGTTCTGGGCTTCGAGTTGACCGGCTACGTCGACGTCGGTTACCAGAGTTACTCCACGGGGAGCGGCAAGTTTATTTCCGGCACGAACGCGCGCGTGTTCGATTTCGACCGCAACGGACTGAACCTGCAAAACCTGGAACTGCAGCTGGCCAAAACCCCCGAGAACGGTTTCGGCGGCGTACTCGACGTGACCGTCGGCAAGGATGCCGACACGATCGCCGGCTACGGCACGATCGACAAAAACCGCGGCCCCGCCAACGGCGTCAACAAGAAAATCGACATCACGCAGCTCCACCTGCACTATGGCGCCGGGCCGTTCAGCCTGATCGCGGGCAAGTTCGTTACATCCGCAGGCGCGGAGGTCATCAAGAGCCCGAGCAACACCAACTTCTCGCGCGGCATTCTGTTCGGTTACGCGATTCCGTTCACTCACACCGGCTTGCGCGGGACCTATAAGTTAAGTGACACGGTAAGCCTGATCGGAGGCGTCAACCAGGGCTGGGACACGGTGCAGGATACCAACGGCTCAAAGGCGCTCGAGTTTGGCGCGAGCATCAATCCGGTCAAGGACTTTACCTTGATCGCCATGCTGCATAACGGCAAGGAAAAAATCGTGAACTATCCGGATGCCGCCAGAGTCGCGGCGCTGGATGGCACGCGCAATCTGGTCGACATCGTTGCGACCTACAACGCGACCGACAAGCTGTCTTTGGTTCTGAATTACGACAACGCCTCACAGCAGAACGCCACCCTGCTTTCCGGGGCAACCGGCACCGCGAAATGGGAAGGCTGGGCGGGGTACGTGAACTACGCCATCAACGATGCGTGGAAAGTCTCGCTGCGCGGCGAATGGTTTAACGACAAGGACGGCTACCGCACGACTGTGCAGCCGGGCGCCACCGCCGGACAAAAGTGGAAAGAGGCGACCATTACCGTCGCCTATCTGCCGGCCAAGAATGTCGAGTTGCGCGGCGAGCTGCGTTTCGACCGCTCGGATCAGAACGTGTTCCGCGATCGGGACGGTGTCGCCTCCAAGTCTTCCCAAAACTCGATCGGGCTGGAAGCGATTTACAAGTTTTAGGCACGGCCAACCCGACAAACTCTCATTCAAGAGGTGTTGACATGAAACTAGTCACTGCAATCATCAAGCCGTTCAAGCTTGACGAGGTACGTGAGGCGCTGTCCGCGATCGGCGTGCAGGGCGTCACCGTTACCGAGGTCAAGGGATTCGGACGGCAAAAAGGCCATACCGAGCTGTACCGCGGCGCGGAATACGTGGTCGATTTCCTGCCCAAGGTAAAAATCGAGGCCGCGATCAAGAGCGAAATGCTCGATTCTGTAATCGAGGCGATCGAAAAAGCCGCCAATACCGGCAAGATCGGCGACGGCAAGATTTTTGTTTTTGAACTCGAGCAGGTCTATCGCATTCGCACCGGTGAAACCGGCGCCGACGCGCTATAAGGGAGAACCACATGAAACGCTTAATGACATTGCTCGCGCTGTTCGGCGCACTCAGTCTGGGCGCTGCGCCTGCTATTGCGCAGGACAAGCCCGCGGCTGACGCGCCTGCCGCCACTGCACCTGCTGCTGCCGCGCCTGCCGCCGCTACCGCAACCGCAGCGCCCGCGCCGACCCCCAACAAGGGCGACACCGCGTGGATGCTGACTTCGACCGCACTGGTCCTTCTGATGAGCGTGCCGGCGCTGGCGCTTTTCTATGGCGGACTGGTCCGGAGCAAGAACATGCTGTCGATGCTGATGCAGGTATTCGTCACGTTCTCCCTGATCGTGGTTCTGTGGTGCATCTACGGCTACAGCCTGGCCTTCACCGAGGGCAACGCGTTTTTTGGCGGCTTTGACCGGCTGTTCCTGGGCGGCACCTTCGATGCAATGAAGAGTGAGTTCGCGCTGGGCGGAACATTCAGCAAAGCGACACCCATGTACGAGCTGGTCTTCGTCGCGTTTCAGGCCACTTTCGCCGCCATCACCTGCTGCCTGATTCTGGGCGCAGTAGCGGAACGGATGAAGTTCTCCGCCGTGCTGATCTTCATGGTTCTGTGGTTCACGTTCGCCTACGCGCCGATCGCTCACATGGTGTGGTTCTGGATGGGTCCTGACGCCTACACGGATCCCAAGCTGGTGGATGCACTCAACGCCAAGGCGGGGCTGCTCTGGCAGTGGGGCGCACTCGACTTTGCCGGCGGCACTGTCGTGCACATCAACGCGGGCGTCGCGGGCCTGGTCGGCGCCTATATGGTCGGCAAGCGGATCGGTTACGGCAAGGAAGCGATGTCGCCGCACAACCTTACGATGACCATGGCCGGCGCCGCGCTGCTGTGGTTCGGCTGGTTCGGTTTCAACGCGGGTTCCGCGCTTGAGGCGAATGGCACCGCGGCGCTTGCATTCATGAACACGTTCCTGGCTACTGCCTGTGCGGTACTGGGCTGGATGTTCGCTGAATGGATGTTCAAGGGCAAGCCCTCGATGCTGGGTGCGGCCTCGGGTGCCGTCGCAGGATTGGTGGCGATCACTCCGGCAGCCGGCAACGTCGGCATCGCCGGTGCTTTTGTGATCGGCTTGGCCGTCGGTCCCCTGTGCCTGTGGGCCGTCAACGGGCTGAAGAAAATGCTGGGTGCCGACGATGCGCTGGATGTTTTCGGCGTGCACGCGGTGGGCGGTGTCTTTGGCGCGCTGATGACCGGCATATTCAACTCGCAAAGCCTGGGCGGTCCGGGGCTGGTCACGGACTGGGTCACGGGCAAGGTTGGCTCCAACCCGATCATGGATCAACTCTGGATCCAGGCCCAGGCCGTCGGTGTGACGGTAATCTGGACCGCGGTGGTAGCCTTCATCGCCTTCAAGATAGCGGACATCATCGTCGGGCTGCGCGTATCCGAAGAATCGGAACGCGAAGGGCTTGATATCAACGAACACGGCGAATCGGCCTATCATATGTAATGCCGTAACAAAGTGTGGTTGCAACGGGCGCCTGCGGGCGCCCGTTTTTTTTCGAGTTCGCTGCGGGCTGGTCATCCGCGGCGGTATTGCTACAATAGTCTCTAATCATGAGAGCCGCCGCCGAACCCTTTTGATTCGCGCCCGCCGGGCGTGACTTCGATGCAACGGCAGCAATCGAAGCTATCGGTATCGATTTCCCTGTGTCCCCAGCCCCATGAAAATCGCCTTCATCGTCGACCCGCTCGACAGCTTCAAGGTCCACAAGGACACCACATTCGCGATGATGCGCGAGGCGGCGGCACGCGGCCACGAACTCCACGCGCTGCTGCAGGAGGACCTGGTATGGCAGGATGGCGTCGTCAGCGGTCACGCACGGTGTCTACACCTCACCGCCGGTCAGGATCCCTGGTACCGTGTCGAAGAACCGCGCATGACGCCGCTCAACCGGTTTGACACGGTATTGATGCGCAAGGACCCGCCGTTCGACATGGAATACGTCTACAGCACCTACTTGCTCGAACTTGCCGAAACGCAGGGAGCGCGCGTATACAACAAACCGCGCGCGATTCGCGACCACAACGAAAAGCTGGCCATCGCGCAGTTCCCGCAGTTCACGCCGCCGACAGTGGTCACTCGCCGCGAACCGCAGTTGCGTGAGTTTCTCGCGCAGCACCGCGACATCATCATCAAGCCGCTGGATGGCATGGGCGGCACGTCGGTATTTCGTATTAATCAGCATGACCCGAACGTCAGCGTGATCATCGAAACGGTAACCGACCGCGGGCAACGTACCGTTATGGCGCAACGCTACATCCCGGAGATTATCAACGGTGACAAGCGCGTGCTGCTGATCGGCGGCCAGCCGGTGCCGTACGCGCTTGCACGCATTCCGAAACCGGGCGAGACCCGCGGCAATCTCGCTGCAGGCGGAACCGGCGTTGCGCGCGAGCTTACCCCGCGCGACCGCAAAATCGCCGCCGCGCTGGGCCCGCAGCTGCACGCACAGGGACTGTTGCTGGTCGGTCTCGATGTGATCGGCGATTTTCTGACCGAGATCAATGTCACCAGCCCCACCTGCTTTCAGGAAATCGCGGATCAGACCGGATTCAATGTCGCCGGCATGATGATTGACGCGCTGGAGCTTGCGGCCGCCCACCGCTGAACGCGTTTCCGGTGTCTTGATGCCGGCCACCAACTGCCAAAAGTCGGCCCATCAGGCGTTTTGTATTTTGCCGCACCTGCATGATGCTTTGCGGTAAGATAAAATAATCAGTGACATAAACCTGCCACAAGACTTATTGCATGATAGGCGTCCTGCTTATCACCCATGGCACGCTGGGTGAAAGCCTGGTTAATTGCGCGAGCCACGTAATCAACAAGCGGCCGCCACGGCTCAGGCAGTTGGGCATCACCGCGCAGGACGATCCGGCCCTGCTGCTGCCGCAGGCGCGTGCGCTGGTCGACGAACTCGACGCCGGCCAGGGCGTGCTGATCCTGACCGACATGTTCGGCGGCACGCCGAGCAACATGGCCTCAAAGCTGGTGATACCGGGCAAGGTCGAGGCGGTAGCCGGTGTCAGCCTGCCGATGCTGATCCGCGTGCTTACTTACCGCGACCGCGAGTTGGCAACGATAGTGAGCAAGGCAATCAGCGGCGGCCGCGACGGCGTAATGCGGGTACCTATGTTCAATCTGCATAATGCTGCAACAGGAAGTTGAGATCATCAACAAGCTTGGTTTGCACGCGCGAGCGTCGGCCAAGCTCACGCAGGTGGCCGGGCAGTTTAAAAGCGGGATTTGGCTTATTCGCAGCGGCAAGCGGGTGAACGCCAAAAGCATCATGGGTGTGATGATGTTGGCCGCCGGTAAAGGCGCCACCATCGGCATCGAGATCGACGGACCCGATGAGGATGCGGCGATGAGCGCGCTCAGGCAGCTGATCGCCAATTACTTCGACGAAGGGGAGTAGGATCGAAAGGGACAGGAGAGACGTGAAAGGCATGAGAAGTCAACCATTGCCAAAACGCCACGGCGCCTTTCGCCTCTCGCTGCTCGCCTTGCGCGCGGTAGCGCAGCCATGAGTTTCACCATGCACGGCATCCCGGTGTCCGGTGGCATCGCCATCGGCCACGCGCATCTGGTGTCGCACGCCAAGCTCGAAGTTGCACGTTACGTCGTGCCGCAGCATCGGGTCGCGGAGGAATCGGCGCGCTTCGAGGTTGCGTTGCATGCTGTGCGTGCCGAGCTCGAGGAACTGCGCACGCAGATTCCGAGCAGTGCACCGCGCGAATTCGACGCATTCCTCAATCTGCACTTGATGATACTCAACGATGCCACGCTGTCGCGGGCGCCACAGCAGATCATCGTGACCGAGCAGTGCAATGCGGAATGGGCGCTCAAGGTGCAAATGGACGCGCTGCTCGAGCAATTCAACCAGATCGAAGACAGCTATCTGCGCGAGCGCAAGGCGGATGTGATCCAGGTCGTTGAACGCCTGCTGAAGGCGCTGCTCGGCCAGCCGGGCCACGCGCCGCCGCCGACTACCGGCAGTGGGCAAAGCCTGATTCTGGTCGCGCACGACCTGTCACCGGCTGATGTAATTCAGTTCAAGCAGCATCAGTTCGCGAGCTTCATCACCGACCTCGGCGGTACCACTTCTCACACGGCGATCGTCGCGCGCAGCCTCAACATCCCTTCGATCGTTGCGTTGCATCACGCGCGTCAGCTGATCCGTGAAAATGAACTGGTGATCGTCGATGGCACGCAAGGCATCATTATCGTCGATCCCGATCCGCAGGCGCTTGCCGAATACAAGCTGCGCCAGCACCAGTGGGAACTCGAACGTCAGAAGCTGAAGCGCCTGCGTGGCATGCGCTCGACCACTCTCGACCAGATCGAAATCGATTTGCAGGCCAATATCGAGTTGCCCGAGGACGTCGAGCAGGTCAGGGAAAACGGCGCGGCCGGTATCGGTTTGTTCCGTACCGAGTTTCTGTTTCTGAACCGGAACGACCTGCCGGATGAGGATGAGCAATTCGAAGCCTATCGCAGGGTCGTGCGCGATATGGACGGGCTGCCGGTTACGATCCGCACCTACGACCTTGGTGCCGACAAGCAAATCAACGGTGTCGAGCATTCGAGCGCCAACCCGGCGCTGAGCCTGCGCGCGATTCGGCTCTCGCTGACAGAGCCGCAGATGTTCCTGGCGCAATTGCGCGCGATGCTGCGCGCCTCGCATTACGGCAGGCTCAAGATACTGATCCCGATGGTGATGAGCTTGTCGGAAATCAACCAGACGCTCGTCTATCTGGCGCAGGCCAAGCAGACCCTCGACGATCGGTGCGTTCCGTATAATGGCGGCATCGAGATCGGCGGCATGATCGAAATCCCGGCCGCGGCGCTCGCGCTCAACACCTTCATAGGCAAGCTCGATTTTCTTTCGATCGGCACCAACGACCTGATCCAATACACACTTGCGATCGATCGCTCCGACGATGCGGTCTCGCATCTCTACGACCCGTTGCATCCGGCGGTGCTCAAGCTGGTCGCGCACATCATCAAGACCGTAAACAAGGCAGGCAAGCCGGTCGCGCTGTGCGGAGAGATGGCGGGTGATGTCCAGCTCACACGCCTGCTGCTCGGCTTGGGGCTGCGCCAGTTTTCGATGCATCCGGCACGCCTGCTTGAAGTCAAGCAACAGGTACTGCAATCGAATCTGCGCGAGATCGCCCCGCTAGCCGGCAAAATGCTGAGGGCCGGCGACCCCGACCGGCTGCGCGCAATGCTGGCAAAACTCAACGCCTGAATCCGCTGCGCCCCACCGGCCGCTGCGAGTGCCATTCTTCGATTGCGGATTGCGTGTTTCGGTATTAAACTGTCCACTGCATGTCCGGATTTCGTTCCCGAAATCCGGGTCAGCGCGCCGATTTGATTTCAGCTTGCGGGCGCCTAATAAATCCGGCTAAAGAGAACCATGACCCGGTATAGCGCAAGCGCACCGGGTTTTTTCATTTATGGATGGCACTGCGGACAAATATTCAGTCGGCATCGTCGCGCCGCAGACGGCGCGTTTCGATAAGCCGCTGCGGCTAAAAAGCGGCGCTACGATCAGCGGTTACGAGCTGGTTTACGAAACGTACGGCGAGTTCAACTCCGGGCGTTCCAACGCGGTGCTGGTGTGTCACGCGCTGAACGCCTCGCATCACGTCGCCGGCCGTTACGCCAATGACCCGGGAAACGTCGGCTGGTGGGACAACATGATAGGCCCGGGCAAGCCGCTCGACACCAACCGCTTCTGCGTGATTTGCGTCAACAATCTTGGCGGCTGCTTCGGCTCGACCGGGCCGCAAAGCATCAATCCGGCGACCGGCCGGGCATGGGGTGCGGATTTTCCCGTAGTCACGGTTGAAGACTGGGTCGATACCCAGGCGCGTCTTGCCGATCATCTCGGCATTAGCCGCTTCGCCGCGGTGATGGGCGGCAGTCTTGGCGCGATGCAGGCGCTGTCATGGACGATCCAGTATCCGGAGCGCATCGGCCACGCGCTCGTAATTGCGTGCACGCCCAACCTGTCGGCGCAGAACATCGCGTTCAATGAAGTCGCGCGCCAGGCCATCATCACCGATCCCGATTTTCATAACGGCCACTATTACGAGCACAATACCCGGCCGGAACGCGGGCTGCGCGTTGCGCGCATGGTCGGCCATATTACCTACCTGTCGGATGACGAGATGGCCGGCAAGTTCGGCCGCCAGCTGCGCCACGGCAAGCTCAATTATTCATTCGATGCCGAGTTCGAGATCGAGTCGTACCTGCGCCACCAGGCCAGCAAATTTTCGGACTACTTCGACGCCAACACTTATTTGCGCATTACGAAGACCCTCGATTATTTCGATCCTGCGGCGGCGCATGGCGGCAATCTGACCCTTGCGCTCGAGCCGGCGACCGCATGCTTCCTGGTCGTGTCTTTCACCACCGACTGGCGGTTTTCGCCGGAACGCTCGCGCGAAATCATCAAGGCATTGCTCGACAACCGCCGCGAGGTGACTTATGCCGAGATCGATGCGCCGCACGGCCATGACGCGTTTTTGCTCGACGATGCGCGTTACCACCAGTTGATTGCCTCCTACTTTGATCGCATCGGCAGGGAGGCGGGCGTATGAAAACCAACGCGATGCTGCGCCCTGATTTTGCCGCGATTGCCCGCTGGATCAAGCCGGATGCGCGCATCCTCGACCTTGGCTGTGGCGACGGCTCGCTGCTGCGTTACCTGTGCGAGCAGAGCGGCGGCCGCGGATACGGCGTCGAAATCGATGACGAGGGCGTCCTCGCGTGCGCGAGAAACGACGTCAATGTGATTCAAGGTGACCTGGAGCGCGGGCTGTCAGCCTTCGCCGACGGCTCGTTCGACTACGTAATCCTGTCGCAAACGCTGCAGGCGGTCAGAAGCAGCGAGAGCATCGTGCGCGAGATGCTGCGCGTCGGCCGCGAGGGTATTGTCAGTTTTCCCAATTTCGGCTATTGGCGCAATCGGCTGCAGGTGGTCTTGGGCAGGATGCCGGTATCGAGTAATCTGCCCTATCAATGGTTCGACACGCCGAATATCCACCTGTGCACCATCACGGACTTCGAGAATTTCTGCCGCAACCAGCGTGTGCGCATACTGGAGCGCGTCGTGATGCGCGGCAGCGGCAAGGTATCCTTCATGCCGAACTTGCTTGGCAGTCTCGCAGTCTATCGTTTTGAACGCGCCTGACCGGGCCGTGACGACGCATTCGCCGCTGCTGAAATCCAAGTTATTCTGGATTGCGGCGCTGTATTTTTCCGAAGGCTTCCCGCTCGGAGTTTTCTACGATTTATTTCCGGTCTGGTTCCGCCAGCAGGGGGTCGAGCTCAGGAACATAGGCATCATCAGCCTGCTCGGGCTCGCGTGGACGTTGAAATTCCTGTGGGCGCCCGCGATTGACCGCTTCCGCCACCATCGGTGGTGGATGGCTGCGGCCGATATCCTGATGGGCGCGGTAATGCTCGCGTGCGCGGCTGCCGCCGGCCTGCCGCAGTGGGTGTGGCTTGCAATCGGCGTGTTCACGCTGCTTTCGGCCACCAACGATATCGCGATCGATGGCTATACCATCGAGCTGCTCGAGCGCGGGGAAATGGGGCTTGCCAACGGCGTGCGCATCGGCTTTTACCGGGTCGGCATGCTCGCTGCGGGCGGCATTTTGGTGCTATCCGATTACCTCGGGTGGAGCGGCGCGTTTGCCTGCGCCGGACTGGTGTTGTTCGCCTGCGCCGCATTATGTCTCGCCGCGCCGCGCGAGCGCGCGATGTCCCGGCAACCGGGTGGGGGGCTGGCGCGCGAGCTGCATACGATCGCGTTGCACCCGCCGGCGCTGGGAGCGGTGCTGGTGTTTGCGCT
>Ga0209726_10009564_pt1 | contig 10068 bp, 7 predicted proteins | sample Subgrocontami54m_FD_187453 | JGI IMG/M metagenome (GOLD analysis project Ga0209726, IMG submission 187453) | Subsurface groundwater microbial communities from S. Glens Falls, New York, USA - GMW46 contaminated, 5.4 m (SPAdes) (version 3) | ecosystem: Environmental > Aquatic > Deep subsurface >... | reverse complement strand
CGCGCGGCTGAGCCGCGAGTTGCGGGACCAGCGCTATCTACTGACTCCAACGCCCCACTGACCGCAACGCCCGCCGTTGCGCGCGGTCTCATGCGATGACCCGGTCCATGAAATGGACTGAGGCGATCGCCCTTTACTTCGCGATGGGGTTCGGTCGAACCTGGAACTTCACAACTTTCGGTCTTGAACCCTTGCCGCCTTCCTGGTGCCAGGGCGTGTACATCGAATAGCTCGACCACATTCCGCGACCCTTCCAGCCGGCTTTCGGGTCGTCGATCCGTCCCGCGATGTGACGAGAGTGGAATCCCAGCGGGTAGGGCACGCGCAGGGTCAATGACTTCATCTGACCGTTCTGCGGCATCAGGACCCAGAAGGAGTCCGCGTTGACGTCGCCGGCCAACAGGACATCCTCCCCGAGACCGAGCGCGTTGTGGTGATCGATGTTGCTCAGGTACAGCATGTCTGTGCTGAGATCCGGCTGCCCCTTGAACGTTGGGCCGGGCTTCTTGTACACGGTCCACCCTTCCGGGCACTGCTGACCGGTGGCCGTCGGGCCGTTCAGCACCTTGCACTTCCGACGGTCGAAACTGAAGATCTCATGGACGCCCCGCCAGTTCAGCCAGGCCACGCCGTCACTATCGACGGCCACACCTCCCGAGTATGGCAACGGTATCGTCGACGGCGGCGGCACATAAACCTCGGCCTTGCATGAAAGCGGCGGGTTGGGCCCGCGCTCGAGGCGCACGAGCGTCGTGTCGTCGTGACCGATTCCCGAGCACCATATGCTTCCATCGGTCGGGCTGAGGCCAATCGAGTAACACCCGAATTCGATCCGGTGGTCCCTCTTGGGATCGATTGCCTCGTTGGGCTCGGTCCAGCCGGTGGAGATCTTGCCGTCGCCGTTGGTGTCGACGACGCCTGGGCACCATGCTTGCGAGGCGGCGCCGTCGCGCGTCTTGTCGAACGCTACGGTGTCGACCCAGCCGACGGCGTTCTCCTGGCCGAAAATCAGCGCGTCCTTCTCGTCGAAGACGTTATGGTCCGCGGCAAAGCAGCTGTCGATCGCCGTGAATTGCTTCGTCTTCGGGTCATACAGTTGAATCTGCCTCGCGCTCGGGCCCTCCAGCGGGAAGTACTTCGCGAACTTGTTCGTCGCGCCGTCCTTGCAGAACGCCGGCTGTTGCTGCGGAGCGCGATTCCGTGCCGTGACCCACACGCGTCCCTTGGCGTCCATCGCCACGCTGCGGGGGTCGGCTTGCCGCTGCCAGATTTTCTCCTCCCCCCACACCGGAGAGGGACGAGTGTTCGCATCGAGCACAGGCCCGTTCGACGGAATCTTGATCTCCGTCGTCGAGTTCTCCCGCGGGTTGAGCACCGTGAGAATATCGGACGTCTGGATGGCCCCGTAGATCGGCCCGTTCGCGTTGAGCGTTGGAGAGCGCTCGTCGGTGCCAGCCGCATCGCTTCGTCGGCTGGTCGGCCGGGCCCAGTCCCACATCGAGATCACGAGGTTGCGCTCGACACCGGCGGGACGCGGCGGCGCCTCGGGATACGCGCCGGCGGCAATCCGATCGGTCCAGTCGGCGAACGCCTTGCGCTGCGCCCCGAGGCCCTTGAAGAGGGCGCCCATGTTTGGCCCATTGGGTCCCATCGTGGTGTGGTGATCCCACGCCTCAAGAGTCGAGGCAAACGTGCCAACGCCCTTCGACAATTCCCGAGTCGCACGGTTGCCCACTTGATGGCATGAGTAGCACGCCTTGGTTTCCAGGGCCACGTGCCCGGCCGAGTGTTCTCCTTTGGGGATTTCCAGCAGGCTCAGCCAGTAATTTGCCGGATACACCTGCGCGGCCGCGCGTCCGTCCGGCGCAACGACCGCTTTGAGATCGAGGCGCTGCCCAGGTTTGGCAAGGACGCGCGCCGAGTCGACCAACCCGTAGCCCCTCACGAACACCTGATAGTTCGCCGGCGGCAGATCCGGCAGGACGTAGCGCCCCTGATCGTCGGTGACAACCATTCTGGCGAACTTCGTCGGCAGGTCCGTGGTTTCCGCGATCGCCCACACGCCTGCCTCCGGGCCCTTCGCGCTCGTCACAACGCCGCCGATGTCATCGGCGTCGATCGCGACCGTGGCGCCGTTCCTCTGCTGCGCGTTGACCCAGGTGAACGACACCGCCAGTGCGCCCGCCGCCGCCAACAAACCGACGCTACGATGCCACTTCATCTGCTCCTCCAATCCATGTGTGCGGGGCGCCTGCGATTCCGCGCTTGGTCCGACTGCCGGTCCGCCGACCTGCTGCCCACCGGTGCCGCGTCGGCACGTTAAGCCCGCCAGCCATGAATGTCAATCGTGAGATGAATTGAGTGAGATGAATTGAGAGATGAACATCGAGAGATGAATCGTTCTCGACGCGAAATTGAAGTGTCCCCTGGTGATGGTTACGCGCGAGGCTCCCGCGTAACCGGCGAGGCACCCGCGTGCCGCGACCAGACCGGAATTGCAGGCTGATGAATCGTTTCCGGCATCGCGCCCTCATCAGTCTGGGCGGTTCCGCGCCAGCGTTGTCGGCTTTTGAGAGCGCCTGTGTCCGATCAGCCAATGCTTGAAGCGCATCGCTTGGTCCTACGACCGGTTTCGAACAGCGGACGCGCCTGTTGAACGGGGCGGGATTTCGGCGGCAATTGCACGACCTGCGGCGTATGATGCCGTGCAACAGGAATTCACTTCACTCACCAGGAGAGGGGCATGAAAAAGAAACTCGCTTTTGCCTGCGCAACAGCGCTTCTGTTCCTGGGCTCGGCCCAAGGGCAAGGACAACCGGACGCGCGCAGCGTCCTACAGGCGGCATCCGCCGCGATGGGCGCCACCAACATGACGTCGTTCCAGGTCAGCGGAACGGGTTATGTCGGCGCGGTCGGCCAGAATTTCGCGCCCGAGCGCGATTGGCCGCACTTCGAAATGAAGAGCTATACGCGGACCGTCGATCTCAACACCGGCTCCTCGCGCGAGGAGATGGTCGTGGTGCAGGGGAACAATGTCCAGCAGGGCGGCGGCGGGACGCCGATCGTCGGCGAGCAAACGCGCATCCAGCTCGTCAGCGGCAATGTCGCCTGGAACATGAACGGCACCACTGTCGTGCCGCAGCCGGCTCTTGCCGAGCAGCGCCAGCTCGAAGTCATGCTGTCACCCTACGGCTTCCTGAAGTACGCCATGGCGAACAATCCGACCGCCGTCACCCGCAACGAATATGGCTCGCGCGTCACCGTCGTCTCCTTCGTCGCGCTCGGCAAATACCGAGTCAACGGCACGATCAACGCCCAGAACCTGATCCAGCGCGTGCAGACCTGGATCGCCAACCCGGTCGTCGGCGACCTGTATTACGAGAACGTCTACACGCTGTACCGCACCATCAACGGCGTGCAGGTGCCGGGGCGCTGGCATCAGCATCAGGACTTCGACGACGGCGGCACGCCCAATCCGAGCGGCGGCGACCACGCCTTCAGCCTCGACGCCGTTACCGATTTCAAGGTGAACGTGCCGAACGCAGGCCTGACCGTGCCGGACGCCGCGCGCAACGCCACCGTTCCGGCGGTGACCGTCAACTCAACGCGGCTCGGCGACGGGCTGTGGCTGATCGGGGGCGGCACGCATAACAGCATCGCCATCGAGTTCCGCGATCACGTCGCGGTCATCGAGGGGCCGTTGAACGAGGCGCGCTCGATCGCGGTTCTCGGCGAAGTGACGCGGCTGATCCCCAACAAGCCCATCCGCTTCGTGATCAACACCCATCATCATTGGGATCATCTCGGCGGGTTGCGCACCTTCGTCCACGAAGGCGCCACCATCGTCACCCATGAAAACAACAAGGCCTATTACCAGGAAGTGCTGCGGCCGCGGCCCTGGGTGTTGCAGCCCGACCGCTATTCGCTCTACCCGCCGGAGGAGTGGTCGGAAGGCTACGTCTTCGAGACCGTGCGCGAGAAATACGTACTGGCCGACGACACAAGGACGGTCGAGCTGTACAACGTGCAGGGGCTCCAGCATGCGGCGGGCATGCTGATCGCCTACTTCCCGAAGGAGAAGATCGTGGTCAATGCGGACCTTTACACGCCGCCGCCCGCGGGCGCTCCGATGCCCACGCCCAATTTGAGCGCGCGCATCTTCTACAACAACCTCCAGCGCTTGAAGCTGGACGTGGCTCAGCACGTGCCAATCCACGGCAATCCGGGCCCGGCGGCGCAGTTCACGCAGATCATCACCACTGCAGCCGCTCGCTAGCGCATAGAGCGTAAAGAGGAAGGGCGGAGGGTTACCCCTCCGCCCCTATTAGAGGCCGCTGTCGTTTTCGGTTACCCTTGCGTTCAGCGCCTTCACCTCAGCCCCAACACCGCATGGCCCTTTCCGCCGGTAACCCAGCCAGGGCATCAATCAACCTCACAGTCGATCCCCAGCGTAGTCGGTGTCACCCATTCACGACGAGGCGTTGGCCGGAGAGTGGCGCGGGTGGCGTTCCTCTCGTCTCGGGCTGCAGTGGCGGATCATCTACCGGGTGGTGACACATGATCGTGCCTTCTACGTTGAGTCGATAACGCCGCATGATTACCGGAGGCCGTGAATGAAGGGATACCGTCCGGCAAGAAAGCGAGTTGCGGTTTCGGTCGGCGAGTCCGTGCGAATCATCCGAGAGCTGCAGGAGTTGAGCCAGAATGAGCTGGCGGAGCGAACGGGTATTCCACAGGCGACGATCTCGGCGATCGAAAACGATCGGGTCCGTTTGGGGGTCGAACGGGCCAAGGTTCTCGCACGAGCCCTCCGGTGTCATCCCGGAGTGTTGGTGTTTCCCGGATGGGTGCTGCCCACTGAAGCGGCGGCATAACACGCGCTCGAGCCGCGGGCGCTGACGAGATCGACGGTCATCAGGGGTTGTTCAAACCCGCCATCTGGGCCAGCACCTTGAAAATGACCGCGAAGTCGTACTTGGCCAGACCCATCCCGCGCGCCGCCGTGAGGAATTCGTTGGTGACCGCCGTGGTCGGCAACGGAACGTCGAGCCGCCGGCCCATCTCGAGGGCCAGCAGCATGTCCTTCTGCATCATGTTGACGTCGAACCACGATTCATCGGGCAATTTGAGCACGAAGGGTCCGCGATACTGCACCATCGGCGAGGCGATGACGCTGTGGGTCAGCACATCGACCGCGACCTCGCGCGAGATGCCGCTCTTCTCCGCCAGCAGCACCCCTTCGCTGAACGCGAGCATCTGCACGGCCAGGCTGAGGTTGTGCGCGATCTTGAGCGATAGCGCCAGACCGTTGTCGCCGACGTGCGTGACCTTCGGGCCGATGTCGTCCAGGATTGGCTTGATCCGATCGAAGGTCGCGCGCCTGCCGCCCACCATCACGCTCAGCTTGCCGGCGTCGAGTGTGGCCACGCTGCCGGACACGGGGGCGTCAACCATGTCGGCGCCCTTCGCCCGGACCTTCTCGGCCATGTCGCGGCTGACGGCGGGGCTCACCGTACTGCTGTCGACGATAACCTTGCCTTCGCGAAGACCGGCGAGGAACCCGTCGGCACCGGTGGATACCGCCTCCAACGATCGTGAATCGGTCACCATGACGAGGATCACATCCGCCGCCTCGGCGACCGCCCTCGGCGAATCTCCCCACTTCATCCCCCGGTCTACCAACCACTGCGCCTTCGAGCGCGTGCGGTTGTACCCAGTGACGATGTGTCCCTTGTCGAGCAGCCGTTTTGCCATTCGGCCGCCCATGGCGCCCAGGCCGATGTATCCGAGATTTGCCATAGACTGACAGTCCTCCTGGGCGCCAACGCTATCACGCACAGGACCGCAAATCAGGTGTAGTATCTCCACCGCATGGAAGCCACCGTCGCCACTCAGCCAACGGCCGCTGCCGCCGGCGTTCGTCGGAAGCCGTTTTACCTGACCCTGTGGGGACAGGTGCTCCTCGGCGTGTGCATCGCGATCGTCGTTGGATATGTTTCGCCATCCACCGGTGAGGCGATGAGACCGCTCGGCGACGGCTTCATCCGTCTCATCACGATGGTCATCTCGCTGGTCATCTTCTGTACGGTCGCGGCCGGCATTGCCGGTATGGAGAGCATCGCGAAGGTCGGCCGTGTCGGCGGCAAGGCCCTCATCTATTTCGAGATCGCCACGAGCCTTGCGCTGATCATCGGCCTGGTGGTGGGCGCCCTGACGCAACCGGGCGCCGGGTTGAGTGTGGATACGGCATCGCTGGATTCGAACGCCGTGGCGGGCTACGCCGGTCAGGCAAAGGCGCAGTCGGTGACCGAGTTCCTCCTGCAGATTATTCCGACCTCGGTGGTTGACGCGTTTGCGCGCGGGAGCATCCTCAGTGTGATCCTCGTTTCCGTTCTGTTCGGTTTCGCGCTCTCGGCGGCGGGGCCGAAGGTCAAGCCCGTCGTGGACATGCTCGACGGTTTGACGCATACCGTCTTCGGCGTCGTCAACATCCTCATGCGCCTGGCGCCGATCGGGGCGTTCGGCGCGATGGCGTTCACGGTAGGGCGCTACGGTCTCAGTTCCCTCGGACCGTTGGCGCAACTGATCGTCACGCTCTGGATCACGTCCGCACTTTTTGTGATCGTCGTCCTCGGCGCCATCTCTCTCATCGCCGGGTTCAGCATCATCAGGTTCCTCAGGTATATCAGGGAGGAGATCATCCTGGTGTTGTCACTCAGCTCGTCCGACCCGGTGCTGCCGTCGCTGATGAGAAAACTGGAGAAACTCGGGTGCTCGAAGGCGCTGGTCGGCCTCGTGACGCCGACAGGCTACATCTTCAATCCGGATGGCAGTTGTATCTACATGGCGCTGGCAGCAGTGTTCGTCGCTCAGGCCACGAATATCCCGCTGACGCTCGCGGACTACATCACGCTGTTTGCCGTCGCCGCGCTGACGCACAAAGGCGCGAGTGGCGTCCAGGGTGCAGCCTTCATCGCCCTCGTCGCCACGCTGATGGTGATTCCGGCGATTCCCGTGGCCGGCATGGCGATCATTCTCGGCGTCGACCGGTTCATGAGCATGTGCCGGGCCACCGTCAACGTCATCAGCAACGGCGTGGCCACGCTGGTCGTATCGCGGTGGGAACAAGAGATTGACGGGGAGACGCTGCGGAAGAATCTCGCGGCCCTGACGTAGGTCGCTAGCCCCGCAAGTAAACCGCCTTCCGGTCGACGAAGGCTTCCAGACCACTTTCGCTGTTCTCAGGCAGGCCGGCACCCGACTGCTTCACGCCGCCGAACGGCATCGACGGCTCCTTGTAACCGGTGTGCACGTTGACATGTGCCAGACCAGCTTCGATGCCGTCGATGTACCGCTTCGCGGCACGGAGATCCGTGGTGTAGATGGCCGAGGACAATCCGTAGATCGAGTTGTTCGCCAGCGTCAGCGCGTCATCGAGAGAGTCGAATTCGGACACGGCCAGCACCGGTCCGAAGATCTCCTCGCGAAAGATTTCCATGTCACACCGTACGCCGGTAAAGACCGTGGGGCGGATGAAGTAGCCATCCGGAGGCAAACCGGCGTCGCCCCCCGCAATCATCCGCGCACCATCAGTTCGAGCCCTGTCAATTGCCGAACGAATGTCCCGATACTGCTGCGGACCGGCAACCGGTCCCATATCGGTCGTCTCCAGCGATCCATCACCGACGATCATCTTCTCGCAACGCGCGATGAGCTTTTCCAGAAATGATCCGGCAATGGAGCGCTGCAGCAGGATCCGGCTCGTGGACGTGCACCACCGGCCTGCGTTGGCGAAGCCGGCGGCGACGGCAGCGTCCAGCGACGCGTCGACGTCGGCGTCCGCCATCACGATCAACGCGTTCTTGCCGCCGAGCTCGAGCTGCGTACGAGTGAGATTCGCGGCGGCCTTTGCCTGGATCTTCTTGCCAACCTCGGTCGATCCGGTGAACGAGATCGCGCGTACGCGCCGGTCCTCGACGATCCGATTGCCAACCGACGAACCAGGGCCGGTGACGCAGTTGAACACACCGGCCGGCAGACCCGCACGCTCGAACAGGCCGGCCATGAACACCCCGGACCAGGGCGTGAACGACGCCGGCTTGAACACCACGGTGTTCCCCGTCAGCAGCGCCGGCAACGTCTTGCGGCACATCACGTTCATGGGAAAGTTCCACGGGCTGATCACACCGACCACGCCAAGCGGCTGATACTGCACCCAGGTGGTGATGTCCCGGAACGCGCCGGGCCCGGTGTGGCCGTAGAAGGCCGACACCTGGGTCAGGTGATAGCTCCCCTCGACGAGCGCCGAATCCACTTCGGCGCGCGATTCGCGCATCGTCTTGCCATTTTCCAACGTGACGATGCGGGCCAACTCGTCGCGTGAGGTCTTCAGCAGTCTCAGAAACTCCGACACGTACTGCTGGCGCTCCGCCACGGGCATGCTGCGCCATGTGCGAAAGGCGGCGTCGGCCGCCCCGATAGCCTCGTCGATGTCATCGGGACCCGAGGACTGGAAGAACCCGAGATTGCTGCCCTTCACGGCCGGGTTTTCGTTCTCGAATGTCTGACCGGTCTGAGAAGGTTTCCACCGGCCGTCGACGAAGTTTTTGGACGTGTCGGTCATCCCGCCCCGCAGTCTAGACTGCTTTTCACTATGACGAAACACCCACCTTCGCCGAGGCTTCGGCGGGCAGGCCGAGGCACTGAGGCACCGAGCAAAACAAGGAATTTCTCGGTGTCTCGGTGTCTCGGTGGTACGTGGCAGTGAAATTCTTGCTCTACAGTTGCGGAGACCTGATCGCCGCCGCCAGATCGCGCATGAACTCGGCCGCGCGCGCGCCGTCCACAACGCGATGATCGCACGAGAGCGTCATCGTCATCATCGGCCTCACGCCCGGTTTGCCGTCCACCGGAACCACCCGGTCGGCGATGGCGCCGACGGCCAGGATGGCTGCCTGCGGCGGCACGATGATCGCCGTGAAGGCGTCAACCTCGAACATGCCAAGGTTGCTGATGGTGAACGTCGCGCCCGCGATATCGGCCGGCTGCAGCCGGCCTGCACGCGCGCGCTCCGCCAGATCGCGCCGGCGAACCGCAATGTCGGCAACCGCCGCGCGATCGGCCCGCGGGATCACGGCCGTGACCACCGCGTTTTCGACGGCCATGGCCAGGGCGATGTTCACGTCCTCGTGCGAGACGATCCGTTCGGTCGTCCAGCTCGCGTTGAGTCGAGGGTGTTTCGTGAGCGTGCGTGCCACGATGGCGACGAGCAGGTCGGTGTGCGTGACCTTCACGCCATGCGATTGGTCGATGGCCGGCAGCATCTGCTGGCGCGCGGCGCTCAGGGCGCCTGCATCCATGTCACGCGTGACAAAAAAATGTGGAACCGTCGTCCAGCTTTGCGTCGTACGCTCGGCCATGAGACGGCCGATCGATGTGACAGGTGGCGATGCGTCGCCCAGGTTGACACTGGACACGGACGTGGCGGCCGCGAGGATGTCGTCGGCCAGGATCTCACCGCCTGGACCGGAACCCTTCAGACGGCCGATATCGACGCCCTTTTCCTGCGCGAGGCGCCGCGCCTTCGGTGAGATGCGTGCGCCGCCTCCAGGGGAGCCAACCGTCGGTGCAGCTACCGAGTCCGCCGGGGTTGAAGCCCCGGCGCTACGGGTGTCGGTTCGGCGCCCCGTCGCCACATCACGCGACGCGGTCGCTGGCGGCGTTTCTCCCGGCTGCACGAGCCATGCGATCGTGCGGCCGACTTGCACCACGTCCCCTGGTTTGGCGGTGACGCCGGCGAGAATACCGTCGCCGGCAGCTTCGACTTCGACAACGGCCTTGTCGGTCTCCACCTCGAGCAGGATCTCGCCCTTGCGGACCAGGTCGCCTTCCTCTTTCAGCCACGAGACGAGCTTGCCGGTTTCCTGCGCCATCTCGAGCGCAGGCATCACGACGCTGACGGCCATCAGCGTCCGGCGCCGATTTTTTCCTGCGTGGCTTCGGCGCGCGCGGCGGCAGCAATCATCTCCACCACTTCCCGGTTGGGCGGCGCTTCCGTCTCGCGCAGCG
>Ga0209726_10009562_pt1 | contig 10069 bp, 6 predicted proteins | sample Subgrocontami54m_FD_187453 | JGI IMG/M metagenome (GOLD analysis project Ga0209726, IMG submission 187453) | Subsurface groundwater microbial communities from S. Glens Falls, New York, USA - GMW46 contaminated, 5.4 m (SPAdes) (version 3) | ecosystem: Environmental > Aquatic > Deep subsurface >... | reverse complement strand
GCGCGCCGGAACAATAAAGTGCACATAGTCGTCGATGCCCGGCTTGACCTGAAAGTCCTGGCCGATGTCGATGACCATGTCCGGCTCGCCCAAATGCCAGCCCTCGACGAACTTTGGCTTCGGCGGCAACTGCGCGTGGTCCCCTTCGGGAGCACCCGCCTCCACCCATTGGCGGATGGTTGCAATGTCGGCATCCGACAGCCGCGCATCATTGGAAAACCGGCCGTGGGCCGGGTCTGCAAACCAGGGCGGCATGCGCCGGCTTACCACGGCATCCCGAATCGATTTGGCCCATGGCCGCGCCGTTTTGTAGTCCAGCAGCGACATGGGCGCGACATCGCCGGGGCGATGGCAGCCGGCGCAATGCCGGAACAGGATGGGCGCTACTTCACGCGAATAGGTGGGAGCAGCGGCAAGGGCGGGCATCAGCAACAGAAACAGGCAGAGGAATCTCATAGATGAGCCTTCCGCAAGAATATCAGGACCATGCACGGGACGCAACAAACTTCACGATTGCCGGCTCCGCGAGCGCGATTTGCGGGCGAAACCTGGCGAGGAAGCGGGCTAATGAATCGACTTCCATGCGCCGATAGCAAGGGAGAGAACCCTCATGCGCCTCGCGCTTCACACGACTTTCAGGGCCAGCCGCAAGGAGCCGCTGTCTGAGATGCTGGAACGCATCCACGCAGCCTTTTTGTCATCTGGTGAAGGGGCGCCGTCGCTGATTTTTGCCATGTCCGACGCGCCGGTCCCCGGATTTGTTTCCAGCCTGGACCGGGTGCGCAAGCGGTTTCCTCGAATGGAGCGGTTCCACTTCTCCGCCCCGCTGTTGCCCGGAACGGGCGAGGTGCGGCAACTGTCCAAGCGCCCCGGCACTCCGGGTGCGGGCCAAACCATCGAATTCGCTGAACTGGCGTCCATAGCAGCCGGGGTTCCCAGATCCTTCCCGTTCCACCAACTCTCCATCCACCTGCATAGCCCGGCCTTCGCCGCGCAAGGATATGGCGCATTCGGGGCCGCTTCACCCGGCATCACGATTGGCGATTCCTGGTGGGTGAACGGCAGAAACCGGTCCCTCACCGCCTTGACCTTCGTCGATGCGGACCCAGCCAGTAAGAAACTCCCGCCACCGCCGGAGTCTGTCGCCATGATTCTGGCCGCGTGTGGAAAGGCAAAGAGCACGATGCAGGTCCCGCTGGGAGAGGCGGCCAGTGAGCAGCCTGCGCCGGAGCGCACAGCCCCTGATCCGGAGGCTGCGCGCGCGGTGGCCGCCGTCGTCCGTGATTACCGGACGCGCTTGGCAGAAGTCGTGCAGCGCGCCGCGCTTCCGCATCAACTTCCGCCGTTGATTCAGCCCGCCACCCCTAGCCTCGGCGCCACTACCGGTCCCAAGAAACCCGTGATCGACCGGGTGTTCAAACCGATGGGCTACGAATGCCGCGGCGGGACAGGAACGTTCACACTCACGCGCCGGACAGCGGCCAACCTGACTGTTGAAATCGAAATGGATGTAGGCACCTGGAGCAACCGGTTCACGGGAAGCTTCCGCGTTTTCGGTCTCGGCTTCCGGGCACTTCTCCCTCTACCGATATCCAGCCAGCCTGGACCCGGACAATACCCGATTGGCGATGCGGAATCGTGGCGTCAGATTGTTGAGAACGCTGCCGCCCTTGCCGTCGAGCTGGATCGTAGTTTCGTTCCGGATGTTGAGGCGGTCTCAGGCTCAACTCCGGAATGGTACAAACACTAGCCCTGATCCCCGGCCGTACATCGGGGCGCACCCGGGTTTCAAGGGCGGAGCTCTTGGTGAGAGTTTAGTTGTCCTGCGATGCCTCTAGAAGGCCCTCCAATTCAGGCAGAATCAGCAGGTCCTTTGGCCGGCCTGCGGCTTTCTTGGCTCGAATAAGTGCTCGCAAATCCAGCGCGCGCAGCCGGCGGCCGAACGCGTCAATCTCGATTGAAGCTGCGTGCGCATCCGCATACGTTCCGATGCCTGAGACTTCGGCCAGGAGATCGATGACGCCAAGGTCAGTCGTCAGCGTGAACATCGTTCCATTGGCCAGCGTGGCAGCATCCCAAACGAACGGCAGGCCATCCGGAAATCCGCGCGGGCGCGGGTGGTAGGGCGCCAGGACGCCAGCCAACTTGCGAAGATTGTCTTTGTCCCTCGAATAGCAAATGCCGAGATCGGTGGCGACGTGTGCGCTGCCGTGGAATATCGCAGCCCACCAACCGATCACGACGAAGTCCACGCCGGCGTCGCAATGGCTGCTTCCACCTTGCCGCCCGGTTTCGGATTCCGCAATCGCTCGATGACGCGGGCCAATGCCTCACCGGTTAATGGGCGTAACACATCCACACTTTCAGTCTACCGCCAGCGGGTGGCCCGCGACCAGTCCTGACGAGAAGAGAATGATCATCGAGCTCCGGTTCCGCCGCACGGCAGCTTTTTGCCTTACAAAGCCTGATATCATCCTCGATGGAAAGTCAGCATCATGACAAATGAGCTCGGATCGGCGCGAGTCCCAAAGGCCTAGGCCACCATGCCGGACCAGCATTGGGAACGAATGGACGCACTCAGCGGGGCAATCGTCCGCCTGCTGAAGCGCGTCGATCAGATTGAGGAACGGCTGATCCGCATCGAAGCCGAACTCCGAATCGAACGCGTGGCGGAGCCCGAGCCTCCACCTCCCGCGATACAAGAGGCGGCACCCCTGGCGCTGCCTCCGCTAGCGCTACCTCCCCTAGCGCCGACGCCGGCTCCCAAACCACAACTCGAAACGCGCCTCGGCTTGGCCTGGGCAAACCGCATCGGCGCCATTACCGTCATTCTCGCGGTGGCTTTCGCCTTCAAGCACGCCGTGGACAATGAATGGATCGGCCCGGCCGGACGGGTCATTCTTGGAGTGCTTGCCGGATTCGCCGCGATTGGATTCGCGGATCGTTCGTGGCGCGCCGGGAACAAGATTTACGCGCAGGGAATCTGCGGCGCAGGGGTCTCGATTCTCTACCTCAGCTTCTTCGCCGCATTCGGTTTTTATCAACTGGTTCCACTGGCGCTGGCCTTCGCGCTGATGGTGGCCGCAGTGGCGATGGCCGGCGCGCTGGCCTTGCGCTACGATGCGATGGCAATTGCGGCATTGGCCCTCGCGGGCGGCTACGCCACCCCGATTCTTCTCTCCACCGGCGAGGACCGGCCATGGATTCTTTTCAGTTACATGTTTCTTCTCAACATAGGGGCCCTCGCCGTGGCGCGCCGCCGTCAGTGGACGTTCCTTGAGGGTCTGGCCATTGCCGGCACGTTCCTTCTCTATGGCGGCTGGTTTGCGGACCGTTTTGCCTCGGACAAGCGTCTGCCGGCGGCGGTCTTTGCCATTCTCTTCTACGCGATGTTCGCCATCTCACCGTTGTGGATAGTGGCGATCCTGGCGCAGGCCGCGGCTATGATTGTTGCGGTGCCGCTATGGTCGGACACACCGGCCGGTTACCTGCCTTTCACCCTCGGGCTCGCGGTTTCCGGACTGGCCATTGCCGACCGCCGCAATTGGCCCGCCCTATCCCAGGTCACCTTCGTCGCCTTCTGGCTCGCCTACGGAGGCTTGTTCTCGGAATATAGCCGAACCAATCCACCCATCGGAGTGTGCCTGTTCCTGCTCACCGCCGGATTCCTGTTATTCCTATCGTGGCTCCCCTGGCGGATGCTGGTGCGCCGCATCACTCCCGTCCGGCAGGACTTCCTTCTCTTCGCGATCAACGGGGCGGCTTACTTCGGTTACGCCTACGTTCTATTGGATCGGGACTATCACGCGTGGCTCGGACTGTTCGCGGTGGCCGTGGCAGCCATCCATCTTGCGGCCGGTTACCACCTCTGGCAGTCGATGCCGGAGGAGTCGCGCGATGACAGACCGGTAATGCTCGCCCTGGGCATTGCGCTCTGCTTCCTGACCCTGGCCGCGCCCATTCAATTCGCCGGATTTCGCATCACCGTGGCCTGGGCGCTGGAAGGCGCGGCCATCACCTGGATCGCTCTGCGCTTCTCCCCGGTCCGTATGCAATGGGGCGGTCTCGCCGTCTTCGCCCTCGTGTTGTTACGGCTGTATGGGATCGACTCCTGGATCTACCCTGACCCCCTGGCCTACTCTTTCCTGGCCAACCAGCGCTTTCTCACTTTCGTGGCCGCTGCCGGCTCAATGTGGTTCTCAGCCTGGTGCATCGGACAAGGCGTGCGCGCGCTTGCGGTGTATGTTGCCGGCCATGTCGCGCTGCTTTGGAGCCTGGTGTTGGAAGTAGCCGGCTATGGCGCCCGTACGGCCACGCCGGAGAACCTGTACAGTTTCCAAAGCGCCACCATCTCCATCCTGGCGGCGGCATATGCCGTGCTGCTGATCGCGGCGGGAGCCGTCAAGGGTTCGGCTCTGAACCGCGGGCTCGGCCTGGGACTCATCGCGATTGTCTTCATCAAGCTCTACCTGTTCGACGTCTGGCTGATGTCGTGGTTCTACCGCATCGTAGCCTTCGGCGTGCTGGGCGCGCTGCTTCTTCTGACGTCATATCTGTACTCGCGCTACCGCGAATCCGTGGACGGATGGTGGAAGAAGGATGCGTAAGAGCCTCTTACTCACCACTGCCCTCACGCTGGCTGGAGCCGGGTTCGACTCCGCCCGCTGGCAATACAGAACGCGGTTCCAACTCAATCCCGGCAGCATGACCGCGCTCCGTCTCAGCCCGGATATCTACGCCCACTCCCACTTCTCCGATCTGCGGGTGGTTCGCGGTTCAACGGAGGTTCCCTACATTCTCGAAACACGATCCGGAAGCATTGTTGAGCGTGAATTGCCGGCGCGCATGCTGGACAAGGCCGTGTCCGGCTCAGCCCTCCAATTGACGCTCGACCTGGGCCGGCGAATCCAGACCAGCCGCCTGCGCTTTGCCACCGGCGAGAAGAACTTCAAGCACGCCGTCCGCATCGAAACCAGCGATGATAATCGCTCCTGGACCATGGCCCGCGCGGCGGGCTACATCTTTGAAGTATCGGAGGACGACGTTCACGCCTCTGTGCTGCGCGTGGACTACCCCACCTCCACGCGCCGTTACATCCGCGCCACCATCGAAGGCTTCCTCAGTCCCGGGGCGATCACCGGCGCATGGGCCATGTTTCGCGAGGAGACGCCAGCCGAATGGGACACCGTCGCGACGGTGAACTTGCAGCAGTCCGAGGATGGAAAGATAAGCGTAGGCGATCTACACCTTTCTGCGGAAACGCTGCATGAGCGAATCAGAATCGAAGTCTCGACGCCCGTATTTTACCGCCGCGCCGACGTTTCCTCCCTACGCGAGCAACGGTCCCAATTCCACGGAATGGGAATCATCCACCGTGTTCCAGGCGAGGAGACGCTTGCCATCGAATACGGCCCGCGCCGGGATCGCGATCTCCGGCTTCGCATCCACAACGGCGACGATCCGCCGCTGCAGCTCATACGCGCCTATCTCGAAGTCCGCCGCCGCATCGTGAAGCTGCCACCGTCGCCCGAGGGCGATTACTGGATCTACTATGGGAATCCAGGCGCGGCGGCGCCGCAGTACGATCTCGCCGCGACCATGAGGGAGCGGGATCCTGCAGCCGTGCAAACCATCCAGCTAACAGCCGGCGAGCCCAACCCCGCCTACACTCCTCCTCCAACGCCGCTCAGTGACCGCTTCCCCAACCTCTTGAACGGAGCCCTGGTGGCGGCTGTGCTCGGCATGGGTGTACTCACGCTGCGGCTGATGAAGAAGGTACGGAACAGCTGACTGACTACTCGGCCTGGTAGTTCGGGGCTTCCTTGGTGATGATCACATCGTGGACGTGCGACTCGCGCAGCGCGGCTACCGACACACGCAGGAACTTGGCCCGCTCCTGGAACTCCTTCACAGTCGAGCAGCCGCAGTATCCCATTCCGGCACGCAACCCGCCCACCAGTTGGAACACCATCTCCGACAGCATGCCCTTGTAAGGAACGCGGCCTTCAATGCCCTCCGGCACCAGCTTCGCGCTGCCTTCCTGGGAATAGCGATCCCTGGAGCCCTGGCTCATCGCGCCCAATGACCCCATGCCGCGGTAGCTCTTGAACGTCCGTCCTTGAAAAAGAATCGTCTCCCCGGGGCTCTCCTCGGTGCCCGCAAACAGGCTCCCGATCATCACGCATTCGGCCCCGGCCGCAATCGCCTTCGACAGGTCGCCGGAATACTTGATGCCGCCATCGGAGATGATTGGCACTCCGGTGCCGCGCGCCGCCTTGGAGGCCTCCGCGATCGCGGTGATTTGCGGCACCCCGGCTCCGGTCACCACGCGGGTGGTGCAAATCGATCCCGGCCCGATGCCGACCTTGACCCCGTCCACGCCGCTCGCAATCAGGTCGCGCGCGCCTTCGTATGTGGCGACATTGCCGGCGACCAGTTGCAACTCCGGCAGCGCGTGCTTTACCGTCTTGACAGCCTCCAGCACCCGTTCGCTATGGCCGTGCGCCGTGTCGATCACTACCACGTCCACCTTGCGCTTGACCAGTTCCTGCGCACGCTCGAGAAAATCACCAGTCGCTCCAATGGCGGCCCCGGCGCGCAAACGCCCTTGCTCATCCTTGGCGGCGTTGGGATACTTCAGCTTTTTCTGAATGTCCTTCACGGTGATGAGGCCCTTGAGCATGTACTGATCATCCACTACGAGAAGTTTTTCCACGCGATGGGTGTGCAGAATCTTTTCCGCCTCTTCAAGCGTGGTGCCGACGGCCACGGTGATGAGATTGTCCTTGGTCATCACTTTTTCCACAGGCAGGTCAAAACGATTCTCGAAGCGGAGATCACGATTGGTGAGAATCCCGACGAGCCGGCCGTCGGGCCGGGTCACGGGCACTCCCGAGATTCTGAACCGCTTCATCATCGCCAGCGCATCCGAGATCAAAGCGTCGGGCTGGATGGTCACGGGATCGACGATCATCCCGCTCTCACTGCGCTTGACGCGGTCCACCTCTTCCACCTGCCGCTCAATGGGCATGTTGCGATGGATGATCCCGATGCCGCCTTCCCGCGCCAGCGCAATGGCAAGATGCGACTCTGTCACGGTGTCCATTGCCGAGCTCGAGATGGGAATGTTCAGCGGAACCTTGCGGGCAAACCATGTTTGAGTGTCCGTTTCGGTGGGCAGCACGGCGCTGCGCGCCGGAACCAACAGAATGTCATCAAACGTGAGGCCTTCTGGAATGGTTTCCGGAATCATATGGGGATAGAAGTCAGGGTAACACAGCCGGCAACGAGGCTTTCTTTTCGCAATACAAGAACTTCACTTGGCGTCGCGCCAATTGGGGCCCGCGCCGGTGTCGGCTACCAGCGGGACTTCGAGCGGATAGACCGACTCCATGTGCCGCCGGACCATGGCGCGGAGCGGCTCGACCTCATCCGGCGGGGCCTCCAGCACCAGTTCATCGTGGACCTGGAGCAGCATCCGGGACTTCCATCCGGTTGCGAGCTCATTGTGAATCTCGATCATGGCAAGCTTGATCAGGTCCGCGGCGGAGCCTTGGAGCGGGGTGTTGACGGCGGTCCTTTCGGCAAAACCGCGCGCGTTGGGGTTGCGGCTGGCGATGTCGGGGATGGGGCGGCGGCGTCCGAATAGAGTTCGCGTAAAGCCGGATTGGCGGACTTCGCCGATGGTCTTTTCAATAAAGGTTTTCACTCCGGCGTAACGGGCAAAGTAGTTCTTGATGTACTGGTCGGCTTCCTGCCGCGGGATGCCGAGCTGACCGGCCAGACCAAACGAGCTGAGTCCGTAGATGATGCCGAAATTCACGGCTTTGGCGTTGCGCCGCATCTCGGAGGTGACCATGAGCGGCATGACGCCGAAGACTTCGGCGGCGGTGCGTGTGTGAATGTCCTCACCATGGCGGAAGGCGTCGAGCAGGACCGGGTCAAGCGAGAGGTGCGCGAGCAGGCGGAGCTCGATCTGCGAATAGTCGGCGATGACGAGGGACCAGCCGGGTTCGGGGACGAAGGCGGCGCGAATCTGGCGGCCGAGTTCGGTGCGGATGGGGATGTTCTGGAGATTGGGGTTGGAGGAAGAGAGGCGCCCTGTGGCGGCTCCGGCGGGATTGAAGGTGGTGTGCAGGCGGCTGGTGGCGGGACGGATGAGCGCGGGGAGCGCGTCAACGTAGGTGCCCTTGAGTTTTGTAAGCTGGCGGAATTCCAGGACGAGCGCGGCGATGGGGTGATCCGGGGCGAGCGCTTCCAGGACGTCCGCGGCGGTGGACACGGATTTGTTTTTGCCGCGCGAGGGGGGAGCGGGGAGTCTGAGATCATCAAATAAAACCTTGCCCAATTGTTGCGGGGAGTTGATGTTGAAGGGCTGGCCGGCGAGAGCGTGGATTTCGGTGGTGAGGCGCTCGATTTCATGCTCCATGCTTAGGGACATTGCGCCCAGCGCGGCGGGGTCAATGCGAATGCCGGTCTGCTCCATTTGCGTCAGGACGGGGATGAGGGGCAGATCGATTGTGTCGTAAACGGATTGGAGGTCCTGCGCGGCGATCTCCTCCGACAAGCGAGCGGCGAGGGCGTGGGCGTTGGCGGCGGCTTCCTCGATCGATGGGCCGGGCTTGTGATTGAGATAGCGGCTGGCGGCGGCCTCGGGCGTGCAGGAGCCGGGGTCGGCGGTGAGCAGAAAGGTGTAGAGGAGGACGTCGTGCTGGAAGCCTTTGGGATGGATGCCGTGAGCTGCGAGTTGGAGGTGGAGGGCTTTCACGTCGTGGGCGGCCTTGGGGCGATTGGGGTCTTCCAGCAGCGGGCGGAAGTGGGCAAAAAGCTCGGGGCCGAAGCCGCAGGCGTGGCCGGGTCCGGCGGAGAGCCCCATGCGGGTGGTGGTGAGCAGGCCTTCGCCTTCCGTGCCCAATGCGACGGCGACGGTACCGTCCTTGCCCAAAGCGGCGAGCCAGGCGGCGGCATCGGTTTGTGATTCGAGCGATTGGATGGTGAGGGTTTGCGCCGGAGCGGTGGGGGCCAGATCGCGGATGAGGCTGAAGAACTCCATCTCGGAAAAGAACTTGTGAAGAGCCTCCGGGTCCGGGGGCCGGGAGGCGATTTCGGAAAGCTCGCAGGAGATGGGGACTTCGGTTGCAATGGTGGCCAGGCGCTTGGAGAGTTCGATTTGCGGGCGGTTGTTTTCCAGGCTTTCACGGTAGCTTTTGCGCTGGACTTGCGCGGCGTTTTCCAGGGCGCCCTCGACGGAGCCGAATTGCCGGATCAGGTCACGCGCGCCTTTGTCGCCGATTCCAGGCGCGCCGGGGATATTGTCGACGGCGTCGCCCTTGAGCGCGAGCAGATCGGCCACCTGATGAGGAGCCACGCCAAGGAACTCTTCGACTTTGGGGGAATCGTACCATTCGTCGTTTTTGGCCGGGTTCAACATCCGCACGCGGTCATTGACCAGTTGGAGCATGTCCTTATCGGAGGAGACGATGACCACTTCGTTGCCGGCGGCCGAGACGCGATGGGAGAGCGTTCCGATAACGTCGTCGGCCTCATAGCCGGGGAATTCGAGAATGGGGATGCGGAGGGCCTCGAGAAGCTGGCGCACGTAGGGGATCTGCTGGAGCAGTTCGGGCGGAGTCTCGGTGCGGTTGGCTTTATAGGCGGCGAACTCCTGCTCGCGGAGGGTGGGGCCTTCGCTTTCAAAAACAGCGGCGCAATATTCGGGCGTGTAGGCGGACAGCACGCGGCGGATCATGTTGTTAAAGATGAAGACGGCTTCGGTGGGCACGCCGGCCTGAGTGCGCATGGGAGGAGCGCCGGAGCGTGCGCGGGCGTGATAGGCGCGAAACAGGAAGCCGAAGGTGTCGATCAGAAACAGGCGGGGACTGGGCATGCAGCCTCCATGGTAATGCCTGAAAGCCTCAGAAGCGGCCAGCCGTGATTGAAAACCAGTGGGACGGGCTCCAGAGCGGAGTAATAGACAAGGGATGTCCTATCGAACAGGATTCGCACCCGCAGCGCGTGGGACAGGCAGAATTCGATCCGCTTGTTCCTTGAATCCTTGGCTTTCCTCGGA
>Ga0209726_10009556_pt1 | contig 10073 bp, 8 predicted proteins | sample Subgrocontami54m_FD_187453 | JGI IMG/M metagenome (GOLD analysis project Ga0209726, IMG submission 187453) | Subsurface groundwater microbial communities from S. Glens Falls, New York, USA - GMW46 contaminated, 5.4 m (SPAdes) (version 3) | ecosystem: Environmental > Aquatic > Deep subsurface >... | reverse complement strand
TCATCATGGAATGAATCCCCGAAGACGTTACCGAATGATCACAAAAATTTTTGCCGGTCGATAACGTTTCTAGCCCCACCAAATTGTCTATTAAACCGCGAAAGACGGTTTTGCGAGCTTTAAAGAAAGGGGACTGTTATCCTAGAAGAGTTATCCACAGCGAATCCTTGACTTTTCTATCACGTTCTGGTAAGTTGGCAATATGGCCAAATTAGTGAATCAGACAATTTTTGCCACAAAGATAAGAGAGAAAAAGCTCTATATATTTAACGCGAATGATGTTCGCGCTCTTTTTGGCGTATCCGCCGTTGCGGCGACGTCACTCCTGCATAGGTATAAAAAACGGGGGTTTGTTGTTCAGATAAAACGTGGATTTTACGTTTTTCCCGACATGCTACCTCCGGATGTTTATATTGCCAACAAGCTGTACAGTCCCTCGTATATTTCGCTTGAATTCGCCTTGTCATATCACGGCGTTATCCCGGAAACCGTTTATGAAATTACTTCCGTAACTCCAAAAACCACCCGTCGATTTACCGCACAAGGAAAAATCTTTTCTTATCGAAAAATTAAAAAGGCCGCGTATACCGGTTATGAAGTCCAAAAACAGCAAGGGCTTGGTTTTTATATTGCCGACGCCGAGAAGGCATTCGTGGATATGAATTATTTGCGGCTCATAAATAAACAGGTGCCGATTTCGCGTTTCAACAAAGAAAAGCTTGATCCGGTAAAAGCGTTAAAATATGCCGCGCTCTTCGGGAACACAAAACTTATCGGCGTCATTACGTCAACACTGCGATGATCTCAATAGAAGCGCTTGAAAAACTGGGCAGACAGTACCAAATGGGGATATTTCCGAATATCGTTCGGGAATATTTTCAACACACGCTCTTGGGAGAGTTGTATAAATTGTCAGAAGCAAGACAGATGCTTTTTAAAGGCGGCACAGCGCTTCGCATCGTGTATGGTAGCCCGCGTTTTTCTGAAGATTTGGACTTTTCTCTTTTTGACGTTGCTCAAAACAAAATTAAACCGTTCGTTGAGGATCTTTTTGTGCGTATTTTGGCGGAGATGGAACACACGGGCATAAAAGTTGAGCTTGGAGATAAGATAGGCGCCACGAGCGGAGGGTATTTCGGCGTTGCTACGTTCAAAATGTTTGAATACCCGCCAATCGGCGTAGAAATTAATGTATCGTCGCGCGGCATCCAAAGTACTGAGGGTGAGGTAGATAGCATCGCAAACAATTTTTTACCTACGTATACAATTATCCATTTGCCACAAAGCGAATTGGTGGAAGAGAAAATTTTTGGGGCGCTCCGGGAACGTAAAAAACCGAGGGACTTCTATGATTTATACTTTATGATGCGCAAAGGAATGCTTTCGGTCGACCAAAAAGGCCGGCTTGCGGGGATAAAAGAAGAAATCATCTCAAACTCAAAAAGCATTGATTTCCGCGGCGAGCTCGGCGCCTTTTTACCGGCCGACCAACAAGCGATTATCCGTGATTTCCCAGCTATGCTCGAACGAGAACTGAACAGGCAATTTAGTAATCCATAGGCCCTATAAATCCCATGCCCTCCTTCAATAAAAAAGATCTTTCCGAGCAGGATATTTGCTCAAAATTTATTCTTTTAATTACTAGTAAATATGAAAACCGAAATTAAACAACTTGAGGATAGGTTGTGGGAAGCAGCCGATCATTTACGTGCAAATTCAGCCTTGCGGCTCAATGAGTTCGCTGAGCCGGTTTTGGGATTAATCTTTTTGAAATTCGCGGATGTTAGATACGGCAAAATTGAAAAAGAGATTGCTGATGAGCGGAATAGTAAGACCAAAAGTTATGGTGGTGCCTCAGTTGCACGTGAACGACCAATCTCCGTTGCCGATTATCACGCGCGCGGCACACTGTATATTCCTCAAATCGCAAAATTTTCAAGCCTTATTGCATTGCCTGAAGGTACAAACATGGGTAAGGCGGTAAACGATGCCATGAAGGCGATTGAGGGCGAAAACAAGGAGCTTGCCGGTATCCTGCCGAAGAATTACAACTTGCTGGAAAATTCAGCGATCATTACACTCCTTAAAAATTTCAATCAGATTCCTGATGATATTGAGGGCGATGCGTTCGGGAGAATCTATGAATACTTTCTGGGTAAATTCGCAATTGCGGACGGGTCCGGTGGTGGTGAATTCTTCACACCGACTTCAATCGTCAAACTCATCGTTGAAATCCTCGAGCCATTCAAGGGTTACATCTATGATCCAGCCTGCGGCTCCGGCGGTATGTTCGTGCAGTCTGTCGAGTTTATCAAGCGGCACTTCGAGAATGGCAAGAAAATAAAAGCATCTCGCGAAGTTTCCATTTACGGACAAGAGAAAACGGATCAGACGGTCCGGATAGCCAAGATGAACCTTGCGATCCACGGTCTATCCGGTGATATCAGACAGGGGAATACTTACTACGAAGATTTACATCGCTCGGTTGGTAAATTCGACTTCGCGATGGCCAATCCTCCGTTCAACGTGAACGGTATCGATAAAGAACGTATCAAAGACGATCCGCGTTTTCCGTATGGCATACCTCGAAATGATAACGGCAACTACCTTTGGATTCAGATTTTCCTAAGTGTACTTAAAAATACCGGACGTGCTGGTTTCGTCATGGCAAACTCCGCAAGCGATGCCGGACATAGCGAGAAAGACATCCGCACGAAGATGATTGATGACGGCTTAGTTGATGTCATGGTCGCCGTCGGTAAGAATATGTTCTATAACGTTACGCAACCAGTTACGCTTTGGTTCATCGATAAAAACAAGAAGAAAACTGATCGGAAAGATAAAATTCTCTTTATCGATGCTAGAAGCATATATCATCAAGTTGATAAAGCACATCGTGATTGGAAAGAAGAACAGATACAACAGATTGCCGATATTGTCCGTAGCTATCGCGCAGAAGGAACAAAGAAATACAAAGATGTTAAGGGGCTTTGCAAAATAGCTACTCTTGATGAGGTACGTGCTAATGGATATACATTAGTGCCTAGTATATATACTGGACTAACACATGATACAGAACAAAGGAGTGTCGAGGGTAAGATTATAGATATTCCGACGCTATTAAATGAACAAAAAGAAGCAAAACTATTACTTTCCAAGAAAATAGAAGATCCGCTAAAGATGATTTTGAAAGCTGGTGATTGGAGTGGAATCAGCTATGCTTCTATAGAAGTAATTGAGCATCTTTTACAATCAATTTTTACAGAATGGTTTGTTAATTACCGATTCCCCGGACATCAAAAAATGAAATTGATTGATTCGGGTGATGAATTTGGAAAAATCCCATACGGTTGGCAAATAAAGAAACTTGACGATGTATGCGTTAGGATTCAAGCTGGAGGAACACCTCGACGCGGTGTCGAAGATTATTGGAAGGACGGAGATATTAACTGGTATACCACTGGCGAATTGCGAGATAATTTTCTCTTTCAATCTAATGAGAAGATTACAGAGAAAGCTATTTCTGAAACGTCCGCGAAAATTTTCGATCGCGGCACGATTCTGATGGCTATTTATGGCTCTCCAACAGTGGGTCGATTAGGTATAGCAACAGAGCGATCAAGCTGCAATCAAGCAGCGCTCGGCTTGGTGGCTGATGAGAATCTGATCAGCCAGCCATATCTTTTCTATGTCCTAAAGGGGATGAGAGATAAATTCAACTCTCAAGCTGTGGGCGCTGCTCAACAAAATATAAGCAAGATTAAAGTAGCAGAAGCAAAGTGTTTAATCGCCGACAAAAAGATAATCGAGTTATTTGATTCAATCGCACAACCTGCTTTTAAAGCTATCGAAATAATTCAAAAACAAAATGCAGCGTTACAGCATGATTCATAATTATGAACGAATTTTCTGAAAACAATTTAATTGAGCAGATAGCCGGTAATGTCAATTCTTTTGACTTTCTTTTGCCGAAATTAGTAACTAGAGAAATACGCGTATGAAATACACCAAATTTACAATTACAAATTATAAGGGAATAAAACATCTTGAGTTAGATCTTAATGTGCAACCTGACAATAAAATTTATACACTGGTCGGGCTTAATGAATCTGGCAAGACGACCATATTAGAAGCTATAAATGATTTTGAATTTGAAGTTCCTATTGCGATCCGACATCTTTTGATACCCAAAAGTGCGGCCGGTGGCTTTACGGGAAATATCTCAATAAAAGCTACTTTGAGTTTTTCAGACGAGGATAAAAAGAAAATTCAAGAATTTGTGTCTACAAAACTCAATATCAAAAAAGATAAGATAGAAGTTAACGATCAACTTATTCTGGAGAGAGTTTATTCCTTTGAAAATTCGCAACCTGGCGAATCTAAAAGGAGCTTCTGGCACTTTGTTAAGACTAAAAAAACAGCAAAATCTGCAGGATCAAATCTTGAAGACCCGACATCAACAGAAACTTGGAATTTCGTAAAAGAAAATTTATTTCCTGAAATAATATTTTACAGAGATTTTCTTTCAAAGTTTCCAGAGAAAATTTATTTACAGCCAAACGATGAAAAGGAAAAAGAATATGTTTCTATAATTGATGATGTGTTAGTTTCTATAAACGCATCCTATAGTACGCAAAGTAGTTTGTTAGATAGGGTTTCAAACCCTACGGACGCTAATAAGCAAGCATTGGAAGCCGTAGAAAATGAACTCGGTGCAAAAATTTCTAAAGTAGTTTTTGAAGCATGGAATAAAATACAGAATGTTAGCAAGAAAGAAATTGTTGTGAAAACTGGTCAAGAAGGCAGCAGGCATTTTATAAAACTTAGTGTAAAAGAAGGAAACCAAACATATGCTATCGCAGAACGTAGTCTAGGTTTTCGGTGGTTCTTTACATTTCTTCTTTTTACTGAATTTAGAAAAGAAAGAATAAAAAAATCTGGAGAAATACTATTTCTTTTAGATGAACCCGCATCGAATTTACATCAAACCGCTCAAAAAAGTTTACTCCAAACATTTAGTAAGATCACGACGAAATCCCGTCTGGTCTATACAACGCATAGTCATCACCTTATTAACCCAGTTTGGTTAAATGCTGCTTATATAATCAAGAACAAGGGATTGGAGTATAAAGAGAATGACGATTTTAATTCTAGTAAAACTGAAGTTGAAGCATATAAATATAAGCAATTCGTTGCGAGGTATCCCAAAGAGACTTCCTACTTCCAGCCGATTCTCGATGTTCTTGATTATCAACCAGGGTTGCTTGAATTCGTTCCAAACATCGTTATAACTGAAGGCAAATTTGATTATTTTGTTTTTAAATATTTCAAAGAAATAGTGTCTAGCGATAACGTTCAGAATTATAGTTTTTATCCAGGGCATGGTGCCCCTTGTCTTGATTTGCCGATTGGTTTATACGAAGCATGGGGAAGAAAATATATTGTGATTCTTGACTCAGACAGAGAAGGTAAAACGCAAAAAACAAGATACATCAAAGAGTTAAGCGACAAGGATCACATATTTACTTTAGAAGATATTGATAGTGCTAATAAAAATTTGACTACAGAAAAGTTGTTTACTGAGGCAGAAAAACTGGCAATAGCGAAAGAGTTTAATCCATCTCTTTCCAGTTATGAAAAGAGCGCTTTTAATACAGGCGTGCAAATTCTATATGCTGAAAAAAGAGTTCCAACATATATAACGGAAGGTACAAAGAGCAAACTGAAGCGGGTTATCGATTTCATAAAGCCGAAATTTACATGAACGAATTTTCTGAAAACAATTTAATAGAGCAGACGGCCGTCAAAATCTTTGCCGAGCTTTGGGGTGCAAAGAATTTTATCAATGCCTACTCCGAAGAGGGTGACGCTCTGTTGGGACGAGAAAATCAAGGACAGGTTGTTTTGATTGGCCGTCTTAAGCAAGCTCTCGAAAAGCTTAATCCGGATGCGCCGCAGGAAGCCATAGCACAGGCTTTGACGGAGCTTACCCGCGATCGTTCTACCGCAAGTATGGTCAATGCGAACCAAGAGATCTACAAGCTCATCAAAGACGGTGTAAAAGTGGAGATACGCGATGAGCATGGATCGTTTGAAGCAATCAACATCAAAGTCATCGATTTTAATGATCCTGCAAGGAATGATTTTCTCTTAGTATCCCAAATGTGGATCACCGGAGAGCTTCACAAGCGACGTCCGGATCTGATCGGTTTCGTGAATGGCTTGCCCCTTGTGCTGATCGAACTGAAGGCATCACACAAGAACCTACGAAACGCCTATCAGGAGAACATTCGCGATTATAAAGACACCATACCGCAACTCTTTTGGTATAACGCTTTCATTATCATTTCCAATGGCATTGAAAGTAAAGTCGGTACACTTACTTCCGCATTTGAGCATTTCAACGAATGGAAGAAGATAAAAAGCGAAGATGAAGAGGGTCGTGTCAGTTTGGAAACGGTCATCAAAGGCACCTGCGAACCTTCGCGGCTTCTCGATATCGTTGAGAACTTTACACTGTTTGATGATTCTCGAAGCGAGCGTAAAAAAATGGTCGCTCGCTATTTCCAGTTGCTTGGTGTGAATAATGCATTTGAAAGAATTGAACACCGAAATGAGGCGAATGGACGGCTCGGAGTTTTTTGGCACACTCAAGGATCCGGCAAGTCATATTCTATGATTTTTCTTTCACAAAAAGTATTTCGGACAATGACCGGCAATTTTACCTTTGTCATCGTCACCGACCGCAAGGAGCTCGACAAGCAAATCTACGACAATTTTGTCCACTGCGGAGCAGAAACACAAAAAGAAGCCCATGCCGGAACAATCCAGGAATTACGCAATTTACTCAATGAGGATCACCGGCATATTTTTACGCTGATACAAAAATTCGATGAGCCACTCGAGTTGAATAAAAGAAGCGATATCATCGTGATGGTGGATGAAGCGCATCGAACACAATATGACCGCTTGGCGCAGAATATGCGTATTGCTATGCCGAAGTCATCGTTCATTGGCTTCACCGGAACGCCACTTATGGCCAAGGGCGAGGAGAAAACGAGGGAAACCTTCGGTGACTATGTATCGACCTATAACTTTGCTCAATCGGTAGAGGACGGGGCGACAGTACCGCTCTACTACGAAAACCGGGTACCGAAGCTGGAAAACGAAAATCCGGAGATTCAAAAGGATCTCGAAAAAGTGATGGATTTTTATGAGCTCACGACCGATGAGGAGGAAAAGCTGGAGCAGGAGTTCTCAACCTTTTACCATCTCATCACGCGCGAAGATCGTCTCAATAAAGTGGCGGAGGATATAGTGACTCATTTCACTGCTCGAGGATATGACGGTAAAGCGATGGTCGTTTCAATTGATAAGAAAACAGCCGTTCGCATGTACGCGAAGGTGAAAGCAGAGATGCAACGCCATTTAGCCAAAATGAACATTGCCGTATCTAAAGCGAAGGATGAACACGAAAGGGAAGTATTAAGAGAACAGGCGGAGAGGTATGAGAATATCGATATGGCCGTAGTGGTAAGCCAAAGCCAGAATGAAATCGCCGATATGGAGGAGTTCGAGATCGATATGCGACCATTGCGTGCTCGAATTTTGAACGAGGATCTTGAGACAAAATTCAAAGACCCGGACAATAACCTGCGAATTGTGTTTGTCTGTGCAATGTGGATGACCGGCTTTGATGTGCCGAATCTTTCGACTCTCTATCTTGATAAGCCACTTAAAAATCACACGCTCATGCAGACTATCGCTCGAGCGAATCGTGTCTATCCGGGAAAGACGAACGGTCTTATTGTCGACTATATCGGCGTGTTCCGGAATCTTCAAAAAGCACTCGCCATATATGCGTCCACGAAAAGCGGTGATGATGAAATCATTCAGGATAAGAACGAGCTCGTTGAAATACTTTTCTCTACGGTTTCAAAAACCCGCCAGTTTCTCAAAATGCTTGAGCTCGATATCAATGATTTACTTAAGGCGCAGGATATCGAAAAAATCAGGCTCGTTGATGTGTTCACGAATCGGATATTACAGGATGAAAAGACAAAACAGCAGTATCTCGAACTTGCCGGTGATGCTTACAAATACTACAGAGCGGTCCTACCGGAGCCAAAAGCGGAAGATTACTACCACGAAGTAACGGCATACAAAGTGATCGCTTCACGCATACGGGAAGTTATCGATGAAGATACTGATGTCACGCAAGTGAAAAAAGACCTCGAAAACCTGCTTGATCGCTCAATCCGGGCCGGTGAGTATGTGATCAAGAATACTCCAAAACTTAAGGATTTGAGCAAGATTGATTTTGAAGCATTGCGAAAGTTTTTTGATGATTCGGATACGAAGAATATCGAGGCTGAACATTTGAGTGCAGAGCTGGAGGAAAAAATCAAAGAGATGATACGTAAGAACAAGCTTCGCAAACATTTCCTTGACCGGCTAAATAAGCTTTTGCACGAATACAACACAGGTTCTCATGACCTCGATGTCTTTTTCGATCAGCTTGTTGAGCTTGCAAAGGAATTAAGCGAAGAGGATCGTCGCGCCGTTTCCGAGAACCTAACCGAGGAAGAATTAGCGGTTTTCGACATTCTCCGTAAGGAAAGTTTGAACCCGACCGAGACCGACCAAGTCAAAAAAGTTGCCAAAGAACTATTGGCGAAATTGAAAGCGGAAAAACTGGTTTTGGACTGGAAGAAAAAGCAAGAAACACAAGCCGATGTAAAAATTACCATTCAGGGGATTCTTTATGACGAGCTTCCAGAACCGGCATACAGCAAAGAAGAATGCGAAGATCGAACCCAAAAGGTATATTTCCACGTTTATGACAACTACGTGGACGAGAAAGTAAACGTCTATGCTTAGCTAATAAACCCAGAATCCAACCGCCCGAAGAAAACCGCCGGTGGAATTGTACGCAAGCATTTCAATTATCCAAAACCACATATCATCAATAACTCGAATGCCCCAGACAGCATACGCAATATAAAAAGTTGCCGCGCAGAATAGAATCCGCGTTGAGCTACCAACAGCTCTGTTGGTTTCGGGATAAAATCCATTTCTAGATACATAGTGCATGTATTATAAAACATCTTTATGCCCATTAACGTTTCAGTGGTAGAGCGAAGTTTTATAATTTAATTCGCGCTAATTGGCGAATGATTAAAAATGTTACAATAACCCCATGACCCAAATCTTAATTTTTCTTTTCGGCGCGGTGGTGGGCGGGGTGGTGGTGTGGGTGGCGACGAAGAAAGGCGCGAGATCCCTCGGCGTTACTCGGGATGACAGAAGCGGGAATGACAATGAGACGGAGATCCTTCGGCTGCGGCCTCAGGATGACGGGGGTGGGGATGACAATAAAGGCGGCGGCGCGGGTGTTGGTTTGATTGAACGGCAAAAACAGGAAAAGGAGGCGAATAAGAGGGCAATTCTCGGACTTTTAGAAACTCAAGGCCCACTCATCAACAACCACGTGGAGCAAATGCTTGGTATTCCGGAATCCACCGTCACGAGGTATTTTGAAGAACTTGAGCACGAAGGCCTCGTCCGCCAAGTCGGCAAAACCGGCCCGGGCGTGTACTACGAAAAAATCTAACTTCCCCCACGCCAACATTCCCCCAACCTCATCCTTACAAACTTGAGAATGTGAGAATGTTGTGTATACTGGATTTATGGGAAAAATCAAAACAGCAAAACAGATGGAGCGGCACCTGAAGGGCATGGCGAATCATTACCGCATTGAGATATTGCTCTTGGTCGCGGAACGCGGAGGAATAACGCTTGAAGATATCGTGGAAGCCATCGGGGCAAATATGAAAACGCTCGGCGAACATACGAGGCGCCTGCACAATGCCGGACTTGTGAACAAAAAATACCGCGGCAAGTTCGTAGAGCATCGATTGTCACCATACGGAAAAACCTTTGTCTACTTTCTCAAATCATTTCGAGCCGCCAAATAACACATCAACAACATCCTCACAAACTTGAGAATGTGAGAATGATAATTTGTGCAAAATATGCCGCCCCTCCGCCTATCGGCTCAACGGCGGGGCGCC
>Ga0209726_10009555_pt1 | contig 10073 bp, 9 predicted proteins | sample Subgrocontami54m_FD_187453 | JGI IMG/M metagenome (GOLD analysis project Ga0209726, IMG submission 187453) | Subsurface groundwater microbial communities from S. Glens Falls, New York, USA - GMW46 contaminated, 5.4 m (SPAdes) (version 3) | ecosystem: Environmental > Aquatic > Deep subsurface >... | reverse complement strand
CGGAGATCAACGCCCAGGACATCAAAAAGCACAAAGGCATCATCGCCAACCCCAACTGCTCGACCATCATCATGCTGGTCCCGATTTTCCCCATACACAGGACCAATCGCATCAAGAGAATATTCGTCTCCACCTATCAGGCCGCCTCAGGCGCTGGCGCCAAGGCCATGAAGGAGCTGGAAGACCAGTCCCGCGACCTGCTCGAGGGCCGCGCGGCCAGGAAAGAGGTGTTTCCGCATCAGATAGCCTTCAATCTTTTCTCTCACAACAGCGCCATCAAAGACAGCGGCTACAACGAGGAAGAGATAAAGATGGTTAAGGAAACCAAAAAGATATTTCACGACGAGAAAATCAAAATCACTCCGACCACTGTCCGCGTGCCCGTGTTCCGCGCTCACTCCGAGTCCATCTATCTCGAGCTTTCCAGAAAACCGGACCTGAAGCGCATACGCCAGATACTCGCTAAGGCTCCCGGCGTCAAAATCGTCGACGACAGGGACAAAAACCACTTTCCCATGCCCATAGAGGCCAGCGGCCAGGACGACGTGCTTGTCGGCCGTATCCGTGAGGACCTCTCCAGCCCCAAAGGTCTATGCCTTTTCGTCTCCGGCGACCAGCTCAGGAAGGGAGCGGCGCTCAACGCCGTCCAAATCGCCGAGATCCTTTGCGGACTCAAGATCCGCTGACGCCTTTGTGGCGGACTGTCAAACTCGTCATCGGTTTTCAAGGCACTCATTACGAAGGTTGGCAGAGCCAGAAAAAAGAAAAGACCGTCCAGGAAGTCCTTGAAAAGACGCTTTCAATGATTCTAAAAGACAAGACCGTAGTCCACGGCAGCTCCCGCACCGACAGCGGCGTACACGCCCTGGGCCTGGTCGCTCACTTCAAGACCTCAAACCCGCTACACGACAAGAAAATACAGCAGGCCCTGAATTTCCATCTCCCCAAAGACATCGTCATCTTCTCGGCTAAGACCGCCCCCGACACATTCCACGCCCGCTTCTCGGCCAAGTCCAAACTCTACCGCTACCAGATATGGAACTCCAAAACTCGCCCTTTGCTCGACCGCGACCGCATGCTCTGGTATCCCCACAAGCTCCGCCTCAACGCCATGAAGCAAGCTGCTAAACATTTAATCGGTAAACACGACTTCTCAGCCTTCCGAGACCTCGGTGACGAAAGAAAAAGCTACGTCAGGCACATCAAGCGACTTCATCTCAGCAAAAAAGGCCCACTGATCACCCTCGACGTCGAAGGCGACGGCTTTCTCCGCCACATGGTCCGCGTCATAGTCGGCACGCTCATAGACGCAGGCAGGGGAAAGCTCTCCGCCAGCGCCGTCCGCTCTGCCTTAGCCTCCAAAGACCGCTCCAAAGCCGGCCCAACGGCCAAGGCCCACGGCCTCACTTTAATCAAAGTGAGATTTTAATAATGAACCTCTTCAGCCTGTCAGGCCTGTTAATAGGACTCTCTTCCAGTGCTATGGCTGCCTGGGTATTTTTAGCAAACCGTACCAATCCCATAAACAGATTGTGGTCGATTTTTTGCCTATCCGTTGCGGTCTGGGGTTTTGGATGTCTCGCAATCGGTTTTTCACGCAATCCTTATACAGCGCTTATTTTTTGGAAGCTAGCGTACGTTGGCGTAATTTTCATACCCTCTCTTTTTTACCATTTTGTGACTACCTATCTAGGGCTTCGAAGACCTAAAAGTCTTATTATTAATTATATATTAAGCTTAGGTTGCTTAGTGGCTGATATCGACTCTTTAATGGTTACAAAAGTGACATGGATGTTTGATCAGTTTTATTTTTTGTCTACTTCCGGAATGCTTTATCCGTGCTTTGTTTCGTTCTTTATTCTAGTCGTAGTCATAAGTCATATTGATTTATGGCAATTCATGAGAAAATCTAAAAATGAACTCAAAAAAAAGCAAGTAAGATGGTTTTTTTTGGCGACGGCTATTGGATTTGGTGGCGGCGCGACCTGCTTTTTACCTCCGTTTGACATAAAAATATATCCTTATGGAAATTTTGCAGTAGCGTTGTACCCATTGATTATGAGTTATGCCATCCTAAAACATAAACTTATGGACATTAATGTGGTCATAAGAAGAACAATTATTTATTCATTCTTTATATTCTTAGTTTCAACATTCTACGTATTAGCAATATTTACAACTCATAAATTGATGATAGGAGAATGGGACATAAGAACGTCATTTTCAGGCATAAATTTATTCGCCGTAACTAGCTTGCTTTGTGGCTTGGGGTCCTTAAGCTTGGCAATATTCGCTTTCATTTTTGGCCGATCAGAACTACGAAAAATATTCGGCAAGTTCAATGTGGCAGTTTCCATTTGGGGCCTTGGATGTTTTATAGTGGCCATTTCAGATAATGACCATAGAGCATCATTTGGTTGGGGGCTGACATTTTTGGGCGGTTTCTATGTCGCCCCGCTTTTTTACCACATGGTGATTAAAATTTGCAAGCTGCATAGTAAAAGATTTCTGTTTTTCGCATATATCCAAGCAATTCTTTTTACAGCGGCCCTGCTATTTTGGCCAGATAGAATATTTGGCCCGATGCGTCAGGCCTTTAACATCCAATTTGTAAGTATGACATTTCCTTTGGGCGCAGCTATATTTATGTACGTTTTTATAGTCATTATAAGTTATAGACAATTGTTTATATTTTATAGACTTGCTAAGGGGAGAGAAAGACAGCAGGTCGGTTATGTAATTTATGGTTTTTTATTTGGCTTTTTAGGCGGCACTTCAATACTTTTACCAGAGTTTGGAATCAATTTAATCTACCCTATTGGGAATGTGGGGACGTTTATTTACAATCTAATTTTGGCTTATGCCATTTTTCGATACCAGTTGTTAGATCTGCGCATTGTTATAAGCAAAACAATATTTTATACCGCATTGATTTTCATAATTTCATTAGGTTACGTCGTCAGTATATTCGCATTTCGATCCTTTTTTATTAAGGAAGAAATTACGCACGCGCAGCTAGTGAACAATATTTTTTTAATTATAGTTATTTCTACTCTTATTAAGCCAATAGAGCTTTTTTTACACAGAGCATTGGATAATAAGTTCTTCCACGGGAGCATCGAGCAGATAGCGGAGCAAAAAAATAAATTAAAGATAGAGCTTGAACGTCGAGAACGATTAAGAAGCGTCGGCATCCTGGCCGCCGGCATGGCCCATGAAATAAAGAACCCTATCACGGCCATCAAAACCTTTGTCGATCATATTCCAGCCAAACACACCGATCCTGAATTTATGGAAAAATTCAGTCGCATAGTTAATCAAGAGCTCTCCCGAATAAAGCAAATAGTCACCGATCTGTTGCTTTTTTCGAAGCCCGGGGAGCCAGTCAAGCGGTTATGTAATATTAATGTGATTTTAAAGGACATCCTTGAGCTACTAAATAGCGAGCTGATCAAGAGCCATATCAATCTAAATGCTCAACTTGATCCCAAGGCCAACGCTTATGTCGACCCGGAACAGGCTAAGCAAGCCCTGCTTAACGTAATCATGAACGCTATAGACTCAATGAGGGGGCGCGGGGGAGAACTAACTATTTATACATCTAAAGTGGGCGAGACCATAAACATACAGATCATTGACGCCGGTTGCGGCATGACCCCAAGCCAATTAACCCATATCTTCGACCCCTTTTTTACCGAGAAGGAAGGCGGTACTGGGCTCGGCCTGGCAATAACACATTCAATTGTTGAGAAGAACGCGGGTAAGATAAGCGTCCAAAGCGAACTAAATATCGGAAGCACATTCATAATAGAGTTACCAACCAAGCCCCAATAACCGTAGCCATCCTCAAAATTTTCAAATAGCTGCAGCTTGTAGGATTACCTTCTAGTACGTCAATACGCCGCTTAACTCCAAAAACCCCAATATATAGTAGAAATGATAAGGCATTCATTAGATCCCTTATTTTTGTTAATTAATGTTAAAAAACTGTTGACAAACAATAAGTAGTTATATATTCTATATAGGCTTTAATCTCTAAAGTGTGTTTTCACCAGAGGAGATAAACAGGGATAAACAGTCCCGGGGAGCAGCGAGTTGGACGATAAAGACAGCGTCTTTACGGTCCAAGAGCTTGCAACATACCTAAGGATGAAGCCGCTTACCATCTATAAGCACGCTTCAACAGGCAAGTTGCCCGGCTTTAAAGTAGGATCGCACTGGCGCTTTAAGAGAAAAACCATAGACCGTTGGATACAAGACCAAGAAAACTCTAACGGGGACCAAAAAACTTTAATAAATGCATAGCCCAAGCCAAAAGCTTGGGTTTTTTATTAAATAAGGCTTTCTATGCTTGAGGATTTACCGGGTAAAGTTGCGGTTGTCACAGGCGGTTGCCGTGGCATTGGCAAAGAGATTGTTTTGGAGCTAGTCAAAAATAAAGTTAAGGTTGCTTTTAATTATGTAAGCAACAAAAATGCTGCGTCTCATTTTGTAAATGAGGTTGAAGAGCTGGGCGGCGAGGTTATCGCAGCGCAAGCCGATGTCCGAAATCAGATCGAAGTCAGAGCCTTTATTGATACTACAAAAAAGAGATTTGGGCGAATCGATTTTTTAGTAAATAATGCCGGCATTTTAAAAGACAAGTTGTTAATGGTAATGTCGGATGAAGAGTGGAAAGATGTGATTGAAACAAATCTGTACGGAACTTTTTTTATAACGCGTCAAATCATTGTAAATTTTTTGAAGCAAAAAAGTGGCAGCATCGTCAACCTTTCATCCACTGCAGGTCTAATTGGTAATGCAGGACAAGTAAATTATAGTTCTAGCAAGGCGGGAATTATTGGTTTGACCAAGTCCTTAGCTAAAGAGGTTGCGCCTTACGGGATTAGAGTGAACGCGGTGGCCCCAGGCTACATTCAGACAGATATGGTTAAAACGTTGAATGAGAGCAGATTAATCGAAGGCCTTCATTTGGTGCCTATGAAACGAATAGGGCGACCAGAAGAAGTGGCAAAGGTCGTTTTATTTCTGCTATCCGACGCCTCATCTTATATAACTGGGCAAGTAATTCCTATTGATGGAGGCTTGGCAATCTAAATGGCGCACCAAAAAATTCAGCATAAAGATGTGCGTAACAATAGGATAGTAATTACGGGAATAGGAGTTGTCTCATCGATCGGGATAGGTAAGGAAGATTTCTGGCAGGCTCTAAAACAAGGTAAATCGGGCATAAAGCCTGTAACGCTATTTGATACTTCCAGTATGCAATCAAAGTTGGCGGGAGAAATAGCTGATTTTAAAGCTGAAGAAATATTGGGAGAAAAGGGCTTGCGAAATTTAGATAGAGCTACAAAATTAGCTCTTTGCGCGAGTGAATTAGCGCTCCATGATTCCGAATTAAAAATTACAGAACAAAATACAGACCATATCGGAGTAGTGCTAGGCTCAACAATGGGAAGTGTTAGAAGTATAAGTGAATTTGATAAAGAAGGAATAATGAATGGCCCGCGCTCAGTTAATCCCGCCCTATTTTCAAACACTGTGATTAATTCTCCAGCGAGCCAGATTTCTATTCGATTACAAATCAAAGGATTAAGCGCAACTATATCATCAGGTTTTTCATCAGCTCTGGACGCAGTAAAGTATGCCATTGATTGTATTAATTCGAACAAGTCGTCAGCAGTGTTGGTTGGGGGAGCAGAAGAACTTTGTGAACAAACATTCAAGGGGTTTTATAAATTGAAGCTTTTATCTGCATCAAGAAAAAATGACAAAGAAATGATTTGTCCCTTTGATGTTAGAAGAAATGGCATGATCCTTGGGGAAGGGGCAGCGTTTTTTTTGATAGAAAAGCTAAGTTCAGCAATTAATCGGAAAGCCCCCATTTATGCCGAAATAATCGGTTACGGAACAGGTTTTGATTATAAATCAGTTAATAGGTATAGATTTGATTCCTGCGGACCAGATAAAAGCATTAAATCCGCAATAACTTCCGCTAAAATTAATTTCTCCGATGTTTCTTTTGTAGCATCTTCAGCAAATTCCGATGTTAAAGGAGATGCTATGGAAGCTAATGCAGTAAAAAAGTTTTTTGGTGTAAAAAAAATAGCAGTTCCAGCTATAAAATCAATGATTGGGGAAACTTTCAGTGCTTCCGGAGCGATGCAATTAGCCGCGGCTGTCCTCATGATGAAAAATCAATTTCTAGCTCCAACAATCAATTATGACTATGCAGACGAACAATGCCCAATAGATTGTGTTCCAAATGAAGGAAGGCCATTAAAAATTAACTATAGCCTAGTAAACGCGTTTGGGCTTACCGGACAGCATTCATCTCTAGTACTGAGTGGAGGCAGAATATGAAGGCTAATTCCGAAACAGTGATAGAAGAAGTAAGACAACTTGTTGCAAAAATTATCGAAACAAATCCAGCAAAGGTTGATCTCGACGCCCGTTTTGAAGATTTGGGGGCAGATTCAATGATGATGTTAGAAATTTTAGTAGCAGTTGAGAAAAAATTTAAAATCGAAATACCAGAATCAGATTTGCCTAAAATGACTTCTTTAAAAGAAATTATCAATATATTAAACTCAAGATGAGAAGCGTAATTTAATATCTATGGCCAGAAGAATTGTGGTAACAGGCATTGGAGTTGTTTCTTCCATTGGTATAGGTAAAGAAAACTTCTGGAACAGTTTGATAAATGGGAAATCGGGCATCAGCGACGTCTCTTTAATAGATGTAGCTAACTTTAAACAAAAAAGAGGCGGAGAAATAAAGGATTTTAATCCGGTTTTATATATGAAGGAAAATGAAGCTAAGAAATATGGCAGGGCATCGCAATTCGGAATTGCAGCTGCTAGACTAGCTATAAATGATTCCAAGGTGATGCTTAGCCAGCTCGATTCCGATCGGTTAGCAATTATTATGGGCACTACAATGGCCAATATACGTGAGCTTGAACTCATTGATGAAATATGGACAAGAAAAGGGGAAGACTTTCTAAAATCTGATCCGATTCCAAAATACCCAAGTCATAGCCTGGCTTTTAGCATTGCTCAAGAATTAAAAATAAATCCATTTTGCATGGTTATACCTACTGCTTGTTCTGCGGGAAACTACAGCATTGGATATGGATATGATTTGATTAAGAGTAATCAAGCTGAATATGTGATTTGTGGTGGGGCAGACCCATTTTCACGTATCACTTTTACTGGGTTTGGAAGTCTTTTTGCAATGGCATCTGAAAAATGCCAGCCATTTGATAAAAACAGGAAAGGGATGATGGTTGGGGAGGGTGCTGGAGTGCTTATTTTGGAGGAGCTAACTCAAGCGGTGAGGCGCAAAGCATATATTTACGCAGAAATATTAGGATACGGATTAAGCTGCGACGCTAGTCACATGACTCTGCCAAGCATCGAAGGCATTGTTAAAGTGCTTAGACGAGCATTAATCTCATCTGGAATTAAGAATTCAGATGTCGATTATATAAGCGCTCACGGAACGGGGACTAAAGCTAACGATGTTGCGGAATCGAAAGCAATAAATGTAGTTTTTGATGGAAGAAAAAATTTACCTGTAAGTTCAATCAAATCAATGTTGGGACACACAATGGGCGCCGCGAGTGCTATGGAAGCAATCGCATGTGTTCTAGCTATAAAGCATTCAATAATACCTCCTACAATTAATTTTGAAACCTCCGATGAGGAATGCGAAATTGATTGTGTGCCAAATAGAGCGCGTCAAAAAAAAATACAAATAGCACTTAATAATTCATTCGCATTTGGAGGCAATAATGCCTGCACAGTTTTTAGTAAATATCTTTCGTAATGAAAAATATATTACTTACAGGGGGAAATGGCTTTTTGGGGTCATTCTTAGCCATAGATTTATTGAATAATAAAGATAATAAATTATTTTTTTTAATTAGAAGCAAAAATCAAGAAGAGGCTATAAATAAACTCAACAGAACTTTAAGAAAGATTGTAAATCTATATAATCTTCCGAACGATAGGATAGAAATTATATTGGGGGATATATCAATTCCAAATTTTGGATTAGATAGCAAAGAAAAAGATCTATTATGCCATACTATAGATCAAGTGTTTCATTGCGCAGCTATTACAGATTTTGATTACCCTATGGACATTATTTCACGCACAAATGTTGATGGAACTAAAAATGTTATGGAATGGGGACTAGAGTGCTTAAAATTAGGCCGCTCTGTCAAAATAAATCATATCAGCACCACATATATTGCCGGCACTATCAAGAATAAAAAAATTTTTTATGAGTCAGATCTAAATGTTTCACAAGAATTTAACAATACATATGAAGCAACTAAATTCAAAGCAGAGCTAGTAGCAGAAACATATAAAGAAATGGGACTAGCGATCAAAATATTCAGAACAACCGTTATAATTGGTGATTCGGTAAACGGAATGGCATTAAATATGAAGTCATTTTACCAAATTTTACATTTACTATCTACTAAGCAATTTACTCAGCTCCCTGCAAATAACAGTTCAATTATGAATTTTCTCCCGGTCGACTATATAGTGCGAGCAATTTCTAAAATTTCTGATACAAACAAGGACACTACGTATCATATAGTAAGTCCGGATGATTATACTTTTGGCGCTTTTGTACGAGCAGCTTCTACTTTTTTTGGTTTTTCAGCTCCCGATTTGATACCATTGGAACAATTTGATATGAAATCATTAACTGGCGCTCAAAAAAGGATGATCCAATATTTTGTTCCTTACATGAATTATTCCGTATCTTTTAATAGCGAAAAAACAAAAAAGACATTAGATGAATTGGGCGTGAAATTGAATTCCATCAATGAAGCGATGCTAAAGAGAATGTTTGAATATGCAATTAAAATAGGTTTTGTTAAAAGAGACATAAAATTAATTGCGAATACTAGGTTTAACTAGCTTAAAAGAGAAATATGACGTTATAATTATCGGCGCAGGTGTAGCCGGTTTGACATGCGGATGCTACTTAGCAAAAAATGGATTAAGTGTATTAATTATTGAATACCACAGCATACCCGGAGGTTTCTGCACCTCATTTAAGAGGGGTGAATTTGTATTTGACATCGGAGTTCATTATTTTGGGAATGTAAGTAAAAATGGTGTTATAGGAAGGATATTGAGAGATTTAAACTTAGAGTCTGAGCTCGAGCTAGTGCGCGTGAATCCTACGGATGTAATAATTATGCCCGAATGTACAATTAAATTTTTTAACAATTTAAAAGAAACAATAAGTAGTTTCCAGGATTCATTTCCCAATGAACACGAAAGTATTTCTAATTTTTTGAATTTTTTGAGCACCGACAATTTTTTATTGCTTTATAAAACGTTTAGGAGAAAAACATTTCGTGAAATCTTAGACATATATTTTAAAGACGAAAAGCTAAAATCTGTATTCTCAGTTATGCTTGGTAATATAGGATTACCCTCAAACAAGGTAACAGCATTAACAGCTTCTGTAATGTACAGGGACTATATTTTTAAGGGAGGCAATTATCCAAAAGGAGGAATGCAAAAATTTCCTGACTTGCTGGCCAAAAGATTTGTTGAATATGGAGGAGATCTTTTACTTAATAAATCAGTAACCAAGATCCAATTAAAACATGACTTGGCCGAGGGTATTATTATTGATGATAATAATTTTGTAGCTTCGGATTATATCGTATCAAACGGCAGCGCAAGGCAAACCTTTTGTAACCTTATAGGTGAGGACAAACTTCCGATAGAACTCAAGAATAAATTGAAGATAATGATACCCTCGCCTTCTGCGTTTATTGTCTATTTCTCGTTAAATGGTTCTTTAAAAAACGGCAATTATTATTCTAATACATGGTATTGCCCTGATTACAATATTGATAAGGTTTACGAAGACTGCTTCCGTGGAAAGTTTAATCCTAATTTTTTATTCGTCGCATTGCCATCACTTCATGATGAATCGGTCTGCCCTCCCAATTTTGAAGTCGGGCATCTAATTACTTTGGCGCCATGCTTAAGCGAGGAATACTGGTCAAAAAATCAAGATAATATTACGCAGTT
>Ga0209726_10009551_pt1 | contig 10075 bp, 10 predicted proteins | sample Subgrocontami54m_FD_187453 | JGI IMG/M metagenome (GOLD analysis project Ga0209726, IMG submission 187453) | Subsurface groundwater microbial communities from S. Glens Falls, New York, USA - GMW46 contaminated, 5.4 m (SPAdes) (version 3) | ecosystem: Environmental > Aquatic > Deep subsurface >... | reverse complement strand
TTCTATAGTGTCATTTAATGCATATTCATCCTTGTTTTTTACCATTCCAATATCTGAAATCTTACTTTCTACCATTCTAATCGCTCATAATGATTTATCAACCCTTAATATTCTATGTATATAAAGAGAAAATTTATTGAAATTCCTCTAGTGAATGATATAAAAAATCAATAATTATGATTTTTTTGACTTCATATGATGATAAACCACCCATGGCACAAAAATTCCTACCAATACAGTAATTTCTCCAAAAATTACACTGATTATGTCACTAGTTTCTGTTACTAGATTTGCTACAAATAAAGAAATTGGAATTAATATAACTACTGCTAAAGCAATGAATAATCTAATGAGAAATGTGTTTCTCCATTTTCGTTCCTTTTCTTTAAATCCATAAGTTTCAATTTGTTTAGATTGTGATTGAATTTTCTTTGATTGTTCACGTACTAGTTTTTCTGTAGAATCTAATCGTTTTGTAAATTCCTTAATAGAATCTTTAAAACCTTCTATTTCTGTTTCATGTTTATCTTTTAATTTTTCAGTTGTTATAGAAATTCCAATATCGGTCCATCTCTTTTCCTCTTTTTCATCGTGTCGTAGATGTGCTTCATGTGCTTTTTTGAGACTTTCTCTAATATGTTTATCACCTATCAATCCCTTCAATTCATCTACTTCAAGATGATCAAGATCATAAAAAGCAGCATTAATGTTTAAAATATCTTCTTGATCAATAATACTATCAATACCAAAATTCATACTAACTAATTTAGAAAATCCTTTGATGGTTTCAGGAGTTTTTAATTCAGGAGAAATTAAAGGAGAGATTATTTGAAGCCATAAAGTTGGAGTAATGCCTGTTCTTATTTCATTCCCAGAAAAAACTTTCTGCTCAGCTTTATACAAAGATGAATCAGTTGTAAAAAACCATGCTTTTGGTCCTAAAGCTCCACTAGGATGATTTTCCCTATATGTTTTGACTTTAAGAATACACAAGGTATCGTGTAGAGAAACACGAGGTCCTTTGAGAGGAGAAAAACGAGTAATTTGTGATTGTAACTTTGAAAAGATTTTTTTATTTTTCAATTTATTTAATGCTTCATCATCAGTCACAATACCATAATTTTTTTCTAATAGCTTACCAACATTTTCAAATTTCATACAAAATTGTTCAACTGTTTGATGAGGATTTTGACGTAATGAATCCATATATGTAGTAAATAATGGAGCATCTATCTGTTTACTGAATAATGCTTCAGACAATTTTTTAGGAATTTTCTTTATTTGATTAACATTTTTTTTACTAGTTTCTAACCAATGATTGAATTCTTCATTTGTGATCTCATTAACATATAATGATACACCTAACTTTTGTGATTGTTTTATGATGTCTTCAATAGCATTACTTAGTCTGCTTTTTTCAAACAGTAAATAGATTAGTACATTTGTATCAATAAAAAATTTAGTATCTCTTAATGCTTCTTTCTCTAATCTTTTAAGTGTAGGATCAACATTTAAAATTTCAAGTAATGTATGACTTTGTGCTAAATGATAGAAGAATTTACTTCTATCAGGTGTAGGATTAAATAAAAAATCATTAAAAATTTCATCAATTTTATCTTGAAGATGCTTTGGTATTAGTTCTAATACAATACTATGATAATCTTTCCTAAACCCATCAAATTGTTTTAATGTATCAATTGTTCCATTCTGGTTTGATATAATATGTGATGCAATCTTACCATGCATTGTAAATGTACGCCCTAATAATTTGTAAAAATTTTCAACAGTTTTCTTAATTAATTCATCAGGCAAATCATTACATTTATTTTTAATTTCATTTTTTAATTCATTTAAAATTTTATCCATAAATTCAATAAAAATTTGATTATGTTGACAAATTTCAGTAATCTTATCTTGAGAAAGAGCAAATTTATCTTTCCCAATTACAATTTTATTATCTAATAATTTTCTTAATGCAATATTAAAATGATATTCTGGAAATTCTGAAAAATTATAGTCTTTTTTAATTTCTTCTATTATTGCATCCTTTGTTAATGACTTGTTTTGTGCATGATCAAATAATGCTCTTATAATTATGTATGGATATAATTCATCACGAACAATTCCTGATTTTGAATCTAAAATATATTGATACAAATGAATAATTGATTTCTTCTCTTCCATGTTCTGATTATTTGACATATCTCTTATCGAAATATCCTCAATAAAAATAAGTTATGAAAATATTCTTAAGTAATTGTCAAGAAATAATTTTTATCAGATCTAAACTCTGTTCCTACTTTTTAGGATTTAGGAATAGTATAGATCTATAGTAAATCTCTGAATTCACAAATTTTTCAAAATATTTTTTCCATTTGCAGTCAATTCATACAATCTTCCCTTCTTTAATTTTGGAGTCAAACAAACAACTAATTTCTTTTCAACCAATTTTGATAAAGTATTGGAGATATGACTAGGGTAAATCTTAGTTTTCTCTGAAATTACAGAGGGTGTAGATGGTTTATCTTGTAAGGCCATCATCACTTTCTTGCGATGTTCTGAGGCTAAAACAAAGCCAAGTATGTATGCATTTTCAGTCAAGTAGATATCTTGTAGCTAATTTGTAAGAATGGCTTTGTGCATTATTACAAGTTATATACAATTTAATTACAATTCAATTACATAATGGGAAATCTCAAAATAGGTGCAATTGGACTTGGAGTAGTTTTTCTGATTTCAATAATAGGAGCCATAGTATGGACAGTTTTTGATGATGATTCAGATTCTCCATCTTCATATGATTTGGAAAAAGAACGTGAACAGCAAGTTGTAGAATTAGTTCAAAAATATCAAGGAGAAGATCAGAAAGGAGAAAATACAGTTGAAGCATTATCAATTATGATAAACATTGCATATTCAAATGAAGATATTTTCAACAATCCTTCATCATCTATTGGATGGTATGCATTTGAGGATTACACTAAAAAAGAAGGAGTATATCAAGTAGTGTTTAATTTTGAAACATATAGAGAAAATATAGAGTATGTATGGTATGTTGATACTAATGATAATAACAGAATTTTTGCAGGTGACAATGGTGCAAAATCCATCCTATCTGTATTGAATACTTTTGATTAAATTGCAAATTCAATAACTAGAAATTCAAATTTAGTCAAATATACCTGATCCTAAAGTGATACAATAGCTGATCCAAACCTTTAGATCCAACCAAAATATCTTCACATGATCCTGAATTTCCAAGATCAAACATATAACAATTGGCAACATGAGTTTGAGAGATTAGAAAATGATTTTGATAGTTTTAGAAATTACTTTAGCCAAAATAAAAAATGTAGTTGTAACATAGATGAATGCAAACATTTTGACAAAGCACTTGTAAGTGTATTGGGAGAAAGAACCAACAATATTTGTAAATCAAGATTAAATATTGGATTTAGAACATATTTTGAAATAATTAAAAATAATTAGTTAGATGTAATTCTATCTCCTAAAATTTCTTTAATTTTCTCTCTTGTGTATTGTTTGTGTAAAACTTCAAACTGTTCATTTAACCTAACAATATCATGTGTTGTTACAGGTATGGATGATTTATCATATTTTTTCTCAAAATCTTTTGAGGATTGATACAGATTCTTTCCTGTAATTGGACAAACAAGAGTTGTATTTTCTAAAAGTGGTTTATAGTAAAAACCATCTAGTACTCTCATTTCATATTCATCAATATCTTGAGGGCCTCTCCTAGTCATGAATGAATAGGCATCTAGGCCAAACCAGTTGTAAATTAAAGAAAGTACTGCACTATCTACTGCTTTTGATGTAAATGAGACTAATCGTAAAATTTTATCATCTGGGTGACTAGCTATAAATGCAAAATTAAGCTGATTATGGATTTGTTTTTTACTTTTACTTGGTATTCTGCCAAAAAATGAAATAACTTCATCACCTTTGGCCAGACATTCTAGATATAGTGTTCTAAATGAATTATGGCTCATATTCTCATCAAGTGATGCAACAAACCTATTATTTGGAATTAAACTTCTATAATATTCTGAATCTTTGATACTTGCAACTTTTTTGAAAAAGACTTTGATTAATGGAAACCCGCATTCTATCTGAAATTTAATTAATGATTCATTGTTAGGTTTTGTAAATTTAAAAGATGTAATTTTTAATCCTAATTTATTTTTATGAGAAACAGTTCTAGCTCCTTTTATTGCAAAAAGAAATAGATAGTATGGATGATTATTTATCATTTCAGAAACTGTTTTTAATCTATTTTTTCTATATTCAGAATTATCAATCAGTTTTTGGGGAAAAAATTCTATTATTTCTACAATCTTTGTTTTAAAATCAAATTTTAAATTTTCAAAATATTTGGTATGATTTAGGTTAGTTGATGTAATTGCTTGAGTTGGAAATGTTCCTTCAATTCCATTAATGCTAAAGGTCCCATGTCTAATTCCATTCTCATGATTGACAGAAATTGTCATGATTATCATGCTTGATAATGATATTTAACATGGATCCTGATCGTTAAAGATCCTACAATATTGGATAATTAATCAGAGATCTTTTGCTTTGAAAGGTTCTATCAATTCCATATTAGGAGATTCAATCCATCTCATTTTCCATTGGCTTTCATCTCTCAAAATATTGAGTGTTGCATTACATTTCTTACATTTGTAAATTAGATCACTCCTTCTAGTTAAGCTGATCAATTTCCTAAGTATGTATTTCTGAGGTTTATTCTTGAACCCACAATCTCCACAGGTAATAGTAATCATAGGTATTGTATTATCTGCTATGATCTAAACTACAACAATCAATTTTATTTACACTTGCTCAATTTTTTCATAGCAATATCAAATACTTAGTAGTGGCTAGATGCCCAACCTAATACATCCACATTCCCTTAATCATTGGAATTAACATACAACAGAAATAGTCAAAATTGAGCCTAGCCAAAAGGTGATTCTTGGAACACTAACACGCCTGAGATTATCCAGAAAACAAGGGAAATTATGTTGTTTTACTCATAATTTTACTATTAATTGAGCCTAGATGAATTGTAGTCTTACTTTTTTGGATAAATTATATCATATTTATCAAAGAAAGAATTAAAGAAGTCTTATTTTATCCCAGTTTTTTTAAATTACCTAACATTTTTGTTATTTCATTATATTCAAGTTGAGTTGAACATAATCTTTCTAATCTATTCCAATCAATCTTGTTAAGACATTTTTTAACAATAGTTTTTAGATCTTCTCTATCATTTGGTCTATCAGATGAATTAAAAGCTCTGTATTTTGCTATAATCAGTACTTCAAGACATGCTACTTTAACTTCTTTACTTGTTTTTTCATTAAGAACTGTACAAGTTTCTAATATTTCAGATACGGGAATACCACTAACATCATTTCTATAGATATCAACTTTGACACCTCTAGGAGAATCCCAAGAATCTCTTTTACCCTTTACAGGAATGTAACCTAATCCAATCAATGTATCATGTGATATATCAGTAGCTAATGCTACATCAATATCATAAGATGTTCGTGATCGTTTTGTTTGTAACATAACTGCTACTGCCCCAACCATTACAACATCTTTCAGATCTTTAGATATAGCGTATGCTTCGCTAATTATATTAGACAATATTTAACCTTGGTAAATCCTCTTGAACTTTTTTTACAAATTCTAATGGAAAATAACCTCTATCATGAATATCATTATCATAGATTAATTCTAAAGCAATTCCATCCAAAGTATTTCTTCCCCCTTTAGCAATACAATCTAGATATATTCTCTCAATTATATTATCAAAGTTTCCTAATTTTTTCAATAAAATTACATTCCCATTTTCTCCCTCATTAAAATTATTTTCAATTAAATAATTTGCAGCTTCTTCTACATCATCAACATAAATGAAAAATTCAGATGGTGTTTGATATCTTGTTAATTCCCACGCTGCATAATCTAAAGTAGTTAAAAACTTTCCTGGTAGATGTTTCTTGGCAAAATTTACATCTGATTCATTATAATATTTTCCAAATCGTCTAGCTCCTTTTAATGCAATTAATGATGTAAGTAATTTTTTTCTAATTGGAACTGGTTGAACAACAACATGAGATTTTATTTCAAATGTATCCCGATTAAATTTAGCTAATCCAAATTGTTCTAAAGTTCGTAATCTATGGTATGCTGTGGAAAGAGAACCTGCTTGTTTTTTTGCATCTTTCTTTATGCTATAAGCTAATTGACCTGTAAAAGATTGTGCAAATGAAATGGCTCTATCCACCTCATTTGATTCTATTATCTGTAAGTTATTATAATTCATAATTATTATTATAATGTTATATTAATAAGGTTTTATGAAATTTAATAGAACTATAAATAATCAACATATATTTTGAATTATAGATCTATATAAGATCTTTGATAATGATTTTATGCCTGAGGCAATAAGAAAAATTTCTAGTTTGGATGACCTGTAATGCCACATTTTTGTGGATAAAACATATCATATCAGTTAGAGAGAGACAGAGAGAGTCATTGGATTTTCTGAAGTGGCCAGAATGGTAGTCTATCCTACTTTCCCTCGAACGAGATTTGAGGATTTGTTCTGAAATATGGCTAATGTATTTTGGATATGGATGCAGGTTTCGAAATGTTTTGAGGTCTAATGGTTCCATCAATTAAGATTATTTTTTAGAAATAACACATAGATAATTGAGATTACTTTAGAGTACTTGAGAGATAGTTGAGATTACTTGAAGATAGATAGAGATAACATAGAAAATAATGGTATGCAACAAAAACATCAGATTACACGTGTAGTAGTTTGAATTACTTTTTAAATTATTTTGTTAAAAATACAACCAATGAAAAAATTAATTTCGATCACACCTTATCTTTTTGAAAATTCTCTTATCCTATCTATTAATTCTGATTGGATTAACCAATTTGGTCATATTCCACAATTTGATATTTTTATTGATAAAAATAAAAAACTTCATATTGTTTCTATAGAGGCATTAAAATGAAATCTAAAACTAAATTTGTAAAGAAAAAAACAGTATTTACAAAAGGAGAAACAATTACTGAAAAGAAAAACAAAGATGTAAAAAAACCTAACAAACAAAATGAACCTAAAATCAATATAGAGAATACTAAAACTAGTAATGGAAAAAAGGAAAAACCAAGAAAATCTGTGAAAGGTTGGATAGGAAATTCCTTTGTTGAATCAATACAAATAGATGATTTTCCAATATTTTTATGTTATGATAAAGATAGCACTGAAATTTTAACTATTCACCAACTAACGTATAATAATATTGTATTTACTCCATATGGTAAAAGTGATTCTGGATATGATGTATATTCATTTTCTGAAGATGAAATCAATGAGTTAATTCACACAAATATTACAATAGAGTCTATACTAGATCAGCTCAAAGAAGTAGTTGACAAATATGTTGATGCTAATTCAATAACTAAGTGCCTAATCCAGATTGATTTGTTAATGACCTATTGCCAAGAATGGATTAATACTACACATTTCCCATTTTTTGTAGGGGAGACTGAGTCTGGAAAAAGTACTGCCTTACACTTATTCAAAATTTTAGCATATAGATGCCTTTATGGGGTAAATATCCCAGCTGCCAATGTCTATAATTTCTTAGGAGCAGAAGAGGAAGGCACTGGAACCATTGCTGAAGATGAGGCACAAGAAATATGGAAAGATGGTGAAAAACTTCGTCTTTACAAGAACTCTTATGCAAAAGGTGATCGTCAAGCACGAATGCTTATGTTCCAAAGTTACAAAAAACAGGTTTACTATCGAACATTTTGTTTCAAGTTATTTGCAGGAGAACGAGTTGTTTATGATAAAGGGTTTGTTGAAAGACTTGCCATAGTCAATATGATACAGGGGCAACCAAAGGCAAACATCAAGCTTGCATCAAATGAGGATATCAAACAACTAAAGAAATTACGAAATTTGATGCTTGTATGGAAAATCCAAAACTTAGAGAGAGGTTTACCATCATTACATGAATCAGAACTAAAAGGGAGAGATGAGGAATTGTGGAGTGACTTTCTAAAATTATCCCAAGATACAAAATATTTTGAAACCGCATTTCAAACTGTAAAATATTTTGTTGAAAAAAGACATGATGAAATATCCAATAGCCTTGAAGCTCGATTATTTAGTACTCTACTAAATCACTTTGATCAAAGTGAAAATAGGATTGACTTTGAGCAATTTTGGTTTAAAATATCACATAGTCAAGAATCTGATATTCAAGTAATTAAGGAAGGTAATGGAGAAACATTCTCTGATGCAGACACTGGTGAAAAAATAACAAGACCATCTCTATCAAAAATACTAAAAGAAAAATTTCATGGCAAAAAGATATCACTAGTTGAAAACAAACATGGCTATCCAGAAAAAAAGACATACTATAGATTTGATATTGAAGAGATAAAGAAACTATCCAAAAAATACAACAAACCTATGCAAACAGAGATTACAACATTTGATGGCTCTCATTTTATATGATGTAGGTGATAATCTTTCATGACATTTCAACTTACAATAGAAAATCTTGAAAAGTCATTTCTTGATTCAGTGTATGTAATATCACATAGCCATAACACAATAAAATCATATAAAACAAGAATCCATTCTTTTAGGAGATTTTTAAAAGAGAGTTACAATATTGATGAGTATAACCTACTTGATCGCTATAATAACAATACATTAGATATTTTCAAAATTTTCAAAGAGTTTGTAATATTTTTGGACAAGGAAGAAAAAAGCCCAAGAACAATACGTTATGCATTATCAGTTGGCAAAGGCTACCTAAGACATATGGGAATAAAGATTGATTCAGACGATCTCAAACACATAGTCAAGGTACCCAAAATAGTCAAGATAAGAGAATTGCCATTAGATAAGGAAATCATTTCAAGACTATTACGCAATGCAAAACCCAAACTGCATCTTGCAATTCTAGTTGGAGTCTCCACAGGAATGCGTATTGGTGAAATTGCTCAGTTAAAAATATCAGATATTGACTTTGCGCAAAATCCAGTCAAAGTGTATCTTAGGGCAAGCACAACAAAGACAAGAGAGTCAAGGGAGTGCTTTTTGACATCAGAAGCTACTAATGCATTAAAGGACTATCTAAAAAGATATCATGGATGGTTTGAGGGAATAAGAGATTCTGTAGTTTTAGACAAACAAATCTTTGCAACAGTGTATAGACATAGAGGTCCATTTATTGCAGATTCTATAATCAAGACTTTGCAGACTGAATTAAGAGAAATAGTAAGGGCAATTCCAGATCTTAATGTCAAAGATGAACATGGAAGACAGGCAATACATCTTCATTCACTTAGAAAGTTCTTTAGGACTACAGTTGGGAATGTAGTAGGACGAGACTTTGCCGAAGCCATAATTGGGCATGGATTCTATATGGATACTTACTATCAGTTATCAGATGTGAAAAAAAGAGAGATGTTTTTGCAAGCAGAGCCATACCTTACAATGTCAGATTTTGTGGCAGTTGAGAATAACATCAAACAGATGAATGAGAAATACGACAAGTTAGAAGCAAAGTTTGAAAATCTAATGAAATATCTAGAAAAAAATAATGTATCTTATTCACACATAATATCCTGATGTTTACAGGAAAGTTCTTAAAAATATGATAGTTGAAGAAAAATAATATCTATTTAAAATAATAGATATTATTCAATTTTCTACAAAATATGATGATATTTACCACTTTGACCAGTTGTAATACTATTATTCTTAAAAAGAAGAAGAATGAATTAATTTTTTTATAAAATTATAGTAGTATAATAGAGTAATAGCAAAACCCATCAAAGTGGTCTTTTGGATATAGGGAGTAAATTAGGCATATAATGATTTATATCCACAATAAGTGCTTTTTCCGAATACATGAATGCTCAAGTTATCAGTTCAGAACCTAAGGAAATTAGCCTTTCTATCACAGAAACCGATATAGGAATTTTATACATAATTCAA
>Ga0209726_10009549_pt1 | contig 10076 bp, 15 predicted proteins | sample Subgrocontami54m_FD_187453 | JGI IMG/M metagenome (GOLD analysis project Ga0209726, IMG submission 187453) | Subsurface groundwater microbial communities from S. Glens Falls, New York, USA - GMW46 contaminated, 5.4 m (SPAdes) (version 3) | ecosystem: Environmental > Aquatic > Deep subsurface >... | reverse complement strand
CTCCGGCGTTGCACTTCGCCAAGCGCATAGGCATTTTTCTCCGCATCTTTTTTCAAATCAGCGATAACTTGCTCAAGCGTATTTAAAAATTTTACATAGCCGGCATACAGGCCGAGGTGCACCTCAAGCTGTTTTTGTGACAGGCCTTTCAGTTCCGGCAAGTTGAATTTTTTCGCTTCGTACATAAGAATTAGAATTACGAATAATGAAGTAAGAAGTACGATAAGAAAATAATAGCACAAGGGGTGATTGTGTTTGTGACATGAACTGCTACTATCGGCTATAGACTGTAACCAAAAGGGAGGCCGTGATGGCTCAGCTCTCATTGACGGCCGACCGGCCGGTTAATCGTAACATTGCCGCGTGGTTCGCGTTGGTGCATCTGTTCGGCTTTGCCGGACTCGTGTATCTTGTCGCGTTTCCCGTGCCGTGGCAGACAGGCGTGTTTGCTGTGGTGTGGTTCTACTTCTGCCACCTCGCGATATCGGCAGGGATGCATCGGCTCTACTCGCACCAATCCTACCGCGCGTCGCGCCCGCTCCAGCTCTTCCTGCTCTTTTTCGCCGCGGGTGTAGTTCAGGGCTCGGCACTTTGGTGGGTTTCTGTGCATCGGCGGCACCACAAGTACGCTGACCAAGAAGAAGACCCACACAACATCAACCGCGGGTTCTGGTGGGCGCACATGGAATGGAATATGCGCCAGCCTCTCATGATTGATCGGCGGGGGGTCAAAGACCTTTTCAAAAACCCGCTGGTTATCTGGCAGCAGCGCAACTACCGATGGCTTTCGTACACCGTTGGTGTGATTCTTCCGGCTGTGATTTGTTTCGTCGGCTGGGGGGATTGGGTTGGAGGTCTTCTGGTAGCGGCGGGACTTCGTCTTGTGGTGCAGTACCACACGACATGGTCAATCAATTCGGTTGCCCACTCGATCGGGTGGAAACATTCCACACTTGGCGGCACGGCCCGTGACAACTGGTGGCTCGCTCCGTTTACGGTCGGCGAGGCATACCACGAGTCGCACCATGTGCGCGAGCAAGACTACCGCCTCGGTCGTCGCTGGTACGATTTTGACCCGGGCAAGTGGTTTATCTGGTCTTGTGCGCAAATCGGTTTGGCGTCCGATCTCAAGCGGTTCGAACTGCCACATGCGGCAACGACATAATAATGTTCTGGGAGCAACTTCACCGTCCCGAAGCGCGCTTGCGCGCCTCGGGCGGTTTCTTTTTAACCGCTCCTTCTGTTATACAAAGGAAATGAAATTTATTCTCATCCGCCACGCCGAGACCGATTGGAATGTTGAAAATCGTTTGCAGGGGCATACCGATACCGAGCTCAATGAAGTCGGCAAGGCGCAAGCTCGTGCGCTTGCGGGCGAGCTTGTGCCGCTCGGTATTCGCCGCATTGTAAGCTCCGACCTGAAGCGCGCCTCGCAAACGGCGGATATTGTCGTATTGCATCTCGATGCGCCGGTGCATCTTGACGCGCGTCTGCGCGAGTGCTCGTTTGGCACGCTTGAAGGATGGACACCCGAAGAGATTGTGCGAAAACACAATATCCCGCCGCACTATTCTTCAGGCCCTTTTGATTTTCAGAGGTTCGGCGGCGAGAAACGAAGTGAAGTGTACGAGCGTCATCGCGCCGCACTTACAGAGTGGTCAAAAAAGCACCCATCCGAAAGGATTCTCTTAGTCGGCCATGGAGCGGGCTTCAACACCCTGCTTGAGGAACTCGGCCACGAGCCGACGCTGAAGCGCGGGGAATATCGAATAATTGAATATTGATTTTTTTGAGCACGGCTATACTTAGGTAATGGAGCGTTTGCGGAAAAACATCGGCTGGTATTTGGTACTCGTGCTTATTGTTGCAAACGCATTCATCTATTACGCGGTTTTTGCCGAGGAGCGCGGCGGGGAATTGACGGTCGCGTTTTTGGATGTCGGACAAGGGGATTCTATTTTTATTGAAGCGCCCAGCGGCAATCAAGTGCTCGTTGACGGCGGGCCAAATGCCAAAGTTCTGCAGGAGCTCGGCAAGGTGATGCCGCTCTATGACCGCACGATTGACCTGCTCATTGTTACCAATCCCGACCAAGACCATTTTGCCGGATTTCTGGATGTGCTGAAGCAGTACGAGGTAGCCACGGTGATGGAGCCGGGAACGGTGGGGAAATCGCACATGTATCCGGAATTTGAAAAAGCGGTAATGGAGGAGGGAGCGACGCGCGTACTCGCGCGCCGTGGACAAATCGTCAATCTCGGCGATGGGGCCTACCTAAAAGTTCTTTTTCCCGACCGCGATGTTTCAACGGAGACCCCCAACAACGGCTCTATCGTCATGCAATTGGTGTACGGCGATACTGAAATACTGCTCACGGGCGATTCGACAACAAAAGTGGAACAGCAGCTGTTCTTAAAAAATTCAGTTGAGCTCAAAAGTGATGTCTTGAAGGTCGGACACCACGGCTCGCGTACTTCGACGGGCTCTGCGTTTGTCGCGGCCGTCGCGCCGGAGTACGCAGTAATTTCAGACGGCAAAGACAATCGCTACGGGCATCCGCACAAGGAGACACTGGACACGCTTTCAAAATTTGGCGTGAAAGTTTTTCGTACAGACGAGGATGGCACTATCATCATGCATTCGGATGGAAAAATAATTCAGCCAGACTGAAGTGGCCCACTTGAGTTTATTGAAACACTATGTTTATCTAAGCGCGGATAGCGGGAGTATTCCTATGGAATACACATATGAGTTGTTTACCCCGAAGGGCTCTGATGCAGAGCTTTATCGGGTGCGAGAAGGCCGATTGATCATGGCCATCTGCGATCATGAGCAAGACGCGCAGATGATTGTCGAAGCTCTTGAGCTTCGGGCAAAAGTGGGGCAGGAGGCGGCGTCCTCCTCTGTGCCGAATCTTGCGGTGCGGAGCGTCGTGGCGGTCGTCGAAGAGTTGTTTGCGCCGTCTGAATCCAGAGTTAGCCTCAAAGAAACTGAGAAGTTGCTTGGGGCGGGCCAACCGCAGGAAGAAGCTCCGATTGGACCACCGGATTGTCTGGGGGAGGATCCACCCCCACACGAGGTTGTTCCTGGGGAAGAAGATCCCTATGATCAATTGCCGTGATGCGAGGCCGCTCCCACTTTGGGGCGGCCTCAGTTTCTTTTTTGTGTTTTCTGTGCTTTACTGCTCGTGGCTTAACAAGTTTGGAGGACTCGCCATGGGCGGGATTGCACATGCGGTAATGGGCGGAGGCGCGTTCGCTCTCGTCCTTTATATGGTTCTGGAGCAAATGCGGCCAGCTCTCGACATACTGATGAGGTGGTACGCGCCGAGGGAATACGCCGTGGTCATTCTCATTCTCGGCCTCACACTTAGCATGGTGTGGGGAGCGCGTTTTTTGACGAGTCTCTACAGCACTCTTGGAGTGCTCTTCGTCTTCATCGCAGTCCTCGTCGTTCCGGTCGATTTCGATCATGGCTCCACGACACTGCTGTTTGGCATGGTGTGCCTCACGGCAGCCTTGTTCCGGAGCGGCTTCCGTATCGGGGGCTGACGATGCAAGACGATTCAAAACGCGACCGGCGGCCACTGGCCGCCGGTTTTCTTAAATCTTATATCGTAAATCTTAAATCAGTCCCGCTTTTTTGAGAGTCGCGTAGGCACCGTTTTTGTTGAGTGTACGAAAGCCCGAGGTGGAGAGACAGACCAACACGGTCTTATTAAGCTCCGGCACAAAAATCCGTTTTTTTTGCATATTAGGCTGTTTGCGCACCATGCCAGTCGGGGTAAATTTCGTAGCACGCGTACGGTTGCTATACCCGCCGCCCATCATTGAGCCTTTTTTTGTAACCGCGCAAATCTTTGCCATAAAAGTAGCTTCCTTAGCTGTTAGTTTTTAGCTTCGTTAGCTTGGGCATGATAGCATATCTTTGTATTTCCGCAATTTTTTCTAATGAAGCTAATTGCTAACGAGAACTAACCGCTAATGAAACTATGGAGTTGAGCTTGATTTTCGGCATTGTCATACTTATTTTCTCTATCATCATCCATGAGGTGGCGCATGGCGCGGTTGCTAACATGCTCGGCGACCCGACGGCGCGCCTCGCGGGTCGGCTTACCCTTAATCCGATAAGCCACATTGATTTGGTTGGTTCCATCATTTTTCCTCTCATCAGCGTATTGTTACCCGGCGGTTTTGTGTTTGGGTGGGCTAAGCCGGTACCGTATAACCCGTACAATTTGCGTGGCGGGAAGTGGGGTGAGGGGGCGGTGGCCTTTGCGGGAGTCGGCGTTAATTTTCTACTCGCACTCATCTTCGGGCTTCTTATTCGGTTTGGCGCCCCGGTACTCTCTCCTTCTTTTATTGAAATTGCGGCCATCATCGTTTTCTATAACCTTATGCTCATGGTGATTAACCTCATTCCCATCCCACCACTTGATGGCTCGAAGGTGCTTGCGGCGGTACTGCCCTACCACGCGAGCCGCGCCGTAATAGACTTTGGCGAGCGGATAGCCACATTCGGCCTTTTGGGACTCCTTCTCATTTTCTTTCTTTTCGGCTCGGTCTTTACGGCGATCATTCGGTTTATTTTTTCACTTATCACTGGCTTGCACGCTTAGGTTCTCTATAGTAGAGTATCGGCACATGGCGGTTGGACCGCCTTTTGAATTACACAATGTCAACGATTAACCAACTCATCAAGCGAAAGCGAAAGAAAGTGCAACGAAAGGTTAAGACAGTCGCTCTTAGCCGTGGTTTTAATTCGCTTGAAAATCGCCCGACCTATTATCCCTCGCCCTTTAAGCGTGGTGTGTGCATTAAAGTGACAACGAAGACGCCGAAAAAGCCAAACTCGGCTGTTCGAAAAATCGCTCGCGTTCGCCTCACGAACGGTATGGAAGTTACGGCCTATATTCCTGGTATTGGGCACAATCTGCAAGAACACTCGGTGGTGCTTCTCCGTGGTGGCCGCGTGAAAGACATTGGTGTGCGTTACACTATTGTGCGCGGTAAATTGGACGCCACCAGCGTTGAGAATCGTCGAACGAGCCGAAGCTCCTATGGTGCGAAGAGGCCGAAGTAGGAATCAGGAATAAAAGAATGAGAAGGAAACTCAAAAAGAAACACGAGCTTAAGCCGGATGCGGTCTATAACTCCGTGAAGGTCACGAAGCTCGTCAATTACATAATGAAAAAAGGAGAAAAGGCGACCGCACGCAGGGTTGTTTACCAGGCATTCGAGCAAATTAAGGAAAAAACGAAAGGGGACCCGCTTCCAGTTTTTGAAGCGGCGCTTAAAAATGTGAGTCCGGTGGTTGAAGTGCGCTCGCGGCGCGTCGGCGGCGCCAATTACCAAGTGCCGCGCGAGGTGCGTCCCGAACGCCGGCTCTCGCTTGCCTATCGCTGGCTCATTGCCGCGGCACAGTCAAAAAAAGGCGTACCGATGTATAAAAAACTTGCCGACGAACTCATCGCGGCGTCTAACAACGAAGGCGCCGCCTTCAAGAAGAAAGAAGACATGCACCGCATGGCCGAATCCAACAAAGCATTTGCCCATTTTGCCTGGTAATTTTTAAAATTGTGCTTAAAAAGCCCTTGTTTTAAGGGCTTTTTGCCATTGACTTATTTAATAGAGTATGCTACAATTAATTCAAATTTAACTTCCGCATGAAAGCGGGGAAAGGCGTGTCATGGAGTGGCTGGTAACTTTCTGTCTACCCCTGGCCGTCTCGGCCGTGGGTGGAGTAGTGGCGGGATTCGTTATAATCAAATTCAATCTTCTCCCTAATTCGTTTTCCTCTCCGTCACGATTCTTGCGGGTGCAAACACTTATGTACATAACTTGGTCGCCTAGCTTACTAATGCTCGGTTGGCCTGGTGGGGTCGGCGAGCCATCGATTCTGATTAGTGTGCTTGCATATGCTGTCGGCCTCTTCACCATCTGGTTCCTGTTCGGTGGAGGCGGTGGAAAGTGGCGACGGGTCAAGCAGAAGATGTCGGCGGCGAAAGAGAAGCTTCTCGCCAAGGTGCGAGAGCTCGCTCCAGCGCCTTCGCCAGGGCTCGTCCCGATTCCTGTTCGCGGGTAAATTCGGTTTTGGCCCGGCTGCTTGCAGCCGGGCCTCTTCGTTGCAATTTTTTAAATTTTAGCTATAAATCACGCCGCAGGCGTATTTTTATGCTACAATTGTCATATGGCAACGGCAACTAAAAATAAAACCAACCGACTGCTCCGCGAAGTACTTCAAGAAGTGCGTGAAGTCCGTGCTCTCGTAGAACCTATTTCACACGCCTATCGTTCGAGCAGAGCGACAAGAGGAACGGTAAAAAAGCTTCCCAAAGGTGTGATGGAAGGGCTACGCGATATTAAGGCGGGAAGAGTCTCGGGGCCGTTTAATACGGTGGAAGAGCTCATGGCTGACCTTCGGCGATGAGATATGTTTTCTCAAGACGCTTTGACCGTTCGTTCAAAAAATTTCCAAAGCACATTCAGATTGCGTGCAGCAAGCAACTCAAGCTACTCCTGCAGAACATTAAGCACCCATCGTTGCGGGCGAAAAAGTACAATGAGACGGGAGATGTTTGGCAGGCACGCGTCAACGACACGATCCGGTTTTACTTTGTTGTCAGGGGGGATATTTATTTTCTCGTCGATATCGAGAAACATAAAGATTAAATTGTGAACGGGCGTAAGTTGCTTTTCTGATATTTTAAGGTATTCTAGTCGCACGCCTTTGGCGCGTTTTATTTTTGTATGAGTGACGAACAACATTACCCACTGGAGAAAGTTCGCAATTTCGGAATAATCGCCCACATTGACGCGGGAAAAACCACGACGTCTGAGCGTGTGCTTTTTTATACCGGTGTGTCGCACAAAATCGGCGAAGTGCATGAGGGAGATACGACCACGGACTGGATGGAGCAGGAGCGGGAGCGCGGCATCACCATCACCTCCGCCGCCATCACCTGTTTTTGGAATAAAACCGGCACCGAGAACATACCGGAGAATAAATTTCGTTTCAATATTATTGATACGCCTGGGCACATTGATTTTACGGTTGAGGTGAAGCGCAGTCTGCGTGTTCTTGACGGTGCCATCGTTGTTTTTGACGGTGTTGCCGGTGTTGAGCCGCAGTCCGAAACCAACTGGCGCTACGCAGATGACTACAAAGTGCCGCGCGTTTGTTTCATCAACAAACTCGACCGCACGGGTGCCTCCTTTGAACGCTCATACGCGTCAATCCTTGACCGGCTCACCAAACACGCGGTGCGCATGCAGATTCCTATCGGGGAAGAGGGCGCGCATGAGGGCGTGGTGGACCTCCTTAAAATGAAAGCGTATTACTTTGAAGGGGAGATGGGCGACAAAGTGATTGAGAAAGAAGTGCCCGCAAATCTTAAAGCCGATGCGGAAAAATTCCGTGCCGAGCTTGTTGAAAAAATTGTTGAAAATGATGAGACAGCTATGGGAGATTTTCTTGAGGGAAAGATTCCGCCGGTGGAAGAGCTTAAGAGCATTTTACGCAAGGCGACGATTGCCAATACTATCGTGCCGGTGTTTGCCGGCTCTGCGCTTAAAAACAAGGGTGTTCAGCTCGTGCTTGACGGTGTCGTTGATTACCTCCCGTCACCTCTTGATATCCCGCCGGTGAAGGGAATAGAGCCCGATTCGGGCGAAGTGGTACTGCGCATGCCGGACGATGATGAGCCCTTTGCCGCGCTTGCGTTTAAACTGCAGTCCGACCCGTTTGTCGGCCAGCTCACCTATTTTCGTGTCTACTCCGGTAAACTCACTGCCGGCTCCTATATTTTGAATTCAACAACCGGCAACAAAGAACGCATTGGGCGTGTGCTTCGCATGCATGCCAATGACCGCGAAGAACTCAAAGAAGTACACGCGGGCGAAATCGCTGCCGCCGTTGGCCTCAAAGATACGAGAACGGGCGATACGCTTTGCGATCCTGAAAAACCGATTGTGCTTGAAAGAATTATTTTTCCCGAGCCGGTGGTATCGCTTCGCATTGAGCCGAAAACTAAAGCCGACCAGGAAAAAATGGGCATGGCACTCAAAAAGCTTTCCGATGAGGACCCGACCTTTAAAATTTCAACCGATGCGGAGACCATGGAAACCATTATCTCCGGCATGGGAGAGCTTCACTTGGATATTATTGTTGACCGCATGAAGCGCGAGTTCGGCGTGGGAGCGAATGTCGGTAAACCGCAAGTCGCGTACAAAGAGACTATTCAAAAAGAGGCCGAAGCCGAAGGCAAATTCATCAAGCAGTCCGGCGGCCGCGGCCAGTACGGCCATGTGCGCATTCGCATAAAACCGATGGAGCCCGTGGTAGAGGGGAAGAAGGTGCCGAAGAATATGAAGCGCGAGGAGCATTTTGAATTCATTAATGCTATCAAAGGCGGTGTGGTGCCGCAGGAATATATTCCTGCGGTTGAAAAAGGTGTTCGCGAGGGCATGGAGCGCGGGGTGGTGGCCGGATTTAAGATGGTGGATATTTCAAGTGAGCTCTACGACGGCTCATACCATGAAGTGGACTCTTCCGAAATTGCGTTCAAAATTGCCGCCTCGCAGGCGTTTCAAGACGCAGCAAAACGCGCAAGCCCCGTGCTTCTTGAGCCGATTATGAAAGTGGAAGTGGTGGTGCCGGAGCAGTTCATGGGTGATATTACGGGCAACTTGAGCTCAAAACGCGGACAAATTGAAAGTATGACGGAGCGCGGTATGAACAAGGTGATTACCGCAAAAGTGCCGCTTGCGGAAATGTTCGGCTACACCACAAATCTGCGCTCCATGACGGAAGGCCGCGCCTCGTCCACCATGGAATTTGACCACTATGAGCCGGTGCCCGCACAAGTTGCTCAAACGATAATTGAATCGCGTAAATAACTTCTCGGCAACTTTCGCATAACCGCGTCTCGCCCCGTAGCCAGACGCGAAGCGTTTGTGGTACTGGGGTGCCGGCTAATGTGGCGCAAACAATCATTGAATCTTGTAAGTAGCGGATAAAGAACCCCGTGGCGTTGACATATATTTAAGCTATATATAAACTATATGTATGACTACTCAAATTGTATTTAACATAGACCCCAAGATTAAAGCCAAGGCTATGAAGCGCGCCAAGCAAGAGGGTGTGCCATTTGCCTCATTTCTAAAAATGGCGACCGAAAAGTTCGCGGAAGGAGAATATAGTGTTGGCATCATACACAAAGAAATTCCAAATGCCAGAACGGCACGCGAACTTTTGAAGGCAAGCGTGGATTTTCGGAAAGGAAAGAACATCTCTCCTGCGTTCTCTTCCGGCAAGGAGATGGATAGATGGCTTGCGAAACACCGGTGAGAATAATTTTGAGTGGTACTTTCGCAAAAAGGTTCGAGAAGTTACCGAAGAAAATACAAGGTCAATTTCGAAAACGCCGGGACTTATTTATTGAAAATCCATTTCATCCACTCCTCGACAACCACCCACTGCATGGTGAGTACGCAGGGTATCGAAGTATCAATATAACGGGGGATTATAGAGCTATCTACGAACCGATTAAATCTGATATCGCGTTTTTTATTAAAATCGACACCCACTCTGAACTCTACGGATAGGGTGCGTCTTCCACCATGGAATTTGACCACTACGAACCGGTACCGGTGAATGTGGCACAGACGATTATTGAATCGAGGAAGTAGTTTTTTTTAAAATATAAAAAGTAAAAACCGCGTTACCAAAAAATTGTCCCGGCCCTCGCGAGGGGGCCGGGATTTTCGTTAGAAAGTTCAGACCAACCATCAGATCAGCCCATATTTGGTAGGGATGTGTTCCCGCGGCGCAAGTTGCCACAGTTCCCGCCGCGCATGCGCGGTGAGATAGACCATCCATACTCTTCCGACCCCCCTCACTCGCGGTAGCTGCCGATTACGGAACCGAAGCGGTGTCGAGACTTTCGGTTGCAGTCGTTTGATGAGGGTTTTGATGTGCGGGAAAAGGATTGACTGCTCGTAGGGACGGAACTCGATTGCCTCGTCAGGCGTGGGTCGCAAGATGAAGAAGTCGTTTGGCTGCCACTGGCGAATCAC
>Ga0209726_10009543_pt1 | contig 10078 bp, 7 predicted proteins | sample Subgrocontami54m_FD_187453 | JGI IMG/M metagenome (GOLD analysis project Ga0209726, IMG submission 187453) | Subsurface groundwater microbial communities from S. Glens Falls, New York, USA - GMW46 contaminated, 5.4 m (SPAdes) (version 3) | ecosystem: Environmental > Aquatic > Deep subsurface >... | reverse complement strand
AGGGCCCGACCCCGGCCCGGCGCGTCGTCATCCTCGAGTTCCCCACCTACGAGCAGGCGACGGCGTGGCACGCGTCGTCCGAGTACGCCGAGGCCAAGGCGCTGCGTCAGGCCACGTCCTCCGCGACGATGATCGTGGTCGAAGGCGTGGGCACGTAGCCATGGCTCGCCTCATCGCCTCGCCGACCGTCATCGCCGCCGCCGGCCACCCGCCGAAGACGATCGAGGAATACGCCGGCCGCGTGAACTCCGGCCACGTCGACGTGAGCGTCGCGCGGATGGTGTCGCCCGAAGGCTGGCGGGAGCCGGGGCAGCGCCCTGAGTTCGAGGAGATCAGCGTCGTCCTGCGCGGCATGCTGCGCGTCGAGCACGAGGGCGGCGTCATCGACGTCGGCGCGGGCCAGGCCGTCGTCGCGTTTCCCGGTGAGTGGGTGCGCTACAGCAGCCCGGAGCCGGGCGGCGCCGAGTACATCGCCGTCTGCCAGCCCGCGTTCTCGCCCGCGACCGTGCACCGCGACGCCGAATAGCTGGTTATCGGCAGGCCCGCGCAGAACGTGAATCGGGCCGGACGGTACCAGCTCAGCTACACTGGAGGGCGTGCGCCGCCGCGTCCACGCCTGATGAATCCGTTTCGCCTGCTCGCACGCTCGCGCGATCGCATCTGGCCCGCCGGCGGGGGCGATCTCGCGTCGTGGCGGCAGCGCATCCTCGATATGGCGCTCGCGAGCGGCGTGGTGCTCGGGTTCATCGCCGCGGTGCCGAGCGTGTATCTGGGCCTGCGCGACGGCTACCCCGCCATCGTGATCGCGGATGTCGGCGTGTACGCCTGGCTGCTGGTGGTGACGTTCGGCGATCGCTGGAGCTATACGGCGCGCGCCGGGAGCCTCCTCACGATCTGCTACCTGCTCGGCGTCGTGCTGACGATCGAACTCGGTCCGTTCGGGCCCGGACTCGCGTGGATGTCGACGGTGCCGATCCTGGCGGCGCTGTTCTTCGGCTTCGACGCGGCGGTCTCGGGCCTCGGGCTGGTGGTGGTGACCGTCGCCGTCGCCGCGGTCGGGATCGCGCACGGGCTCGTCGGGTGGGTGCGCCCCCCGGGGATGGCCCTGCAGCCGGTGGCGGCGTTCATCGTCACCGCGCTCAACCATCTGATCCTCAGCGCGACGCTGTCGATTTCGCTGGGCGTGCTGCTCCGCGGCCTCGAAGAGTCGAACCAGGCCCTCGCCCGTGAGTTCGAGGACCGCCACCGCGCGGAAGAAGACCGGGAGCAGATGGCGAGGCAGCTCGGGCAGGCGCAGAAGCTCGAGGCGCTCGGCACGCTGGCCGGCGGCATCGCGCACGACTTCAACAACCTGCTCGTGCCGATCCTCGCCAACGCCGAACTCATCCGCCAGGACCTGCCGCCGGGCAGTCCCGATGTGCGGCGGCTCGATGACATCGCCCATGCCGCCGATCGCGCGCGGGATCTCGTGAAGCGGATCCTCGGCTTCTCGCGGCACGCGCCGCGCACGCGCGTGGCGGTGCGCGTGGACGATGTGGCGCGCGAGATCCACGCGTTGCTGCGGGCGGCGGTCCCGCCGATGGTGCGCATCGAGTACATCGTCTCGGCGCGCGAGACGACGGTCGTCGCCGATCCGACCGAGCTGCACCAGGTGCTCATGAACCTGGGCACCAACGCCGCCTACGCCATGCGCGAGCACGGCGGCACGCTGACGATCGCCGTCGCGGACGCCGACGAGGGACGCGGGCTGCGTCTGTCGGTCTACGACACCGGGACCGGCATGGATGCCGCGACGCTGGAACGCGCGTTCGACCCCTTCTTCACGACCAAGCCGGCCGGCGAGGGCACCGGCCTCGGGTTGTCCAGCGTGCACGGCATCGTCGTGGATCTCGGCGGCCGCGTGGCCCTGGCGAGCGAGGTCGGTCGCGGCACGCGCGTGGACATCGTGCTGCCGCGGCTGGACACGAGGCAGCCGTTACACGCCGCGGCCGTGCCGGCGGCGCCGGTGGCGACCGAGACCCCGCGTCGCATCCTGCTGGTCGACGATGAGCCACAGGTGCTCGACGTCTGCGCGCTGGTGCTGTCGCGCGCGGCCTTCGACGTGACGGCGGTCGCCGATCCCCTGGAGGCCCTGGACCGTCTTCGCGTGGAGCCCGATCGGTTCGACCTGCTCATCACCGATCACGCGATGCCCGGCATGACCGGCATTGCGCTCGCCAGCGAGGTACACGTCCTTCGCCCCGCGCTGCCGATCCTCCTCTCCAGCGGCTTCATGGAGGAGGAGGCGAAGCGGCAGACCGCGGCGGCGGGTATCCGCGCCGTCCTGGCGAAACCCTTCACGCCGGCCGAGCTGGTCGGCGCCGTCCGCGCCGTGCTCCAGCCGGTCTAGATGCCGGGCGTGCGGTCGGCGAGGGCGGCCGAGGCGAGCAGGACGAAACCGATCCAGACCGTGTCGGCGAGCAACAGGTGCACGAGCTGCATCCACACCGGCGCGAGCAGCCAGACGTTGAGCATCCCCGCCGCCAACTGCGCGGCGACGCCCCAGACGAGCAGCGTGCCGAAGCGGCGGATCTGCGGATCGGCGCCGGCGCGCGCGCGCACGCCGGCGACGAGCAGGGCGGTGCCGACGACGATGGTGATCGCGGGGTGGAGCACGCGCAGGCGGATCAGGAGATGTGAGGTCGCCGACAGGTCCGCGGCGAGCCCTTCGGCCATCGAACCGGCGGGGTAGAGCGTGTCGCCGAGCGCGGCGACCGCGCCGCTCACGCCGGCCGCGAAGAGCGCGAGCACGCCGCCCGCCACCCATCGGCCGGTGGCGCCGGCGCGGCGCCACTGCACGTCCGCGCCGCCCGACAGCCACCAGGCGGTGAGCGTCAGGCAGGCGAGCAGCAGGAACGTGTTCATCAGGTGCACCGACATGAACATCGCGCGCGCCATGCTCGCGTTGTCGGCCACCAGGCGGAAGAGCACCAGACCCGCGCCGACCGCCGCCTCGGTGAGCATGAAGATCATCGCGAGCACGGCGCCGCGGCGCGCCGGATGCCCGCTCGCGCACGCACGCCAGGTCCACCACAGCAGCGCCACCACCGAGAGCAGCGCGAGGCCGCTCGTGACGCGGTGCGCGAACTCGATGATCCGCGCGGCGTCTGGCGCCGCCGGTATCAGCTCGCCGTTGCAGAGCGGCCAGTGGGCGCCACAGCCGGCGCCCGAGCCGGTGGCGCGCACGTACGCGCCCCAGAGAATCACCACGAGGTTCCAGGCGAGAACGCCCCAGGCGAAGCGCACGAGCTTGGTCACAGCCTGCATCTTACCGCGCGCGGAAACCGGGGCGCGTATGATGGCGAGATGAGCCTCACGAACCAGCCCTTCCGCCCCTCCTCGAGCGACCCACCGCTCTGCTACCTCGACACGCACGCGCATGCCGCCGCGCCGCCGGCCGACGTCGTCGTGTTCGTCCACGCGTTTCCGCTGGGCGCCGGCATGTGGTGGCCGCAACTGCAGGCATATCCGCCCGGCTGGCGCTTCGTCGCGCCGAACCTGCGCGGGTTCGACGGCACCGAGGAGTGGGTGCATCGCGACGGCACGGTGCACATCGACGACTACGCCGACGACGTGCTGAGCGTGATGACCGGTCTCGGCATCGCGCGCGCTGTGATCGTGGGGCTCTCGATGGGCGGCTACGTCGCCTTCGCGCTGCACCGCAAGGCACCGGAACGCGTCCGCGGCCTCCTGCTCGCCGATACGCGCGCGACCGCCGACGGGGCTGACGCCCGCGAGGCGCGCATCGTGATGGCGGCGCGCCTGAGCCGCGAGGGGTCGGGCGGATGGCTCGCGGACCAGATGGTCCCGAAGCTGCTCGCGCCGCACACGCGACGGTATCGTCCCGCCGTGGCCGACGATGTCCGCGTGATGATGGAGAGGCAGACGATGGCGGCCGTGCGCGGCGCGATTCTGCGGATGGCATCGCGGCCGGACGCCACCCGTGACCTCGGGCGGATCACGGTCCCCGTCTCGATTGTGGTCGGCGCCGAGGACGCGATGACGCCGGTGGCGGACGCGCGGGCGATGCACGATCGGATGGCCGCGTCGGCGCTGGAGATCATCCCGGAGGCCGGGCACCTGTCGAGCCTCGAGCAGCCCGGCGCGTTCAACGCGGCGCTCAGCCGCCTGCTGTCCCGCGCGTGAGATCGTGTGAGATCGGGGTCTGACCCCGATCTCGGTTCGAGTACGCAGAAGCTGCGCGCGAACGATACAATTCCCGCCATGGATCTCGGGCTCACGGGAAAGACTGCCATCATCACCGGGTCGAGCCGTGGGCTCGGCCTGGCGACCGCCAAGGCGCTCGCGGCCGAAGGGGCGCGTGTCACGCTCTCGGCGCGCGGCGAGGCGGGGCTCGAGGCCGCGGCGGAGCAGGTCCGCGCGGTCGCCACGGGACCTGCGGATGTGCTCGCGGTGGCGGCCGACCTGGCCACGGCCGACGGCGTGGCGCGCGTCGTCGAGGCGACGGTCGCGCGCTTCGGCGCGATCGACATCCTGATCAACAACACCGCGCTCGCGCGCGGCGCCGGGATCGAGGACACGTCCGACGCCGACTGGCAGGAAGGGTTCGACCAGACGCTCGCCCCGGCGATTCGCGCCACGCGTCTCGCCCTGCCGCACATGAAGCGGCAGGGGGGCGGCGTGGTGATCGTCGTCGCCTCGATCTTCGGCCGCGAATCCGGCGGCCGCATGGTCTACAACGCGGTCAAGGCCGCCGAGATCAGCCTCGCCAAGTCGCTCGCGCAGCAGCTCGCGCCGCATCACATCCGGGTCCTCAGCGTGTCGCCGGGATCGATCCTCTTCGAGGGGGGATCGTGGTGGAAGCGGCAGCAGGCCGACCCGGCCGGGATCGCCGACTTCGTGGCGCGCGAACTGCCGTTCGGCCGCTTCGGCCGAGCGGAGGAGGTCGGCGACGTCATCGCGTTCCTGGCCTCGCCCCGCGCGAGCTGGGTCGCCGGCACGAGCGTTGTCATCGACGGGTGCCAGTCGCGGATGTTCTGATCGCGCGAACCACAGGGACACGGAGGCACGGAGCGCGCACAGAAAGACGTATGGATACTCTGTGCCTCGGTGCCTTTGTGGTTTGCGTGGTCAGCGTCTGAAGGACAGGTAGTACACGGGGATCCCCGCCAACACCACCGCGAACACCATGCCGGTTTGCGCGGGCGCGGCGACGAACGCGTTCACGAGCAGGTACACCACGCCCGCCAGGAAGATCGCGGGCACGACCGGGTAGCCGGCCACGCGATAGGGGCGTTCCATGTCCGGCCGCGCGCGCCGCAGCCGGTACACGGCGGCGACCGCCAGCCCGTAGAAGGGCCAGATGGTCAGCACGAACATGTCAGTGAGCTGCTCGAAGCTGCGCGTGAGCACCATGAGCACGCCGAGCGCGCCAGCGAGCAGGATGGCGACGTAGGGCGTCCTGAAGCGCGGGTGGACCTTGGCGATGGCGTCGAAGAACAGCCGGTCCTCGGCCATCGCGAAGAAGATGCGCGGCGAGGCGAGCATGCTGCCGTTGAGCGACCCGAACGCCGAGATCATCACCACGACCGAGATGAACGCGACGCCCAGGGGGCCGAAGATCGCCGACATCGTGTCGGCCGCCACCAGCTTCGACGTGGCGATCCGGGACACCGGCGAGACGTAGAGATAGGCCGCGTTGGCGAGGGCGTAGATCAGGATGATGAGCAGCGTGCCGATGATGATGGCGCGCGGCAGGTTGCGCTGCGGGTCCTTCACCTCGCCGCTCGCGAACGACAGGTCCGCGAAGCCGTCGTAGGCCCACAGCACCGAGATGAGCGCGAGGCCGAACAGACCCGGCTGCACCGCCGACCCGCCCTCCACGAAATGGTGCACCGACGCGCCGGCGCCGCCGCCCAACAGGAACGCGGCGAACGCCAGGAACGCGAGCGCCCCGAACTTCGTGATGGTGGACAGTCCCGTGATCGCCGCGCCGATCTGCACTCCCCCGATGTTGACGACCGTCGCGACGATGATGGCAGCGGCCGATAGCCAGTCGGCCCAGTTCTGGTGCGCGTCCACGTCCACGCCGAACGACCGCAGCAGGTAGGACCCGAACACCGACGCGATCCCGCCGAGCGCGGAGGCGCGAATGAGCAGCAACTGCGCCCACCCGAACAGGAACGCGGGCAGCCGCCCCCAGCCCTCGCGCACGTAGACGTAGATGCCGCCCGTCTCGGGCATCGACGCGGCGAGTTCCGCCATCGACAGCGCACCGCACAGCGTCACGAGCCCGCCGATCACCCAGACGGCGATCATCAGCAGGGGGTCGGGCACGCGGCTCGCGATCGCGGCCGGCGTGCGGAAGATGCCGCCGCCAATCGTGATCCCGATGACGACGCCGATCGAACTCAGGAGCCCGAGGCGGCGGACGAGGTGCGGCGCGGCGGCGGAGACGGCCGGGTTCTGGGGCATGGGCGGGGATGGTAGCAGGTTCCGGCGTCCCTGAGGTTTGGACCACCTTTCGCCTCTTGATCACCTTCGCCCCGGCTGGTACGATCCATCCCCATGCTCCGCCAGGTGCCGCCGTCCGCCGACGAGCCAACTCCGACCCGCGGAACCGCGCTGGTGCGCCGCCTCACCGGGCCGGCGCTGGAGCAGGCGATCGGGAGCGCGCTCGACCGGCTGGCCGGCGGGCAGGCGCTTGACGCGGTCGACGACCCCGACGGCCGCGTCACCACGATTCGCCGCCTGCCACCGCAAGAGGCGCGCTACGCCCCGTTTCCGGAGGCGATCGACCTTCGCCTGAAGGCGGCGCTCGAATCGCGCGGCATCACCCGGCTCTACACGCACCAGGCGGAGGCGATTCGCCACGTACTCGACGGCCGGCACGTGGTCGTCACGACGCCGACCGCGTCGGGCAAGACACTCTGCTACAACGCGCCGGTGCTGAGCGCGATTCTGCGCGATCCGTCGGCGCGGGCGCTGTATCTGTTCCCCACCAAGGCGCTCGCCCAGGACCAGCTCGCCGAGCTGCACGAACTCGCCGAGCTGCTCTCGAGACGGACCGAGTCGGAGATCGGAGTGTTCACCTACGACGGCGACACGCCGCAGGACGCGCGCCGCGCGATCCGCGGGCGCGCGCATGTGGTGCTGAGCAACCCCGACATGATCCACTCGGGCATCCTGCCGCACCACCCGCGGTGGGCGAAGCTCTTCGAGAACCTGCGCTACGTCGTCGTCGACGAGCTGCACGCGTACCGGGGCGTCTTCGGCAGCCACCTCACGAACGTGCTGCGCCGGCTCCGGCGGATCTGCCGGCACTACGGGTCCAACCCGACGTTCATCTGCTCGTCGGCGACGATCGCCAACCCGCGCGGGCTGGCCGAGGCGCTCGTGGAGCAGCCGTTCGAGCTGGTGTCCGAGAGCGGCGCGCCGCGCGGCGAGAAGTTCTTCGTGTTCGTGAACCCGCCGATCGTCAACGCGCAGCTCGGCATCCGGCGCTCGTACCTCGCCGAGACCCGGCGCGTCGCGAGCGAGTTCCTGCGGCGCCACCTGCAGCTGATCGTGTTCGCGCAGAGCCGGCTCTCGACCGAGATCCTCACGACCTACCTGAAGGACGATTTCGACACCGAGCCGGGCGGGTCCGACACGATCCGCGGCTACCGGGGCGGCTACCTGCCCAAGCGGCGGCGCGAGATCGAGAAGGGGCTGCGCGAGGGGCAGGTCCGCGCGGTGGTTTCGACCAACGCCCTGGAACTCGGCATCGACATCGGCGCGCTCGACGTGTGCGTGATGGCCGGCTACCCGGGGACGATCGCGGCGACGTGGCAGCGTGCCGGGCGCGCGGGGCGTCGCAGCGGGCGGTCGGCCGCGGTGCTGGTCGGCAGCAGTGCGCCACTCGACCAGTTCGTGGTGCGCAATCCGTCGTTCTTCTTCGACGCGCCGCCCGAGCACGCGCTCGTCAACCCCGACAACCTGCACATCCTGCTCGACCACGTGAAGTGCGCGGCGTTCGAGCTGCCGTTCACCACCGGCGACACGTTCGGCCGGCACGACCTGCAGGAGGTGCTGCGGGTGCTTGCCGAGAGCGGGTTCGTGCACCTCACCGAGGAGGCGTCGGGCGTGGGGCAGTGGAACTGGACCGACGAGTCGTACCCCGCGGATGCGGTCAGCCTGCGATCGATCTCGTCCGACAACTTCGTCATCGTCGACACGACGCGGGGCGCGGACGTCATCGGCGAGACCGACTTCACGAGCGGCCTCTCGACGCTGCACGAAAAGGCGATCTACATGGTCGAGGGGAAGCTCTTCCAGGTGGAGCGGCTCGATTTCGAGGGGCGGAAGGCGTACGTCCGAGAGATCGATTGCGACTACTACACCGACGCGATCACCTACACGAAGGTGAGGGTGCTCGATGTGATGGGGACGGGTCTGGTGGCAGATGTTGCACCGGTCTTCGACGGTGCAACATCTGCCACCAGACCCGTCCCCCTGCGCACGCACGGCGAAGTGCACGTGTCGTCCCGCGTGGTCGGCTTCAAGAAGATCAAGTTCTACACGAACGAGAACGTCGGCTCGGGCGAGCTGGACCTGCCCGAGCAGCAGATGCACACGACCGGCTACTGGCTCACCGTGCCGCGCGCGGTGATGGGTGCTCTGCCGTTCGCCGCCGACGACCGCCGCGACGGCATCGTCGGGTTGTCGTTCGCGATGCGGCAGGTGGCGCAACTGCTGCTGATGTGCGATCGGCAGGACATCGGGATTTCGATCGAGACAAGCGAGGGTTCGGGGGCCGGCACCGGGGGCGGTCCGCGCGGGCCCGACGGCGAGGCGCCGGCGACGCTTCCGGACGACCCGCGCCTCTTCATCTTCGACAATTACCCGGGCGGCATCGGTTTCTCCGAGCCGCTCTTCCAGATGCACGACGAGCTGCTCGCGCGTACGCGCGATCTCATCGCCGGCTGCGCCTGCGAGCGCGGCTGCCCGACGTGCGTCGGTCCCATCGGCAACACGGGCCCGCTCGCGAAGACGGTGGCGCTCCGCATCCTCGACCTGCTCCCGGCCTCCACGGCGTCGCATGAACTCGCTGGCTGATCGGCTCCGGGCGTTGACGCGCCCCGGCGCGGGGACCGGCTTCGGTCGCCCCGTCCATGGGCCGGCTGAAGCCGGCCCCCACACCCGCGGCGAGGTCGCCTCCGCCGCCGCGCGCGTCCTCGGCGGCGAGGTGCGCGATCGCGGCGGCCACGTGTTCGTCGTCGTCGAGCGCACGTATCCCGTGAACTCGAAGCACGGCCGCATTTCGATCGGCGAGAGCGCCGAGGTCGCCACGAACATGTGCGAGCACTTCCCGCTGCTGGCGGGGGCGAAAATGGGGACAGGCCCCATTTCAGCGGCGCGACTGTTCTACCTCGACCTCGAGACCACGGGCCTCGCCGGCGGCGCCGGCACGCACGCGTTCCTCGTCGGCTGCGCGTGGTTCGAGCCCGAGGCGCTGCGTGTGCGCCAGTACCTGATGACCGGCCACGCCGACGAGCCGACGATGCTGGATGCGGTGACCGAGGAGGCGCGCGCGGCCGGTGCGCTGGTCACCTACAACGGCAAGACGTTCGACGTGCCGGTGCTCGACATGCGGTACCAGTTCCACCGCCGCCCGAGCCCGCTCGGCGCGCTCGCGCACCTCGACATGCTGCCGATCGCGCGCCGGCTGTGGCGCGGGGCCGAAGACGAGGCGGCCGGCACCACCTCGAGCTGCTCGCTCGGCGTGCTGGAAGGGGCGCTCTGCGGCGTACGGCGCGTCGGCGACGTCCCCGGATCCGAAATCCCGTCGCGGTACTTCCACTTCGTGCGCACGGGCGACGCCGAGCCGCTCGGCCCGGTGCTCGAGCACAACCGGCTCGATCTCGTGTCGCTGGCGATGCTCACGGCGCGCGCGCTGCGCCTGGCACGCACCGGCGCCGCCGGCGCGGAGACCGCGCGCGAGTGCGTCGGCCTCGGGCGCGTGCTCGAACGCGCCGGACGGCACGAGGCGGCGCTCGCCTGCTACGGGCGCGCGGCCGGCCTCGCACCGACGCTGGCG
>Ga0209726_10009541_pt1 | contig 10083 bp, 9 predicted proteins | sample Subgrocontami54m_FD_187453 | JGI IMG/M metagenome (GOLD analysis project Ga0209726, IMG submission 187453) | Subsurface groundwater microbial communities from S. Glens Falls, New York, USA - GMW46 contaminated, 5.4 m (SPAdes) (version 3) | ecosystem: Environmental > Aquatic > Deep subsurface >... | reverse complement strand
GATGTAGGCCCATGTTCGAGACACTCGAATTCTACGCCGGAAAAAAAACCGATTTCGATGCCACCGGAAAGCGTCTCGTCGATTTTGGTTACGAACGCCAAACGCAGGTCACCGCGCCGGGTGAGTTCGCGATCCGCGGCGGCGTCATCGACGTGTATCCTTTTCATTTTTCCCTGCCGGTCCGAGCGGAATTCTCAAACGACATTTTGGAGAGTTTGCACGCGTTTGATCCCACGAGCGGCCAAGCGCTCGAGCCGCATCAGATGGTCACGATCCTGCCGGTTCAAGAGCGAAAACAATCACGCTCGCGCGTGCCGGCCGAGCTGATCTGGAAAGAGCTCGAGTCTCCCGTCGATCCGTTCGTGGATGTGGAAGCGGGGGATTTGGTGGTCCATGTTCTCCATGGCATCGCTCGTTATCGGGGGATGCGGGCTCTCAAAGACGATCGTGGCGTGCTAAAAGATCATTTTGTGCTTGAGTTTGCGGACAAGGCGATTCTTTATGTTCCCGCCGGCGATTTGCACCTGATCCAGCGGTACATCGCGTTTGGAAAACTCAAGCCGCCCCTTTCAAAACTCGGTTCTAAAACCTGGGAAAAATTAAAAGCCAAGACGGAACGCGGTGTTTATTCATTCGCGGCCGAACTGTTGAACATGCAGGCCAAACGCGAAGCGCTCAAAGGGTTCCGGTTTCCTAAGGACACGGAATGGCAAAGCCGGCTTGAGCGGGAATTTCCCTACGAAGAGACCGAAGATCAGGTGAAGGCCTTGGCGGAGGTGAAGAAGGATTTGGAATCGCCGGCGCCGATGGACCGCCTTCTCTGCGGCGATGTGGGCTACGGAAAAACGGAGGTGGCTTTAAGAGCGGCTTTCAAGGCGGTCATGAGCGGCAAGCAGGTGGCGATCCTGGTCCCGACTACCATTCTCGCCGAACAGCATTTCAACACCTTCAGCGAACGCATGAAAAATTTTCCCGTGACGGTCCAAATGCTGTCACGGTTTCAGTCGAAGGGCGAGCAGCGGCAGGTGGTGGCGACGATCGGCGAAGGCGGCTGTGATGTCGTGATCGGGACGCATCGCCTTTTGTCTTCGGATGTTCATTTCAAGGACCTTGGGCTTGTGATCATTGACGAGGAGCAGCGGTTCGGTGTGAGGCATAAAGAACATCTGAAAAAACTGCGTCTTCTGGTGGACGTGTTGACGCTGACGGCGACGCCGATCCCGAGAACGCTCTATTTGTCGCTGGTGGGCACAAGGAGCCTCTCGACGATCAATACGCCGCCTCGAAACCGCCGTCCCGTCCAAACCATCATTACCGAAACCAATGACTCCCTGATCCGGGAGGCGATCTTAAAGGAACTGGGTCGCAAGGGGCAGACATTTTTTATCCATAACCGCGTGGAAGGGATCGAAAATGTCGCGAGCAAAATTGCCGGCCTCGTTCCGCAGGCGAAGATCGCGGTGGGACACGGCCAAATGCCTCCGAAAATGCTCGAGCGGATCATGAAGCAGTTCATTCACGGAGAGATCGACGTGCTGGTTTCAACCACCATCGTGGAGTCGGGCATCGATATTCCCAACGCCAATACGCTGATCGTCGATCGCGCGGATCATTTCGGCCTCTCGGAGCTTTACCAGTTGAGAGGCCGCGTGGGCCGGTTCAACCGCAGCGCCTACGCCTACTTTTTAATACCCAAAGGAGCGATTTTAAGCGAGGAATCGAGAAAACGGCTCGAGGCGATCGCGCGTTTTACGCATTTGGGAGCCGGTTTTAACCTGGCCATGGAGGATCTGGAGATACGAGGCGCCGGCAATATTCTCGGCACCGAGCAGCACGGGTATATTTCTAACGTGGGGTTTGATCTTTATTGCCGGATGCTGAGGGAAGCGGTGCGTCATTTGAGTCGTGAAGGAAAACGGGTGGTTTAACAAATTGCAAGTGCCGTGCCGATGTGGTATATTCACAGGCATGTTTCCAATGCGAACTTTAAAAAATAACCGCAGGATCGTTTTCCTCATCGCGTTATTGTTTTTGACAGGCTGTCTGCAAAACAAGAGCGGCGCTGTCTTGGCGCGTTTCGGCGGTTCGAAGATCACCGCACCCGAATTCAAAGAAAAGATCGAAAGCCTTCCCAAAGAGATCAAAAACGTCGCGATCCGCCGCAAAAAGGAATTTTTGGAAGAAATGGTGAACGAGCAGTACCTTTATAAAGAAGCCATGAGGCGGAATATCCAGAGTGAGCCGGAGGTGAAGCGGCTTTTGGAAGCCGCGCGCGGAAAGATCGTGATCGCCAAATTGATCGAGGATGAAATAGACAAGAAGATCACTCTGGGCCCGGACGAGGCGTCTAATTTTTACGAATCGCACAAGGAAGAATTCATGACCCCGCTTCTTTTACGCGCGTCGCATATTTTGGTGAAGACGGAGGCCGAGGCCGATGAGATCAAAAACCAATTGAACGCAGGCGCTGATTTTGAGCAGCTGGCGCGCGCCAAATCTTTGGATCACACGGGCCTCCGCGGAGGCGACCTCGGATTTTTTCAGAAGGGCCAGATGATCCCCGAGTTCGAAGAGGTGGTTTTTAAGATGAAAAAAGGCGAGGTCAGCGGCGTGATCAAGACGCCGTTCGGTTATCATATCATCAAGCTGACGGATCGCGCGGAGCCCGCACAGAGGGATTTCAGGCAGGTGAAAAACCTGGTAGAGAAACAATTATTAAATGAGAGACGATCCAAGCTTTTCAGTGAATTTTTGAAAAAACTGAAAGGCAGCGACCAGATCCAAATCGATGACAAGGCGTTAGACGCCGTTTCCAGCGACTCCGTTTAATGCAACGGCACCTCCCCAAGTATTTATTCCTCATCGCGTTTTTCCTGTCCTGCCGGACGGTTCTGTTCTGTCCTTTAGCGCATTCCGCCGAGGTGGTGGAGCGGATCTTGGTGGTCGTCAATGACGAAATTGTCACGGAACAGGACCTCGAGTTTGTGATGGCGCCCGTGGTCGCCCAATACCGCACGGCCTACACCGGCCAAGCGCTCCAGGAGAAGATCAAAGAGACCCGGGCGGAATTTCTGAACAAGGTCATCGAGGATAAGCTTATTTTGAGCGAGGCCAAGCGCCGACTGGTGATCGTGAAGGACGCGGAAGTGGACGAGATGATGGCGGAAGTGCGGAACAAGTTTCCCTCGAAAGAGGTTTTTTTAAAAGCGCTCGAAGATCAAGGGTTGACGGAAAAAAAACTTTGGAATCGTTTCCACGACCAGCTCATGACGCAGAAGCTTGTCGCGTATGAGGTGAAATCCAAAGTGTCGGTGTCGCCCGGCGAAGTGGTGAATTATTACAAAGCGCATCCGCTGGAATTTTTACAGGGCGACCGGGTCCGGCTTCAGCAAATTTTGGTGCGGATCGGCTCGCGCTCGGAAGACGAAGCGAGAAATTTCGCGGAGTCGCTCGTTGCGCAGTTGAACCAAGGAAAATCTTTCGAGGAACTCGCCAAGACTTATTCCGAAGGGTCCGAGGCCAAAGAGGGCGGGGAGATGGGCTGGGTCGAGAAGGGGCAGCTTGTCGGCGCGATCGATGAGAAAATCTTCGCGATGGATCAAGGGCAGGTCACGCCGCTGATCCAAACGTCGCTCGGGTTCCATATTTTTAAAGTGATCGAAAGGCAGACCTCCTCCGAGAAGCCTTTGGAGCAAGTCAGAGACAAGATCCAAGAGGTCATCTTCAAAGAAAAGCTTGGCAACCGTCTTGAGGACTGGATTAAAAATTTAAAAAAGAATGCCTATATTTCCATCCGGTAGCACCAAGATCGCCGTGACTTTAGGCGACGCTGCCGGTGTAGGCCCCGAGGTTGCTTTAAAAGCCATTCACGCCGAGCGTCAGCGTCTCGGCGCCCGGATCCTCTTAATAGGCCCTGCCTCTTTTTACCGGGACCTCTCAAAAAAACTGGGCCTTCAGATGCGGTTTGAGATGCTCGCCGACTTGGCCGAGTGGAAAACCGGGACCCCCTTTTTCCCCTGCTACTTTTTTGAACCCATGCCTAAAAGAATCGTTCGGGGCAAGCCCGACCGGAGATTGGCGGCGCTTGCCGTCGAGTCCATCCGGCTCGCCGCCGGGTTGGCGCTCGAAAAAAGCGTGGACGCGGTTGTGACACCGCCCATCAACAAGGCCTCTCTTCGGAAAGTCGGATTTTCCATTCCGGGCCATACCGAATTTTTGGCAGAGCTCTCGCAGGTGAAAAATTATGACATGATGCTCGTGGGAGGCCGCTTGAGAGTGGCTCTGGTGACGCGTCATTTGGCGCTCAAAGAGGTTTCAAAATACCTCACGCGGGATCGCGTGGAGAAAACAATTCTTTTGACGGACCGGGAGCTCAGAAGGTCCTTTGGGATCCGGCGCCCAAGGATCGTCGTCTGCGGCCTGAACCCTCACGCCGGAGAAGAAGGGCGTTTCGGGTCCGAGGAGATCAAAGTGATCGCTCCCGCCGTCCGGTCCGCGAGAAAAAAAACCGATGCCGAGCTCATCGGCCCTTTGTCTCCCGACGCGTTGTTTCATGATGCGTATCTCGGGAAATACGACGCCGAGATCTGCATGTATCATGACCAGGGGCTTATCCCGCTTAAAATGATCTCAAGAGGCCATGGCGTCAATATCACGCTGGGGCTTCCTTTTGTCAGAACCTCTCCCGATCACGGCACGGGTTACGACATCGCCGGCGCGTTTGTCGCCGACGCGGGCTCGATGACCGAGGCCCTGCATCTGGCCGTCCGCATCTCCCGCAACCGCAAGGCCTATGACCGATCTCATCCAAGAAGCTAAAGCCGCTTTGCGGCGTCTGGGTGTTGTCCCGCGAAAAAAAATGAGCCAGAACTTCATGGTCGAAGAAAAAAACTTCGAGGCCATCGGAGAGGCTCTTTCTTTGCGCGCGGGGGACGTCGTTTTGGAGATCGGGCCCGGGCTCGGGTTTTTGACGCGCGATTTATTGAAAAGACAAGCGCAGGTTATTGCCGTTGAAAAAGACCCGGCCTTCGTAAGCTATTTAAAAAATTCTTTCAAAGATCAGCCCCTTCGAGTGATCGAAAGCGATATTTTAAAGGTCGATCTAAAAAAAGATCTGCATTTCAAAGAGCCGGTCAAAGTCATAGGAAATATTCCCTATCACATCACGAGCCCGCTCTTGGAGTGGTTGATCCTTCAGCGGTCCGTTATTTCGGAAGCGATCTTGACCGTCCAATGGGAGGTCGCTTCGCGGTTGACGGCAAAGCCGGGCACCAAGCAGTGGGGGGCGCTGTCGATTTTTGTCCAGGTTTATGCGCGGGTGGAGCTCGTCAAGAAAATCCATAAAAGCCATTTTTATCCTGCTCCAAGTGTAGATTCCGCGGTCGTGAAGCTCACCTTTTCCGAGAAACCGTTTTATCCGATCCAAGACGAGGAAGTTTTTTTTAGGCTGGTGAGGCGGGCGTTTCAAAAACGCCGAAAAACACTGCTCAACTCCTTAAAAGAGGACGAAAACCAGACGCGCTCGAAGCCGGTCTTATTGAGCGCTTTTGAGAAAGTGGGGATCGACCCCAACCGCCGCCCCGAAACTTTGTCCATCCCCGAATGGGCCGCATTGGCCGACATTCTTGCCTAAAATTTAATTCTAAACGCGGGTCCTGTCGGCGAACAGCCCCACGGGTGCTCGTCGTAGATGGCTGGTGGACTCCGCGCCCATGGGGCGCCCCGTTCGCCGCCACCCGCGCCTTGGATGAACGATTGGTCACGTCGTTTGGTCTTTTGCGTAGGGCGAGTCCTTGCAAGTCGTGATATAATACTTTTATGGAAAAACTTAATTCAATTATTCTAATTTCTTTTGCGATCCTATTGGGAATGTACGTGGGGTTTATTCTTTATTTAAGTTTACTTAACAAGGGCAGCCAAGAAAGTTTGGAGCTTCTTAAGCCAATAATTACTGCGTTAGGCACCTTTGTTCTTTTATACAATTTTCTTTTGACGCCTCATGATCATATTGAGAGAAAAGTACGTATAGTTCTTTTGACGGATAAGAGTCGTCTTGTAGACTTCCAAACTCTTATTCCATTAGAAAAGTGGCATGATTTGTCTGGCCAATCCCACATATCTCTGTTAAATAATTTTGCATTACAAGAACCTGATAACCCATTCAACCCAAGAAGCCAAGATAACATACTTCAGTTTATTGAGTGGGTTACTTTATCATGGATGGCCCAAAAATATTCTAGTCATTGGTACGTTGAGGAAAACTGGTTCCAAGGTGTTTCGGGCGGAGGGGGCTCAATTCATGCCAAAAAAGGTGCAGAGAAAGACCCAAAGATTACTTCCATAAAAGAATTAATTCCATCCAATATTTTTGCAGAGAAATATGATGTAATGACAACACGAATTTGTTTGCCGAAGGACATGAAGCATTCTTTCGATAAAGAAAAACATATTTTGCGTCTCGAAGATGATTATTCAAAAGTTGAGTTTCGTTTTTTCTATTCAGGTGGCAGTAAAAAAGGTGTTTCTGAATTTGTGAAATTAATTGAACATCAACGAGGCCCATTATCGGACGAATGGTTTTATCACATCGAAGTAGATATAAATGTTTCTTTCAAAATGATGCGTCGATGGTCAGTTAAAACAAAGCAAGAGAAAGAGTGGTTATCGGATTTTATTAATCAATATGATCGAGCGTTTTCGTGGGAAACTTTAATGTCAGTGATTGATAGCAAGACACTCATTGGTCCGCTGGTAGCTCAAAATAGACCAGGTTCTGCTAGGGTGGGTCAAAACTGAGTTATTTAAGATCAGGGGACGCGATGCTTAATTTTTTTCCTGCCAATAGCGAAGAAAGAAAAACCCTTCTTCTTTAAGCTCCCTCTCGCGGTCGTCTAACAAAGGGGTCAGACCCCTTTGACTTATACTGCAGCATATATTGACAGATAGCAAAATATAGTGTAATCTTACTAGTAAGACTAGTAAGAAAGGATATCAATGGAAAACATAGAGGTTGCAAGATTATCATCGAAAGGCCAGGTTGTTTTGCCGCTCACCGTTCGGGAGCGGTTAGGTCTTGAAGAGGGGGCTCGATTTGTTGTTTTGGCGAGCGGTGATACGGTCATTTTGAAGAAGCTCGAAATGCCATCATTTGCCTCTGCGCAAGCTCTTGTTTATAAGGCCAGGATCTATGCGAAGAAAGCCAAATTGTCAGAAGGCCGCGTAAAAGAAGCTATTCGAAAGGCTAGAGCGGCAAACTAGCATGCGTGTTGTTCTAGATACTAATGTGATTGTATCTGGGATATTCTTTCATGGAACACCAGGTAAAATCATTGATGCTTGGCTTAACGAAAAATTTGCCATCTTTGCCAGTCCTTCCATACTGGATGAATATGCCAGAGTGTTGCTTGAATTAGGCCATGATGAGAAAGAGGCCTTTGTATTCGAGTGGATGGATACGCTCATCGGGTTATGCCACATGATCCCCGATTTGTCTAAATCAGTTTCGCATTCAAGAGATCCTCACGACAACAAGTTCGTTGATTGCGCTATCGGCGCAAAAGCCAATTATCTCGTTACGGGCGATAAAGATTTGACAGAGATTGCAAATAGAGTCCCGTTCAAAATACTAACGCCAGCTCAATTCCTCCGCATTTTATAGACTGTAGAGTTTCGGGAACACAATACTTAATTTTTTTCCTGCCAATAGCGAAGAAAGAAAACCCTTCCAAGGCACTGCTAGAACCCGCTAACCTCCTCCGCTTTAGGGGGTTATTAATCTAAAGAAGAAGGGGGACAAGGCTCCCCATTCTTCTTTTCTTATCCAATTCCTTAGGGAAGGGGGTGACAGCGAGCAGTTAAATATAACAAACTAGCATTAGTGCGAGCGCCAAGAGGGGGAAACCCTCGTTTCCCCCTATGGAGTTTTTGTGATATAGTAAGCGCTTATCATGGAAGCCCTGCACGCGTTATGGACATTTCCCGCCATCATTTTGGCCGCGCTTTTGATTGCCTGGGCGGCCGAATGCGGCCAATTTTATATCTCCCAAGGACTTGCGTTGGCCGTATTGGCGTGGGTGCAAACCCTGCCCGAATTTGCGGTCGAAGCGGTCATCGCTCTGGAAGCGGCGAAGAATCCGGCCCAGATGCACCTCATCACGGCCAATTTCACGGGTTCTTTGAGATTGTTCGTGGGGCTGGGATGGCCGATGGTGTATTTTGTCGCGGTTTTTTTCGGGCGCAAGACCCCGCATCATAAAAAAGGTTTTTGGGCGATCCAAATGGAAGACGAGCATTCGATCGCCGTTTTATCTTTATTGCCGGCGCTCTTTTATTTTCTTTTTATTTATTTCAAAGGGACTCTGAATGTGTGGGACGGAGTCGTTTTGGCCCTGATCTACTTCACCTATCTTTATTTACTTTCCCGGATGCCGCCGCAGGACGCGGAAGAGATCGGGGATTTAGGGCGGGTCACAAAATACATCATGAAGCTTCCAAAGCTTAAAAGTGTAGCCGGGATCCTTCTTTTATTGGTCGCCGGCGGCCTGCTCTTGTGGTTTTGCGCGCACCCGTTCTTGAATTCGATGCTGGCGCTCGCGGTCTCGATCGGCATCTCCCAATTCGTGTTTGTCCAGTGGGTGGCGCCTTTTTTAAGCGAGTTTCCGGAAAAACTCTCCGCGTTTCACTGGGCAAGAAAGGTCACCAAAGCGCCGATGGCCTTGGCGAATTTTGTTTCTTCTTCGATCAATCAATGGACGATCTTAGTGGCGACGATCCCGTTCATTTATTCGTTCGGCCTGAAACATGTCGCGCCGGTTGTTTTTGACGAGCATCAGAAAGTAGAGATTTTATTGACGATCGTTCAGTCGTACCTGGGATTTTTGTTTCTCGCGAGCATGGATTTTGCTTTCTTCGAAGCGGTGGGCCTGTTCGGGCTTTGGATCACCCAATTTTTCATTCCGGGGGTGCGCGAGGAGATCACGTATGTTTACGGCGTTTGGGCCTTGATCGAGACGATACGCCTGATCAGGAATTTCAAACGCAGAAACGCATTCTCCGTCTTCGGCCGTCTGGCCAGGGAGCATTTTTTTAAGAGGGTTTAAATGTTCACGCCGATCAAAAAGGCGGTCCGGAACCTCATCGTTCTGGCCGTGCTTTTCTTTTTATTCGTGGGTTTCTTCAAATTCAGGGAATTTCTGCTCCTGCGCCAGATCATTCATAACCTGAAAGCGGAGTCGCGTATTGCCGAAGTGTTGGTCACCGAATCGAGTCTGGACGAATACACGCGCAAGTATACGACGACGATTAAATTTCTCGAATACGGGGTGAGGGGCAAGGCGCTCCGGGCGAAGTTCTTTACTTTTAAGGGCAATCTGATCCAGTTTCAAACCCTGGTCGTGAGGTTCGACGACAAATATATCGAAGAAGGCCACCGCTTGAAGGGAAAAAGCATTTATCTTTTTCTGAAGGCGTTCGTGCTGGACGGAAAGAACACCCAGGAGTTCGCTATCACGCCGATGGATGAGGTGCCCGACGGCTACCGCATCGGGGACCCTCCGACGCCGTTTGAAAAAGAGATCTGGCGGCGTTTTTGGAAATATGCGCTGGATCCGCTCGAGAGAAAGCGCGTCGGGATCAAGAACGCTCAAATCGAGGCGCCCGGCTCCGTGTTTGTCCCGGGGACCATTTATACGCTGATCATCGAACATGACGGGGGGATCCGCATTGACACGCGTCCTATCCCCGAAATATTGAAAAATGAAAAGATCCCTTCGTAATGGAAAAAGATTATATTTTTGTCAAGAACGCCAGAGAGCATAACCTCCAAGGCATTGACCTCAAGATCCCGCGGAACGCGATGGTGGTTTTCACGGGGTTAAGCGGCTCCGGAAAATCATCGCTCGCGTTTGACACGATCTACGCGGAGGGGCAGAGAAGGTATGTGGAAAGTCTGTCGGCTTATGCGCGGCAGTTCCTGGATAAAATGCAAAAGCCCGACGTGGAATACATCGAAGGGCTTTCTCCGGCCATCAGCATCGAGCAGCGGATCGCCGGATCCAACCCCCGTTCAACCGTCGGCACGACCAC
>Ga0209726_10009540_pt1 | contig 10084 bp, 9 predicted proteins | sample Subgrocontami54m_FD_187453 | JGI IMG/M metagenome (GOLD analysis project Ga0209726, IMG submission 187453) | Subsurface groundwater microbial communities from S. Glens Falls, New York, USA - GMW46 contaminated, 5.4 m (SPAdes) (version 3) | ecosystem: Environmental > Aquatic > Deep subsurface >... | reverse complement strand
TTCGGGAGCCGGGGCGTCAGCCTGAGTCGGTCGCCCTTTGGGCTAAGGTGGGGCCTGGGGATGATGGAGAGCCGACCATCACCATAATGCTCAAAGGGGAGGACTAAAATGGTTTCTCTCTGGAACGAAACCGATCAGGTATTCGCCGCGCCTGACGACTTTGAAACCGAGGAGCAGGCGCGCGCCTACGCCGAAGCGCGCGGAGGGGTGCCCAGCGCCGACGACGTGGAACCCATCGCCACCGCGACGCGCGATGCGCTGCGTCAGGCCATGGCGGCCGACCCACCGGTGCTCGTGGCCGACACCGACCTGGTGAGCACGGTGGTCTACGCGCGGGCATACTATGGGAGTTGCCCCAGGTGGGTGGAAACGGAGTGCGCGTCGCAACGGGGAGATCTGTACCTGTTGTGCGCCACCGACCTGCCGTGGGAGGCGGACGGCGTGCGTGACCGGCCCGACGAGCGCGACCGCGAGGCGATGCACGAGGCCTTCGCCGCGACGCTCCGCTCCCTTGGTGCGCGCGTGGAGCTGGTTGCGGGCATCGGTCCGGCCCGCACGGCGCGCGCGATGGAGGCTGTACTCGCTGCGGCACCGACCGGGAGCGCACCGTGAATCCCACCAACATCCTCGAACTCGATGCCGCCATCCTGCAGGCGGCGATCACCGCGCTCGCCGGCGGGCTCTGCTTCGCCCTCTACGTACGCTACGACCGCCCGCACTTTGCGTGGTTCGGCATCGCGTGGACGATGTACCTCGCCCGGCTCTTCGCGATTCTCGCCTTCATGGTGCGGCGGGATCCGCACTGGCTGTTCTGGCACCAGGTGTTCACGGGCGAGACCGCGCTCGCCCTGCTCTGGACGGCCATCGGGTTCAGTCGCGGCGCGCAGTGGAGAAACTGGTACTGGATCGCGGTTGCCTTCCCGCCGCTCTGGGCGTACATCGCGATCTACCGGATGGACAATTTCCTGCTCGCGGCGGGACCGGCGGTGCTCTTCCTCAGCATCGCCACGCTCGCCACGGGCGTGATGTTCCTGCGCTTCCGGCTGAGGAACCCGTCGAGCGGCGCATCCATGCTGGCGGTGACATTCCTGCTCTGGGGACTCCACCACCTCGACTACCCGATCCTGCGCGCGCGCGGCGTCTGGACGCCGTGGGGCTACTACCTCGACATCCTGTTCCTGCTCGGGGCGTGCGCGGGCATCCTGCTGCTGGTGAACCACGAGCTCGCCGACGGCCTGCGCCTGCGCTCGGCGGAACTCGAGCACCTGTCGCGGCGCATGGTGCGCCAGCACGAGGAAGAGCGGCGCCGGCTGTCGCTCGCGCTGCACGACGAGACGGCGCAGGTCTTTGCGGCCCTCAAGCTCGAGCTCGGCGCGATCGGCGAGCGCGTGGACGATTCGCTCCGCACGCGCGTGGCGCGCGCGGTGTCCCTTGTGGACGCGGGCCTGAAGCAGATTCGCGACGTGACGCACGACCTGCGTCCTTCCCTGCTCGATGACCTCGGCCTGCTGCCGGCCCTGCGGTCGCTGGTCGACGAGTTCGCGTCCCGCCGCGAGGCGCCGACCACGTTCGAGGCGGCGGAGAGCCTGCCGGTCGTGAGCGATGACGCCGAAGTCGCGCTTTTCCGTGCGCTGCAGGAGAGCCTGTCGAATATCAGCCGGCATGCCGCGAACGCGCCGGTCCATGTGATCGCCTCGTCCGACGACCGCTGCGTGCGGCTGATCGTGTCGGACACCGGGCCGGGCTTCGACGCCAGCAATGTCGAGCGGCTCGAGTCGCAGGGCCACCTGGGTCTCGCCGGGATGCGCGAGCGCATCTCCAGCGTCGGCGGCGACGTGCGGCTCATCAGCGCACCCCGGGCCGGTGTGTCCATTGCCATTGAAGTGCCTCGGGCGGAAGATTCCAGACAATGACCACACCCATCCGGCTCGTCCTCGTGGACGACCACCTTATCGTGCGCGAGGGACTGCGCCATGTGCTCGAGGAGGCGCCCGAGTTCCAGATCATCGGCGAGGGCGCCACGGCCGCCGAGGCGATTCGGCTCGCCGCGGAGCTGACGCCCGACGTGCTGGTGCTCGACATCTCCATGCCGGGTGGCTCCGGCCTCCATGCGGTGCCCGAGATCCTCGAGTGCGCGCCGGGGACGCGCGTGCTCATGCTGAGCGTCCACGACGACGCCGAGTACATCCTCGAGAGCGTGCGCGCCGGCGCACACGGCTACTGCCGCAAGGACTCGGCGCCGGATGAACTGCGGCGCGCCATCAAGACGGTTTTCGCGGGCGACACGTACTTCTCGGCGCTGGTGGCCCAGCGCGTGGCGCAGGCCCTGCGCGAGGGCAAGTCGGCCAAGGACGTGGAGCCGCCGCCGCCGCCGGGCACGGAGGTGCTCTCTCCGCGTGAGCGCGAAGTGCTGCGGTTCATCGCGCAGGGGCGCGCCAACAAGGAGATCGGCGCGCAGCTCGGCATCAGCACACGCACGGTGGAGGCGCACCGTCAGGCGCTGATGAAGAAGCTGGGAATCCACACGGTTGCAGGGCTGACTCGATACTGCCTCGAACACGAGATTGATGTAGGGTAATTTCTTACGTACAAGTGGCAATAGAGAGGGCGGAAAGCTGTCCGTAATCTCCCTCTCATGCTCCCTCACACTCCCTTCTCAGCCGCCCGCGTGACGTTGACCGCCGCGGCCTTTGTCTTGGTGACCACCGTCGCCGGCGCGCAGCAGGCGACCAACAATCCCTCCAACAACACGAACGGCCCCGACTCGACGACCGCCCGCAAGTCGACGTCGCTCGGTGCGGTGACGGTGACTGCGACGCGTCGGGCGACGGACGTGCAGGCCGTACCGTCGCCGGTCAGCGTGCTCGACTCGGCGATTCTCCGCGAGCGGCAGCCCAACACGGCGGCCGACCTTCTGCGTGAACTGCCCGGCGTTGATGTCATCGGCACGGGGACGAACCAGGCGCGTCCCTCCATCCGCGGCCAGCGCGGTCAGCGCATCCTGCTGCTGCAGGACGGCCTGCGGCTCAACAACGCCCGGCGCCAGCAGGACTTCGGCGAGATTCCCGGCATCGTGGACGTCGCCACCATCCAGCGCGTCGAAGTGGTGCGCGGTCCCGCATCGGTGCTCTACGGCACCGACGCGATTGGCGGCGTGATGAACATCATCACCAAGGTGCCGAGCTTCGCGAAGGACGCACCCAAGGCGAGCGGGTCCCTTGGCTATCGGTACGGCAGCGCAGGCGAGTTGACCCGCGGCGAGGCCTCGCTCGGTGCGCGCGCCGGGAACTTCGTGCTGCTTGCCACCGGTGCCAAGCGCGATGCGGGCAACTACGAAGCGCCAGCCGGCCGGTACGGCAAGGTGAACTTCAACGACGCGGTGACGCTGAACAACGCCGGCGTCAACGACAAGAACGCGTCCGTGTACCTGGGCTGGCGCTACAAGACCGGCACCGGCGCGTTCGTTCGCGCCGAGACCTATGACGCCAGGAACGCGGGCTTCGGCTACATCGACCCCGCACTGCTCGGCGGCAGCCTGACCAAGATCCAGATCACCTATCCGGCGCAGTCCTTCACCAAGTGGAGCACAGGCTTCAGCACGGGCCTGGTCAGCGGCGCCAAGGTGTTCGACAAGGCGGACGTCATTGCCTACCGCCAGGTGAATGGGCGCGACCTCGCGCAGAGCATCTTCGCGCCGTTTGGCGCGCCGTACCCGGCCACGGCGGGCGTGGACATCCAGACGCGCAATCACACGGACCTCACGACGAGCGGCTTCCGCGCCGAGGCGATGAAGATCTTCTCGCGGAACGTCATCGTGTACGGTGTGGACTACTTCCACGACGACGCGGTGGGCCGCGACTCGAGCCAGACGACGGTGTTCGGCTTCGGTCCGCCGAAACCCAAGTCGAAGAACACGCCGTCGCTGCCCAGCGCGACGCTGTCCAGCACGGGAGTCTTCCTGCAGAACGACCTGCGCCTGCACGACCGCCTGTCGCTGATCGTGGGCGGCCGCTGGCAGCGGGTGAGCTCGGACGCGCGGCCGACGGCCGGGCTGACGACGATTCCGCCCGGTGACGTGCAGTCCACGGGCGTCTTCGCGACGAACGCGCTGTTCAAGCTGACGCCGGCACTGAATCTCGTGGCGTCAGTGGGGCGTGGCTTCCGCGCTCCCAACCTGGTGGAACGCTACTTCAATGGTCCGACGCCGGAGGGTTCGGCGTACCAGTCGGCGACACCCGACCTCATGCCCGAGCGGAGCCTCAACACGGACCTCGGCGTGAAGTACCGGACCGATCGCATGGCGGTCGAGGCCTTCGTGTACCGTAACGACATCCGTGACGCGGTGCGCATCGCGCGCACCGGCGAGCGGATCAACAACCTGCCCGAGTACAAGAACGTCAACGTCGGCAAGCTGCGCTCCAACGGGTACGAGGCAACCGCCACGTACCTGCTCAACCGCGGCTTCACGGTGAGCGCGAACTACTCGAAGGTGAAGTCGTCGAACCTTCTGGATCCGTCGAGCCCGGTGGGCGACACGTATTCCAACAAGCTGGTCGGGTCGCTCGGCTGGCGTCCGGCGGGTGGTCGCGGCTGGGTGGAATACACGGTGCGCCGCAACGGCGTGCAGAAGGAGATCGTGGCCGGCTCGAGCCCAGTGGGCGACGAGCTCCCGGCCTTCGTCGTGCACGGCATCCGCGGCGGCGCGCACCTGTTTACGGTGGGCGGCGTGCGGCAGGACCTCGACCTGCAGGTCAACAACCTTGGCAACACGCTGTACGCCGAGTCGGCCAATGCCGGGTTCTTCCGTCCGGAGCCGGGGCGGCACGTCGTGATCGCCATCCGTTCGAGCTTCTAGTCGCATGCGGTCGCTGATCTCCTTCATTCCGATCGCGACGACGCTGGTCGCGCTGGCGTTCACCGGCATCCTGTTTCGCCGGTGGCGCCAGCGGGGCGGCACGCACCATCTGTGGTGGGCCCTCGGCACGCTGACGTATGCCGCGGGGACGATCACGGAGAGCGCCACCACCTTGTTCGGCTGGGATCCGACGGTGTTCCGCCTGTGGTACATCTCCGGGGCGCTGCTTGGCGGCGCTCCACTCGCGCAGGGCTCGGTCTACCTGCACCTGCCGCGGCGAGTGGCGCATGCGCTGACGGTGGCGCTCGTCACGGTGGTCACCGTGGCCTCGGTCTGCGTTGTGCTCAGCCCATTGCAGATGCACCTGGTGGAGACGTACCACCTCACGGGGAAGGTCTTCGCGTGGCAGTGGGTGCGCACCTTCAGTCCGTTCATCAACCTGTACGCGTTCGTGTTCCTGGTGGGCGGCGCCATCAAGTCGGCGGTCTACTACAGCCGCAAGGCCGAAACGCGCCACCGGTTCCTCGGCAACGTCTACATCGCCGTCGGCTCCTTGCTTCCCGGCATCGGCGGCACCTTCACGAGATTCGGGCACACTGAGGTGTTGTACGTGACCGAGTTTCTCGGACTCGTCATCCTGTACTATGGCTTCCGCCTGAACGTGGTGTCGCAGCCGCCAGCACCTCTCGTGGCGCGGCCGGCGACGGCCTGACAAGCTCCCCAGGGCGCTCCCCCCAGAGGCTCGGCACCACACCAACGGCCCGCATCCGGCAGCATGCCGAGTGCGGGCCGTTGGGCGTTCCCGGCGGAGGCATGTCGGCGGACGCGTCACACCGCACGCCGCACGGCGCGAAACGCCTATCCTATCGCCCGCGACGCGACGGCACGACCGACTCGAGCGACTGGTCGAGGCGGTACACGAAGTCGGCGATGGTGCGCACGGCGGCGATGAAGCGCCCTGCGTCCACCCGCTCCACGTCGTCGGTGATCCGGTGATAGTCGGAGTGGTCCTCGACGCCAAAGTACACGAACGGAATGCCCATCGCGTGAAAGGACGCGTGGTCAGACTGGCCGATCCAGCTGTCGACCCCGTTCGGCTCCGTGCGGTCGTGTCCCATGCGCAGCCTCACCGGCGCCACCTTGGCCGTCGCCCGCAGCAGGGGCCGGAAGAACGGATACGGGGTGGCCCCGGCGGCGTACAGCGTGTGTCGGTCGAGGCGCGCCACCATGTCGATGTTCACGTTGGCCGCGATGCGTTTCAGCGGCACGGGGGGCATGAGCATGAACGCCCGCGAGCCGCGCAGGTCGGCCTCTTCGCCGTCGAAGAACGCGAAGACGATGGAGTGCCGAGGCGGGTGCTTCGCATACCATTCCGCGAGCGCGAGTGCCGCCGCGGTTCCTGACGCGTTGTCGTCAGCGCCGTTGTAGATCTGGCCATGGCGCACGCCCAGGTGGTCGAAATGCGCGCTCACCACGATGATCCGCGTGGTGTCGGCGCCGGGCACGATGCCGAGGACATTCACTCCGTCCCGGACCGAGGTGTCCCGCCACGCCACGTCGAAATGCTGCACGTAGCCCGTGACCAGCGGCAGCACGCCGGCCTGCGCGAGACGCCGCACGAGGTAGGCGCGCGCCGCAGCGTTGCCGCGCGTTCCCATGCGCCGCCCTTCCATTGAATCGGCGGCGAGATCCGAGAGCGCGCGCCACGTGAACGCGGAGTCGATGTTCGGCGGGATGCCCGCACCCGGCGACGGCGCGGCCGCGCCCTGGGCGAGGGCGACGCGCGCCACGACGGCGAGGCCCGCCGATGCGAGGAGTGTTCGCAACACTCTCATGCCACAAAGTACCTCACGTCACTGCGCCGTGTTGCACGAAAGTCCGATGGACGCCTTATCGCGAGTGCTTGTGCATCAGGTCCACGAGCTCATCATACATTGCCTCGGCTTCCTTGTCGCCCTTCCGGATCGCAGAGGCGGCGCAGTGCTTGAGGTGGTTGCGCATGAGCTCGCGGGAGACGGCGCGCAGCGCCTCCTGCACCGATGAGACCTGCGTGAGGATGTCGGCGCAGTAGCGATCCTCGGCGACCATCTTCTGCAGGCCACGCACCTGTCCCTCGATGCGGCGCAGGCGCGTGACGTTGCGCGCCTTGATGTCGGCGTCCACGGCCACGGCGTGGCGCGCGGGAGCATCGTGCGTGGCGCAACCGCAGCCCGCGTGCTGCAGGGGGAGTTTCCTCGACATCAGGCGTGCGCCTCATGGAAGGCCGCCGCGCGCCGCGGACGCCAGGTCCGCAGGCGCAGCGAGTTGGCAACGACCGACACGGAGCTGAACGCCATCGCCGCACTCGCGAGGATGGGGCTGAGCTGCAGCGCGAACGACGGGTAGAGCACGCCCGCCGCCACGGGGATGCTGATGACGTTGTAGATGAAGGCCCAAAACAGATTCTGGCGCATGATGCGCATGGTGCGGCGCGACAGCTCGATGGCATCGGCGAGCCCGTGCAGGTCGCCGCGCACGAGCGCCACGTCGGCGGCCTCGACCGCCACGTCCGTGCCGGTGCCGATGGCGACGCCGACATCGGCCTGGGCAAGCGCCGGCGCGTCGTTGATGCCGTCGCCCACCATGGCCACGACGCGCCCTTCGTCCTGGAGGCGCCGTACTTCCGCCACCTTGCCGTCGGGGAGCACCTCGGCCACCACGCGCGGAATGCCGGCCTGACGGGCGATGACTTCGGCGGTGCGGCGATGGTCGCCGGTGAGCATCACGACGTCGAGCCCCATGGCCACGAGGCGCGCCACCGCCGCGTGCGACGTGGCGCGAATGGGATCGGCAATGGCCACGAATCCGGCCAGCACGCCGTCGATGGCGATGAAGACCGGCGTCTTGGCCTCGGCGGTCACGCGCGACGCGTCGCCCGCGAGCGGCGTGACATCAATGCCCCAGTCGGCGAGAAGCGCAGCGTTGCCGACGGCCATGGCCCGGCCGTCCACTACGCCCGTCGCGCCGCGCCCGGGGACCGCCGCAAACAATTCGGCGCGCGACAGCGTGAGCGCACGCGCCTCGGCGTAGCGCACGATGGCATCGCCGAGCGGGTGCTCGGAACTGCGCTCGAGGGAGGCGACGAGGCGAAGCAGCTCGTCGTCGGAGAGGGCGGCGTCGAGGCGTACGACGTCCGTGACGCCCGGCTTGCCCTCGGTGACGGTACCCGTCTTGTCGAGCACGACCGTGGTCACGTCGCCGGCGCGCTGCAGCGCCTCGCCGCCCTTGATGAGGACGCCCATCTCGGCGCCCTTGCCCGTGCCGACCATCACGGCCGTGGGCACGGCGAGCCCCATGGCGCAGGGGCAGGCGATGATGAGCACGGCGAGCGCCGACACCAGGCCGCGCACCGCGGCCACGCTGGACGAGGCGCCGCTCTGCGTCAGTGCGAAATACCAGACCCCGAAGGTGATGAGCGCGAGGACCATGACGGTGGGCACGAAGACCGCGCTCACGCGGTCGGCGAGCGCCTGGATGGGAGCGCGTGAACCTTGCGCGTCGCGCATGAGCTGGACGATGCGGGCCAACACGCTGTCGGCGCCCACGGTGGTCGCGCGCATCTGGAAGGCGCCGTGCCCGTTGACGGTTCCGCCGACGACGGCATCGCCCGTGCCCTTGACCACCGGCATCGATTCGCCGGTGAGCATGGACTCGTCCACGTCGCTGCCGCCGCTGACGATGATGCCATCCACCGGGACGCGCTCGCCGGGGCGCACGACCACGTCGTCGCCGGGGAGCACGTCGTCGATGTCGATGTCCGACTCCACGCCGCCGCGCACGACGCGTGCCGTGCGCGGCCGCAGGTTGGCGAGCGCACGAAGCGCCGACGCAGTGCTGCGCTTGGCGCGCGCCTCGAAGGCGTTGCCCATCAGGATGAAGGCGGTGATCAGGATGACCGCCTCGTAGTACACGTCCGGGGCGACGCCGCGCGAGGCGAAGAACGTCGGGGCAAAGGTGGCGGCCGCGGAGTAGATGAAGGCCACGCCCGTGCCGACCGCGATGAGCGTGTTCATGTCGGCCGCGCCGTGCCGGGCCGCGGCCCAGGCGCGCGTATAGAAGTGCCGCCCGGCCCACGCCATCACCGCCAGCGTGGTGAGCAGCATGCCGACGCTGAGCACGTCCGGGTCGATCGCGTACGACCACGCCGCGTACTTCACGAAGAAGGGCGTGAAGATCCGCTCCTGCCAGAGCATCAGGGGGTCGTTGCCTGGTGCGCCGCTCACGTGCGACGTGAACATCATCAGCGGCATCGAGAAGAACATCGCGACGACGCCGGCGATGCCCGCCACGATGGCGCGCAGGCGCAGGGCGCGGAACTCGGCGTCCTGCTGGCGCTCGTTCTCGTCCTGCGCCTCGAGCGACGTCTTCTCGCCCTTCGGAATCTCCGCCTCGTACCCCGTGTCGCGGATCTTGTCGATCAGCGCCTGGGGAGACACCACGGTCGGGTCGAACGTGACCGTGGCGTTATTGAGCATGAGATTCACGTTGGCGTCGTGCACGCCGTCCACCTTGCCGAGGGCGCGTTGGACGCGGGACTGGCAGGCGGCGCAGGTCATCCCGCCCACGGGGATGGTGATGTGGGAGGATGTTTGCGAACGCGGAGGGACGGTGGTGGCCACGGCAAGCTCCTACGCGGTCGCGGCCGCGCGCGGGGTGTAGCCCTGGTCGCGCACGGCCTCGAGGATCTCCTCGACGGTGCGCTTCGCGGGATCGAACTGCAGCACGGCGCTGCCGATCTGGACCTGCGACACTTCGACGCCGTCGAGGGCGCGGAGCGCCTTCTGGACGGACATGACACAGTGGCCGCAGGACATACCATCGATGGTCAGGTTGAGGGAGGTCATTGGAGTTCTACGTCGTGGAAAGGGGAAGGGTGCAGGGTGTGGAAAGGGGAAGGGCGCGGGGTGTGGAAAGGGGAAGGGTGCAGGGTGTGGAAAGGGGAAGGGCGCGGGGTGTGGTGAAGGGAGCGGAGGCGGTCGTTCCCTGCACCCCTCACCACACCCTGCACCCTTCCCCTTTCCCGTAGTATTATATACCCCCCTCCCCTATGTCAAGCCCCCCGATCCCCGGCGCGGTTTCGCCCGAGCTCGCTACGTTTCTTCTCATGACCCCACCGCCCATTCCCCAGCGCACGCTCGGCACCTCGGGACTTCGCGTGTCCGCCCTCGGCCTCGGCTGCATGGGCTTCTC
>Ga0209726_10009537_pt1 | contig 10086 bp, 5 predicted proteins | sample Subgrocontami54m_FD_187453 | JGI IMG/M metagenome (GOLD analysis project Ga0209726, IMG submission 187453) | Subsurface groundwater microbial communities from S. Glens Falls, New York, USA - GMW46 contaminated, 5.4 m (SPAdes) (version 3) | ecosystem: Environmental > Aquatic > Deep subsurface >... | reverse complement strand
CCGACCGCCCTTGCGCGTAATGCCACTGATACCATTCGGCCGAGGAGCAGCCGTAGGGGCGCGCGGGCGGCTCGTGCGCCAGGATGTAGAGCGCAGGCGAGGGTGACCACCCTTCCGGTTTGTCCGCGAGGCCGAGGAGCGGGTCCGCGGGCGCCTGCCGGAACCCGCCGCCCGACACGATTGTGAGCGGGCCGGCGTTATATTGGTAGCTGCAGCCGATGGTGGCGTAGTTGGACGGCTTGAGTTTCTTGCTGCATTGGCAGGGCAGGCTGCGCTGGCCGCGGTCGCGCGGGCAACGATACACGTCTGACGGCGACATGTAGTAATACAGCGGCCGCACCTTTTCGGACGGGTAGCACGCCAGCAGCGACGGAAGCGGGTCGCGACCACCCAGCACGGCGCGGCAGCCTTTGACCTGGCCATCGAAATCCCGCACACGCAGCGGTGGAAATCGGCCGCCCGCATCATCGACGTAGATTTTGATGCTGATGCCCATCTGCCGAAGGTTGTTGATGCACGTGGCGGTCTTCGCCTTTTCCTGCCCGCGGCTCAGGGAAGGCAACAACATGCTCGCGAGGATGCCGATGATGCTGATCACGACGAGCAGTTCGATCAACGTGAAGCCCCGCTGGCCGCGCCCGCAGGATGACCCGCGCGTGGCCGCCCCGCTTTTCGGTGGACGACCCGAGGAGAACCGCGACGTGCCCCGGAGGATGTTCATAACATTTACGGCCCGAACTTACCCGCCCCTGGCATCAAACGCCAGTGTTAAGAGGGCGGCGCAAACGCTCGCCGCGCATCCCTAACTTGTCGGTGGCAGTGCCTTCGCGCCGGAAACAGGAACGCCGGATTCATCCGGCAGCGGGATCGGCTGGCCATTGATCTGCCGGATAAATCCGGCGTTCCGCTGGTCTGGTCACCGACAATTTCGAGATGCACCGAAACGCTCGCTCAACCCGGGCTCTTGTTTCGGCGCGACCAAGCGCTGGCGTTCTTTGGCCCATGTTACTGCCGCTGCGCTCGCCGCAGTTTGTCCGAGCACATCGCCGCTCGGGAGCGGGCCTTCCGGAGTGGTCGCCGGAGTGTTCGGTTGCCACAACACCATCGGAAACCGTGACACTCACATTTGTAATCCATTCTGATCCGATGTCAAGGCCGACGCGACATTGATTTGCGCCTGCCCGCGCCGAAGACTAAAACACGGGCAAAAACACGCCAACCTCGCACATGAAACCGAATCCCATTTGCCGCCGCGGCTTCCTGGCCGTCGCCTTCGTGGCTGCCTTGATGAACGGCGCCTCCGCCGGTGCTTTGGAGCCCATCCCTGCCAAGCTCGTCGTGCTCACGTTCGACGATTCGGAGGCGTCGCACTACTCGGTCGTTCGCCCCCTGCTCAAGAAGCACGGCTTCGGCGCGACGTTCTTCATCACGGAGGGCTTTTCGTTCCGCACGAACAACCAGGACTACATGACGTGGGAGCAGATCGCCGAGCTGCACCGCGACGGCTTCGAGATCGGCAATCACACCCGCGATCACATGGGCGTGAACGCGGGCAGCCTCGACCGGCTGACGGAGCAGGTCGAGGCCATCAACGCGCGCTGCGCCGAGCACGGCATCCCGCGGCCAGTCAGCTTCGGCTATCCGGGCAACGCCATCCACCGGGACGCGCTGCCGGTCTTGAAGCGGCTGGGCTTCCACTTCGCACGACGGGGCGGCGCGCCGGAGTTTCCGTATGACGCCGGGCGTGGCACCGCCTTCGAGCCGGGCGTCGATCACCCGTTGCTGATCCCGTCCGCCGGCGACGCGCGGCCCAACTGGACACTCGACGTTTTCAAGCGGGCCGTCCGGCAGGCGCAGGCCGGGCGCATCGCGGTCCTGCAATTCCACGGCGTGCCGGATCGCGAGCATCCATGGGTGCACACGCCGCCGGAGTTGTTCGCGCAGTACCTCGACGAGCTCCAGCGCAATGGCTATCACGGCATCGCGCTGCGCGACCTCGCGCGCTTCGTGGATCCGAGCGTGGAACCGGCCGACCCGCTGGCGGTGGTCGAACGGAGAAAGGCCAAGCCGCCGGCGCTTACTCTGGTTCGCGGAGAAGTACTCGACGCGCAAACGAAGCAGCCGCTGCCGTGCCGGCTTTACATCCAGGACGAACGAGGCGGGTGGTATTTCCCGGATTCCGCGGCCACCACCGGCTCCGCGCTGCCTTACCAGAAGCGGAACTGGGTCAACACGAATGCCGTCGAAATGCACACGACGCTGTCCGCGCATCCGTTCGAGCTTGCGCTGCCGCCGGGCCACTACACTTTCACGGTCGAGCGCGGCAAGGAGTATTTCGCGGACATCCGCGAGATCGTCGTAGCCCGCGACCCGCTGCGGCTGGAGTTCCGCCTGCGCCGCTGGATCGACCTGGCGAAACTCGGCTGGTACTCCGGCGACACGCACGTGCATCGCAGCCTCGACGAACTCCCGAACCTGTTACTCGCCGAAGACCTCAACGTTGCTTTCCCGCTTTCCTATTGGGTCACGAAGGGCTTCACCGCGCCGAGCCGCGGCGACAAGAACCTCGGCGGGGCGATTGAGGCGGTGCCGGTGCGAGTGGACGCGACGCACGTCTTTTACCCGCGCAACACCGAGTACGAAATCTTCACGCTCGACGGCCAGCGCCACACGCTCGGCGCCGTCTTCGTGTTGAATCACAAATCTGCTTTCGAGCTTGGCGCGCCGCCCGTCGGCCCCATCGCCGCCCGCGCGCACGCGGAAGGCGCGCTGCTCGACCTCGACAAGCACGACTGGCCGTGGGCGATGATGCTCGTGCCCGTGATGGGCGTGGACCTCTACGAGCTGGCGAACAATCACATCTGGCGGACGGAATTCGGCCTCACCAATTGGAGCACGCCGGCCGCCGCGTTCATGCGGCTGCCGAACGATGGCCGGAGCGGCGGCGAGCGCGACTGGCTCTCCTACACCCTGCAAAACTACTACACTCTCCTCAACTGCGGCTTTCGCCTGCGTCCGACGGCGGGCACGGCGAACGGCGTGCATCCCGTGCCGCTCGGGTTCGGGCGCGTTTACGTGCGGCTGGGAAAGCGCTTCAGTTACGAGGACTGGTTCGCGGGCTTGAACGCTGGCCGCAGCTTCGTGACGACGGGGCCGATGGTTTTCGCGCAAGTGAATGGGCGCGATCCCGGCCACAAATTCAAGCAGGCCGCCAAGACCCGCTCGTACCATGTTACCGGCCAGGTCCTCAGCGAACAACCGCTCCGGACGATCGAGATCATCGTCAACGGCGCCGTCGCCCGCGCGCTGACGCCGCAGAATCGAACCACGCCGGCGGGCGCTTGCGAGAGCGCGTTCCAGACGAGCATCGACATTGCGGAGGGCTCCTGGGTGGCCGTGCGTTGCTTCGAAGAGCGGCCCGGCGGTCGCGTGCGCTTCGCTCACACCGGCCCCTCTTATATCGAGGTCGCGGGCCGCCCGCTGCGTCCGCGTCGCGAAGAGGTGGAGTTTCTCGTGCGGCGAGTGAAGGACCAGATCGCACGGAGCGAACCGCTCCTCCCGCCCGCGGCGCTCGACGAATATCGCCGGGCGCTGGCGATCTACGAACGCCTGGCCCGCGACGCCAGATGACCTTCAAGGTCCACGCTCACCGCGCGGTACGGGTCTGGTACAACGACATCGAACTTCCAGAACGTCCCGCTTGCCGAGCGGCCGCCCCTCCGGCGCGAAGCTGCTCGCGCGGGCTGGACCGTTCGCAGGCAGACGCGCTTTGCGGGGCGTCCTGCCAGCCCTGACCGACAACCAGTGGACGCCCGCCGCGGGGCCGTGCATCCTCAAGGTGTCGGTGCCGGCCCGGTCCTGCCGGAAACAGGAACGCCGGATTCATCCGGCAGCGGACTCGGTTGACCACCGCCCTGCCGGATAAATCCGGCGTTCCTCTCCCCTGCGGCGCGCAGCGTCTGGAGTGCGGGCGATTCATCGCCGCTTTCGATCACCTCCAACCGTGCCCAGCCCCAGCCGGGGCTTGACTTGACCGCGCAATTTCAGAACATGCCGTCATGGCCGGCCTGTTCACCATTCAAAACGACAACCGTTACGAGATCGTCCGGAAGATTTTCGAAGGCGGCATGGGTGTCGTGTACGAAGCGGTGCAACACGGCACGCGCGACTTCGTCAAGCGCATCGCCATCAAAGTCATTCGCCAAAGCTACGCGAACCAGAAGCTCTTCATCGACAATTTCATCGGCGAGGCCAAGCTCGTCGCCGACCTCATCCACACGAACATCGTTCAGACCTATCAGCTCGGCGAGTCCCGCGGCATTTACTTCATCGCGATGGAACTGATTCGCGGCGTCAACCTCGAACAGTTCCTCGACCAGCACCGCGACAAGAAGCGCCAACTGCCCAAGGAACTCGCCGTCTTCATCGCCAGCCGGGTCGTCCGTGGCCTCGCCTACGCGCACGCGAAGACCGACAAGGACGGCAAGACGCTCGGCATCGTGCACCGCGACGTCAGCCCGAAGAACATCATGATCGCCTTCGAGGGCGACGTGAAGCTGACCGACTTCGGCATCGCCAAGGCGCGCGGCCTGTTGACCGACCAGGAAGGCGAAGTCGTCGCCGGCAAGGCCGACTACATGAGCCCCGAGCAGGCCAATTTCCAGATCACCGACAAGCGGTCCGACCTGTTTTCCGCCGGCGTCGTACTCGCCCACCTGCTGCTCGGTTACAATGTCTTCAAAGGCGAGTCCTCGGAAGAATCCCGCGAGCGCATCATGCACATGGAAGTCCCGGACTTTCGGGAGAAGGACAAGCGCATCGACGATCGGCTCAATGAGATTTTGCAGCGGTGCCTGGCGCGGGACATCAACCAGCGTTGCCCGACGGCGGATGATTTGCTCTACGAGTTGGAACATTTCATCTACCACGAAGGCTACGGCCCCACGAACGAGACCCTGGGCAGATACATCCGCGAGCTGTTCGGCCTCGAACGGCCCGGCACGCGCTCCACCACCAAAGGAAGCACCATGGTCATCGAAAGCCAGACGCGCCTCGCCACGAAGGCGCGGGCCGCCACGCACACGCGGGCCACCACCAAAACTCAGCGCGCATGAGCCGCCGCCGCTCCTCCTCGGAGGTGACGCTCGGATTGCTGCAACACGCCTGCTCACCCGATCCCGACGCCAACTTCAAGAAAACTCTCGCGCTCGCGGAGCGCGCTGCCCAAGCCGGCGCCCGCATCATCTGCACGCAAGAGCTTTTCCGCTCCCAGTACTTCTGCCAGAGCGAGGACCACGGCTGCTTCCAACTCGCCGAGCCGATCCCCGGCCCGAGCACGGACGCATTTCAAAAACTCGCGCGCAAGCATCGCGTCGTCATCATCGCGTCGCTCTTCGAGAAGCGCGCCGCCGGCGTTTATCACAACACCGCGGTGATCATCGACGCCGACGGCTCGCTGCTCGGTCGCTACCGCAAGATGCACATCCCGGACGACCCGCTCTACTACGAGAAATTTTACTTCACGCCCGGCGACCTCGGCTTCCGCGCCTGGCCGACGCGCCACGGCAAGATCGGCGTGCTCATCTGCTGGGACCAATGGTATCCCGAAGGCGCGCGACTCACAGCCCTCCAGGGCGCGGAGATTTTGTTTTATCCGACCGCGATCGGCTGGCATCCGCGCGAGAAGGTCGAACACGGCGCCGACCAACACAGCGCGTGGGAAATCATCCAGCGCAGCCACGCCGTCGCGAACGGCTGCTTCGTCGCGGTGACCAACCGCGTCGGACACGAGCGCCCCGCGGGTGGAGATGGTCTCGAATTCTGGGGCCAGAGCTTCGTCGCCGGCACCTCCGGCCAGATCCTCGCCAAGGCCAGCGGGGACCGTGAAGAAACGCTCCTCGTGCCCGTGGACTTGGGGAAAGTGGACACCACCCGCACCCACTGGCCCTTCCTGCGCGACCGGCGCATTGACGCGTACGGCGATTTGACGGAGCGGCTGATTGATTGAGGACGCGCAGTTCGAGATCGGCCTTTCGATCCCGCAACGCTTGGCAACTGTCCCAACTCTCGGTCGGGGGCGGGATTGGCGGGCCGGAAAGATGCACTCCTCCGGTTCACGCGTCCACGCCGTATCCTCTACGGGGGCACTCGACGGGAGTCTTATTGCTCACGGCATCGCCATCCGATAAAACCGCTGGGTGAGTTGCGGATCGGGTGTGTGCCTGAGTTCGAAGTCCTCCTCAGTCGTTACGATCTCGGTGACAGTGGCCCACACCTGCAAATCGTCGGATGTTTCCAGCCTCAAGGAGGTGCCGACTGGAGCGGTCACCTCGAACTCGACTTGCCCGCCTGGCAGCAGCCGCAGCGAACGGAACCGCACTGACGGCAACACGAGCGTGAGGCGTGCACTTGCGCCAGGCAGACGGCCGTACTTATTGCTGACGACCACAGCGTAATCCCCCGTGTGCTCCCGTCGCACACTCGCCAAGTGAAGCTGCGGGTCGGTCTCACCAGACAGGTCTGCGCCCTTGAACTGCCACTGATACTGCAACGGCGACGCCCCGTAGGCTTCGACGGCAAACGTCACGTCAGCTCCCAGCGCCGCGGCCTGACTCTGCGGCTGGCCGACGATCAAAGGCGGCGAGTTCTCGGGCAACACGGTGAACTGGACGGGGGCCGAAGTCCCGACGGCGCCCTCGTTATCGGTCGCCTTGGCTGTCACGGTGAAACTCCCTGCCGGGATGTTGCTGAAGGCCAGTTCATAGGGCGCTTGCTTGACCTCACCGACCTTGTTTGGCGCGAAGAATTCGACCTTGGTCAATGAGCCGTCAGCGTCTTTCGCGTCCGCACGGAGTGTAAAGTTGGCGGGTGCCACGAAGTACGCGCCATTCGTGGGGCTGGTGATGCTGATGGTTGGCCAGAGGTTTGTAATGAGCGTAAGTCGGACTGGCGGGGAAACCACTACACCACCCGATGAACTCGTGAAGCGCGCCGTCAGCGAGTGCTCTCCGCCCGGCACGTTCCTCCAATAGAAAGTGAATGGCGGTCCACCAACCTCGCCCAGCTCGGTCTCGCCGTCCCAGAACGCCATCCTGGCCGGCACCTCAGTGCCGGTGGCGTTGATGAAGACATCTCCGGGAAATTTGAGCGCAGTGCCGTCCAGCGGCGTCACGATCTTGGCGGCCAGCGGCGAGGCGGGTACTTGCCGATACTTGGCCACCACAAACCCCCAGTGCACATAGACGTCGCCCTTCGGGCTTAGCGCAGAAAGGCTGGGGTGCTGCTGCTCTGGCCTCCAGGGTAAGGTAGTCTGGTTTGGCAGGCTCGCGCTCCACAGCATGTTCAACTCGGGATCAAACTTGGCGGTTGCCTTCACGCTAGCGAGCAGCAAATTGCGCGCGCTGTCGAGCGCGAGGAAGACCACGCGATCGTAAACAGGCCCCGCTTGGGCAGCGGCGAACATCAAGTTGCGAAGCAGCTTCCCTTGCCCGTCGTATTTGAGCAGACGCCAGTACGTGGACCAGGGCCCAATTGTGCGCCCTCCGAATGACGGAGCCACGTACACCTCGCCCGAACGGCTTACGGCAATCAAATCGGAAGAGCCAGCGAACCCGAGGTCTTGATAACGCATCGCCCATTGTTGTTGTCCAGAGGAATTGTACTTGAGCGTGACCTGGTACCCCTGTGACAGGCCGACTGGATCGGAGGAGCCCCCGCTCACGTACACATTCCCCTCAGCGTTCACCGCGATGGCTCTAGCGCCGTCATCACCGCTCTCAGGGCCGTCGTAGCGCACGACCCAGAGTCGGCTGCCATTGGCATCATACTTCAGGATGACCACATCGTATCCGGAGCCGAAGCCCCCAGACGCACCTGTGACGTAAACATTGCCTTGATTGTCCAACGCCAAAGCCGACGATCCGTCTTGGTTCAGCGGCCCATTGTAGCGCGCCTGCCACAACAGCTTCCCGTTCGTGTCGTACTTCACCGTAAACAGGCTGAAGGAGGAAGGCACGCGACTCGTCGGGGAATATGAGGTTCCGGTCACGCAGACGTTGCCGCTGGCGTCGATCTCCATGGCGGTGGGCCGGTCGTCAGAGTCGCCTGACTCGGGGAAGCGTTGCAGCCAGAGCTCCTTTCCTTGCGAGTCGTACTTGGCGGCCACCAGATCGCCTGGAACCTCGCTCCCGAGGAAAACCGACGGGGCGACGACATACACATTACCTTGAGCATCGACTCGCAGCGCGGCGGCCAGGGCAAAGTCATTGTTCTGTGGCCTGGCCGTCCATAGCAGCCTGCCGCTGCCGTCGTACTTCAGTATCGCCGATCCTGCCAGGTAAACGTTTCCTTCGGCATCCGCCGCGATCGCCTGGGGCCGTGGGTCATCAGGCGCCTGGGGATCGTTGGGATCCGCGTACTGGACCATCCATGCGAGCTCGGGCAGGAGCGTGGGTTGGTCTCCCCGCATGATTGCAGTCAAAAACCCCCACAAGGTCAGGAGTCCACAGAGCACTGCGCAACCGACGCGTCGTGCCTCGGTTCGGGAGCAGCGATCGAGCAAAACGACATCGGTGACAGAGCGCGACTTTTTCATAAGAGAACGTACCCAGCATACGCGCTCCCCGCCGGATGCCAAGCGCGAGTTCCGGCTGAGGGAAGGCGAGCCCCGCTTCGACCCGAAGGTGATTGTCATCCGGGACCTCGTCTGCCACTGTTGCCCACAGCGTCTGGAATGAAATCGACCCACAGCATCTTGGATGAGATCATAATGGACGTGCGCCGCGAGGTGGCCGAGGCGACGCGAGCGCGGCCACTCGCTGAATTGAAGCGCTGGATCGCCGATGCGCCGCCCGTGCGCTCCTTCGCCAACGCGCTGCGAACGAGCTTCGGTCTCATCGCCGAAATCAAGGAGCGCTCACCCAGCCAAGGACCGATGCGCCGCGAGAACGTGGATGCTGCTCCCACGGCATACGAGAGCAGCCCCATCGTGCGCGCGATCTCCGTGCTCACCAACTTGACGCACTTCGGGATGAACATTGAACGGCTGCACCAGGTGAAGAAACGCGGCACCAGGCCCGTGCTTCGGAAAGATTTCATCTTCGACGACTACCAGGTGTACGAAGCGCGGGCGTTCGGCGCGGACGCGATTTTGCTGATGGCGAATCTGCTTGAGGCGGACGAACTGCGCCGGCTCTACGCGCTGGCGCGCGAGCTGGGCATGGAGGCGTTGTTCGAGTGCCACACGCGTGAGCAGATCGAGTCCGTGCCGGCCGGCGCGCAGATCTACGGCATCAACAGCCGCACGTTCTCCGTGAGCAGCGCCGATTACGCCGAGGCCCGCCGTCAGCGCGCCGCCGGTTCGCAGCAAGACCTGACGACGGACCTGCGGCAGTTCGAGCTGGTCGGCCATCTGCCCGCGCACGCGATCAAAGTGGCGGAGAGTGGGGTGCATCCGGAAACCGTGGCTGCGCTGCGGGACGAACTGGGCTATCACGCGGCGCTCGTCGGCACCTCGCTGCTGACCGCCAGCCACGGTGTGGCGCGCGTATTGGAAGCGTTCGAGCGCGCGTTGAGGCACTCTCCAAACGCGTCTGGTTTCAGACCGTGACGGGATTGATTGGACCCGACCAGAGCACCACACCGATTCAAGCCGGAACACAGGTCGGCTTCTCCGGCCCAATCCCGCGTATCAGCGTTCCGCCCCGAATTTGCGCGGTCATTTCTTCTCTCCGCAGGCAACACGCGCGCTGCAATTGAGTTGCCTTGCGCAACCGGAATCCGTGAAATCCGCGTCATCCGTGGCCACTCGACGCGACACTCACTACCGTGGCCGGCTGGCGCCCTCGCCGACCGGCTATTTGCACCTGGGCCACGCGCGGACGTTCTGGATCGCGCAGATGCGGGCACAGGCGCGTGGCGGCACGCTCGTGCTGCGCAACGAGGACCTCGACCGCGCCCGCTGCAAGCCGCCCTTCGTCTCCGCGATGCTCGAAGATCTCAAGTGGTTCGGCTTTCACTGGCAGGAAGGTCCGGACTGTGGCGGCCCCTTCGGTCCCTACAATCAACGCGATCGTTTTGATCTTTACC
>Ga0209726_10009536_pt1 | contig 10087 bp, 7 predicted proteins | sample Subgrocontami54m_FD_187453 | JGI IMG/M metagenome (GOLD analysis project Ga0209726, IMG submission 187453) | Subsurface groundwater microbial communities from S. Glens Falls, New York, USA - GMW46 contaminated, 5.4 m (SPAdes) (version 3) | ecosystem: Environmental > Aquatic > Deep subsurface >... | reverse complement strand
CCGGTTCCGGCCGGCAGCGAGTGGCCGGGGGTGGAATAATCGGGAATCTCGCCGCTCCACGCGATGGCAGCGAAGGAGCCATCGGATTGGACCAGGCGCAGGCGCGAGACCGCCGCGCCGAACAGCTGCCGGACGCTCTCCACGATGCGCTGTCCCACCTCTTCGGCGTCCAGGCTCTCGGCCAGGGTCCTCGCCATGCGGGCGAGGGCTGCCGATTCCCGCTCACGGCGCCGGGCCTCCTCGTAAAGCCGCGCGTTCTCCAGCGCGATGGCGGCCTGGTCCGCGAACGCCTGAGCGAGCTGTACGTCCTCGTCGTTGAAGGTGCGCCCCCGCTGGTCGCCCACACCGAGGGCCCCCATCACGCGGCCACCCACCACGAGCGGCAGGGCGAGGACCGCTCGGTACGACGCCTGCTCGATCCGCGCCCGGACCTCCGGTGTCAGCGACACGCGCGGGTCCTCGAGCAGGTCCGGCGTGGCGACGGGCCGGCCCTCTCGCACGGCGATCCCCACCACGCCCGTGCCGCTGGGGAAGACGATGTCCGGTCCGTAGCTCGGCCCGACGTCGCCCGCCACCGCGAGGGCGGCCAGGTCGCCCGAGGGCTCGACGAGCCGGTACACGGTGCACGCCCGCGCGGCGAGCAGGACGAGCAAGCTCTCGACGATGCGCTGGGCGATCGCGCCCGAGTCGAGGCTCTCGGATAGCAACCGTTCCACGTCGGAGAGGGACCGCGTCCGCGCGGCCTGCCGCGTCGCCTCCTCGTAGAGCCGGGCATTCTCCAGCGCGATGGTGGCATGGTTCGCGAAGCTGCCGAGAAGGGCGAACTCCTCACGATCGAAGGGGCGTGCGTCGTGCCCCACCCGGCTCATCGCGAGGATGCCCAGCAGACGATCGTGGACGCTCAGCGGGTGGGCCATGGCGCGGGTCATGCCGAGTGCGACGAAGTTCGGGACCGCGTGGGACCACGTTTCGTAGTCGTTGACCACGATCCCCTCGCCCGTCTCGGCACACCGGCCGACGACGCCTTCCCCCGCCGGCACCCGCACGTCGCGGTGATCCCAGGTTCGACTCCAGGCCCGCGGAACAAGAGAGCCGTCGGGCTCGACCAGGTGGATCGCGCCGTCGGCCCCGAAGACGCGAGTGGCCTGCGCGATGATGATGTCGAGGAGGCGGTCGAGGCCCAGCTCGCTTACCATCTCCCGCTCGACATCGGCCAGGGCCTCGGCCGCTCGCTGGCGCGCTTCGCTCTCGGCGAAAACTCGGGCGTTGCGGATGGCGGCGGCCGCTTGCGCGACGAACATGTCGAGCAGATCACGCTCCGCAGGGCCGAGCAGGAACGACGTCCGGCCGTTCAAGGCGAGGACCGCGAGCACCGATTCTCCGGAGACGACCGGCACCCCGAGGAAGCTCTTGAACTTGTGGGCCGACCACCAGCCGAGGGCGAGCATCCGCGTGTCCGCGTGGACATCCGGCACGTCGAGGGTCTGCCGGTGCTTCGCTACCCACCCCACGCCGCCCTGGTCGAAGCGGAGTGTCTTGACCGGGAAGTCCTTCGCCAGGCGTTCGTCGGAAAAGGCCGCCACCGTCAGGGTCTCCGCGGCCTCGTCGACCGCCCAGAAGGAAACCGCTGCCGCATCCATGAGCTCGGCGGCGGACTTGGCGATGGCCCGCAGGAGCTGATCGATTTCAAGGGACGAGGATATGCGCTGGTTCAGACGGACGAGGGCTCGAAGGCGGGCCGATTCGGCCTTCGGGGAGCGGTTGAACTGCCTTCGGAGACGGTTCACAGGCACTTTCGCCCGGCGACCCATGGCTGGCTCCTGTGCTCCACCCTGCCGTTCGGTGCTATTCCCCGGTGCGATCAGGAGCCGCGGTCGGACTCCCGATATGGAATAGCCTCGGACACGCGCTCGAGCGATATAGTCTCACACTCGATCGGATCTGCGGCTGCCCAGATCAAGGCTGGCCCTATGATCAAGCTCAGCGAAGTCGTTGGGCTAGGTGTCGCCGCGGGGGCGGCGGCAGGGACGGCGCGCGCCGGGGTCGAGCTCGACCACGAGGCCGTCGCCCCAGCCGTATTTCTCCTTCGAGCGCGCCTGGATGTCGCGGACCAGCGCGGGCGCCGTCTCGACCCTCACCACGCGCGCCCGTCCGCCGAGCCTTGCCATGCCCACCCGCCACCGCACGCGCGGCTCGACCAGGAGGTTCTGCACCCAGTGGGCGCGCAGGCCGTGCTCGGACACGAGGTAGTAGCTGCGCCCTCGGCGCGTGAACCAGATCTCGATCTGGCGCGGGTGCCCGGTCTTCCTGCCGCGCGTCGTGAGGTAGAGGAACTCCTGCTCGTCGCCCGCCGCAGGGCGCATCCTTCAGCCGCTCTGGCAGCCGCTCTTGGCCGGCGCTACCGGCGCGCGGCGGCCTGCCTGTCCTTGACCACGAGCTGCACCCGGTCAACCCGCTCGAGCATGACGCCTCCCGGAGGACGGGGCTCTCTCGCCGCCGCCTCTGTGCGATAATCCTGACACAAAACGCCCGCATCCGGGCGGAGACCCGAGGGCTCCCGAGGACAGAGACATGCCGAAGCTCAAGAAGCCGCGCGTTGTGGAGGCGGCCGCGCCCGAGCCGGCGCGGCCAGACTGGATCGTGGTGGCGCTGGCCCTCGTGGGGCTGGGCGTCGCGGGGTATCTGACCGCGCTCAAGCTCGGCGGCACCCAGGCCTTCCTCTGCCGCGACGGCAGCGGTTGCGACCTTGTCCAGGCGAGCCGCTATTCGGTGCTGGCGGGGGTGCCGACCGCAATGTGGGGCGCCGGAATCTACCTGGCCATCGCCGTGCTCGGCGCGATGCCGCAGACGGCGCGCCGCTGGCAGGCTGCTTTCATGCTGGCCTCGGGCGCCGTCGCCTTCTCACTCTATCTGACGTACATCTCGATCTTCGTCATCGGCGCGACCTGCCCGTACTGCCTCGTCTCGGGCGGGATCGCCGTGGCGCTCCTCGTGGCCACGCTGTGGCGGCGCCCGCCGGCGCAGGGCCGGCAGGCCGCGGTCTACAAGCCCGGCAGGCTGGCGGCGCTCGGCATCACCGCGGGCGTTTTCACCGTCGTCTTCGGCGCCTTCATCTTTGCCGCCGACTTCTCGGTGCCGGCCGGCTACCAGTCGGCGCTCGCCCAGCATCTGGCGAAGAGCCAGGACATCTTCTACGGCGCCTTCTGGTGACCCGCGTGCACAGAGCAAAAGGCCCGGTTCGGGTCTGCCGCGCGAGAGCTTCCGTACATCGAGTGCGATCCCAAGGGTGTCAACCCGCGCCCGGATCTCTGTCAGAAGGTGCCCGTGCGCTCGTACCCGACCTGGGTGATCGGCGGGCAGAAATACGAGGGCGTCATGTCCCTCGACAGGCTGGCCGAGCTGTCGAAGTTCCGCTCCGCCACGGCGACACCAGGCAAGCAGTGACGGGCGCGGAGCTCTCCGCGCTGATGGCGGGCCTGAGCCCGCATGCCGTCCTCGACCTTCGCGAGCGGGCCGCGTACGAGGGTGGGCACATCTTCCGCGCCACCAATCTGCCGCGCCGCCTCCTCGAGTTCCGCCTGCCCCAGCTGGTGACGGCCAAGCGCACTCCGATAGTTCTCTGCGACGCGGACGGGCGGCTCGCGGCCCTGGCGCTGCCCGCGGTGCGCGCCATGGGCTTCACCGACGTGCGGGTGCTCGATGGCGGCCTCGAGGCGTGGCGCCGCGAGGGGCGCGAGACGATCACCGGCATCAACGTGCCGAGCAAGGCCTTCGGCGAGTGGGCGCTCCACACGCTCCGCACGCCGCAGGTCTCGCCGCATGAGCTCCAGGCGTGGATCGACGACGGCCGCGACATGGTCATCGTGGACTCGCGGACGCCCGAAGAGTACGCGCGCGGCTGCATCCCCGGCGCTTGGAGCATGCCGGGCGGCGAGCTCATGCTCCGAATCGGCGAGCTGGCGAAGAGTCCCAAGACGACCATCGTCGTCCACTGCGGCGGCCGGACGCGCAGCTACATCGGCGCGGAGTCGCTTCGCCGCATGGGGCTGCCCAATCCCATCGTCGCGCTCGAGAACGGCACCATGGGCTGGGAGCTGGCCGGGCTCACCCTCGAGCGCGGCGCCGCCCGCCGGGTGGCGGAGGTCTCCGAGGCGAGCCGGAAGCGCGCGGCGGCCGCTGCGTTGCTCATCGCGAAGGACGACGGTATCGCCTCGATCGCCCCGGCCGATCTCGCCGCGCTCTGGGCCCGTCGCGCGGAGGAGAACGTGGCGCTCCTCGACGTGCGCACGCGGGAGGAGTACGAGGAGGGTCACGTGGCGGGCGCCGCCTGGGCGCCCGGCGGCCAGGCCGTGCAGGCGACCGATGAGTACATCGCCGTCCGCGCCGCGCGAGTGGTGCTGGTCTGCGACGGCTCGGGGCGGTCGATCATGACCGCCGCGTGGCTCAAGCGCATGGGGCTGCCCGGGGTCTCAGCGCTGACAGGCGGCCTGCCCGCGTGGAAGGCGGCAGGCGGCGCTGTCGAAACTGGCCACCCGGATCCCGAGCCATGGGGCTACGCGGCGGCGCGAGTCGCCGTCGGCACGCTCGCCCCGGCCGATCTCTCTGCCGCTCTTAACGCCGCCCAGGCGCCGCCCGCCCCCGCGAGGACCCTCATGGTCCTCAACGTGGATCAAAGCGACGTGTACGCGCGGGGCCACGTGCCGGGCGCGGCGTGGCTCTGCCGGAGCCGCCTCGAGTGGAAGGCGCCACAGGCGCTGCCCGACCGCGCGCGGGCGCTCGTCCTCACGTGCCGCGACGGGCGCCACTCGACGCTGGCCGCCGCCGCGCTCGCGCGACTCGGCTATGCGTCGGTCCGCGTGCTCGAGGGCGGCACCCAGGCATGGGAGCGCAAAGGGCTGGCGCTCGAGACTGGTAAGAGCCGGCTCCTCGACGAGACCGATGACGTCGTGCTCAAGCCCTACGAAAAGGGCCGCGAAGCCATGGAGGCGTATCTGAAATGGGAAGTCGATCTCGACCCCGCCGCCCTCGACGCCGCGCGGTCAAAGTAGCGCGTAAGGCGAAGCGGCCGGCGCGCGCGAAGCCGGCGCGGCTCACGGCGCCCGGCGCCCTCGTCAGCACCGAGTGGCTGGCCGCCCACCTGTCTGAGCCTCGCGGGGGCGCGGCTGGCCCGCGCGTGCGCGTTCTGGACGGGACGTGGCACATGCCCCAGCTCCAGCGCGATCCGCGGCGCGAGTTCGAGGACGGGCACATCCCGGGCGCGGCCTTCTTCGACATCGACGGCATCGCCGACCGCGCGAGCTCGCTTCCCCACATGCTGCCGGGCGCGGCCCAGTTTGCCCGCCAGGTGGGCGCGCTCGGCATCTCGAACGCCGACCTGGTCGTGGCCTACGACGCGCGGGGAGTGGTCAGCGCCGCGCGTGTCTGGTGGACCTTCCGCGCCTTTGGCCATGACCGCGTTGCCGTGCTCGACGGGGGCCTGCGCAAGTGGCGGGCCGAAGGGCGGCCCGTCGAGTCGGGCGCCGCGGCGCCGGCGCCGCGGCGGTTCACCGCGCGGCGCAGGCTTGCGCTCGTGCGCGACCTCGGGCAGATGCGGCGCAGCATGGAAAGCCGCCGCGAGCAGACGCTCGATGCCCGGTCGCGCGGCCGCTTCGACGCCACCGAGGCCGAGCCGCGCGCGGGACTGCGCGGCGGCCACATCCCGGGCAGCCTGAGCCTGCCGTACGACATGCTCTACCGCCCCGACGCCACGCTCCTGCCGCCCGACGGGCTCCGCCAGGCCTTCGCCGCGGCCGGCGTGGATCTGGGCAAGCCCGTCGCGACGACGTGCGGCTCGGGCATCACGGCCTCGGTGCTGGCGCTTGGACTGCATCTCATCGGCCACAAGAAGGTCGCGGTCTATGACGGCTCGTGGACGGAGTGGGCCGGTCGCTCCGACACCCCCGTCGAACCCCAGGAGGCTCCCGCATGACGACGTATACGCTCAAGCAGTTCGTGACGGATCTCACCGTCAAGTCCCTCGTCAGCTCCAAGTACATGAACTGCTGACGGACGCTCCCGGAGCGCGGACACCGGCGCATGGCCAAGGATCTTTGGGACCTGCCGCTCTCGACCGGATCGCCGAGGGCGGCCGAACAGTACGTGTTGGCCGTGGAGAAGCTGCTCTCCGCGAACGTCGGCGCCGAGGAGGCGCTCGGGCGGGCGATCGACGCCGATCCCGGCTTCGCGGTCGCGCACGCGGCCCGCGCGCGTGTCCTCCAGCTGCGCGGCGCCATGCCCGAGGCCCGCGCCGCCGCGGCCCGCGCCGTCCTGCTCGCGTCCTCCAGCACCCGGCGCGAGCGCGGCCACGTCGAGGCGCTCGCGCTCAACCTTGAATCGGATATGTCGCGGTCCCTCGCCCACGTCCTCGAGCACCTGCGCGAGTTTCCGCGCGACGGCCTCGTGCTCTCGCTCACGACCGGCGTCTTCGGCCTGATCGGCTTCAGCGGCCGCCGCGACCGCAACGAAGTCCTGCTCGATCTGCTGGACGGTCTGGCCGTCTCCTACGGCGAGGATTGGTGGTTCCTCAACGTCCACGGCTTCGCCTGCACCGAGGCGGACAGGCGGACGCGCGGCCGGCGGCTGATCGACCGCGCGCTGGCCTTGAACCCGCGCAACGCCCACGCCGCCCACGCCCGTGCCCACGTGTGCTACGAGGCGAACACATGCGAGGAGGGAGCGGCCTTCTTGCGCTCCTGGCTCCCCGACTACGATCGGACGGCGCAGATGCACTGCCACCTCTCCTGGCACCGGGCGCTCTTCGAGCTCGCCCTCGGCCGCCCGGAGGACGCCTGGACGCTCTACGACGAGCATATCCGGCCGGTGAACTCCTACGCCCCGGCCCTCAACACGCTGACCGACTCGGTGTCCCTCCTCTGGCGCTGCCGTCTCTGGGACAAGGAGCGCGGGGCCGTGGCGTGGGGCGAGCTGCGGGACTTCGCGCGCCGGTCCTTTCCCGCGCCGAGCGTGGCCTTCGCCGACGAGCACGTCGTGATGGCCTGCGCGGCCTACGGCGATCACGCGGGCGCCGCCGCGAGGATCGAGGCGCTGCGGCGGGCCGAGCAGGAGGGGCGACAGCCGGCGGGGCGCGTCGCCGCGGACGTGGCCGAGGCCATGGCGGCCTTTGCGCAGGGCCACGACGACACGGTGATCCGGCTCCTCGTTCCGGTGCTGGCGGAGCTCGTGCGCGTGGGCGGCAGCCACGCCCAGCGCGACGTCTTCGAGGAGACCCTGCTGGGCGCCTACCTGCGCTCGGGGCGAACCGAGGTGGCCGCGCTGCTCTTCCGCGAGCGCCTGGACCGCCGGCCGTCTGGCCGCGACCGTTCCTGGCTCCAGCCCTTTAGCCCGCCGCAGGCTTCTTGAACTTGAAGCGGTTGTCCGGGACGCGCGCACCCCGCGCCCCGCGCGTCACGCACGAGGGAGAGGCGCGCACCCCGCGTCTGGACCATCCCCGCCCGTGGGCGCTGAGTGACGTGGCGCGGCTCAATGGGTTCAGCCGATCGGCGATTGCTCAACGCGTGCGCGGACGCTATAGTCGGCTCGTCCAGAACGATGAGCCGGTCTCGCAGCCAGAAATTTAGGGCCGACGAGATAGGGCGCGGGGCCGCGCCGCCTATCCCCTGGGTGCGGCGGGGGACCGCCAACAAGGTAAGCGACTGAATTGAAAAGTGAAGCCTGGAGCGATGGGCGCGATCACGAGAGGGGAATGCTGCCGACCGCCGCAGCGTTTGCTTGGGTAGGCGGGAAGTGACAACGGAGGTAGTGATGAGGTTCGCTGTTGCCAAGCTGGTCGCCGCACTCACCCTTATTCTGTTCGGCGCGCCGCTCGCAGCGGAGGCGCAGCCGGCGGGCAAGGTCCCGCGGGTCGGTGTCCTGACCGTCCTCCCCTTGTCGTCCATCATGTTCCCGCGGCAGTTCCCCGGAGCCCTCCGCGATCTTGGCTACATCGAAAAGCAGAACATCATCCTGGAGTGGCGCTCGGCCGACGGGAAGCCCGATCGCCTGGCCGACCTGGCGGCCGAACTGGTCCGCGTCAAGGTGGATGTGATGGTCGCTATCACGAATCCGGAGATCCTCGCAGCGAAGCGGGCGACGACTACGATCCCCATCGTCATGGCCGCAGCCGCCGACCCCGTCGGCGCCGGATTTGTGGCAAGCCTGGCTCGGCCCGGGGGCAACATCACTGGCAGGTCGTATTCCAGTTCAGAGACAGTGGCCAAGCAACTCGAGCTGTTCAAAGAGACCGTCCCCACGATTACCCGCGTCGTGTACCTGCGTGGGGAGGTCCTATCACCAACCACTCGGGAGGGGCTACCGGCGGGCGCTCAGGCGCTGGGTCTCACGCTACGTGAGGTCCAGCTGCCGACAGATGACGTGGCGCGTGCCTTAGAAGACGTCCGCCGCTGGCGGCCCGACGGACTCTATGTGGTTCCGACGATCCCTGCCGGTCATCTGGACGCGATTCTGAAGTTCGCGGTGCAGCACCGGCTCCCCGCGATGTCCGCGGTTCGCGGCCCGGTGGATGCCGGCGCCCTGATGGCGTACGCACCCAACGCCCTTGAGGCCGCCCGGCGTACCGCCTACTACGTCGACCGAATCCTGAAGGGCGCTAGACCCGCCGCTCTCCCGGTCGAGGAGCCGCAACAGTATGATCTGGTAATCAATCTGAAGACCGCCAAGCTGATCGGGCTGACGATCCCGCAGTCGATCTTGCTGCGGGCGCACGAGCTGATTGAATAAGAGTCTGGACGCACTGCCCAGCCCAGCGTTGAAGTCGGACGGCGCGCAAGCGCGCCGCCGCTTAACGCACCGTTGGGGGGAGGGCGCTGCATGAATGCAGCCGATGAACTCGGTATCGCGGGGCCACGATGTCCGCGTCCGGTGGGAAGTCCGGCTTCCATGAGGACGGTGCGCGTTGTGCTCCTCGCCGTGGTCGGCCTCGGCCTGCTTGCCGTGCCGAGTGCCCCGCAGGCGCAGAGCCAGGTGTCGCCGCGGCGGATCGTCTTCCTGGCCAGCGATGGCGTGTATTTACCGGCGTGCACACCCAATCCCCCTTCCTTGAGCGTGGTCGCGTTTCTCGGGGGACTTCGTTCCCTCGGATACAGGGAGGGCCAGGACTTCACGATCGAATGCCGCTCTGCCGAGAGCCAATACGAGCGGCTCGAGGCTCTTGCGGCAGAAGTCGCACAGCGTAATCCGGCGGTGATCGTCGCAAGCGCAGCACCCGCCTCGCTTGCCGCGAAACGCGCAACGTCCACGATTCCCATCGTTTCGGTCTACACGGCCGACCCCGTTGGCCTCGGACTCGTGGCAAGCCTTGCCCGGCCGGGCGCCAACGTAACGGGACTCTCCGCATTGGCGTCGGACTACGTCGCCAAGTCTCTGGAACTGCTCAAGCAGGCGGCCCCTCGGACATCCCGCGTGGGAGTCCTCGGACACGGAGCGAACCCCACGTACGCGATTTACCGACGGGAGCTAGAACCGGCCGGGCGAGCCCTGGGGATGGCACTCGATTTCGGGCCGGTCAATGCCCTCACTGATATCGAGGCGACTCTTTCGGCGATGCAGAGGCGCGGAGCTGACGCGTTCCTCGTGATGCACCAGCCATTCACCTTCGCGCATCGCCAGCACATCGTCGACGTTGTGACACGGCGTCAGGTACCGGCAATCCACGGAAGCCGGGAGGCGGTCGAGTTAGGCGGCCTGATGTCCTACTCGGTCAGCGTCGAAGACGTGTTCCGGCGTGCTGCGCTCTTCGTGGACAAGATCTTTCGTGGCGTGAAACCCGCCGACTTGCCCGTCGAACAGCCCACCACGTTCCAGCTGACGATCAACCTCAAGGCTGCCAGGGCGCTCAGGCTGACAATCTCTCCGTCGCTCCTGCTTTTCGCCGATCGGATCATCGAGTAGGAGAGCAGCAGATGGGGATGGGCATTCAATTGAGCGGCCCGATTGCGCCCGTGCCTCGGGAAGGCATATGAGTCGACGTCTACACAGCGCCCAACTGCGACATGCACCCGGCGGGCGCGAAGCGACCGGCGGGGATGCCAGC
>Ga0209726_10009532_pt1 | contig 10092 bp, 12 predicted proteins | sample Subgrocontami54m_FD_187453 | JGI IMG/M metagenome (GOLD analysis project Ga0209726, IMG submission 187453) | Subsurface groundwater microbial communities from S. Glens Falls, New York, USA - GMW46 contaminated, 5.4 m (SPAdes) (version 3) | ecosystem: Environmental > Aquatic > Deep subsurface >... | reverse complement strand
GTCCTCGCGCAATTCCAGCCAGATGCCGATCGGCTCCGAAGGATCGTGCTGGAACAGCATCGGGATGCGGCGCAGGTCGCGCTGGCGCAGCGTCTGCGCGAAAGCGCCCGGCATCACCATGTCGCGCGCGGCGTCCACTTCGCCGAACAGCGAGGCATAGCCTTCCACCGTGCCGTCGCTGTCGATGATGGCCGATGTGCGCGTAATGTTGGGTGCCAGCATGGAAAGTCCCCGCCTCGTTATTTGCGGCGTTGTCCGTTCGGCTTGGCGCGCGTGCTGCGCGCCGCAGGCGCGCTGCGCTTGCCGATGCGATCGAGGTGACCGAGAAATTCGCGGAAGACGTTAAGATGATCGCGCCGCGATTTTGTCTCGCCGCGGATGCTGCGCAATACGGTGTGCAAAGTGTCCATCAGGAATGTCCTCCGAATTTTTGGTTGAAGCGCGCGAGCTCGCGCACGAAATCGTCGAAGCGCCGCATGGAGGCGGCGAGCTCGCGCAAGGCGAAAACCAGCAAGGCGCTCGCCCCGCTCGCCCACAGGAACAAGGCGAGATGCGCAAGGTCGCCGCGCTCGCTGAAGATGCGCGCCAGGTCGGTCATGTCTGTTTCTAATTTTGCGTCCGCGCCTCAAGGCGCGAAGGTGTTCCCGCCCTCCACCGGCGCAAAGCCGGTGAGCGCGCGCTTTTCATTCACGGTGAGGAATGGTGCGTTGATGACACGCTCCCACAGCCCATTTCGATCGGTTGACAGCGCATCCACCCGGTCGCTGTCCACAACCAGGCGGACCTCGTTGCCGAACACCGGCGAAAGCCATTGCGTCACGGCCGCGCCAAGCCGCGCCGCCAGCGGCAGCACGGTCTGCCGCCAGAACGCCCGGTTCGCCTCTTGATAATTCGAATAGGTGTTATCGCCGGGAATGCCGAGCAGCATCGGCGGCACGCCGAAGGCGAGCGCGATTTCGCGCGCCGCCGCACTCTTGGCTTGCAGAAAATCCATGTCCTTGGGCGAGAGCGACAGCGGCTTCCAGTCGAGCCCGCCTTCCAGCAGCAACGGCCGGCCCGCATTCAGCGTGCCTTGATAAGTGTCTTCCAGCTCGCGCTTGAGCCGCTCGAATTGATTGTCCGACAGCACCGAGCCTTCCGGCCCGGAATAAACCAGCGCGCCGGAAGGCCGCGCCGCATTGTCGAGCAGCGCCTTGTTCCACTTCGCCGCCGCGTTATGCGTATCGACCGCCACCGCCGCCGCTTCCAGCGGGGCGAGACCGTAATGATCGTCGAGCGGATGAAACGCGGTGAGATGCAAAATCGGCGGCACCGGCGCCGCGCTCTGGTCGAAGCGCAGCGTCTCGCCGGCCACGGAATATTCATAAGCCTCCGGCCAGCCGTCCGCGCCGGGAATAAGCCGCATGCGGTCGGGCCGCAACGCGTAAAGCTCGCGCACCGCGCCGTCGAGCGCCACCGCCTCCACATAGGCGTTGCCGGCCAACATCAGATGAGAAAAGACGCTCTCAAGAAATGTCGCGCCGTCCTGCCGTGGATTCGGCCGCGTGATCAGGTCGAGCAGCGGATGCTTGTCATGCGCCGCCGCTCCTTCATAAAGCAGGAAGGTCACCGACGCCGCATTCTCCGCGACAAGTTTCACCGAGCGGTGCACGACGGCGTTCTTCACATAGCCTTCGCGGGTGAGCGCCGCATAGTCGCGCGGCGTCCAGCGCGCGCGCCCGCCGCTTTCCAGCGTGAGCAGCCGCGCGATGCGCGAGGTTTTTGTTTCCGGCGCGCGCAGAAAATTTCTCAGACGATTGAGCATCGATGGTGTTCCAGATGGAATGAATTCAGGATCGCGCATCTGCGCTGCGCGTTCGCACAGCGCGCGGGCGCATACCAGCGTCAGCCGCTCAACTACAAATATTTCGCGTCGTCGCCTTGTAGAAGATCGCGGCAGACAACACCGACCGTTGCGCCGGTCACTACGGTGCGGGATTAGCGAAAAAGATTATGGTAATTGAAGGAGGCCGCGATTAAGCGGCCTCACTCCACATGCTTTCATCATCCGCGCGATGCTGTATTCGCACCCGCACCATTTCTATCGCCGACAAACCACCCTCAGGCGCGGCTGTAAATCGCATATTAGCGATAACCTTAGGGTCATATTCACATATGCCTTCCTTGTGGAGTAAAGCGCATACATTATGGCGCACGAGTTTTTCACTCGCGCCACCTACGCCCCTATGGTCATTTTCCCAACGCGACACATGTTCAGGTGACAAATCCATTGCCTCCGCAAACTCTTTTTGCGTCATATCAAGTGCGCGCCTTATAAACCTAACTTCTTTTCCGGATAGGCGCGCAGGATTCAACGCGCGCGCCATTGCGGCGGCGCGGGCTAGTCCCTGCATATCTGGGATACCAGTCATTTCATCGCTGCAGGTCGAGCAGCGTTGCACAACAACTGCGTTCAAAACTTTGACGACTAGACCGCCCAAGTCTTCAACGTGTTCCGGCTTCACCGATCTCTCCACCAATCCATTTTTACATTTCGTGCAGCGCATGACTAACCTCACTTATTGTTCGCCCAAGTCGTGACTACTTTTATCTCTCCTACGTCTCCGTACACCACGACAACAGCTGTAATTTTCCTCCCATCGCTATCTGTACCTTCTGCTCTCCATTCATTCTCGCCGTTTTCTTTATTTGTTTCGATTAGTGTGATCAGACAGCGACACAGCATATTGGCGATGTCGATTTTCTCGATGCCATCTTTCTTGCGCTCGCTCTCAGCGTGCTCGGTATAGAAAATCGTTGCGCGGCGCGCGACTCTACGTAGCAGGCCGGCTTCATGCTCGAACGGCATCTAATCAGTTCCATGATATGAACCCGTTCATGCAGACTCTGTTGATCTAGTGTCAAGCCTCACAGCTACTAGGCTTCGGTTGTACTAGGGATATAATGCCGGAATTGTGGCATTTCTGCCACAATCAGAGGTATATGGGTCGCCAAATCAGTTGATCAAAGATCAACTTTGATTGAACGTGGTTACCAAAGGCTTGTGATTTAAAAGTAACTTCTGTGCGAAGTGGAATCGGGGATCGTAGTGGCTTCGCGGCCCACCGGTACCCAACGCTTGAGCGCATGTTCGGTCTGGGTTTCGTTGAATATCGGCATGGTTGACCTAAAGCCCCCTCACCCTCGGCCCGTCTTTCGAGCCAAATGACAGCGCGGCCAGTGCCCATACCAGCGCATCCACGCGGTCGGGCGAGCGCCCCGACGACAGGCCGTCGAGACCGAAGTCGCACATCTCGTCTTCCAGTTCGGGAAACGCGCCGACGTGCTTCACCCGGCCCTGCTCATAAAGCGCGGCCACCGGCTCCGCGCGCAGCCATTTGCCGCGCCGCGCGCGCACCGCGATCACCGGCACGTTGCGATCTTGCTCGGCGATCACCGTTCGCACCATGTCGCCGCCCTGGTTCACTTCCACCACCAGCGCGTCGGCTTCCAGTCGCCGCCACAGCGCGATCGCTTTCGCCGCCCAGCCGGCGGGCGAAAGTCCCGCCACCGTCTCATCGGCGATCACATAAATTTTGCCGTCCTCGCTGCGCCCGGCCGCGACCAGGCCGCAGGATGCTGCGCGTTCGCCCGCCGTCGCCGGCGGGTCCACCGCCACCACGATGCGTTCGAATTCCGGCGCTGTCGTCACCCGTGCTGCTTCGATCGCCGCCCGCGTCCACAAGGCGTCGGCGCGCTCCTCGATCATTTCGCCGTCGAGTTCCTGGCGGCCGAGCCGCGTTCCTTTATAGCGCGCGACCACCGCTTGTAGAAAACCCGGGGCCAGCATGCGCGCATTCAGGGCCGTCGCCGCATGCGTCAGCGCGGTCGCGGGGTCCTGCATCAAGCGTTTGAGCAGCGGGATCGGCCGCGGCGTGGTGGTGAGCACCTGCCGCGGCCGCTCGCCAAGGCGCAGCCCGAACTGCAGCATGTCGAAAGTTGCTTCGGCATAGCGCCACTTGGCGATCTCGTCGCACCACGCGGCGCCGAATTGCGGCCCGCGCAGGCTTTCGGGGTCTTCCGCGGAAAAAACTTGCGCCACCGCGCCGTTCGGCCATTCCACGCGCCGGCGCGAGGAAATCCAGCTCGGCCTTTTGCCAGGCCAGGGATTCGCCAGCAGCCCGGATATGCCTTCAACCATCACCTCGCGCACCTCGGCTTCGCTTCCGCCGATCAGCGCGATGCGTTGAACCGGCGTCGCCGCGTAAGGCGCGACGCCCAGCGCGACGCCGTGTACCCAGGCCGCGCCCGCGTGAGTTTTCCCCGCGCCGCGTCCGCCCAGCAGAAGCCATGTGGTCCAGTCTCCGCCGCCTTGCGCGGCGAACGGCGGGCGCTGGTGGTCGTGCGCAAAGACATTCCACCAGGTCGTCGCCGCAAACATTTGTCGCGAGCTAAGGTTCGCTTTGAACTGCGCCCTCTCTTCCGGCAACAAGAGCTTCCAGTTTGCGCGAAAGCTCTCGTCGTAGCTCCTCGATATCTTGCGGCATGTCGTCGTCATCGGCAGACTCGATTGGCGCAGGCGGCGCTTCGAGCCGCTTCAATTCGCGCAGCGTGCGCAGCAGACCTGCGAGAGCCCGCGCATTGCGCTCGGTTTCGTCCGGCGTGGTCGGCAGCGGCAGCATGGTCTCGGTCGCCGCGATCTGGCGTTCCACCAGGTCTTGCAGGCGCTCGACCAGCGCGACGCGCTCCTCGGGTGCGCTTGGATATCCCGGCGGTTGTTTGTCAGTGGCGCCTGGGTCCATGATCGGAGGACGCTCCATGCGGCGCGCCACGTAAGGATCATGCCCGCGTTTGTTCCAGCGCCATTCCTTCACGCGTTTGCGCAACGTGTCGCGGGAAATCCCGAGCAGGCCGGCGATGTCTTCCATCGGCGTGAAGGTCTGCTCATAGAGAAACCGGCCCTCGGCGATCTTCTCGGGGGCAACGACGCTTCGTTTGGGCATGACAGCCTCGCCGCGAGGAAGCGGAGACAAAAGGGATCAGCCGCTGAGGCGGCGCGAAGAAGCGACGGGTATATGAGTGAGGAAGCTCGATTTGCCGCGTGGCTGCTTATCGGCTTCGGATACAATTATCGAGCGTGCCTGAACCCTACCGGAGCAGCGTCACGCTGTCAAGGACTATTTTCCCAAATACGTAGTTGACACCACATGGGACGAAATCTAGATAGGGCTGCCCCCACAGCGAAAGCCGAAGGGGCTGGCGCGCCCGAAACGATTAGTCCTGAACTGGTTTGGAAGATTTATCGTCTGTTTGAAACGTTTGACCCGGAGTGGTCCCGCCCGGCTGATCTTGCGGCAGAGGTGGTAGCGTTGGTCCGAAGTCAAAAGCCGTGTGAAACTTGTCCTTCGGAATCCCGGTGATCAGGCACATAATTTCCACGGCTCTATGAGTCTCGGCGGCGATCTTATCGTGATGATCGATCAGCTTTGAGTGGCGGAATGGCTCCTTGACCTTGTGGCTCAGAGCCGCCGCTTCATATTGTCCGTGGTCTGGATTATGCCAGCCCCACATGCCGTGTATGATGTGGTTTCGGTCTTGGCGCATGTTTTTCAAATTACAGCAAAGCGTTGATGCCTCTGCCCTTGCTTCGTCGTTAGCGATTAGGTGAAGATTTTCGCCGAGGATTCTTACGCGCTGCGATGTAAGGCTTTCGCCAGCTAGAGCGCGAAGATTTTTCATGGGGAGCCTAAAGGCGCAGGCAATGATTTCGTCTAAGAAAAACTCTGTCTGCGCCCACATAAGAGCGATACGGCCTACCAGGGTTTGTCCGCCTTCGGACAACGGGAGATGAAAGCGCGGCTGCTTAAAGGTGTTTTCTGACATGGCGAAACACTCCGGCGATCAATACAGCGGGTCCGAACTAAAGAAGCGGTGCCAAGCCCTTTTGCGAGGCGCGTTCGCTGGTCCCCCGACGCCGCTCAAGGATATTCCGAAAAAGAACGGCGAGTCCCGCCGTACGAACAAAAAGAAAAACGCCGGGGCGGGCAAGCCCCAGCGCCACTTATAGCCTAGGAGTGGTTACTTCCGCTTTGGCGGGACGACACGCACCCGCTCCTTTTCGTATTCGCTAGGCTTACGCTCGGCCTCGCTCTTTTTGACGAACTGTCCGTCTTTGGAATCGCGATAGACGGTCTTCTTCTCTTCCTTAGCCATAGGTTGCTCCTTTCATGGTTGTGGTTCAGTTTCACGCACGAACGCGACAGGAGCCTGAGGTGTGGCAATGCCGGTGTGGCAGCTACACGTTTTGGCTCTACTCTACGGGTGCCGTTTATTGTGCTGACTGTCGGGACGAGGCTGTTTCAATGAACGGGTATTGGGAAATACCAGATAGGCCGAGTCCGGCTCAGTCAGGCAATATTATACCGCTACGGTGCATTGCCAGCGAGTCGAAACCTAACGAACCCAAATCCGTTTAACTTTGCGCGTAGGGAGCCGCTTCTTCCGCCATTTGGCGAACCGCGCGGCCTGATGGGAAAAGTCGGGCTTAACGAGGTTGCCGGTACGTGAGGCGCTTGCCTTCGCCGCCGCGAACCGCAAGCACGGCACGTTCCCCGTCAGTAATGTTGCGGGTGTTGTAGCGGAAATCAAATTCCGCGAGATATCGGTGCAGGTTCTTCTCGGCGCAATGCTGGTAGTTACCGCGCATTCCGCGCTTGAAGATACCAAAGAAGCCTTCAACTGAATTGGTCGTCACGTCGCCCCGCGCATATTCTCTGCCGGAGTGATTGACGGTTTCATGCGCGGCAAACTCGCGGCCGATGGCGGGGTAGAGGCGGCTTTCGTCAGTATGCAGCCGCGTTTCCTTGTGGACGTTTTCGCGCACGATCTTGGCGACTGTTTCAGCGTCAGCGGTCGGCACATGGAAAGAACGCACGTCGCCGCCGCGTTCGACTAACGAGAAGATGGCGCGTTTGTCGGCGGGGCCTGACTTGCCACCCTTGGTGGGCTTTGGAATGCGGCCCCGCGAGCGTGGGCGGGGAGTATCGACGTTGCCATGGTAAGCCTCGTCCGCTTCCACGATCTTGCCGGGGCCTCCCATCGGGGGAAGGTCGAGGCCGCCACGGCGCATGGCTTCCATCACGCGATGGTGGAGGAACCATGCGGTGTTGTATTCGCAGCCCAAGAGCCGTTCCAACTGAGAGGCGGTAAAGCCCTTCTTGGATGAAGCATAGAGATGGAAGGCCATCGCCCACTGCGTCAGCTTGGCGTGGCTGCGCTCCATCACGCTCTTGGTCATGACGGTATAGTCCTTGCGGCATTCTTTTTCGCCGCAACGATACCGACCGGCCTTCTTGGTTGCGTAGTGCTTCAAGGAACCGCAATGCGGGCAGACAGGACCATCCGGCCAGCGGGCGGCTTCAAACCAGACCCGCGCCGCGTCCTCATCGTGAAAGTGCTTCTGCTTAAACTCGTTTTTGCCGGTAGCCATGGTTCGCCCCTCTGATGGTCAAACCCTACATCAAGGGGATTGTGGTGTCAACTACGTAATTGGGACTATTTTCCGTTTTATGGATTTTTTTCTTAGGAAGGGTGGTTACCTCCAGCGCTGCCCGCGCGATCATTTCCCCGAAGCGGCGGCGAATTTCCGCATCGAATAGGCTTACCGCAGGCGCACGGTCACCGCGGGCGCGCGCCTTCACAGCCGCCGTATCCGCTTCATCCCATTCAATATAATCATAGTCATTGCTGCTTGTTCTTGGCATTGGCACCGCCTCCGGGTGCCCCTCTTATATTGGTAACGGCCTACCCACCTTGGCCGTTCCGTTTTTATTCCGCCCCCGGCGCTCCCGCACCGGGGGGAATATCGTCCCGGCCGGGTAGCGGCCGCTCCTCCAGCAGCACGAGCCACAGCAATCCCGCGCTGAGGACCGCCGCCGTCGTCGCAAAAACCCAGCGGAACAGCGCGGCCAGTTCCATTCCGCCCGCGCTCGCGCGCAAGGAATCGACGCTCAGTCCCGCCTCGCCGCCTTTTAGATTCATGCCGCCGAGCAAAATCGCGCCGAGGATTGCAACGATGACGGCGGACAGAAGCGAGCGAAAGAAATTGAGCGAGCCCGTTGCGATGCCGAGTTGATGCCGCGGCACCGCGTTTTGCACCACCACCGTCGCCACCGGATAGACCGTGCCGATGCCGATGCCGACGGCAGCGAGATGCAGGATCACGATCGTCAGCGATTGATTCGGATGCCACGCGAGCAGAATGAGACTGATGATCGAGATCGTCAGCCCCGCCATCGGCACGCGTTTGTAATGCGTCACCCAGGCCAGGCTGCGGCCGGAAAAGACCGCACCGAGATTGGAAACCACCATCAACGGAATCAGCGCCACGCCGGATGCGCTCGACGACAGCCCCATCACCGATTCGAAATAGAGCGGCACGAATATAGTGAGTCCGATCATGCTGCTGACGTTGCAGGCCGAGAGCAGCGTGCCCATGCGCGCGACTTTATTGGCCAAAATGTTCAGCGGCAGGAACGGCTCCGGCGCGGCGCGCAGCCGCAGGATGAAGCAGATCCAAAGCCCCGCCGATAGCGTAAACAGCCCGAGCACCGGCGCGGATAGCCAAGGGTAGCGCACGCCGCCCGAGGTCAGCCCGAGCAGCATCGCCACAGCCGCCGCCATCATCAGCGCGCTGCCGATCACGTCGAGCTTGTGCTTGCGTTCGGGCTGCGGCAACCGCTTCAAGGCGTTATCGCTCAGGATGAAAGCGACGAGCCCGAGCGGAATATTGATCCAGAAGATCAGCGACCAATGCAGATATTCCGACAATGTGCCGCCGAGCACGGGACCTAGGATCGCCGCGCTCATCCACATCAGGCTCAGATACGCCTGATAGCGCCCGCGCTCCTTCGGCAGCACGATATCGCCCACGATCGTCTGCGCCAGCGGCAACAGTCCCCCCGCGCCGAGGCCCTGCACCGCGCGTCCGAGGATCAGCATCAGCATGTTCTGCGCGCCGGCGCAGGCGAGCGAGCCCGCCATGAACACGCCAATGCCCACGAGCATGATTTTCCGCCGCCCGTACATGTCGGAGAGCTTGCCGTAGAGCGGCGTCACCGCGGTCGATGTCAGCAGATAGGCGGTGACGATCCAGGACAGATTCTCCACTTCGCCGAAGCGCCGGCCGATCGTCGGCAATGCGGTCGCGACGATGGTCTGATCCAGCGCCCCCAGAAACATGGCGAGCATGATGCCGAAAACGATGCGCCGTATTTCCGTATGCGAGAGCGGCTGGTGTCCGGCCCAGCGGCTATGCGCGGAGGGTTCTGGCTCTTGGGCGGTTTGGGGAGTATTCATGCGGCGGGTCTCTGCGCCCTACATGGCGAAAAGCCCCGCGAAGTTCAAGCAATCCGGCTGCGGCATGATATTCGCCCTTTGTCGGCTTGCAAAAGCCCCGTGCGCGCGCCCACACTGGCCGGGATCGTCACCGAAAACCGGGGAGGTTTCGATGCATATTTCATGGCTTCGCACCGTCACGACGGCCGCTTTCGCCGCTCTCGCCACACCCGCCCTTGCCGCGGACTTTTACGCCGGCAAGACCATCGAATTCGTGGTGGGCGCGGATGCCGGCGGCGGTTACGACGTCTATGCCCGCACCATCGCGCGCCACCTGCCGCGCTACATTCCCGGCAATCCGGTGATCGTGATCAAGAACATGCCGGGCGCGGGCTCCGGCATCGCCGCTACCTATCTCTCCACCACCGCGCCGCAGGACGGCACCGCCATCGCCGCGCTGTTTCCCGGCGCCGTTATCGGCGCGCTGTTGGAGGAGAAGCCGCAAAGCGGTTACGACCCGACAAAGTTCCAGTATCTCGCCACCGCCGACAGCGGCACGCGGGTCTGCGCCACGTTCCAGACCTCCAAGGTCAAGACTTTCGCCGACGCGCAGAAGACAAAGAGCATCCTCGGCGCCACCGCCGCCGGCGGCTCCACCCGCGATTACGCGAATATGCTGCGCAAGGCCGCGGGCGCGCAGTTCGATCTTGTCGCCGGCTACAAGGGCACGGCCGAAATCGGCCTCGCGGTCGAGCGCGGCGAGGTGGACGGGCTGTG
>Ga0209726_10009531_pt1 | contig 10092 bp, 7 predicted proteins | sample Subgrocontami54m_FD_187453 | JGI IMG/M metagenome (GOLD analysis project Ga0209726, IMG submission 187453) | Subsurface groundwater microbial communities from S. Glens Falls, New York, USA - GMW46 contaminated, 5.4 m (SPAdes) (version 3) | ecosystem: Environmental > Aquatic > Deep subsurface >... | reverse complement strand
CCCGCCAGGAAGGTGAACATCGCCGCCCAGCGAAACCACCACAAAGCCCGCGGGACCAGTTTTTGAATCGCTCCCGTGCGCACGTTGGCTTCGGTCTCGGCGAAAAACGGGGTCTGCACGAAATTGAAATAATAAAGAATTCCAACCCAGGTAATACCAGCCAGAAAATGAATCCAGCGCAGAAAAAACATTGTGACTTCCATATTCTCCCCTCCTTGCTCCCCCGAACCTACAGGTTCAAGGCAAACTGTGATTTAGACCTGCTTATAGTAGGGTAAGTTCATTATTGTCAAGCCAAATCCTCGCGGGACCCCGACGAACAACGTCATGTACATCCCCCAGAGGCGGGATTTCACCAACGATTAATCAGCGAATAGCGAAACGATCATCCGCTCTTTCGCATTGACCAGGCCCCGCGCCGTGATCCTGAGCGCGGGCAACGTTACGAACGGCAAAAAGCTGAGAGCAAAAATGGGCTTGTCGAAAGGCGAGCCCATTTCTTTTAGCCGGGTCTGGATCCGCCGCAATCCGCTGCCGACTGCTTGCCACGGTTCGAGCGAAAATATCCCGCCCAAGGGAAAATCGATCTTATCCAGAACTTGTCCGTGATGCACGATGGCCATACCGCCGCCGGCGTCGATTAGAGCGTTGGCGCAGAGAGCCATGTCGTCGTCATCGCTGCCGATGATCATCGGCGCGTTCTCGTCCAGGTTCGTGGTCAGCCCCACCGCACCAACTTTGGCGCCGAAGCCGCGCAAGAAACCGAACGCAATCTCGTTAGTGCCATGGTGCCGGTCAAACATCGCAACTTTTAAAAGGTCCCGTTCACGATCGGCCGCAATCGCGCCCTCAGACGACTTTATCTCCATGATCCGTTCAGCGGTAATCGTCGAGTTGACCAGCTCCATCGCTCGAACCTTCACCGAAGCCTTGGCGCAGGGAATTTTAAACATCTCCGCGGTCATTGTCGGACGGAGACCAAGAGCGTGAAACATATCTGAAGGTAACGCGCATGGAGTGCATCGCACCAGAGACGATCCACCCTGCGCAACGACCTTTCCGCCGATCATCACATCGCCCACCCGGCATCCTTCGAGATCGTCCAACAACACCAAATCCGCAAACCTCCCGGGCGCGATCCCGCCGATCTCCTGCTCCAGACCGGAGTAGGTCGCGGCATTCAACGTCACCGATTGAATCGCCTGCATCGGCGACATGCCGAGCTCAATCGCGCGCCGAACCACATGGTCCACATGGCCGCGCTCCTCGACATCGTCCGGCGACATGCTGTCGGTGACCAGAATCAGCCGCTGCAGGTTGACGCCGCGCTCGATCAGCGGCTTTAGCGTCGCTGCCAAATCCTGGCGGAGCGATCCCTCGCGCAACATTGTCCAGTAGCCCAGTCGCAGGCGCTCAAGTGCCTCTTCGAATCGAATCGGTTCGTGACAGGAAGAAATGCCGGCGGCCACGATGGCGCACAGCTTCTGATCCCGCGCGCCGGCCGTATGGCCATGAATGATCTGTGCGTTACGATGCGCAAGATCGAGACGATTGAGAATCTCCTCGTCGCATTGGGTGAGGCGCACCCATGAAACGATCTCGCCCATTCCCAACACACGGGGATCGGCAAGCGCCTCGGCAATCTCCGCGTCCGTAAAAGTCGCCGTATTGCACAACTGAGGGTCTTGCGGAGCAACCATCGAGACCAGAGTGTAAACACGGAGCGGATGCCTCTCGACTTCGTCCAGGAACAACTTCAAGCCGCGATAACCGAACACCGATGACAACTCGTCGCACGACGCGACCACGGCGGTGGTACCGTGGGGCAAAAACGATTGGAGATTTTCATACGGCCGCGCGAAGTGACCGATATGCGTGTGGCCGTCGATAAAACCGGGCGAGACGTACATCCCGCGCGCATCAAGAATCTCAGTCGCCTCCCCGCGCGTGTGCTGCGCGCTCGGACCGACATAGCAGATTCGCCCATCGATTACCGCGATCTCCATGCCGTCGAGAATCTCGCCGGAATACACATTGACGACCTTGCCGCCGGTGACGATGAGATCAGCCTTAATCTCCCCCACCGCCCCGCGGATCAACCGCTGCATCTGTGTCTTCGTTAGCGCCATCCCGAGCTAAGTAGCACGAAGCGGAACCGATTACCAAAGTGGAGATCCACGGGCAAGTTCACAAGGAAAATCGGCAGCTCGCCAGTAATTTGATAGGTCAGGGTAATGACGCCGCCTTTTCAGCTCGCATAATAGCTAGGTGGCGTCGGAAACGATTTTGTGTATACTTATCACACAGCCAGCCTGGAGGGTTGATGTCAGAACTCGATGTTGCCAAGGAGCAGATCGCATACCTCAAGTTTTGGCTCGGAATCTTCGTCGTCACAGATATCAGTTTGTTCGGTTGGGTTCTCTCTAACGTCGGAAGCGCCACTCTGCTGCTGATATTTGGCGGTTGTTTCGCAATTGTAGCAACTACTGTGGGTATCGTGTTGCTGCACCGCCGAATCGAGCGACAGATCGAAAGTCTACGGGAGCTTTAGCCATGGAAACCATCGTCGCCTTATTGCTAGTCGCCGTCTCCTTGGTGTTGCTAGCGGTCGTAATCGACGCAACCCGACATCCCAAGTAACAGACTTAAGCCCCTGCTGGCACAGCCGTTGGGGCTACCGACGCCTCGTATCGGTCTGCAGTGAACGGCAAAGTCTCGGGACGCAGGGATAGGGAAACAACCGGTGACATTCTGAATTTTTAGGCCTAACCGTCTGCTTCAAACCGACGCGGAATTCGCGTGGCTGAGTTCTGCGTTAAACTTCTCTTTTTCTGCTTCGGCAACTCCAGGCCCGCCGGTTTCCGCCTTCCTCCACCTAGCCTTTCTCTGGAGGATTTTATTCAGAGCATCCCGCAAATTTGACTTTCCCTCACCTGACCACATATGTTCTGACTTGGAAAGGAAAGGATTTTATGATCATCGATTGCCATGCGCACTTGGTTCCGCAAAGCTGGTTTCATCCGAAGTCGCCGAAGTCGATCTTCGATTTGCCGGGCCTGTTCGAGGAACAGGACAAGTCCGGCGTCGACATCACCGTCTTCGGCAACAACTGGATTCGCTCGCCGGACGGCTACGATCCTCTTAAGGTCGTGCAGGAGTTCAACGAGCATGCGGCGGAACTGACGGCGAAGCATCCGAAGCGCCTGCTCGGTCTCGCCTGTTCTGTGCCGTTCGACAGCGGCAAGATTTTAAAAGAGACCGAACGCGCGATTCGCGAGTACAAACTCAAGGGAATCATGATCAACTCGAGCGTCGACGGCGAGTATCTCGACTCGCCGCGCGCCGCGCCTTTCTTCGAGATGGTCAGCGACCTCGATGTGCCTCTATTCATCCATCCGCCCAAGTTCACCATCGGCAACGAGAAGATGGAGATGTTTCGCTTGCCGGAAATGCTCGGCAGGCCGTTTGACACGACGCTGTCGCTGACGCGGTTCATTTTTACCGGCGGCTTTGAACGATTCCCCAAGCTCAAAATGGTCTGCGCCCATGTCGGCGGCGCCCTGGCGATGCTGCCGGGACGCTACGGTTTCGGTTACGAATTGAGAAAAGACATGAGCTTCGGCCCGTGGGAACCGGACGTCATGACTCGGCCGCCGGCAACCTACATCAAGCAGCTTTACTTCGACACTGTCTGTTATCATCCACCGGCAGTGCAGTGCGCCATCGACACCATCGGCGTCGATCACGTGGTTTTCGGCAGCGACTCGCCGCCGGTGCCGATCTCGCTCGTGCGGGCCGTGGACAACGTAAATCAACTCAAGATTTCAGTTGAAGACAAGCAGAAAATCTTCGGCGGCAACGCCGCCAAGTTGCTCGGCTTGGCAGGCTAAGAACATTTGCTTCCCGCGTTTAGCGTGGAGAAGTATTCACCACCAAGGACCCGGCGCGACTACACCGCAACCAAACTAAGGACAGACATTTCACCACGAAGGTCACGAAGAGCACGAAGTTTAAAAATATAAATATCCGAACCCTTCGTGTCCTTCGTACTACTATCCATGATTATTTCCGCGGTTTGCGCAAATTTCCCGGGAGTCGAAATCTCTCGGATTCGGATATTGCTCGCGCCAAGGCGCCAAGACGCTAAGTGACAGGCCCAAGACCTGTCATCCCGAGCGAATGCGAGGTATCTAGGAAAGATTTCTCTCTTCGTTCGAAATGACAATGATTTCCCTTTGCGCCTTTGCGAGAGATATTCCGAGACCGACCGGTGCGCGAAGCGCACCCTACGAAAACCTTCGTGTCCTTCGTGCCTTCGTGGTGAATCCGACTTTTCCCGTTTTGGTTGCGGCGTAGCCGCGCTGGGTGCTTCGTGGTGCAAGAAAATGAGGAGATAGTGCCAGGGTTATCCACACGGAAGCCGGAAGAACCCAAAAATCAAAAACCAGCGCCGACGACCTCGCCGATAATCTTGAGGGATTGCTCGATGTCACTGCGATCGACGTCGAGGTGAGTGACCATACGAATCCGGCGCGCGTCGACCGGGCCGCCCAGCACTTTGCGCTGCGCGAGTCTTTCCAGGAACTGTTTTGAAGTGAAGCCGGTTTCGCCGACGTCGTAAATGACGATGTTGGTCTGAACTTTTTCCGGGTTGATGCGAATCCTCGGGATCTTCGCCAAACCCTCCGCCAGGATTTTCGCATTCTCGTGGTCGATATGGAGCCGCTTCGGTCCCTCTTCGAGCGCAACCAGTCCGGCCGCAGCGATGACTCCGACCTGGCGCATGCCGCCGCCGAGCGTCTTGCGAATCACGCGGCAGTGCTCGATGAAGTCTCTTGAACCGACGATCATCGAGCCAATGGGCGCGCCCAAGCCCTTGCTCAGGCAAAACTGCACGGAATCGAATTTTTTCGTCACCTCGGCGACACTCTCGCCCAGACGAACGGCCGCATTGAATACCCGGGCGCCGTCTAAATGAACCTTGAGTCCCGCGGCGTGCGCCTGGTCGCAAATCTTATGCGCCAAGCGCGTCGGATAGACGGTGCCGCCGGCCATGTTGTGGGTGTTTTCCAGAGCCACCAGCGCGGTCTGCGGACGGTAGTAAGCTTTTTCTCGGATCGCCGGCGCGATTTGTTCCCAGGTTATGATGCCGTCCTCGGAGGGAACCACCCGCGGCAACACTCCACCGATGGCGGACATGGCGGCCATCTCGTAGTTGTAAATATGGCCTGCGGCTTCGCAGATCACCTCTTGTCCCCGCGCCGCTTGCGCCATGATGCAAGTCAGGTTGCCCATGCTCCCGGACGGGACGAATAGCCCGGCTTCCCGTCCGAAAATCTCCGCCGCGCGCGCTTGCAGGCGATTGACGGTCGGGTCTTCGATGTAAACATCGTCGCCGACTTCCGCCTCCGCCATCGCCCGGCGCATGGCCGGCGAAGGCTTGGTCACCGTGTCGCTACGCAGGTCTATAATTTTTTCGTCCATATCAAAACACTTCTTGCAGATTTAACCTTGAACATTTGAACCTTGAACCCTTGAACTTTACTCGCGCTGCCCTTCGACCTCCCGAATCGTTTCCGCCGATAGCGACGGCCGGACAAGGGCGCTATAGGTGCAGTCGTTTTGCAGCCACTGCTCCGCGCCACTTTATCCAAGTGGAGACCCACGGGCAAGTCACGCCTTCGAGTCGAAGGGTCGCCCGGTCTTGGCACCGGCAAAAGCGATCTTGTCTTTTCAATGACCCTTCACTAGGATGGCCTTATGGTTTCGCTCTCCCTACGCCGGCTCACTAAAAGATTCGGTCCAGTACTGGCCGTGGACCAGGCCAATCTCGACGTGAACGCCGGGGAATTTCTCGTCATCGTCGGCGAGAGCGGCTGCGGCAAGACGACTACCCTCAGGCTCATCGCCGGTCTTGAAAACCCTGACGGCGGCACCATTTTCATCGGCGGCGTGCCGGTCAACGACGTTCCCGTGGGACAGCGCAACGCTCAGATGATTTTCCAGAACTACGCGCTCTGGCCACATATGAAAGTCTTCGACGAAGGTCGCTACACCAACCTGACCCTGCCGCTCAAGATAAGGAAATGGTCGAGAGAAAGAATCTCCGAGTTCCTTCGCCCTCTGGCATCGAAGCTCGGCATTGAAGAAAGTTTCTTCCAGCGCAAGCCCTTTGAGTTGTCTGGCGGCCAGCAGCAGCGGGTGGCGTTGGGGCGGGCGATGACGACCTCGCCGCGTATTATGCTGATGGACGAGCCGCTCAGCAATGTCGATCCGCCCAATCGGCTCAAAATGCGCCACGAGATCCTCGCCTTCCACCGCGAACATCGCCTGACGACACTATATGTCACCCATAATCTGGCCGACGGCATCGCCTTGGCGGACCGCATCGCAGTGATGCATCGGGGAAAATTCGAACAGGTCGACACCGCCGCCAATCTCATGCGCGAACCGGCGAACGGCTACGTCGCGGACTTCTTCAAGGCGGAACAGTTCAGCCACACCGTCGGTTTCTCGCAGAGGCGCGGATGAAAAGATCGCTGCTCATCCTCTTCGGCTTACTTTGGCTCGCGCCGCCGCCGGCCTATGCTTCCTGCCGCGAACTCGATGTCGTGCGCGGCTGGCCCCGCGCCGCCTACGCCGCCGAGCCCGACGCCGTGATCGAATTTTATGGCCACAATTTCTTTCAGATCACATCGAGCAAAGGCACGAAAATCATCACCGACCCGGTATCCCCCGGCTTCTATCCGACGCCCAGCGTTGCACCTCATGTCGTGACCGTCGGCAGAGAGCATCCCAACCACAACTACGTGGAGATCGCAAAAAACAACGCGGTGATTTTACGGGGTCTGGCCAATTACGGCGCCGAGTGGAACAAGGTGAGCACCACCGTGCGCGACGTGCTGATTTACAGCGTGCCGGTTTATCAGCAGCAGTTTGGCAACGCGCTCAAGGGCGCCGCCTTTGTCTTCGATCTCGGAACATTGTGCATCGCTCATCTCGGCGATCTGAGCCACAAGCTCACCGAAGAGCAAATCAAGGCGTTCGGGAAAGTGGATATCGCGATGATTCCCATCGGCGGCACCTTCACCATGCCGCCGGATACCGCGCGGGAAGTCCTACAGCAACTAAAACCGAAGGTCGCCATCCCCATGCACTACCGGGAAAACACTTCTCTCTTGGACATGTTCGTCAAAGGCTACCCGCACAGGTATCTCAATAACTATATCTTTCCCGTCAGTAAATCCGCTCTGCCCGCGCCGACGCAAATCCTCGTGTTCACGCCCTGGGGAATGAGAGATTATCGGTAATGCGCTCGCCGGCTTCCGTCAGATGCAATTACGAAGCATGAAGCGATTGGCAACAGTTGGTTTACGCCAAGCCCGGCATGAAGCAGAGAGGTCACCAGTTTCAAATCGGCTCCGCCGCTTTGGCTGACAAACCCTGTCAAACCAAACCGAACCTTGTCACACGGTAAGATTTTGACGACCGCCGTTGGGCCGACAAATCGACGCATTAGAGACATCGCTGCGACATAAGAGCTAAATCTCGCCGCCGCTTAGGACCTGCCGGGCTGGCATATATTCTGCTCTCTAAGCCGGGTATGAAACCGGTGTCGCTCGCCGCCCTTTGCCTCCTGCTGAGCTCATGTGCGGCCACAACCCCCTCCGGCCCGGAGATCTACCGGATAGGCGAGCTAGAAGTGAGGCTCTACAAGAATCGCGATACTCTCGCGCAAGACCTTCCTCCGATCCTTTCCACCTTGGCGGCTTTGAGTGTCGGCGACAAGCAGATCAAAGTCCTGGGATATTTCGACAGGCAGAAGAAGCGGATCTATTCCATCGATGACCCGCGCGTCCTGCTACATGAATTGAAGCATTATCTGGAGCCGGATTGGCGCCACGACATCGGCTGCGCGCAGTTGACCGCACCGGACGAGCGCGGCGGAACCGCTTGTCGGCAACCGCCGCATTCGGAATCCGCCCGTTCAAACACGCACAACCTGGACCGGTCGATAGATGCGCCTATGGAATCGCGTGCAAGAGAGAATCGCGGCTTCGGTTCTTAGCGAAACTTTTCCTCCACCCAAAAATTTCCTTGCAAGGTTGTCGCCCCATCGACGCCAGGCCCGAGTCCGGGGTTTAGCCTACCGATGAACGCAAAGCGACAGCGGGGGGATTCATCTCTACGTCCCGCGCGGGAATGGCCAGCGGCCTGGCGCTGGGACGAACAACGATTCGATCGACGACGATGAATGAATCAGAATCGCCAGGCGAAGCTGGTAGTCACTATGTGGCGTTTGTAATCGAACGGAGCCAGGTTGGATCTTCCCTGGTCGAATAGATATTCGATGGCCACGGTAAAATTTTCCAAAAAATCCTTGGCGACGCCGGTAAGATGGATGGGCTGGCGGTCGCGCCGGCGAACCGTATTGAGCAGCAAAGTCGGATTTGGGAATGAAGCCGGAAGAATCGGCAGCACGCTGTTCTTCTCCGTGTAAGAGCGCCAGTGAAAATCGAGGTCGTAGCGGAAGCGGACATCCCACCAGGGCAGAGTGTACTGGAAGCCCGTGAGCAGACGGTTTCCCCGGTAGCTCCAGTTTTCTCCCTCGGCAGGTTCAGCGTCGTACTGGTAGCCAAGCTTGAGGTAGTGGCGGCCTTTCTCTAAGAGAAAGAAGTGGGTCGCCCCCACCATGTAATTCTTGGCGTCGCGAATCTCTCGCCGCACAAAGTCGCGGTCATGGAAAAAATCCTTCCACTGAAAACGGTATTGGAAGGTCGTGATGTTCGATTCGTTTTCCGAGATCGACACATAGGGAGTCACGATCCAGCGCTGGGTGAAGGATCGGTTGCCCAATGAAATGTAATCGTAGCTGAGCTGCGCACCCGCCGTGTATGGAAGATATCCCAAGCCAGTGGGCAGCAAACCGCGATTGGCGATGCTCAGCGTAGGGGTGTTGCTCTGAGAGTTAAATTCCGTCAGACGATTGTTGTAGAACTGAAGGAATCTGTGAGAGATCGTCCCCTCCCAATCCACGGTTCGCAACCATGTGTATGCGAGATCGAGGCTGACCATCTCCCCTTCGCTTTTCTGCCTTTGTTGAGCGTTGCGGATTAGTATAGACGTGCCGTCGCTACTGCGGTCCGGGTTTACCGGCACGTTGGTATCGTAGAAGACACCCAGGCGCAGCTCTCCGCGGAAAAATTTCTCTTGCTCGGCGGCCTTTCCGAGAATCTCGCCAAGCCGCTGCGCCGGGGTCGTCAGCGGTGACGCGGGCTGGAGTCGGAGCGCCTGATCGATCTCCGCCTTAGCTTGCCCCGGAGAGCCCAAACGGGCCAGCGTCAAACTCGAATAGAAGCTTGCAAGCTGGGCGAAAGTATCATCGCTCGGGACATTCGCTCTGAAATAACCAAGAGCGTCACGAAAGTTTTGTTTTTGAAATTCGATAAAGCCGAGGTAGTAACCGATGTTGGGACGTTTCGGGTCAGCCCGGTAAACTTCGTTTAAAAAAGGCTCCGCTTTCTCGTACTCTTTCTGGCCAAAGTGGAGGACGCCGATTTGAAAGGCGACATCCGCATCAGCAGGCCGGAGCTTTCGCGCCGCCCCCAGAGCCGCCAGCGCGTCACTCGGACGATCGGTGGCCGTATAGACGAGCCCCTGGTAGTACAGCGCGTCGACATTCTCAGGATCGAGCCGCAGTGCCTCCTGGAGTTCCTTCAACGCCTCGTCGTATCTCTTCCCCTCGTACGCGATAACGGCCCGGTCCACGTACACGGCCGCGCGGCGGTCCGAAACGTTACGGTCTGCACCGTAAAACATGAGGCCGCCGGCTTCCACCCAACCAGTCGCTGTGCCGATGGCCGGTAGACGATTTTTGATTGCTAACTCCGCTACGCGCTTTAATTGAGCAGAATCGGACCCCTGGAGGCGCGTGAGAAGACCGTTGGCCCGTTCTTTGGTGATTGTTCGAAATGCATCCTCGAAATCTTCCGGTCCTCCAACCACCACGGAGATAATCTGTATTTTCAACGCTCGTGCCGGAACCTCTGTCTCTTTTACAAACAGCTCATTCGCTGGACCCGCCGCCCTTAG
>Ga0209726_10009520_pt1 | contig 10098 bp, 10 predicted proteins | sample Subgrocontami54m_FD_187453 | JGI IMG/M metagenome (GOLD analysis project Ga0209726, IMG submission 187453) | Subsurface groundwater microbial communities from S. Glens Falls, New York, USA - GMW46 contaminated, 5.4 m (SPAdes) (version 3) | ecosystem: Environmental > Aquatic > Deep subsurface >... | reverse complement strand
GACAAGTTGGCCATTTTCGACCTCATATTAGCTGCTCTCTACTTGGTCTGGGATGGCCTCTTGCCTGACCAAGGGTTCAGGAAACACGGGACCAGATTCGCGTGTAGCGCACTTGCCCGACTCCAAGACAAGCCAAAGTCAACCTACACTTTTGATCTTGATCTTGGCGACCGTGTAACCTCCCGAACTCTTGACATCCCAGACAAAGTCGACCCATTCGAATATTACTTGGGAACTCAGGTTTGGATAGACCACCCTAAATCGTCTGTCCCAATAAAGGCGTTCCGAAAACTGGAACCCGGAGAGGCAGTGAGAAAGGTTAAGCCCTTTAGCGAGCAGGAGCAGTGGATAGTCGATCAGTGCAATCGCAGCGGGATTGCGCAGGGTCTACTGACCATGACCCGTATCATCACGTCCTACCACATGAGTCCTCCTCGCAGCATCGAAAGTTTCTGTATCTCGATGTTGCGAAAGGCAGTCCCGTACGAACCTCTGAGTAACCGGAAGAGGGACGTCTTGAGGCAGATGGTTCGGGGTGACGAAAGTATCGAGGTGTTACGGTTTGGCTCAATCGTTCCGGTCTTAATAAAAGGTCGGGTGCATTGCTTTTTACCAATCAGCGTAGTCGAGAACACGACCAGTGAGTGGACTCGTTACGCGGTGATGTTGACGCCTAACGACTCGACACCCACTCTCAAAGCCATGCGGGAAAAACTTGCGGAATCCGACGAAGAAAAACAACGGCGGCGGCAAGCAGAACATCCATCATCTCTTTGAGCTGAACGCCGGCGTGAGTAGGAACTCACACCGGCGTTATTTTATTTAAAAAAGTGCCAACGAAGATGTTTCCCAACAGAAATAAGGCTAAAAAGTTTTGAAGTCTCATTAGGGATCTCAGTTGCACGATACTTCCAACCTTGGCTGGACACCTCGTTCTAGAACTTTTTAAAAGCTAGATCCCACAAGGGTTTTCGAGGTGTATTTTGAATCTTGATTTTGACCCTCCTCGGACTAACTATTTCTTTTGAGAATCAACATATGCCTTTCTATCCAGCAGTGTTTTTGAATCACTGATTCTATCAATGAAAACAACACCGTTCAGGTGGTCTATCTCGTGCTGAATAATTCTAGCAAGAAATCCAGATGCTTTAGTTACAAAATGCCTTCCATCTTTATCTAACGCTTCACACATAACGCTCTCTGCTCTTTTGACTATGCCGAATAATTGAGCTCCGGCAACACTACCGCATCCCTCATATCCATCCTGCTGTTTCTTTGATTGCCAAGTAACTCTTGGGTTAATAAAGACTCGTAAGGTGTCCGGATTGGCAATATTCTTGCGGTAAGTAGTTTGACGTATTTCGGTAACAAAAATTTGTAAGCTTTTACCGACCTGCGGAGCAGCCATGCCTACCAGATTATTATGGCGCATGGAATCTGTGAGATCCACAATGGTTTTTTGTACTTCAGACGCCAAAACATTTTTAACAGTTTCTGCTTTCTGTCTGATTATTTTAGCCCCAATTTGTACAGTTGGTTTAATGCTCATAGTATTGCTCTTCGGAAGCCGAACCTGTCTCAACGTAGCTGCCGGGCTTGGTATCCTGCGCTAAAGCTTCGGAGTACCTGAGCGGCCCAATTTATCCTTCTTCAAGGCCTCGGAATCAAGTAGCCTTTTATACGCAAAGGCTTTTCCTGAGCCTGTTTTTAAATATAGCTCAAAATCTTTAGCTTTTTTAATGGTATCAAAAGCTGAATAGAAAACTAGCCTCCATGGAATATATGGCGCCGTAGCTTTAGATAAGCCTTTATTATGCTCTGTGAATCTTTTCTTTAAATCTTCAGTATATCCGAAGTAAAAGTTATTAGATTTTGAGCTATATAAAATGTATGTGTAATACATCGTGGCATAGCCGTCTTACGCTGAAGCTTCAGAACGGCATAGCTATCCCGAAGCCTTGGCGAAGGATAGCTGCCGGGCTTGGACTCGGACCAAGATACCATCCTCCAGAGGGATGTGTCCTACCATTAGACGACCCGGCAATTATAAATTTTTTACAAAATACTGTGTCCTACCATTAGCCTGCCCGGCCAGGGACGACCCAGCAATTTATTCAAACTAACCTAGTTTACAACAAAAAAGGCGTTTTTTCAACGCCTTTAGCTCTCCGGCTTTGATTACCGCTATACCTTGAGGAATCGCCGGATGGCGACAAAACTTGAGACGGCGCCAAGCAGAATGCCCACAAGCAGGACTAGCCCCGCGAACTGGAGTATATTTGTAAGGAAGTAACCCAATAATCCGACTTCGGGCATTAAAGCTTCAACTTTAGGGGAAGCAAAGATAACCGCCGGATAGAACATAGCTATAGTGATAAGCCCGGCAAAGGCTCCGTATAATCCCCCTTCAACCAGATATGGCGCCTTAATGTGCCAGCTTGAGCCTCCGACCAGGCGCATTATTTCTATTTCCTGCTTTTGGTTATAGATAGTCAGCCGGATAGTATTGAATGTGACTAGAACGGCAACCAGGGCCAGAGCCATAGTTGCGATGAATCCCCAGTTCTGGATCCCTCTGTAAATGCCCTCGACTCTCTTGATAACTTGCTCATTCTCATAAAAATTTATCTTGTCTACCACGCTCCTGAGCTTGTTCTCTTCCAAAAAGCCGGCTATTGAAGCGTATTGGGAAGATTCATTGGCTTTAACATTAAGGGAAGCCTGAAGAGGATTCGATTCCAGCTCAGCCAGAGACTCCTGGATCAAAGCGTCTCCGGCATGCTTTTGTTTAAAATCTTCAAAAGCCTGGTCTTTGGAAATATAGGTGACAACCTTTACCTGGGATAAAGACTCTAGGTCGTTCTTAACCTGCAGGATTTCTTCTTCTTTTGCTTCATTCTTAAAATATACGCTCACATCCACTTTGTCCTGCAAGGTTGAAACGATCCGGCTGGAAATGTAGTTAACGGCCAGAAGGCCGGAGAACATCGATAAAACTAAAACCATGACTCCAGTTGTCCCCAGGCTTAGATAGGAATTGCGCTTAAAATTAGTCCAGCCCGTATCAAATATCCTTTTTAGTGAAGCTTTCATCTATATAATGTATTTGCCTTGTTCGGTCTGGTCTTTGACCACCCTGCCGCTTTCCATTGTTATGACCCTTCTTCCTACTGAATTAACTATCTCGCGGTTATGGGTGGCCAGAACGACCGTAGTCCCGAATTCATTTATTTTCATCAGTAATTTTACCACATCGTAGCTGTTCACCAAATCCAGATTGCCGGTCGGTTCGTCGGCCAGGATTATCTTCGGGCGGTGGATCAATGCCCTGGCTATGGCCAGCCTTTGCTTCTCTCCTCCCGACATCTGATGCGGGAATCTCTCCGTCTTATCATTCAGGCCGACAATGGTCAGAGCTTTGGGAACGTCCGCGTCTATTTCTTCTTTGGTCGCTCCGCAGACTTCAAGAGCAAAAGCGATATTCTCGAAAGCGTTCTTATTGGAAAGCAGCTTGAAGTCCTGGAAGACCATGCCTATTTTTCTTCTCAGAAAAGGCAGATCATTCATGGACAGCTTTGCAAGATCGACTCCATCAAGGATGATTACGCCTTTATTGGGTATCAGCTCCCGGGTAAGCAATCTCAGCAGTGTTGATTTTCCGGCGCCGGAAGGACCTACGAGCGATACGAACTCCCCCTGCTTTATTTCCAAATTAAGGCCGTCCAGAGCTATAAAATCATTATCGTAGATTGTAGAAACGTTTTTAAATTCTATCATTCGTTAGTTTTCAATAAATTTATCCAAATCGCCATCCAAAACTTTATCAGGCTGGGAAGATTTGATTCCCGTCCTGTGATCTTTGACCATTTGGTAAGGATTCAACACATAGGATCTGATCTGGCTTCCCCACTCCGGTTTTACATCTGTTTTCAATTCGGAAAGCTCCTGGATTTTCTCGTCCTCCATCTTCTTTGCCAAACGGGAATACAGGATCTGCATAGCTTTGTCTTTATTCTGGCTTTGAGATCTTTCAGTTTGCACCGCCGCGGAGATACCGGTGGGTATATGAGTAATTCTGACAGCAGTTTCGGTTTTTTGCAAATACTGTCCGCCCGGTCCCGAGGAACGGAAAGTATCGATCCTCAGATCATTGGGGTTTATCTTCAGGTCTTTGGGTATAATTTCAGGCATTACTTCGATCAGAGCAAAAGAAGTGTGGCGCAAACCCTTGGCGTTAAACGGGGATATTCTGACCAATCTGTGCACGCCTGATTCTTTTTTCAAAGTATCATAGCAGCCCGGCCCGCCTATTTCAGCGATAGCATTCTTAATCCCCTTCTGTTCTCCCAAAGACTGATGTAAAAGCGTAAAAGCCCAGCTCTTCCGCTGTGCATATTTCTGGTACATCCTTAAAAGCATTGAAGCCCAGTCCTGGGCATCCACTCCTCCCGCTCCCGAATGAATGTACATGAGTGCCTTGTCTTTCTGATATTCAAACACATTCACATTATACCCCGAATTTTGCATTTTTTCAATTTTTATGGTTATATTCACCAAAATTGGACATTAAAAATGAGAAGGAAAATTCTCCCCTTATTGGTCCTGATGACCTTTTTCTTCCTGGGCGGTAAAGCTTATGACGCATGGGTTGAAAGTTCTTCGACCGTCAGTGATCTGGCCTACAGCCAGCTGATCGAACTTATAGAAACCGGCAATATAGGAAGTATTTCCATTGACAGCCAGGGCTATGTTTCAGGCGATCTGAAAAGGCCTATCGGCAGGAAGGCGCATTTCAAAAGCCAGATCAGCCTTAAAGATGAGGAAGATCTGACTAAAAGGCTCTTGGCGATGAATTCCAGGCCGGTTATTAAGAAAGTGAGCGAGCAAGGAACAGGTCTTGTTCTTGGGATAATACTGCTCTCCATCCTGCTCATCTTTATTCTTCTCATTGTGAAGCTGGCCTCAGTTACAATGAAAGGAAGGGACTTTTCTACATTTGCAGGCAAGAGAGGGCACGCTACCGAAAAGCCGAAAGAAACCTTCAGAGATGTGGCCGGAGTTGATGAAGCCAAGGAAGAACTCCAAGATATAGTTGATTTCCTTGCCAACCCCGGGAAGCATACCACTCTGGGCGGAAGGATCCCCAAAGGCGTGCTATTGATCGGCCCTCCGGGAGTCGGGAAGACTCTCCTGGCCAGAGCCGTTGCCGGAGAAGCGAATGTCCCTTTCTTCTATATATCGGGTTCGGAATTCGTAGAAATGTTTGTCGGGGTAGGAGCTTCGCGGGTAAGAGGCCTGTTCGCTCAGGCAAGAAAAGCTGCTCCCTGCATTATTTTCATTGATGAGATAGACTCGCTTGGCAGCCGCGCTAACGGTGTCCAGACAGGCGGAAGCCAGGAGTATGACCAGACTTTGAATCAGATACTTATAGAAATGGACGGCTTTGAATCATCAAGCGGAGTAATAGTGATAGCGGCTACAAACCGTGAAGATAAACTGGATCCGGCCCTCCTTAGGCCCGGCCGGTTCGACAGAACGACTCATGTGTACCGCCCCGATGTCAACGGAAGAGAGCAAATATTAAAGATCCACACTAACTGCGTAAAGCTCGATGAAAATGTCAACTTAAAAATCATTGCCAAGCTTACTCCCGGTTTTACCGGAGCTGATCTGTCAAATTTAGTGAATGAAGCTGCGCTGGCGGCGGCTAAAAAGGGTAAGGAGTCGGTTTTCCTTGAGGATTTTGAAGGCGCAAAGGATAAGATAATCCTTGGAAAAGAGAATAAGTCGCTCTCCTCAGTCATGACTGAAAAAGAAAAGAGAACCACGGCTGTCCACGAAGCCGGCCACGCGATCATCGCTTTGACCATGCCGGAAAGCGATCCTCTCCACAAAGTATCCATCATCCCCCGGGGACAAGCGCTTGGAATTACCAGCCAGTTGCCGGAGGATAATATCTACAACCAGTCAAAGGAATATTTATCCTGCAATGTTCACATATTAATGGGCGGAAGGGCCGCGGAACAGATAATACTCGGGAGAATAACTGCCGGCGCCCAGAACGATATCGAAAGAGCCACGCATATAGCCAGAGTAATGGTCTGCAAACTGGGAATGTCCCGGCTTGGCCCGATAGATTACAGTTATGAAGATTCGAATAATATCATGATCAGCGAAGAAACCCAGAGGGAGATAGATCTCGAGATAAGAAAGATCATCATGGAAGCCGAAAAGAAGGTAAAAGAAATAATCGAAAAGCATAAAGACAAATTATTAAAGATAGTGGACGCTCTCATGGAAAAAGAAACTCTGACCGGCGAAGAGATAAAGAGATTGATAGAACCCTGACGGGTTCTTTTTTTTGAGCCGGAGGTGAGATTCGAACTCACGGTCTTCACTTTACGAAAGTGCTGCTTTGCCAGCTAAGCTACTCCGGCATTTTTTGTTATCAATAGACGACCCTCTCTTGCTCTTTTACTCGAAACTCGACTTGCTCTCCCCCTTCCTTTGTTGAGAGCGGCAAATGTAGGATTTAATGCGTCGCAATTCGGGCAAATTAGGCGAAGATTTACCTCGATATTATTTTGCCAATTCCCATCAATGTGATCAGCAACCAAGGGAACTTTTCCAGTTTTAATATTAATTTTTGACCAATTACATAAAGAACATTTGTCTTTAAATTTCCTTCGAAGATATTTTTTAATATGTGGAGAAACTAAGCCTATACTATTTAATCCCCTTACCCTACCTTCTTTCCATAGTCTAATATAGGTTTGGTATTGATATTCCTGCTGACATTTGTTACTACAGTATTTGTAGCAGGGACGCTCTGGCTCTTTATTACAAACGGGACACTTTATTCTTGGTTTTTTGGAATTCGGCATAACTGAATGATATCAAATTTGCAGACCAGTGTAAAGTTAAATGAGTGGTATTTATGCTTATATTTTTATAAATATTCTAGTATTATAAAAAGGCGGGGAGGAGCGTCAAAAAGACCATGCTGAGGACGACTAGGAGCACGATGACAGCCCAAATAATTTTTACGGCTTTCTTACCCATATAATAATATAGGATACCATGAATCGGATTCTTAACTCAAGGCTTTTCTCGGTTTTCTTGCTGTTCCTTATCTTTTGGCTCGGCAGTTCCCTGGTAAATTTAAACGGCCAGAGAAAGCTGACCAGCCGGGATATCAGAGCTAACGAAGAAAAGATATCCGAGGCCAGGAAGAACACGGACAGCCTGAACCAATTTTTAAAAAATATGGAAAACCCGTCTTTTCTGGAAAGAGAGGCCCGGATCAAATTCAATTACAAGAACCCTGACGAGCAGGTAGCGTTCATATACAGGGACACGGATAAGAAACCTGTTTCCCAAAGTTTCGAAAATTTATTAAGGTCAATGCCGAACTACAAAAAATGGTGGTACTGGCTGGTAGGATACTAAGCTACTTAATCTAGAGCGGGTGAAGGGAATCGGACCCTCGTCTATTGCTTGGGAAGCAATCGTACTGCCACTGTACTACACCCGCATCCTATTTCTTGAGCATTTTTAAAAAGACCTCCTGGGGAATACTAACTCTCCCCGCCTCCTTCATCTTCTTTTTTCCTTTTTTCTGCTTTTCTAAAAGTTTCATCTTTCTGGTAACATCTCCGCCGTACAGATAGCCGGTCACATCTTTCCTGCGGGCTCTGATGCTCTCTCTGGCAATAATCTTGCCGCCAATAGCCGCCTGGATAGCAACCTCGAACCATTGGGGCGGAATCACTTCTTTAAGCTTGGCAACAATTGCCCGGCCTTCATAATAAGCCTTTTCTTTCGGCACGATCCTTGAAAAAGGCTCGACAAGATCATTGGCTATCAGAATATCCAGCCTTACCAGATCGCCGGTCTGCATGCCCTTCGGCTCATAGCTCATCGAAGCATAGCCGGATGACACGCTTTTCAATTTATCATAAAAATCGGTGATTATTTCCGATAAAGGCGCCTCGTATTTTAATAAAGCGGTTTCTTTTCCAAGATAATCGGTGGCAATATACACATTCCTGAAAGTCGAGATCAATTCCATTACATTTCCGACATAAGCCGTCGGGGTAATTATCTCCAGATCCACAATCGGCTCCGCAATGCTTTCTATCCTGGAAAAATCCGGCAGCATTGAAGCTGAACGGATCTTAGCTTCTTCGCCGTTGGATAATCTTATTAGATATTCTACTGACGGGGAGGATATGATCAGATTAAGCCCGAACTCCCTTCTTAACCTCTCAGAAATTATTTCAACATGGAGCATGCCTAAGAATCCAACCCTGAATCCCCTCCCCAAACCGACTGATGATTCCGGCTCATATATTAAAGAAGCATCGGTTAATTTTAATTTACCCAAAGCATCTTTCAATGAATCGTAATCTTCCGCATTTTCCGGGAAGAAGCTGGCAAAGACCATCGGCCTCGGCTCTTTATATCCCGGCAGCGGCCCGAAATCACCAACAACATTAGAAGTGATCGTATCTCCGACCCTGATCTGGCCGGGATCTTTAAGCCCGGTGGCAATATATCCTATCTCTCCGGCTGCCAAGCCTCCGCTTTTCACAAGAGTAGGAGAGAAAAATCCCGCTTCCAGTACATCGGCATTCGTCTTAGCGGCATAAGCAAGTATTTTATCGCCGGGCTTAACCGAGCCCGCGAATACTCTTACGAAAGCAACGACGCCTTTGTAAGCATCAAATGACGAATCGAATATCAATGCTTTAAGGGCTGATTGATTCTGGAGATCGATTGCCGGCGGCGGCACATTCGATATAACCCGCCCCAGGACTTTTTCTACATTAATGCCGTTCTTAGCGGAAATTTCCAAGATCTCTTCCGGTTCCACTCCCAATAGATAAGATAACTCATCTTTCACCTGGGCCGTGCGGGCATTAGGCAGGTCTATCTTATTCAAGACCGGAATAATGGCAAGTTTCTGCTGTCTGGCTAAATGCAGATTAGCAAGAGTCTGAGCCTGGATGCCTTTGGTGGCATCAACCAGTAAAATAGCCCCTTCTACGGCGGCTAAGGACCTTGAAACCTCATAAGAAAAATCAACATGGCCGGGGGTATCTATCAGATTCAGGATATATTCCTCGCCATTATAACGGTAGCGCATTCTGACGGGCTGGAGTTTAATAGTGATTCCCCTTTCCCTTTCCAGTTCCATCTGATCAAGATATTGAGCCTGCATTTTTCTTTTCTCAACTGTTCCCGTTAATTCCAAGAATCTGTCGGCTAAAGTCGATTTCCCGTGATCTATGTGGGCGATTATGCAGAAATTCCTTATGTTTTGCATAGGGCAGATTTTAACATATTTTCCCGGCTATGGGAAAAGTTATTTAGTCTCGCTGTCGCTTAGCTTTATCCCGGCTTCTTCGGCCGAACCGACATTTCTTATTTTCTGGCCATCCGGATCATACAGTATCGCCCTGCCTGCCGTTTTGAACACGATCAGCTTGTCTCCTTTTTTGACTCCTTTAAAGAATGGGATATTTATGAGCGGCTCTTCATTATTTACAGTTGAAAAGGCGGGGCTTTCTTCCGGCAATATCATAGCTTGTGAGATCTTTTCGATAATTTGCATTTCAGACCGTATGCTTTCGAATTCTTTTATATCGGGATTAGCAGATTTTCTTAGCGAATAAAAGCTAAAGACCGTAAATAAAGCTACTATCGCTATCCCTGCCATCTGGAGAAAAAACTTTGGTTTTTGGATCCTCTTAATGGGATAGCTGACGCGTTCCAATAAATTTTCAGAATCAAATTCCATAATATTCAAAGGTTAGATTATGTTGCCGGGACGGGCGCGGGTTCTACCGGCTGAGGCGCTGGTTCTGGCGCAGGTGCCGGAGTAGGCTCAGCTTGTGGTAAGCTTGTCGAATCCGCTTGTGGTGAGCTTGTCGAATCCAGAGTTGGGGCCGGGGTTGGTTCAGGTGTTGGAGAAGGAGAAGCAACCGGAGTCGGAGTTAGCTCCGGGCTGGGAGTCGGGATTAGTCCTGGTAGAGGCGTGGCGGTTGGTGCTGGGGTTGGGATCGGTTCGCCGGAAGGTATAGGGCTTGGCTCGGG
>Ga0209726_10009517_pt1 | contig 10098 bp, 10 predicted proteins | sample Subgrocontami54m_FD_187453 | JGI IMG/M metagenome (GOLD analysis project Ga0209726, IMG submission 187453) | Subsurface groundwater microbial communities from S. Glens Falls, New York, USA - GMW46 contaminated, 5.4 m (SPAdes) (version 3) | ecosystem: Environmental > Aquatic > Deep subsurface >... | reverse complement strand
AAGCGCTGAGCATCCTCGCGAGCATCATCGCCCCCGTGCTGGAAAACTCACAGCTTTACATACAGGTGCGCCAGGCGGAAGAGAAATACCGTTCCATCTTCGAAAACGCAATAGCGGGTATCACCCAGACGACTCCGGCAGGACAGTTTATTTCTGCCAACAGGGCACTGGCTGCCATGTTGGGCTATGATTCTCCGGAGGAGCTCATGACTGCGGTCACGGATATTCCCCATCAGCTCTATGTGGATCCGGAAGAACGGACAGCATGGAGACAGATAATTGAAACGTGCGGCAAAGCAGAAAAACACGAAATTCGGTTTTATCGGAAGGACGGCGATATAATCTGGGTGTCCTTCAATATGCAGGCCGTGCGTGATGAAAAAGGATCCCTCCTTTATTATGAGGGTACGGCTGAGGACATCTCCGAGAGGAAGCGAAGAGAGAAGCAGCAGGCATTAACCGGCAAAATTTTACAAACACTGAACCGTCCGAATGAAATCATCAACCTGATCCGCGATATCATTCTTTTGCTGAAAGCGCACTTGGGTATCGAAGCAGTTGCGATCCGCCTCCGGGAGGGCGATGATTTCCCCTACTATGAGACAAACGGCTTTCCCCAGGACTTTTTGAAAACCGAGGGATATCTCTGCGAACGGGATGACGCCGGTGAAATCATCCGTGATTCTCTGGGAAATCCCTCTCTTGCGTGCATGTGCGGCAATATAATATGCGGCCGCACAGACCCTTCTTTTACCTTTTTCACAGAAGGCGGCAGCTTCTGGACGAATAGCACTACCGAACTGTTAGCTTCAACGTCGGAGGAAGACCGCCAGGCTCTTACACGGAATCGCTGTAACGCTGAAGGGTATGAATCGGTAGCGCTCATTCCTTTGCGGTCAGGTGATGCAACTATCGGTCTGCTGCAGTTAAACGATGCGCGGCGGCGTATTTTTACGCTCGATATGATCCGATTTCTGGAGGGAATTGGGGCCAGCATTAGCATTGCCATTGCTCGCTTGCAGTCGGTGGAAAGCCTTCGGGAAAGCGAGGAAAAATATCGTCTCCACTTTGAGCACGTCACCGACATAATCTTTTCGCTCGGTCCTGACTTGCGACTCATCAGCATCTCGCCTTCCGTCGAAAGGGCGCTGGGATACAAACCGGAGGAACTGGTAGGCAAAACCATTAGCGAACCAAATATTATCGTGCCCTCTTCACTGGAAAAGGCGGCTTTCAGTATAAAACGCACATTGGCGGGCGGCAAACGACTTGAGGCCGTCTCAGTTGAATATCGTGCCAAAGACGGGACAACGCGGTTTGGTGAAGTCAACGCGTCTCCAGTATTTCAGGACGGCAAAGCTGTGGCTGCCATCTGCGTTTCGCGGGACATCACCGAACGTAAAGTGGCGGAGGGAAAAATTGAACAGAGTTTCAAGAAATTACAGAAGAATATTGATGACACGATAAAAGCCATGTCAATGATTGTGGAAACGAGAGATCCATACACGGCGGGTCATCAGGAAAGGGTGTCCAAGCTTGCCGTTGCCATTGCCAACGAGCTGCATCTTTCGGAAGAGCAAATCGCTGGCATTCGAATGGCCGGGGCCACACACGATATCGGCAAGATATCCGTTCCCGCAGAGATTCTCAGCAAGCCGGGTCGCCTGAGCAATATAGAGTTCAGCCTCATAAAAGTGCACTCGCAAGCAGGATATGATATATTGAAGGGCATTGATTTCTCGCAGCCGATTGCCGAGATGGTGCTGCAGCATCAGGAAAGAATGGATGGTTCGGGTTATCCCAAGGGACTCAAAGGAGAAGAAATACTCATCGAAGCCCGCATTCTTGCTGTTGCTGATGTGATGGAAGCTATGGCCATGCACCGGCCCTATCGTTCTGCCCTGGGGGTTGACGCAGCCCTGGAGGAGATCGAGAAGCACAAGGGAATTCTTTATGATGCTGCTGCCGCTGATGTCTGCCTCGCATTGTTCCGGGAGAAGGGATATCAGTTTCAATGATCAGGGAATCATTTTGTACAGAAATGGTCAACGTCGAGAAGGCTTAAGGAAGTTGCTATGGCTGCAAGAAAATCTCTCTTAATCTCACCGGACGTAAAATGCATCGGCTGCAAGCTCTGCGTCACCGCCTGCCCCTTCAATGTGCCCCGCTACGACACAGAAAACAAGATCGCCAAGTGCCATCTCTGTTCCGACAGGCAGGCCGCCGGCCAGGCGCCGGCCTGCGCCAAGGTTTGCGCCACCGGCGCGATACGTTACGGGGCGAGGGATGCCCTGCTGGTTTTTGCCCGGCAGGCAGGTTACAACAAGGTATATGGGGAAAAAGAGGAGGTGAAGCAAGATGGCTGACGCCAAAATGATAACGAAGGCGACTGTCTGCGAAATTCTGAATCATTGGCTCCTGACGGTAAGCTTTTTCATCCTTGCGGCCAGCGGCTTCGGCTTCCTTTTTCAAATGAGCGGGGTCGGCGCCCTTTTCGGGGGCTTTAACCAGATGCGAATCATCCACAACTGGAGCGGCGTTGTTTTTATGATCTCCCTGCTCCTGACCATGTTCAATTATGTTATACCGGCGAAAGCCGGTATCCAGCATTATCAAGTACTTTCTGGATTCCTGTTTCCACCGGAATGACGAATAAGGGAGTTGTGCAAAGGTCCCTTCCCGGCCCGGTATCGCATATCAAGATGGATACCATTATTTAATCCACGTCTTGTCAGTTTTCCCATCATCAAACCTCAATGATCAGCGTAGCATTATGCCATTTCAAGTAATAATTTGTAATAAAAAGTAATTATAATATATTGACAGCTAGGAAAAAATATTATAATTGCCGAACATTCGCAGAAAAACTGAGAGGCGCCACAGGGTGCAACACGGATAGGTAAGTAAATTAAGGATAAGGAGGAGATGATGAGAAAGAAGTTTTTTGTAGCAGGAGCCGCACTCCTGGCGGCGGTTTTCATTGGGCAGGCGGCATCCGCACGCACCCTGGAGGATATCCTCAAGGAAAAGGGCGTGATCACCGAGCAGGACTACCGGGAAATCACCAAGGTCAAACCCGTGGATTACAAATTGGGCAAGGGATTTACCTTTACGTCGCCAGACGAAAAGTTTCAGCTCTCGATCGGCGGACGGCTTCAAGCGCGCTATTCGTTTCTTGATCAAGACAGCGCTTCCCAGGATGTAAGTGAATGGAAAATCCGCCGGATGAAGCTTTGGATGAGGGGTTACGCCTATACCAAAAACCTTACCTACCTCTTGCAAACAGATATGACCCAAAGTTCCAATAACAAATTCATCGAGCACGCTTATCTGGACTACAAACTAGTGGACGAATTCCAGGTTCTCGTTGGTCAGACCAAGATTCCCTTCGGGCGCCAATGGCTCAACCCTTCCGGCAACCTCCAGTTTGTTGACCGGGCCTTGGTATCGGATTTTTTCCGACCGGGATATGATATTGGCGTAAAACTGCATGGCAATATCGCAAAGGGTCTGCTGAACTACGATCTTGGCTGGTACGGAGGCAAGGGGCAGGGCATTACCAGCACCGACAATAACAACTCTTTCGGCGTCAGGGTAACCGTTGATCCTCTCGGCAATATGGCCTATGGTGAAGGTGATCTTGACAACACCGCCAAACCGCTTGTTTCCTTCGGAGCCGGCTACTTCCATGATCGTCTCGGCAAGACAGCCGCTGCTACGCTGGTCAATAACAACCTGAATATCGGCTTTTTAAGCAGCGCCACCAGCGCCAATGGTTTCGCCACTACGGAAAAAATCGACATCGACCTTGCCGGCTTAGACGCTGCCATCAAGTGGCGGGGCTTCTACGGCATCGGCGAGTATTTGGTCGGGCAGGCCAAGGGCGATGATTCAGATGCCGATATTCGCGCCCAAGGATTCCTGGCCCAAGCCGGCTACTGCATAATTCCCAGAAAGCTGGAAGTTGCTTTACGCTATGGTTATATTGATCCCAACCGGGATAAGCATAATAACCTCAGAACCGAGGTCGGCGGCGCTGTTTCCTACTATTTCTTCGCCCACAACCTGAAGCTTCAGGCCGACGTTTCAAAAATCCACGACGACGCGTCCACCACCAACGAAGACATGATGCAGTACCGGATCCAGACGCAGATTATCTTTTAGTTTGGTAACGGGTTGCAATTTTGAGGCGCCTATGAGCGAAGTATTGATGAACACAAAAGAAGTGGCACATTATCTGGGAATCCATGAAAAACAGGTTTATGCCCTGGTCAAGGACGGGAAGGTGCCCGCGACCAGAGTCACGGGCAAGTGGGTGTTCCCGAAAAAACTCGTTGATGAATGGATCGAGACCGATGCCCAACAGGGGATCGGGCAGGCCCGACAGAAGGAAAAGCGCATTGCCGGGGCCATGCTGGCGGCGGGCAGCAATGATCCCATCCTGGATATCCTGCAGACTCAGATAAGGACGCTTTACCCGGAATTTTATCTCTTCTCGGCCAACACGGGAAGCACGGAGGGGCTGAGCGCCCTCGATAAAGGGCACACGGACATTGCCTGGTCGCATCTTTTCGATCCGGCAACGGGCGCCTACAATATCCCCTTTCTGCCTTCCCATCTTTCCCATATCGAGCCTGTGGTCGTGAATCTTTTTTATCGGGAATTGGGTTTTGTCGTGGCGCCGGAAAACCCGCTCAACATCAAAGATTTTGCTGACTTATGTGGCAAAGGAATAAGGTTCATCAACCGGCAGGCCGGCGCGGGAACGCGTGTACTGTTGGATTACCATCTGCAACAAGCGGCAATCCCCCCCTCCGCCATTGTGGATTATGAAAGGGAGGTTTTTACCCACTTTGAGGTCGGGCTTGCCATCCTTGCCAAAGAAGCCGATGTGGGTCTCGCCACCGGCGCCATCGCTAAATTACTGGGTTTAAGTTTTACACCGATCACGATGGAATGTTTTGATGTGATTATGGATAAGGCCATCTTTTTTGAAAAGAGCATCCAGGCCCTGATAGAAATTCTCCTCTCTCCCGAATTTCGTGCCAGGGTGGCCCATCTGGGTAACTACGATTTCAACAAATCAGGAAAAATCCTTTATTCCATGAACTGACAGGAGAAAAGTAATGAAGACAAGTTCGCTTAGTAAAATCGTCATCGGGCTGTTTGTTTCTCTCATAATTATTTCCGGTCTGGCAGGTTTAACCCCGGCAGCGGAGCAGAAAACCATCATCCTGGCAACGACGACCAGCACCCAGGACAGCGGGCTGCTCGATGTCTTGATTCCCCGGTTTGAAAAGGAACAGGGGTACTTTGTAAAGACGATTGCAGTTGGCTCCGGCCAGGCCATGTCCATGGGGCAGAAAGGCGAGGCAGATGTATTGCTCGTGCATTCGCCAGCGGCGGAGGAAAAATTTGTCTCGGAAGGTCGTGGCATTAATAGGCGCCTGGTCATGCATAATGACTTCATCCTTGTCGGCCCGTCGACAGACCCGGCCAAAATAAAAGGCGTAAAAACAACGGTGGAGGCTTTTAAAAGTATTGCCGCCGCCGGTAGCCTTTTTCTTTCCCGTGGCGATAATTCGGGGACCCATGCCAAGGAAAAGGCCATTTGGGCGGCTACGGGCCTCAGCCCCATGAAGGAAAAGTGGTACCAAGAGACCGGTTTGGGGATGGGGCAGACGTTAAGCGTGGCCGCCGAAAAAAAGGGCTACACCCTGACGGATCGGGGCACCTATCTTGCCCTGAAAAAGAATCTGGGCCTCGAAATCCTGAAAGAAGGCGATGCCGTCCTTCTGAACGTCTATCATGTTATCGAAGTAAATCCCACCAAGTGGCCGAAGGTAAATGCCCCTGGCGCTAAGGCCTTTGCCGATTTCATGGTCTCCCGGGAGGTACAGGACTTGATGAAAACCTTTGGCAAGGAAAAATACGGCGCTCCGCTTTTCTTCCCCGATGCAGGTAAAAAAGTAGAGGAGCTGGGCAAATAATGGACTTGATTATCAGTGGCCTGGGCAAAGCTTTCCGTCTGCTCCTTTCCCTGGATCAGGAGGTCTTTGCCATTACCTGGCTTTCTTTGCAAGTGTCGGGCCTGGCCACTATCATTAGCCTCTTTTTAGGTATTTCCCTCGGCACAACCGTAGCGCTGACAACCTTTCCCGGACGCAATCTGGTGGTAAGCCTCATCAATACCGGCATGGCCCTGCCGCCGGTAGTGGTGGGGCTTTTTGTCACGATATTTCTCTGGCGGAACGGGCCGCTGGGCTTTATGGGGCTGCTCTATACACCTGCTGCCATGATTATTGCCCAGATCGTTATTGCCACGCCCATTGTCACCGGCATCTCGCTTGCCGCCATGCAAAGTCTCCCCGAAAAGCTGCGCTTGCAGATACTGGCGCTGGGGGCAACACGCCTGCAAATGCTCTGGCTGCTGATGCGCGAGGCCCGCTTGCCGCTCCTGGCGGCGGTGATGGCCGGTTTCGGAGGGGTTATTTCCGAGGTCGGGGCATCGATCATGGTCGGCGGCAATATCAAGGGCTATTCCCGCGTCCTCACCACAGCCACTGTCATGGAAACCAGCCGCGGGAATTTCGAGATGGCGATGGCCCTGGGCATCATCCTGCTCTTCTTTATTTTCCTGATCAATGCCGTCCTGAGCCGGATTCAGCAACAGACAAAAGTAAGATGAGCCCCCTGCCAGTGTCGATATTAACGATTAAAAACCTCCTTGTGGAAAGAGGCGGCGCCAGGGTGCTTGATATTCCCGCTTTTTCCCTCTCCGAGGGAGAAACGCTCGCCATTATTGGACCAAATGGCGCCGGTAAAACGACCTTTTTTTTAGCCCTCGCCCGACTTCTGGATCCGGTGCGGGGCGCGCTTCTCTTTAAGGGGCAGGATGTCCTCCGACCAGAGCTAACCATCTCTTATCGCCGCCGCCTGGCCATGGTCTTTCAGGATCCCCTGCTGCTCAATGCCACCGTTTTCCACAATGTGGCCGTCGGCCTGAAGATACGCCACCTCCCCAAGCAGGAAATCGCCCGGCGTGTCGCCAGGTATGCGGATATGATGCGGATAGGCCATCTTCTCAGCCGTTCCGCTAAAAGCTTATCTGGTGGCGAAGCACAACGCACCAATCTGGCCCGCGCCTTCGCCACAGAGCCGGAACTTATTTTGCTGGACGAGCCCTTTGCTAATCTTGACGCCCCCAGTCGAGATACCCTGATTGAAGATTTGCAGCTGGTACTGGGGCAAACTGGTACGACGGCGATAGTTGCCACCCACGACCGTCTGGAGGCCTTGCGCCTGGCCGATCGCCTGGCTGTGATGAATGAGGGGCATATCGTGCAGACAGGCGCCTGCCAGGAGGTGATGAACCATCCCGCCAATGAGTTAGTTGCTTCTTTTGTCGGGATAGAAACCCTTTTCCCCGGCATCGTGCAAAAAGCATCGGGAGGAACCTTTACTGTTGAGGTCGCCGGTCAAAAAATTGAGGGCATCGGTGAAGTCGCGGTGGGAGAAACGGTCATATGCTGCGTAAGACCGGAGAATGTCATTATTTCCCGTCAGGAAGCAGGAGCGGAAACGAGCGTCAGAAATAATCTCCCGGCCATGATTATCAAGATTATTCCCCAGGGTCCTTATTTCAAGCTGCAACTCGATTGCGGTTTTTTCCTAACTGCTTATGTAATGCCGCAATCTCTGGAGAACCTTGCTCTGCAGGAGGGGAAGCGCGTCAATCTATCCTTCAAAGCAACAGCAGTTCATGCCATCCACCGGGGGAAATAAAAGACCCGGCAATCACGGCTTTTGGGGTGTGGTCTGCGGAGGTTTGTCGAAAAAATCGGGACTGAGCGGAATGGATGTAAAGGTGCCCGTCTTGCTGGCTTTCATACCAGCGATGATCTTTTTTTCCCGTTCCGCCTGCAGGGATGGCGGCGCCTGGGCAGGACCTGAGGTTAAAGTGTCCGTGGACTGTTCAGGAGAGAGCCCCCCCATAATGCGCTTGCTGATCTTTTGGGCAAAATCATTGATGTTCGGTATTATTTCATCCAGCCCCTGAGTTTGGACAGACAAGGTTTCCGAAGCCTGGTCTGTGCTTACTTCGAGCAACTTCCCCTCGATGCTGACGGTATTGCCTTTCTTGGTGATCTCACCCCAAACCACAAAATCTGACTTCATCTTGGCGCCCAGATTACGGACGTCCGTCAAGGTCAAGTCTTTCTTGGCCAGCTTCTTAAGGTGTTCGAGGACAACATCTGCACCAGTTACCTCCACTTTGTTGTCTGCCGAAATGCGCGAGGCCAGGATTCCCCAAACCCCTTGCTGAATATAGTCAATATTTTCGGTACTGGATATGTCAAAAGGGAAAACGGTGACAACAGGCTTATCTTTGGCCCAAGCCGCCCCCAGAGGGAGCAGCAACCCAATCAGTAGGGCAAACTTAAAAAATCTCATGATATTCCTCTCTCAGCATTTCAATTATCGTAAATCAGCAATTTCCGTTTTATTCTCGTGGGTATCCTGATCATCCGGTTTAGCCTTTCTTCCCCATGGGTAAAGGCGGTGCAAGAAAAGTTTTGCCCGTGCAAAGGTACGGGGGTGTTTTTCCTCCATTTTTTTGATTACACGCTGGAAAAAAGGCACCTCCGGGGCTAGGATTATCGCACCGATGAAAAGAAAAAGCACCCCCTGTAGAAAAGGCAGGAATAAACCGATAATCCCCAGTAAAATAAATAACCAGCCAGCGATTTGCCGCCCCAATCTTTTCATTGCCCTCCCCGTTACTTCTGCATAAACGGCAAAACGTTTTTCGCCCTTCCCCGTGGCTAAGCATGACAAACCGAGACCTTTGCATAACTACACAAAAGCAGCAATTATGCCATACCGGCGAAAGCCGGTATCCAGCATTATCAGGTACTTTCTGGATTCCGGCTTCCACCGGAATGACGAATAAGGGAGTTGTGCAAAGGTCTCAAACCTTCTTACCAACTCTTTGCATGCAATAAAGCTTTTGCACATTATAGCAAGAAGGCAATCTTTGCAAATCGAATGTTTTGTTCTTCTGTATGTATGGCTGATATTGCGATATTACGTATTTAAAGTCTCCATGAACCACGCAAAGACACCCCTCCAATGGAGGTCACAACCAGCGTTTTCGTCTGAAAAACATGAGCAAGGGATACTGCCAGGATAACGCCCCACATGATAAAATAGCTGTAGCGGTAATGCAGTTCCGGCAGATTGTCAAAGTTGGTGCCGTAGATCCCAGCGATAAAGGTGAGCGGAATAAAAATAGCTGAAAAAATAGTCAGCACCTTCATGATTTCATTGAGCCGGTTACTAACACCGGTGTTATAAATATTGAGGTGATCGGAAAGCATCTCCCGGTAAGTGTCGATGACGTCCACCGCCTGGCTGGCGAGATCCAGGAGATCCTTCAGAAACGGCACGGTCTCGTCATGGATCAAATCCGAATCAAGCCTGGAAAGCTGCAGCATGAATTCTCTGGCCGGCCGGACCGTCTTGCGCAGATAGTTCATTTCCCGCTTGTAATTGTTGATCCTGGTAAGAACGCCCTGGGTTGGGTTGCCGAGGTTTTCATCCTCGATATCTTCAATCTGCTCACCCAGCCGTTCGATGATGAAGATATAGTTATCGACGATGGTGTCCAGCAGGGCATAGGCCAAATAATCTATGCCAACCTTGCGGATTCGTCCTTTATGCTTTCTAATCCACTCGCGAACAGGCTCGAAGACATCGCCTGGTCGTTCCTGAAAGGTGAGAAGAAAGGTCTTGCCGAGAATCATGCTCAATTGTTGATGACCTCGTAAAAAGTCACGCTTCCCCTCCCCTGGCGGGAGGGGATTGAGGGGAGGGGGGAAAAACATGTGTTAATGCGACATGTTGTCACCCCCACCCTAACCCTCCCCCGTCAAGGAGGAGGGAATTTGGGACTTTTTACGAGGCCATCATCCTTGGTTCTATAGAAAAAACGATTATTTTAACTTGACAGGCCGTTGATATTTTGTTAGTGAGCGCGGCCTTTTGCTATATGATTTATCAGCTATTATTGGCACCAACAAATAACAGGGGATTTAA
>Ga0209726_10009514_pt1 | contig 10100 bp, 9 predicted proteins | sample Subgrocontami54m_FD_187453 | JGI IMG/M metagenome (GOLD analysis project Ga0209726, IMG submission 187453) | Subsurface groundwater microbial communities from S. Glens Falls, New York, USA - GMW46 contaminated, 5.4 m (SPAdes) (version 3) | ecosystem: Environmental > Aquatic > Deep subsurface >... | reverse complement strand
GCCCGCCGCCCCCCCTCCCCCGCCAGTTCGCGCTCAGGATCGGCCAGATGCGCGCTGCCGTATTTCAATCGCGGATAGTCACGCAATATTTTCCCGTCTGGCGTCTCGATACTTTCCTTGGCGTACAGATACGCCGCCAGCGGCGCGGAATAGGTCTTCTCGGTGCGGCTCCTGAGACCGCTGACAAGCGTGTCGAAAGCACTCAACACTTCCGGCGAATACACGGTTTGCCCGTTGCTCTTTTCCGGCAGTGCTACGCGGTAATGCAGCGAATCCAGCAACCCGACCAGCAGGAACTGCGACAGCACCAGCAGTGACACCATGCCCACGCTGCTCTTCGCCACGCGTTGCCACGGCAACAGCAGATGCTCGCGCCGCCGCACATACCATGCAGCCGCCACGCCCACCGCAATGAGCAGGAAAATTAGGGCGTCGGTCCAGAGTATGACGGGCATGAAATTCATAAAATGCCCCCAGAAATTGCCATGAACGAAAAAATACCGTCATTCCCGCGAAGGCGGGAATCCAGCGTCTTAATTGAACTGGGTGGCCGTTCCTCGAAACTCGCCACGAGTGGCTCGTTTTCCCGCCTTCGCGGGAATGACAAAACCTGCGTTCCCAGCAACTGACTGACTTTCATTGCAGCCTCACCCGTGGATCAACTACCGTGTAGGAAACATCGGTCAGTATCAGCCCCACGATGTACAGCACCGAACCGAGGAACACCATCGCGCGCACCACGCTGAAATCCTGCGCGTTGATGGCGTCTATGGTGTAGCTGCCCAGGCCCGGAATGCCGAAGAACGACTCGGTGAGCAGGCTGCCCATGAACAGCAGCGGAATGACCACCACCACGCCGGTGAGTATCGGGATCATCGCGTTCTTCAACACATGGCGAAACAGCACACGCAATTCCGACAGACCCTTGGCGCGCGCGGTGCGCACATAGTCCTTGCCGATTTCCTCGAGGAAGATGGTGCGATACCAGCGACCGCTGGAACCGATGCCGCCCGCCACGCCGATCACGATGGGCAACACCACGAACTTGATGCTGCCCAGCCCGCCTGCGTAGCCGGAGATCGGCACCAGATGCCACAGCTTGCTCACCATGAACTGCCCGCCGATGATGTAAAACAGCCCGGACACCGACATCAGCAGCACGCACAATGCCACGCCCGCGATGTCCAGCGCGGTGCCGCGGAACAGCGTCATCAGCAGCGCGAAGCTGACGTACACCATCAGCCCGACCAGAAAGGTCGGCAGCGCAATCGCCAGGCTCGGCATCATGCGCGTCTGGATTTCGCGCGAGATGTTGCGCCCGTCGTCGGAATAGCCGAAGTCGAACACAAACATGCTGGCGGATTTCTGCCAGAAAATCGTCTCGGTGACTTTGCCCGCGCCGCCGGCCGCGCTGTTGAGCAACAGCGGCTTGTCATAACCGCGCTGCTGTTTCCATTTTTCAATCGCCTCCGGTGTCACACGCTTGATGCCAAGCTGCATCCGCGCCATATCGTCCGGCGTATTCACCACAAAGAATAGCGCAAAGGTGAGCAGGTTCACCCCGATTAGAATGGGGATAGCGTAGAGAATGCGGCGGATGAGATAGGAGATCATGACTGCCCATTATTGTACGGGCAAAAAAGAAAGGCGAACGACTGGATGCCGTAAAATTAATTTTCATTGCAGCCAACATTGAGTAGACTGTAGCCATGTTCTATGTTGATCTTTTCGCCGCCCTCACCCGCCACAAGGTGGATTACCTGCTGATCGGCGGGCTGGCCGTATCACTGCACGGCGTGGAGCGTTCCACCATGGACGTGGATATCACCGTCGCCCTGAACCCGGACAACTTGGTATCCTTGATCGCAGCAGCCAATGAACTCAAGCTCTCCCCTGTTCTGCCAGTCCCGCTGGAAGCTCTCGGGGATATTGAATTGCTGCGTAAATGGCACGCGGAACGCAACCTTGAAGCCTTTGCGCTACGCACCCCGGAACTGGCTGGCGTGACACTGGATGTGCTGCTGTTTCCGCCCGTGGAATTTACCGGCATGGCGCGCCGGGCCGTAGTGTTTAACGTCGCGAATACCCCCATCCGGGTTGTCTCAATAGACGATCTGATCGCCCTCAAACAGGCTGTTGGACGTCCGATAGACCTTTCCGACATCGAACACCTGCAACGGATCAAGGCACTATGAACCATCCCTTCTCCCCCGGCGACCGCACCTACTACGTCAGCGACGAACGCCTGCGCGCATTCCGGAGACTCACCCCGGAGCAACGGTTACGCTGGGTGGAAGAACTGGCAACTTTTTTGAGGTTGGCAAAAACTGGCGGAAAAAAACCACAGGAAGTTTCAACGCGAGGCTGAACCTTTAAATTCCTTTCTGGAAAACATCATGCAAGTCGAAATCTGGTCGGACGTGATCTGCCCCTGGTGCTACATCGGCAAACGGAGTTTCGAGAAAGCGCTTGCGCAATTCGGGCAACGCGAAAACGTAAACGTAATATGGCGCAGCTTTGAACTCGACCCCAACGCTCCGCCGCAGTACCCGGTTTCTCTGGAAGAGCTGCTGGCGCGCAAATACGGCGTCAGCCTGCAACAGGCGGCATTGATGAATGCGCGCGTGACCGGGATCGCCCATGAAGCCGGGCTGGAATATAGTTTGTCCAACGCGTGCCCCGGCAACACCTTTGACGCGCACCGCCTGCTGCACTTCGCCGCCGCACGGCAACTGGGTGACCGCGCCATCGAGCGTATCATGCATGCCTATTTCCGCGAAGGGTTGGCGGTAAGCGACCGCACCGCGCTGGCCCGCCTCGCACCTGAGTTCGACATCGCCGAAAGCGATGCGCTGGCGATGCTGGAAAGCGATGATTATTCCGACGCGGTGCGCGCCGATGAAGCGCGCGCAGTGGAATTCGGCATCACCAGCGTACCGTTTTTCATGTTTGATGAAAAGTCCGGCATCTCCGGCGCACTGCCGGTCGAGGTGTATGCCGAAGCGCTGCAACAGGCGTGGAAAAACTCATAGCCTTTCGTTGCATTGCGACTTTACTGGCTGCCAGTGTACGGACAAAATCGGATTGCCAAACGGCAAAACGCGGCGGAAAATGCTGATGGAGCAAACAGAGTGGTTCGTGCTCAGTTTCTTTTGAGAACAATTCCTTGCTGATGACGCCGTTAATAAATATTGATATTCTTCACTGGGAAGTGCTAACAAAGGAAGGCGCTCAATATCTGCTAAATAGTACAAACTATGTAGCGCCGATAGTCTGAGAAATCCCATAATCAAACCGGTAGCTTTGCCATTCGACTCACATTTATCAAGGGGGTAAATGATGAACAAAATTGCAATGTTGTTAGGTGTCGTAGTCTTGGCTGGATGCCAGTCTGGTCCACCCCCACTTATTCCAGGACAGTTGATCGCAGATAGGTTTCTAAATGTCCGCGTGCCCAATTCAGAAGGTTGGGTTCTACTTGATGCATCTGTTCAAGGCAGAGCTTTTGCTCGCCGAGGGGCTTCTTCCGGCGATAGCTATATCGCTAAAGTTTCTGGGCTCTCTCTTCCAGAGTTCAAAGATAGCCATGAATTCGTTTCCTTCATTAAGCAGCATTTTGAGAAGAACGTATCTCCTGATCGATTTAAATCAATTGAGAACAACTACGAATATACTGAAAAACGCGGTTACCCGTGTGTGCAGGTTAAAGGTGGTTCGGTTGATACAAAGGCCCAAACGCCTTCTGGTCAGCAAATTTTGAAATATCAATTCTATTCACTTGCTTGTCAGCATCCGAAACATAAAGACGTAGGGTTTGTCATTGACTATTCGCACCGCGGCCCCTCCCTTGATACAACGCTAGACGCGCAGGCAGAGGCTTTCATTGAAGGCGTACAGGTACCGGATAAATGAGTCTAGCCCTGCATTCGAGAGGGACTCAATTTGAACGTTAGGCATTATCTTCACTACTTAGGAGAATTATGATGAAAAAAATATTTTTGTCTATCCTAGTAACTTGCAGTCTCCTAATCCAAGGCTGCGCGAGCCATCCTCTCGTTCCGAGCGCAACGCAAGGCAAGACCTTTGCCGTATATCCTGCCTCCATTGCACTGACGGTAAAAACAAACGAAGAAGGAGCAAAAGATTTTCTGAAAACTCTAGTGGTCGCGGTGGCAACAGCTGGGTATGTTGTCCCCACTCCGGAGCCAGGACAGAAGGTCGCTGGCGGGAATTTCGGGCCTACGCTCATGGATGAGTTCGCAATCAGGTTTGGGCGGGAATTTAGAATGAGCAAGGTTGCCGACATTAAACCTCTTGGTTCGTCAAAATCAACAGGCGGAATATTGACGGAGGCTGAGGTAAAGAGCGACTACCAGAATGTCGCAGACTATCTTGTGCAGTTCGACAGCAATCCGTCGAAACTTACTGAGGGGTCTAGCGAAAACTACACCTTTAGATGTTTTGTATCCGTGAACATATATGATACAAAAACTGGACAACGACTTGATTGGGCTGGATGCCAAGGGGTGTATGGGGCTGCCCCTTTGGCCGACTGGTATAAGGACGATGGAAAAATGCTTAATACGGTAACCCAAGAAGCGGCTTCCAAGTGCGCAGATGAAATGATTAGCAAGCTTAATAAAAGCAAATGACCAAGCGAAGCGGTTCTCAAAATATTAAAGAACCTGCGTACATGGAAAGCGCCTAACACCACCGCGCTCAACACGGACGCGCGGCAAGAACAGCCGCGTGCCGGTTAGCCCGCGTAGGGCGGAACGCTCCTGCGGAGCTTCCGCCCTGCCTCTGACATAACCGATGTGTGGTCGTCAGCCTTCACGGGAAACAAAGGAAACACTGAACAAGTCCAAAACCGTCATTGCGAGCGCAGCGAAGCAATCCAGAAAGCATCAAAGATCACATAGTCGTGGATCACCACGTCGCTTCCTGCCGCGCTTCGATCGCAGCTAAAGGCTTTTCGCGATGACATACTTATTCAGCGTTTCCCCAATAAAATCATCTCGCCTCATCCCGCTGCCTTAACGCCCGCCACAACCACCAGCCAAACACCGCCAGCGCAAACCCTACCAGCCACAGCGGCCACAACCTCGGCTGGTTCCACTGCTTGCGCAGTTCGTCGCGCTGCGCTGCGTCTATGCGCAGATATTTAAGATTGTTGGTCGCCATCTTGTTGGGCTTGCTGTTTTGCAACCAAGTGTGGCGCAGCACGTAGTCCTTGGGATGCTCGCCCCACAGCCACGGCGAATCACGGCGCAGGATTTCCAGCATGTCGTCTATGATTTGCTGGCGCGCCGCGCCGTTCGGCATGTTCTTCATCTGCTCGAACAGGCGGTCGTATTCCGGGTTGCTGTAATTGGCGGCGTTCTCGCCGCCGTGGCTGACCTTGGCCTGCGCGCCGTGCAACAGGAATAAAAAGTTTTCCGGGTCGGGATAATCGGCGTTCCAGCCAAAATAAAACAATTGCGTATCGCCCTTGCGGATCTTGTCCTGAAAGCGGTTATAGTCGGTGTTGCGCGCCACCAATTGCAGGTTGAGTTTTTCGAACTGTTTGCGCAGCCAATCGAGGCGCGACTTCGCACCCAGCCCGGTGGGCGTGGTATCGAGATAGATCACCAGCGGCTGTTTGGTTTTTTCATCCAGGCCGTTGGGGTAGCCCGCTTCGGCGAGCAGCTTATTCGCTTCCTCGATGGGTTTGCGTTTCGGCTGCCCGTTCACCCAATCATAAACATAGTGGTTGATCCCCGCCTCGCCCTCGCGGTAGCCGAAGATGCCGGGCGGGATGGGCGATTGCGCCGCGATGCCGCGCCCGTTGGCGAAGATGGAAATGAATTCCTCCCAGTCCATCGCGATGGAGATGGCCTGGCGCAACTTCCTTGCTCGTTCTGAGCCGCCCCCCACTACCGGATCGAGCCAGTTGAAGCCCATGTACATGGTGGAAGTAGCGACGGAGGTGGACAGCGTAATGCCCTGCGCTTTCATCTCGTCGGTGACGTTCGCTTCACCGCCGACACTCACCTGCACTGCCTGGTCGAAACTGTCTGAGCTGATGCCGGAGGCGTCGTAATAGCCTTGCAGGAACTTGTTCCAGTAGGGAATGGTTTCCTTTTCCATACTGAACACCACTTGCTCGATCAGCGGCAGTTGCTTACCCGCATCAGCCAGCAGTCCGGCTGTCCGGTCGCCCGGATCGCCTTCCGTGGGATAAAACTCGCCGGAGAAATTCGGATTGCGCGTCAGCACCATGCGCTGGTTGGGATTGTTCTCCGACAGGTAATACGGCCCGCTGCCGACCGGTAGCCAGTCCAGCGTGAGGTTGCGTTCGCGCATACCCTCCTGCGCGTAAAAACGCTCGGCCTCCACCGGCATCGGCGCGAAGAACGGCATCGCCAGCCAGTAGGCGAACTGCGGATATTTGCCGTGCACCTTGATGCGGTAAGTATGTTCATCCACCACCTGCGCGCCTTCCAGCGGATAGTCGTGCAGGTCGAGGAAGGCGTCAGGATGGGTCTTCTGCGCCTGCTGCAAGGTAGCGGCATAGTCCTTGAGGCCGACGATGTATTCCGCCATCAGCCCGGCAATCGGCGAATGGATGGCCGGATGCACCAGCCGCTTGATCTGGTACACGTAGTCCGCCGCCTTCACCTCGCGCGTACCGCTGTGCGGGAAATCGTTCAAGGCATGGATGTCGCGCAGGTCATGCGGCGTCAAGGCGAAGTACTCCGGCTTGCCCTGCGCGTCGCGCGCGAAGACCGGATGCGGCTGGTAGCGCAAGCCTGGGCGCAGATGGATTTCGTACATGCTGAACGCCACCTTGTCGGCAGGCGCCTCGTCCGGCAGCGTCCGGTTGTCCTTGTCCAGATAGGTGATCTTCGGTATTTCACTGGCCGCCTGCGGCACCAGCGTGTACGGGCGTTTCAGGTAATGGTATTGCAGCGGCGGCTGGTAGATTTGCGCAAGAAATACGTATTCGTTCTCGCTGTAGGCCTGTGCCGGGTCAAGATGCTTGGGACGCTCGGTAAAAGCCGTATAGAAAATAGACTTGCCCTTATCCGCTGCCGGATAGGGATTGTTCCACAGCGCGCCGTCACAGGCGGAAAGCAGCACAGCTAGCAGGGAAGCGAACATGATTCTCATGGCGCGGAGTTTAGCGGAATCAAGCCAGCGCGTCATGGTTGACCCGCAACAAGTTGACATAGACATGCCATTGAACAACACTGTGCGCGAAAATATTGACCCCTCCCGGCAAATAAAGACAACCATGAACCCAGACTGGCAAAATTTCCTGATCCAACACGGCGCAACTCTTGACGCAGGTGTGGTGCAACGCTTTGGCGACACCGCCGCTGAACTCGTCGCAACAGCACAAGGCACGGTGCTGTGCGACCTGGGCCAGTTCGGCATCCTCAAGGTGTCGGGCGAAGACGCGCAAAGTTTCCTGCAAAACCTGCTGAGCAGCGACGTGCGCGAAGTCAGCGAACAGCGCGCGCAAGGCAGCAGCCTGAACAGCCCGAAGGGAAGAATGCAGGCAACCTTCCTGATCTGGCGCAGCGGCACGGATTATTTCCTGCATTTGTCGCGCAGCCTGTGCCCCGGTATCCAGAAGAAACTTTCGATGTATGTGCTGCGCGCCAAGGTGAAAATTTCCGATGCCAGCGACGAAATGATTTGCCTGGGCCTGTCCGGTACAGGCGCTACGGATCTGGTGCTGGAATGCTTCGGCTCGGTTCCGCAGGATATGCTGGCCGTCGAGCAGCACGGCAATGCCAGCATCATCCGCGCCGGGGCGCAGCGCTTCCAGATCAACACCACGCCGCAGCATGCGCCCAGCCTATGGCAAAAATTCAGCGCCGCCGCACGCCCCGCCGGTTCCGCCTGCTGGGACTGGCTCAATATCCGCGCCGGCATTCCAATCGTCCTGCCCGCCACGCAGGAACAGTTCGTGCCGCAAATGGCAAACCTCGAATTGATCGGCGGGGTCAGCTTCAAGAAGGGTTGCTATCCCGGGCAGGAAATCGTGGCGCGCATGCAGTATCTCGGCAAGCTCAAACGCCGCATGTATCTGGCGCACATCGACGGCAACACCGTTCCGCAACCGGGTGATGAACTCTACAGCGCGGATATGGAAGGTCAAGCCAGCGGCATGGTGGTCAACGCCTCTCCAGCTCCGGACGGTGGCTGCGACCTGCTGGCGGTGGTGCAAATCAGCAGCCGCGAAGCGCAAACGGTGCGCCTGCAATCATTGCAGGGTGCGGTATTGCAATTTTTACCCCTGCCGTATTCACTGCCAAGTGCTTAAAAGCCACTCTCTTCCCTGCCCGTCTGATAGGACCACTAGCCATTCGACTAGGTCGCCCAAAGACGGCGCCCAAGTCGCTGGTTACCCCGCACGCGGGCGAAGGGAATGATGTTTACTCCCCATGTCCACCGCCTTTGTAACATCGCTTAATCGTATCCACCTGCTTGCGGTAGTCACGGCATTATTCATCGCGATAAACAGCCTGTGGCTGAATGCGTTCAGCACTCTGGACAACCGGCTCAGTGATTTCTTTGTGCGCCGCGTCGCGCTGCAACTTGGCCCTGATCCGGACATCGTGATCGTCGATATTGACGAAGCCAGCCTGGCGGCAATGCAAGATGCAGCGGGCAGCTGGCCGTGGCCGCGTGCGGTGCACGGCGAGCTATTGCAGGGCATCGCACGGCAAAAGCCGCGTGCGATTGTGTTCGATATTTTGTTCAGTGAACCGGATCGCTATCGCCCGGACAGCGACCAGTTTTTTAACGAGGTGCTGCACGGTCTGCACAACGTGTATTTCCCAATGCTGCAACTGGAAGGCAAGCAGACCAGCGGCGTACCTTTATCTGAATTGGCGCGGGTAACAGATATTCCGCATTCGCCTGATGCCGACCCGAATGCACGTGCCATCTTGTTGCCGCCGCAGGCCGTTGCGACCGAATCATGGCGCGTCGGCCTGGTCAATTTTACGGAAGATGCGGATGGCATCGCGCGGCGGTATGAATTGCACCGCGATTTATCCGGCTGGCAACTGGAGTCACTGCCCGCACGGGTGATGCGCGATCTGGGCTACCCGATTCCGCAACAGCCTGATATCAACCTGCACTGGCGCGGCGGCAGCCATGCATTCAAATACATCAGCTACAGCGAGCTGTATGCCGACCAATCGCGCCAGAAGCCGCAGCGCGACGCGCACGAGCTAACCGGCAAGATCGTCATCATCGGCAGCACCGCCACCGGCTTGCACGACATCCGCGCCACACCGGTATCCAGCCTGTATCCGGGCCTGGAGATTCTCGCCACTGCGTTGGACAACCTGAAAAACCAGCGCCACCTACACGCCATACCGGCTTATTTCGCGCCACTCGGCGCGCTGCTGTTGATCGCCATGCAATTACCGTTGTTTCAGCGGCGCATTGATGTATTCAAGATCGGTAGCGCGCTGCTGCTGTTGAGCCTTGCGCTGTTGGCCGCACAATACTATGCCATGACACAGCGTTACAGCGCCGCACTGCTCACGCCGTTGCTGTTCGGCTGGGGGTTCTATTTTTCAGCCGCACTCAGCGAATATCTGCGCGAGAAGAAATCGCGCGAACAAACCATACGCATGTTCAACCGCTTTCTCGATCCGCGCGTGGTCAACTCGTTGGTAGCGCAAGGCGAAACACCGCAATCATTGAGCGGGCAGGCACGCGAAATAACCGTGCTGTTTTCCGACATTCGCGGTTTCACCACTTTGTCGGAAAAGCGCTCACCGGAGGAAATCGTCAGCTTGCTGAACCGTTACTTCAGCCTGCAGGTTGAGATCATCTTCCGCCACGGCGGCACGCTGGACAAGTTCATCGGCGATGCCATCATGGCGTTCTGGGGTGCGCCGCAGGATGACCCGCAGCACGCCGCACATGCAGTGGCAGCGGCACTGGAAATGGAGCAGTGTTTGCTGCGCTTCAAAACCGGACTCGGCGATGACGGCAAGGATTTTGATGTCGGCATCGGGATTCATAGCGGCAAGGCTGTGGTGGGTTTCATCGGTTCGGATACACGCATGGATTACACCGCCATTGGCGAT
>Ga0209726_10009512_pt1 | contig 10101 bp, 6 predicted proteins | sample Subgrocontami54m_FD_187453 | JGI IMG/M metagenome (GOLD analysis project Ga0209726, IMG submission 187453) | Subsurface groundwater microbial communities from S. Glens Falls, New York, USA - GMW46 contaminated, 5.4 m (SPAdes) (version 3) | ecosystem: Environmental > Aquatic > Deep subsurface >... | reverse complement strand
CTGCTCGACAAACTGGTGGACAAGGGAATTCTCAGCGTCAAGGAAGGGCAGACCTTGCGGGAGGAGAGCGACAAGGACTTCACCAAAGCCTACGCCACCAAGAGCGGCATGCCGGAGTGGGTGTCGGCGCTCAAGTTCAACGGCGACCTCCGCGGGCGCTTCGAGGGATTTTACGGCGAGAATCCGGCGTTCGTGAATCGGGATCGGTTCCGTTACCGGCTGCGTTTCGGGGTGACCGCGAACTTGTTCGACGATATGGAGGTGGGTTTTCGTCTGACTTCCGGCGAGGCGTCCGGCACCTTTGGCGGCGATCCCATTTCCGGCAACACGACGTTCGCCGACAACGGATCGAAGAAATTCGTTTACCTCGATCTCGCCTACGCCAAGTGGTCGCCGATTCACACGGCGCAATGGTCGGGCGCTTTCACCATTGGCAAGATGGAAAATCCTTTTGTGTCTCCCGCGACGATGATGTTCGACCGTGACTACACGCCGGAAGGCGCGGCGGCGCAACTGGCCTACACGCTCAACGACCAGCATAGTCTCAAGTTCAACAGCGCGGCGTTCGTGCTCGACGAATTGAGCGCCAGCGGGCGCGATCCCTGGCTGGCGGGCGCGCAGTTGCGCTGGGACGCCAAGTGGAATTCGCACCTGGCCACGACGCTGGGAATCGCCGGGTTCTCAATCGGCAACGCCGATAATCTCGTCAACGGCAACGTGCCCAACGTCAACCGCGGCAACACCCGCAACGCCGCCGGGGCGCCGATGTATAACTTCAATCCGATCTACGCGGACGCCGGCGTCACTTGGACGCTGGACAAATTCCCCGTCTATCCGGGGGCGTTTCCAATTCACGTGAGCGGCGATTATGTGAACAATCCCGCCGCGCCAAGCGACAATCAGGGTTACTCCGCCGGCATCACGTTCGGCAAGGCGGGCAAAAAAGGGACGTGGGAGCTGGCGTATCGTTATGAGAGTTTGCAGTCGGACGCGTGGTTCGAGGAATTCACGGAGTCCGACTTCGGTGCGTACTACCAGGTGCAACAGCCGAACGCCGGATTCGCCGGGGCCGGTGCGGGCTACGGCTCCGGCACGAACGTGCGCGGGCATTGGGCGAAGTTGAGTTATTCGCCGTACGACTCCTTCACGCTCAGCGTCGCCTGCTTCTTCACGGACCTGATCAAACCCAGCCCCGCCGGCTCGGAATCCGGCATGACGCGGTTGCAGGTGGATGCCCTTTGGAAATTCTGAACCGGCCCATGACACGCAATTGTCACCAAGTAGCAACTCAATCGAAATCCCTTTTAACCATGCTTCAACCAGGAAAAAATATGAACACGCTGACCAAACTCTTCACCTCCCTCGGACTGGCCGCGCTTTGCAGCGGCGCGACGAACGCTCCCGCCGGCACCATCACGGCCAAAGGCTCGGACACGCTGGTCATCCTCGCCCAGAAATGGGCGGAGACTTACATGGGCCAGCATGCCGGGCAAAAAATCCAGGTCACCGGCGGCGGCTCGGGCACGGGCTTCGCCGCGTTGCAGAACCAGCAGACGGACCTCTGCAACGCCTCGCGCAAGATCAAGGCGAAGGAAATCGAAGCCTGCATCAAGGCGTTTGGCAAACGGCCCACGGAGTACAAGGTCGCGCTCGACGGGTTGTCGGTTTACGTGAACGCGGACAACGCCGTGAAAGAACTCACGGTCGAACAACTCGAATTGATCTTCACCGGCAAGACGAGAAATTGGAAGGAGGTCGGGGGACCGGACGCGCCGATCACGATTTACAGCCGGGAGAACAGCTCGGGCACGTACGAGTTCTTCAAGGAAAACGTCCTGAAAGGAAAAGACTTCGCCGCCAGCGCGCAAACCATGCCGGGCACGGCGGCCGTGCTTCAGGCGGTGGCCAAGGACAAAGGCGGTATCGGCTACGGTGGCGCCGGTTACGGGGCCGGGGCGAAACATCTGGCGATCAAAAAGGACGACGCCTCGCCCGCCGTCGAGCCGACCGAGGAGAACGTGATGAAAGGAACGTATCCCATCTGGCGGCATCTGTTCATCTATGTGAACCCGGCGCTCGACAAAGGTGAAGTGGCCGCTTACTTGAACTGGATTCGCAGCGACGACGGCCAGAAGGTCGTGAAGGAAGTCGGCTACTTCCCGCTGCCGGAAAATTTGCGGCAGAAGTGAGGAGTGGACGAATGGAGTGTTGGAGTAATGGAGTTATGGAAACTGCGGTCAACCGGCGCGGTGTTCCATCACATCATTCCACCACTCCACCACTCCATCACTCCGCCTAGCCACCCGCCATGCCTCACCGCCATTCCACAGGCAACCGCTCGGTCGGCTGGATGGGTCTCCAGCGCGGCCATCGCGCGCGTCCGCTCGAATGGCTCGCGGAAAAATTCATCTTCCTCGTTTCGCTCTCCGCCATCCTCGTGGTGTTCTTGATCTTCCTGTTCGTCGCACGCGAGGCGCTGCCGATCTTCCTGGGCCAGATGGACAGCGCCCCCGTGCAGGCGGTGGTGCCGGTGGCGCAGATGGACAAGCTGTCGCCCGCGCGGTTGCGCGAGTATCTCGGTTTGACCGAGAAGCAATTCGCAGAGATGGACCGGGAGACGCGCCAGTCCTTGATGGAGGTGAAGCTCGAGGCCCAAGCCGAAATTCCCGCCGCCTTCCGCCACGACCCGGACGCGCGCCTCAACACGACGGAATGGAAACACCTGTTGCGGCCGCGCCAATGGACCGGGTACGACAAGCCAGAGTTCATCTGGCAACCGGTCGGGCAAATCCATAAATACAATCTCATCCCGCTCTTCGTCGGCAGTTTGAAGACCACGCTCGTCGGTTTGATCTTTGCTGTGCCGTTGGCGGTGGCCGCCGCCATTTATGTTTCCCAGCTCGCGCGACCGCGCGTGCGCGAGGTGCTCAAGCCCGCCATCGAAATGCTGGCGGGGATTCCGTCCGTCGTTGTCGGCTTCTTCGCCTTGCTCATCATGGCGACCGTGCTGCAAAACATTTTCGGCTACGAAACGCGGCTCAATGCGTTCGTCGCGGGCATCGCGCTGGGCTTCGCCGTAATCCCGGTCGTGTTTTCCATTGCCGAAGATGCGTTGACCAGCGTGCCGCAGAACTACACCCAGGCCGCGCTGGCGCTCGGGGCGTCGCGCTGGCAAACCGCGTGGCAGGTGGTGTTGCCGGCGGCGTTGCCGGGTGTGTTCGCCGCGGTCGTGCTCGGCTTTGGCCGCGCCATTGGCGAGACGATGATCGTGCTCATGGTTTGCTCCGCGAGCGTGATGTCGTGGAGCATTTTCGATTCGGCGCGCAGCATCACGACCACGATCGCCGCCGAAATGGCCGAGGCGGTCGCCGGCGGACCGCACTACCGGATTTTGTTCGCGCTCGGCGCGATCCTGTTCGCGATCACGTTCGTTTCCAACCTGGTCGCCGACGTGGTGATGCATCGCCTGAAACACCGGCTGGAGGGGAAGCGATGACCGAAGTTCCGAGTTCCGAGTTCCGAGTTCCGCGCCGACATTTCCGCACGGCCCGGTTCGACTTTGCCTCGTTCTTCTTCAGCGGGCTGACGGGACTGGCGACGTTGCTGATTCTCGCCATCCTCGCCGTGATCCTCCTCAACATTCTGATCAACGGCTGGCCCGGACTTTCGTGGCACTTCGTCTCGACGATTCCGAAAAAGGATTTCTTCGATCTGGAAACCACCGGCGTGTTGCCGATGATCGTGGGCACGGCGGTGCGGGTGTTCGTGATGACGATTTTCGTCATTCCCGTGGGCGTCATCACGGCGATCTACCTCACCGAATATGCGCCGAGTTCGGCGCTGTTCACGCGGGTGATCCGCGCGGCGGTCAACAACCTGGCGGGCGTGCCCTCGATTGTTTTCGGTCTGTTCGGCCTGGGATTCTTCATCAACTTCCTCGGCAAAAATCTTGACGCGCTGCTGCGCAATCCCGCACCTGTTTGGGGTCAACCCGCGTTGCTCTGGGCCTCGCTCACGCTCGCCGTGATGACGTTGCCGGTCGTGATCGTCGCCACGGAGGAATCGCTGCGGGCCATTCCGCAGGGTTTGCGGGAAGCCAGCCTCGCCCTCGGCGCGACGAAATTGGAAACCATTCTCAAGGTCGTCCTGCCGCAGGCTTTGCCCGGTATCCTGACCGGCGGCATTCTGGCCGTGAGTCGCGCGGCGGGCGAGGTCGCGCCGATTTTGTTCACGGGCGTGGCTTACTACATGGCGTCGCTGCCGCACAAACTGAGCGATCAATTCATGGATTTGGGCTATCACGTCTTCGTGCTTTCGACCCAATCGCCGAACATCGAACAAACGCGGCCGATTCTGTACGCGACGGTGCTTGTGCTGCTGCTGCTCACGTTCGCGCTGAACTTCGTGGCGGTTCTCATCCGTGCCCGGGTGCGGAAAAAACTCCGGGGGCTGGGCTGAAACTTTTTATGCAGCCACAGATAAACACAGATGAACACAGATGCGGACGGAGCGCGGACTTCAGTCCGCTTCACCGTTCGCTTGCGAGTGGCGGCGAATTGGTGAACGCCCGCGACCCAAGTTTGCGCCGGTCGAGGCGGACTAAAGTCCGCGCTCCTATCTGTGTCCATCTGTGTCCATCTGTGGCTAAGAATTTCGTTTATGCCTGAAGTCTCGCTCCCACGAATCACCGTGAATGAAACGGCGACGCCAGCCCCGACGGCGGGCGTGCCGTTGATCGAGATCACGAATCTCTCGCTCCACTACGGCCCGGCGCGCGCGCTTAAGGACATCAGCCTGCAAATCCGCGAGCGCGTGGTGACCGCGTTCATCGGGCCGTCGGGTTGTGGCAAGTCCACCTTGCTGCGTTGTCTCAATCGCATGAACGACTTGATTGATGGCGTGCGCCTCACGGGCAGCGTGAAGATCGGCGGTCACGATATTTACAGTCCGGACGTGGACGTGATCGAACTGCGCAAGCGCGTCGGCATGGTGTTCCAGAAATCAAATCCGTTCCCGAAATCCATTTACGACAACGTCGCCTACGGCCTGCGGCTCCAAGGTGCGATGAAGAAATCCGAACTCGACGCCGCCATCGAGGAGAGCTTGCAGGCCGCGGCGCTGTGGGACGAGGTGAAGGACCGGTTGCACGGCAGCGCGCTCGGCTTGTCCGGCGGCCAGCAACAACGGTTGTGCATCGCGCGCGCCATCGCCATCAAGCCGGAGATCATTTTGATGGACGAGCCGGCGTCCGCGCTGGACCCCCTCGCCACGTCCAAGATCGAGGACCTGATTTTGGAACTGAAAAAGAACTTCACCATCGTCATCGTTACCCACAACATGCAGCAGGCGGCGCGCATGTCCGACGACACCGCGTTCTTTTACATCGGCGAGCTGGTGGAGTTCGATTCCACGAACAGGATTTTTACAAACCCGGCGAAAAAGCGGACGGAAGATTACGTCACGGGCCGGTTCGGTTAACGGAATGATAATTTATGGAACGCCACCTCGACCACGAACTTAACGCCCTGAAGGAACGGCTGCTCACGATGGCCAGCCACGCCGAGGCGGCCGTCAATCAGTCCGTCCAGGCGCTCACGAACCGCGACCTCGACCTCGCGCTGCGCGTGAAGGACAACGACGCCGTCATTGATCAGTTCGAGATCGAGGTTGACGACCTCGCCATCCACCTGCTCGCCAAGGCGCCACTGGCGAGCGACCTGCGGTTCGTGACGGTCGCCATGAAAATTTCCCAGAACCTGGAACGGGTGGGGGACGAGGCCGCCAAAATCGCCAAGCGCGCCCGGGACTTGAGCAAGGAGCCGCCGCTCAAGCTTTCCGTGGACCTGCCGACCATGGCCCGGCTTGCGCTGGAGATGTTGAAAGCCTCCCTGGACGCGTTTGTGCAACGCGACCCGGTTGCGGCGCGGGCCTTGATCCCACGCGACCGGACCGTGAACGCGCTGCACAAGGACATTCAACAGCGGCTCACGCAGCAGATGACTGCGGACACCGAAACCATCACACGTTGTCTGAACCTGATGATCGCCGCGAAGAGTTTGGAACGCATCGCCGACCACGCCACCAACGTCGCTGAGGAAGTCGTTTATCTTTGCGAAGCGGCCGACATCCGTCATGCCGGCAAGGTTCCGGCCCCGCCCGCCGAAGCCTGAACCGTGACCATTCATTGGGAAACCGGCTGATCAGCGCTCATCGTCGCTCAGGACGGACGCGCGGCTGAGACTGTCTCAAAACCTTGCGCTCGGAGGGACGAGTTACACGAGTCCCTGACTTTTCGGGCATGGGGAAAGGATTGGGGACTCGTATAACTCGTCCCTCCGCAGTTGTGAGACGAGCGCTGCCGTGCCGCCAGTTCCACCGAATAACACTGGTAATTGGGATCGATGAGCAAACCTTCGCCCCGGAATTTCGACGGGCGGCCGGTTTTCATTAGCGCCGATCAGCGTGGATCAGCGGTTCAATCTTCGGGAAATTTTCTCGCGGCATCCCGCAAGTTCCGTGCAGGGATTGACAAAAGAAAGCTGGCTTCTTTTCGCAATCGGTCTGATTCTGCGCGGCGAAATATGACGGCTGCCGCCCAAACCCGGGACGAGGCGCAAGTAGGAATTTTCAAGACTCTCGAGCATACCCCCCGTCTGTTCATCGTGGACGAACGGCCGCGCGGCTCGCGGCAGTTGAGCCGGAGCGCTGCTGTTGAAAGGGGGAGCGCGCCCGCCTCGGGCGCAACCGGCGACGCCCTCGTCGTCGGCTTTTGCGGGCGAAGGGACGAACCAGAAAGTGCGTCCGCCGCGCGAAGCGTTCGGCGCGAGGGCGCGCCGAACAACCGCCGGGGCGGCGGCGCTCCCCATCGTTCCCACCGCTGGACGAACCGGAGGACAAAATGACTTCTCAAAAATCACGTCTTTACCCCGCCGTCCGAACCTGGTTGGCGGGTTTGGCGGTCGTCACGCTGGCGCTGATCGCCGGCGGCTACTGGTATTATCGCGCCGAGACGGAACACGTTCGCCAGGAGAAATATCGGGAAATCGCCACCATCGGCAAACTGAAGGCCGACCAGATTGAGCGGTGGCGGAAGGAGCGTCAACGGGATGCGGACCGCTTGGCGCACAGTTCGTTTACCCGAAAAGCGGTGGGGGATTTCCTGCGCCAGCCGGACGACGCGAAACTGCGGGCGGATTTGCGGGAGCATTTGCAAGTCGAACAGGCAACGGGCACGAACCAGAACGTGCTGCTGTTCGCTCTCGACGGGGTCTTTCTGCTCGCCGCCAAAGAGGATTCCCATGACCTTTCCCATCCGACCAGTCCGGCCCTCCAGCGAGCCACTGCGGCGGCCCTCGCCAGTTCAGAGGCGGTTATTTCCGATTTCTATCGGTGTCCCGATGGCGTTGTTCATATTGACGTTGCGGCGGTGGTGCAGGATGCCGGGGGACAACCGTTGGCCGTGGTGGTTCTGCGTCGCGATCCAAAAATTTACTTGTTTCCGCTGATCCAGTCCTGGCCCACCCCCAGTCGCAGCGCCGAGACGGTGCTCGCCCAGCAGGAGGGGGCGGAAGTGGTTTTCGTGAACGAGTTGCGCCACGAAACCAATGCCGTCCTGACACTGCGCTTTCCGCTGACCCGCACCAATCTTCCCGCCGTGCAGGCGGTGCTCGGGAAGCAGGGCCAGCGCGAGGGCACAGACTACCGCAGTGTCGCGGTCCTGGCCGACCTGCGCCCCATTTCCGGATCGCCTTGGTTCATGATTACCAAGATGGATGTGGACGAAATTCTCGCCGAGGCGCGTTACGGGGCCGGCATGATCAGTCTCGTCGTCGGGTCGTTGATCCTGCTGGCCGCCGCCTTGACCGCCTATGTTTACGGGCGGCGGCAAGCCGGGCTTTTTCAGGGACTCTACGAGGCGGAGCGCCGGCAACGGGAGAACCTGGCCGCGTTTCGCACCACGCTCTACAGCATCGGCGACGCGGTCATCACCACGAACGCCGCTGGCCAGGTGCGGGAGATGAACCCGGTGGCGGAGAAACTCACCGGCTGGTCCGAGGCGGAAGCGCGGGGCCGGCCGCTGGTGGAAATCTTCCGCATCCTCAACGAGACGACGCGGGCTGCGATCGAAAACCCCGTGGACAAAGTCCTGCGCGACGGTGCGGTGGTGGGGTTGGGCAATCACACCCGGCTGATCACCCGCGGCGGGACCGAACGTCCCATCGCCGACAGTGCCGCGCCCATTCGCGACGAGCGCGGCACCGTCACCGGCGTGGTGCTGGTGTTCAGCGACCAGACCGCGCAGCAGGCCATGCAGCAGGCGTTGCGGAAAAACAACCGCACGTTGCGCTTGCTCTCGAATTGCAATGAGGTGCTCATCCGCGCCACAGACGAAAGCGACCTGCTCAAGGAGATCTGCCGAATCGTCAAGGAAACGGGCGGCTATTCAACGGCGTGGATCGGTTTCGCCGAAGACGACGCGGATAAGAGTGTGCGGATCGTGGCGGCGGTCGGTCTGGCGCCGGATTCGGTGGAAGCCTTGAAGATTTCCTGGGCCGACACGCCGCGCGGACGCGGCCCCACCGGCATCGCCATCCGCACCGGCAAACCCTGCGCCAGCCAGGACGTCAATACTGACCCGTCCATCGAGCCTTGGCGAAATCTGGTCGCGCAAGTGGATCACCCTTCGGTTTGCGCCCTGCCGTTGCTGGCCGAGGGACGGGCGTTCGGCACACTGACTGTTTATTCCGCCGAACGCGAGGTGTTCACGGCGGATGAAACCGCGCTCTTGCAGGAACTGGCCGATGACTTGGCGTTTGGCATCGTGACCCTGCGAGCCAGAGGCGCGCACCTGCGGGTGGAAGAGGCGCTCCGCAAGAGCGAAGCTTTGCTCAGAGAATCGCAGATCATCGCGGGTTTGGGCAGTTATGTTCTGGATATTCCCACCGGGTTGTGGAGCAGTTCGGACGTGCTGGATAAGGTGTTTGGGATAGACCAAGCATACGATTACTCGGTGGAAGGATGGGTGGCCCTGATCCATCCCGACGATCGCACAATGATGGCTGACTACTTTAGAAACGAAGTGCTTGGCCAGGGCCACGTTTTCAACAAGGAATACCGCATCATCCGTCACGCCGACCAAACTGAGCGCTGGGTGTACGGCTTGGGCCGACTGGAATTCGATGCCCAAGGTCGCCCCCTGAAGATGCGCGGCACGATTCAAGACATCACCGAGCGCAAGCAGGCCGAACAACAACTCCACGATTCCGAAGCCCTTTACCATTCGCTGGTGGCGAACCTGCCGCAGCACGTCTTCCGCAAGGACCTGGCGGGCCGGTTCACGTTTGGCAGCGCCCGGTTCTGCCAGAGCCTCGGCAAACCCCAGGCCGAAATTCTCGGCCAGACCGACCGGGATTTCTTCCCGGCCGCCCTCGCCGCGAAATACCAGCAGGACGACCAGCGCGTGATCCAGACCGGCCAGCCCTTTGAAGCCGAGGAGCAACACCAGCAGGCCGACGGGCAGACGATCTGGGTGAGCGTCATCAAGACCCCGTTGCGGGATGCCGTCGGCCAGGTCATCGGCTTGCAAGGCATTGCCTGGGACATCACCGAGCGCAAGCGGGCGGAGGCAGGACTGCGCCTGCAAAGCGCCGCCTTGGAAGCGTCGGCGAATGCCATCGTCATCACCGATGCCACGGGCGTGATCGAGTGGGCCAACGCCGCCTTCACCACCTACACCGGCTACAGCGTCGCGGAAGCCATCGGCCAGAATCCAAAACTGCTCAAGTCCGGCAAACATGATGCGGCGTTCTACCGGGCCATGTGGGAAACCATTCGCGCCGGGAAAGTCTGGCAGGGCGAAATGATCAACCGGCGCAAGGACGGCAGCCTGTACCCGGAGGACATGACGATCACGCCGTTGAAAGACGAGCGTGGCGAGATCACGCACTTCATCGCCGTCAAGCAGGACATCACGAAGCGGAAAACCCTGGAGGAGGAATTCCACCAGGCGCAGAAGATGGAAGCCTTCGGCCAGTTGGCCGGCGGCGTGGCGCACGATTTCAACAACATGCTGGCGGTCATCACGGGCAACGCCTCGCTCCT
>Ga0209726_10009511_pt1 | contig 10101 bp, 9 predicted proteins | sample Subgrocontami54m_FD_187453 | JGI IMG/M metagenome (GOLD analysis project Ga0209726, IMG submission 187453) | Subsurface groundwater microbial communities from S. Glens Falls, New York, USA - GMW46 contaminated, 5.4 m (SPAdes) (version 3) | ecosystem: Environmental > Aquatic > Deep subsurface >... | reverse complement strand
GATCTCGTGGACCAGGCGCTCTGCTACGGCTGGATTGACGGTATCAAGAAGCGGATCGATGAAGAAGGGTACACGCACCGTTTTTCGCCACGCACGTCGAAGAGCGTATGGAGCAACATCAACGTCAAGCGCGCTGGGGAGCTCGCGTGCCTCGGCCTGATGCAACCGAGTGGCCTCGAGGCGTTCGAAACCCGCGATCCCGCAAGGTCGGGGATCTACTCTTTTGAGAACCGACCGAAAGCCCTCGCGCCGGCACTCGAACGGCGGTTCAAGGCCAACAAGAAGGCGTGGCTGTTTTTTCAAGCGCAGCCGCCCGGATATCGCCGCTTGATCATCTTCATGGTGATGAGCGCAAAGCAGGACGAGACACGAGAGCGACGCCTGGACCGCGTGATGAGGGCGTCAGAGAAGGGGCTGCGCGTCATCTGATGAGCCCGCGCAGAACACCTGGGTCCAGAGAACTCGAGACACCTCAACCGTTTTCTGACAATATTGCGCGGCCGGGAGGCACATGTCATGCGCACGAGTGCAATAGTTTTCGCGCTGATCCTATTCGTGTCCGGGCCTGCGTTCGCCCAGGATTGGACCGAATACCAGAGCAATCAGGATGGCTTCAAGGTTTCCTTTCCGGGCCAGCCAAAGGTGACGGAGACGACTTGGAAGACACAATTCGACTACACGCTTCCGGCCCGTGTGTACAGCGCGGAGCGGGGCCGCGAACGGTATTCGTTGACCGTTGTCGATTACAACGGCCTCGAACCGCAGGGCGTCGCGCGACGGAAAGCGTGCCCGGCTGGCGCCGAACCCTGCATTGGCAGCGATCTCAGCGGCCCCGGCTTCTGGAAGCATGATGTACGAGGGGCGTTGACCTACGCGTCGTTCAAGTTCATCCAGCGGGACGCCAAGGTGACCCACTTCCTGTGGAGTCACGAGGACTTGGTTGAAGGACTTCAGCTTCAACTGACCAACAACGCCGATCAATCACGGACCTTCGTCTACATCTCCATGCACGAGATGAAACTCTACGTGCTCGAGGGAACGGTGCCGAAGGGGTATCCGCCGCCGGCCTTGATTCAGCAGTCGATGGGTTACGTCGACAAGGACGGCAACGGGATTCGCTATCAGACGATCTATTCCAATGAGATCTACGGTCTGAGAGACCGCGAGCCACCCTCACACGGTGGCGGTGGCGCCGGTCGTGGCGCCGGCGGTGCTCCCCAGGGACAAGGTCGTGGCGGCGGCCGCCGCGGCGGTGGCGCCGGCAACGTCGAGCAGCCGTAAGCAAACGGCGATTCGGAGGAGCGGTCTGATGCGCCCAGTGAAACTCGTGCTGCTGGCGTTCGTTGTCTCGACGGCGCTGCTGACGGCCCAGGGCCGGAAGACGTTGGACATCTATTCGATCGACGTCGAGGGGGGCGGCGCCACGCTGTTCGTCTCGCCTTCCGGTCAGTCACTCCTCGTCGACTCTGGAAATCCCAGCAACGGCCGCGATGCCGACCGCATCGTCGCCGCGGCGAAGGATGCCGGCCTGACCCAGATCGACTATCTGGTGACGACCCACTTCCATGGCGATCACATGGGTGGGTTGTCCGAGCTCGCACCGCGGTTCCCGATTCGTCACTACGTCGATCACGGGGACAACATCCAGCCGGATGGTTCAGGGGCGAGGTTCTTTGCCGGCTATCTGGAGCTGGCGGGCAAAGCGCAGCGGACGTCCGTCAAGGTCGGCGACAAGGTGCCCATCGCCGGATTGGACTGGCTGATCGTGGCCTCCAACGCGCAGCTCCTCCAGAAGCCGCTGCCGGGAGCGGGGCAGCCGAACCCCGCGTGCGCCACGTTCCCGAGGCAGGTCGAGACCAACTTCGAGGATTCGCACTCGGTCGGCAGCCTCGTCTCGCTTGGGAAGTTCCGGCTCGTCCACATGGGCGATCTGACCGTCAACTTCGAGTATGAGTTGATGTGCCCGAACAATCGAATTGGCACCGTTGACGCCTGGATCGTATCGAATCACGGCCAGGTGAGGTCGGGCTCGGCTGTCCTCGCGCATGCGTTGCAGCCGCGGGTCGCCATCATGAACAACGGCGTGCGCAAGGGTGGCGTGCCGGACACGATGAAGATCATTTATACGATTCCCGGTCTGGAGGATCTGTGGCAGGCGCATTTCTCGTTGCTCGGTGGCCAGGAGTACGCGGCCCCAGGCGCCTTCATCTCGAACACGCTCGACGAGCAGCCTGCGGCGGTTGAGGTCGCGCCGATGCCGCCAGCCACGCCAGGCACGACGCTTCCTCCGGCGCCGACGCACAGCGGGCCGGCGTATTGGATCAAGCTGTCGGCGCAGCAGGATGGATCGTTCACCGTAACCAACAGCCGGAACGGGTTCACCAAGACGTATCGCGCCCGTCCGTAACTATTCGAATCGGCGACTCAACCAGAGAGTGTTTCGAACGTGTTAGAGAACGGGTCGCGCTCCCACCGCCATACGGGTCCGTCCTCCGGATGAATGACGTCACCGAGCCAGCGAAATCAATCTCGACGACACCTTCGCCATCCGGCGGCGCGACGAAACAACAGGTGCCGACGATGGTGTTGGATGCGCGATCCACAGAGAGGAATCCGCTCCAGGGCTGTGCTGTGACACCGGTTCGCTGAAACAGGGCCAGGGTCTGTTCCGCAACTCCGCGAAGGAAACTGTTCTCAACTCCGAGTGCGAGCTGGTGCGCGTAGGCAAAAGCTTCAGGGTCTGCCGCCACGCGTTCCCAGTCGTTGCGGTGTAGACCGAGCAATTCGATCGTCATTTCTCCGATCAGCTCACGAAGCGCGCAGAGCGGGCGTCAACGTACACCCAGGCCCAGGAAGCCCGTCTCTGTGCCATTGGAACAGCCTTCCGAACGTAGACAGTTGCACGTTTCCTTGCTGGAGGGTGCCGTAGGAAAAGACGAGCGGCATGGCGAAGCGCGGCAACGTGGATCGTAGTCCGAGTTGGGCAATGTTCACCCAAGATCGGGGCGTAAATAGATGGCGACGAAAGATCGAAGGCGGCGGGCCCGCCCGGTGACATTGACGGGATAGCGCTCAAGGCGTGAAAATACGATCCCGTCGCGATTCGTTGAAGGAGCGCAGGGGCGGATCAGGCGGATCCGCCTGTGTCCTGTGGTAACGTGTCAGGGCACCAGCATGGAGGTCGGCGATGACGAAGCTGCTAGTACTCGCGGGCGTCGCGTTACTCTGGGCGGTTCCCACCGCCGCGCACCATTCCTTTGCCGCTGAATTCGACGAGCAGAAGCCGGTGACGTTGAAAGGCAAGCTCACCCAGATGGAGTGGGTGAACCCTCACGGATGGCTGCACATCGACGTCACCGAGCCGGACGGCAAGGTGGTCAACTGGGCTATCGAGGCGGGCGCTCCGAATGCGCTCGTGCGGCGCGGTCTGCGAAAGACCGACTTCCCGATCGGCAGTGAGATTATCGTCGAAGGATACCGCGCCAAGAATGGATCGCCGACGGCCAACGGCGCGAACGTGAAGTTCGCCGACGGCCGGAGCTTTTTCCTGGGGGCGTCTGATCCCCCACAGGCGACTCCCGCTCGATAGCGGTGTTCGATCTGACAATCTGCTAACGCCCGCGCCAGGTGTCCCCGAAGTAGTACTGGAGCCCTGTCTCGCGAAGACGTCCTAGGTCGCGCTCCCCTTCCCGGCACGCCTCTTCCAGGAGCTCGAACCCGGGCTCCTTCTCGCGCACGAGGGCCCACACCATCGTCCACGGCCGGGTGTACACCTTCGGATCTTCGAGCCTGACTTCGAAATGGATGGTGTCCCGGTCGATCATCGTCAGGCGTTCGACGAGGTGCGCGGCGTCGGTATAGAAGTTTCCCGAGTCGTCGAGCCAGTTGTAGCCGTTGAGATTATTGACGTCGATCACCAGCGTATTCCCGTCCCAGCGGCCGCGCGAGTCGCCGACGGTGAGCTTGATGTTTCCTCCGAGCGGCGGCCGTCCGTCCATCGCGATCGCGCGCTGGACGTGGTGATCCTCGAAGAGCCAGAGCACGTACTGGTCGCCCGAGGGCTGAAGGATTTGATTGGCATCCTGCAGCGCGAGGCGCGGCACGCCGCCCGGGCCGCATGCAGTGCGCGGATCGATGTACTTGTCGTGGTTCACCCCGATTCTGCCGATCGGGACCGCCCAGGGCTGATACGGAATCTTCCTGTCTGGCGGGTCGACGATCATCGGTGGCGCAATCTCCCAGGGCATCACGCGGCTTCCCACGAGCGGTTCGGATCCCGAGACGCCTTCATTCGAAAAAGCCTGCGCGAGCTGGGGGCGCCAGTAGCCCTGCAAATCGGGCTTGCCGCTCGGTGTCCGCGGCGGTCTGAAGGTCCTGGCTTTCTCGAGCGCACATCGGTGGAAAGCCAACGGGTCTGTGGGACACCCGCCAACTGTCGCCGGCGTCGCCTGATTCTGGGCGGCCAGGGGCACACCGAACACAACTGCCAGAGCGAATAGCAGACCTGAATTACGCACGCGCACGTCGGCCTCCTTGGAATGTCTCAACCTTGGTTCCTATTTGCCAGGTCCTCGCTCCCGTTCTGCCTGCGCCTCGTCCAGCAGGCGCCCGGGGTCGTACTCGAGCACCCGCACGTTCGGCTCCTTCCGGCGGTACAACAGCATCCGCATCGTCCACGGTCTGGTAAACACCTGCGGATCCTCGACGGTGACCTCGTAGTTGATGTGATCGGGCCCGACGGGCGTATAGCGTTCGACGAGATGCAGTGCGTCGCTGTGGAAATTCCCCGCGCGATCGAACCACGTCTCATCCGTGAAATAGACGACGTCGACGACGAGCGTGTCCCCGTCCCAGCGGCCGCGAGAATCGCCCAGCCACCAGTTCAGCGGACCCCGCGGATGCGGAGTTCCGTTCGTATAGATCGTGCGAACACCACGGTCGTACTCGAAGACCATGACCACCTGGTCGGTGGCCTGAAAGATCTGAAACGGAAACGGCATGTACATGATGCGAGGCACGCCTGGCAGGTAGCCTTTCGACTCGGGATCGGCGGTCGCCCGCGCTTCGAAGTTCGCACGCTTTTTCGCCAGCGCCGCGGGTTGGTACGGAATCTCGTTTCCATCGACCACGCCCTGTCCGGCGGGCACGCCGAGCCGCGCCTGATGATCCTGAATATCCCATGCGGCCGTGTTCAGGACCTGCCAGATGCCCTGCAGATTGGGCTTGCCGTCGCGTGTCCGGGATGGCGCAGACACCTGCGCTGTGGCCGCGGTTGCCGCGAGCGAGAGAAGCGCCGCAATCAGCGCGCTCGTGAACCCATGTGGCATCCGGGAACCTCCTTCCAGCGTCGCGAATAGTAGCACTTCCGCTTTTGCCTTGACTGGGGCCTGTCGTACTTCCTAGGATGCCGGCGAGCTTCAGGGCGCTTGTATGACGACCCGGCTGATCGGAATTTTCGTTTCGGCGGTGGCCATCGCGGCGTTCGCGCGGCCCGCGGCAGGCCAGGCGCTGCTGCGCACGGCCGATGGCAAACCCGACGTGTCAGGAATCTGGCAGGCCGTGAATACCGCCAACTGGAACATCCTGGCGCACCCTGCCGAAAAGGACGTGCCGGCCGGCCTCGGAGTCGTCGAGGGTAACGAGATCCCGTACCAGCCGTCGGCTGCGGCAAAGCAGAAAGAAAACTTCGCCAGCCGCGTCACCGCGGATCCGGAGTCGAAGTGTTATCTGCCGGGCGTGCCCCGCATCACCTACATGCCCTATCCGTTCCAGATTTTTCAGACGCCGGGGCACATCGCGATCACCTACGAGTACGTCCATGCCGTCCGCCGCATCTTCATGAACGGGCCCCATCCCGACGGCATCGAGTGGTTCATGGGTGACTCACGTGGCCGCTGGGAGGGCGACACGCTGGTTGTCGACGTCACGAACTTCAACGACCAGACCTGGTTCGATCGAAGCGGCAACTTTCACAGCGAGGCCCTTCACGTGATCGAGCGCTACACGCCTATCAGCGCCAATCAGATCAATTACGAGGCGACGATCGAAGACCCGAAGGTATTCACCAGACCCTGGAAGATGAGCATGCCGCTATATCGCCGACTGGACAAGGGCATGCGCATCCTGGAGAACGAATGTTACGCGTTTGGCCTCGAACACACATGGCTCAAGCCCCCGCAATGAAGAATTGCATGCGCGCGTCGATCGTGCTCGCTGTCATGGTGGTGCTGGCGCAGAGCCCGCCCGCGATCGGTGCTGCAGACCAGGGCGCTCAGCGCTCGACGGCACCCGCCGGCGCGTACGCGCCGGCGCGGACGCCGGACGGCCAGCCGGACATACAGGGCTTCTGGAACCCCATCGGCACGTTCTACAACATCCAGGACCTGGAATTTCAAGCGGTCTATCAGAATTTCAAGTCTGACCCCGCGCGGCGCGGCAAAAGTCTCATCGTCGATCCGCCGGACGGAAAGATCCCCTATCAACCATGGGCGGCGGAAAAGGTGAAGCAGGTCCTCGAGCACCACGCCGATCCGACGCCGCAATTCCTCGATCCCAATGCGCGGTGCTTCATGCACGGCGTCCCGCGCCACCTGAACAACCGCGAGTTCGAGATCTTCCAGCCCGCCGGCTACGTCGTCGTCTTCAACATGGCGCACCACACGTATCGAGCGATCCCTCTGAATGGCGGTCCGCACATTCCGGAACCCATCAAGCTGTGGATGGGCGATTCACGCGGACGCTGGGACGGCAACACGCTGGTCGTGGACGTCACCAACAACAACGATCAGCCATGGTTCGACGTCGTCGGCTCGTTTCACAGCGATGCCATGCGCGTGGCGGAACGCTTCGTCCCCATCAACGCCGATACGATCGAATACACCTCCGTCATCACCGATCCGAAGGTCTACACGAGGCCGTGGACGATGAAGCTGACGTTCCAGCGCATCAAGGATTACGGGTCCGAGCTCTACGAAGAGGCGTGTCTCGAGAGCAACGCGCCGACGCTCGAGCTCATGCTGACCAGACCTGGACGCTAAATTTAACCCGGCTACGTGACGCCGGCCTGGTGCCGTGGCCGCGTCCCATGTGTTTGCCCTCCAGTTCCATGACGCCGCTTCGATTCGGCGTGACCAGCATCCTCATGCCATGTTGAAGCTGTTGGCCCGACGGCATCACCGCCAGGATGCCATGTGACAGCGGTCGATCCGCCGGCATCAGCCTGACGATTCCCTGTTGCCACGGCGATAAGCCATTGCGACCGGCGCTCGTTCAATGGTATCGGGGCGATGTGATGAGCGTTGCCATGATGCGAGGCGACGATTCCATGGCGTGCGGCGCTGTCAGCATACATTTCGTGTGTTATCGCTTCCGTCTGGACGCGATTTCATTTCCGCGGGTCCTTATACGCGCAATCAGCTCCGCGGTCGCATGCAATCCGGGCGTGCTCAGCTTCAGTGTCTGCCTTTTCCCTTGTCCGCCGAAGACGAACGACGCCTGATCCTCTTTGAGACATGCGGCCATGTTGGCCGAGTCGTAGCAGCCATGGGCCTTGCAGACGTTCTTGATTTCCGTGAAGCGCGCCGTGTCGCGCTGCTTCAGCGCCTGCAGTCCGTACAGGTACAACTTCGCGCCGTTCACGGCTTTCTCCGCCTTGCTCGAGCCGGGGAGCGGCCTCAGAATCTGCACGCCCGAGTCGGTGGCCTCAAAGATGTCGTTGAGCTCGGCGTCACGAGAGGGCGGTGCGCTCGCGGCGGGCTGCGCGTCGCCGCCGGCGCCGTTGCTGCCGGCGTCGGTCGTGCCGCCACCGCCGCCGCCGGGCGCGTCGTCCGCGATCGGCCGCTCGCCGGCGAGCGCCGCCTGGATGATTTTCGTGAACTTCTCGACCTGACTGGTGACGAAGCTCTCCGACCCTTCGAATTCGAGCACCCCGTCGATGAGCGATACGCGGACTCTGGCTTCACCCATATGCGCCTCGCGGAAAGTCTAGGGGAAAGTGCTAAGCCGCGGGAGGGTGGGCTGCACTGTTTTTCAGCGCGGTTCTCGGGTTGCTCTGGTGCTCGGGTGCTTGGGTTCGGTTCACGGGTGCCTAGGTTCGACGTGCCCCGGTGGTTCTCGGGTTGGCTCTCGCGCGTATGGCACCGCGAACCCGAGCACCGGCGAACGACCCGAGCACCCCTGAACCCGCGCACCCCATGAACCGGAACCCAAGCACTCGAGCACCAGAGTAATCTGAGAACCGGTTCAGCAGAGCAAGCGCCCCGGATCGGTTACGCCATCTTCCGCGGCCGCCCCCCCCCAGCCTTCCATTTTTCCGAGACGTGCGCGCCTTGCGCCGGCTTCGGCCAGTGCCGAGCAGGGCGCCCACGCCAACGATGTGCACGTTCGAGCGATGGGCGCCGGAGACGCGGGCGACGCGGACGTCGCTCGTCGGCACGCTGTCGGGATGCGCCTCGAGATAGCACGCCAAGGTCTCGCGAATCGCCTGCTCGGCTTTCGCACGCGTGTCGGCAGCCGCATACACCGGCAGGCCAGGCACGTAGGCGCTCACGGCGCCGCTCGCCTCGGTTTCGATCACAATCGGACAGTAGGGGGTCACGATATTTTTTTCAGGAACTGCTGTACCGCGGGATGCTGCAAATGGAATTCACGCGGCGATGGGGCGCCTTTGCAGGAATTCTCGTCAGCAACCTGCTGTACACGTTCGTGCAGCACTACGACTACTTCGGGTCCGCTGCGTCATTGGCGGTTCCGATGTTTGCCGGTGTCTTCGCGATCGGTCTCCTGTTCGCAATGGTCTTCTGGCGGTCGGGCAAACTTGTGGATCGTCGGTGTGATGCATGCGTTCGGCAATGCGTACATCGTCACCACCTTTGGCAGAATCCACTGACATCACGAACGTCCGGCGCACGGATTGGCGCCACGAAGCAGACGTGATCAATGAGAGAGTTGGGTGCGGGCGACACCGACCGGCGCGAATGTCTACGGCGTACGGCGTTGACACATTGAGCGCCGACGCCAGCACCGATGCTCGGGCCGAATCCGTTCCACGAATACTGTTTGCGTGAGCTACGCCGGTAGGTTAGTCGGATTCGGTTGAAGGACGGGAGACGTACATCTATTGCGCGGGCAGTGGTTCACCCGTGGTAGTCATCGAGTCCGGGTTCAACAGAGATTCACTGCGCTGGTATCTGACCATCATGTAACGAAATTGGGCTCATCGTCGAGTCTTTGGCCTGAGCCCCTTCGGTGGGTATCGTCGTCGTCGAACCTTGCTGGGGCCGGCGCCTGTACGCATTCGGTCTTCGTTGTCCTCCCATTCATAGAGCGTGGGGCGACTGATACCGAGCACCTCTGCCAGCTTGGCTCGATTCTCATGGCCAACCGACTTTCTTGCCTGACCCAGGAGAAAGAGCTGCAGCTTCCTGCGCCAATCGTCGTAGATAAGATCCTCGCGCTCCCCTGCGCTGATGAAGAACGAGGCGCCACCTAACTGCGCTCTCGCGTCCTTGATGAGCTCGTGAACCATCGCCGACTCGACGTGCCGCCCAATACTCTCGGCCCGGCGAAGGGCTTCCTCGGCGGCGGCGTTTTGCCTCAAGCCCGCATGCGCCTTCGCCAGATGCAGGTAGCACACCGCTTGAAGCTTCCGGTTCTCGACGCCGAGGCCCCGAGCCCTTGCCAGGAGGCGCGCGGCTCGCGAAAAACTCTTGATGGACAATGGCTGTTTGCCTTGCGCGACTGCGCCCCATCCTCGGGCGCATTCGGCCTCCCCGAGCGCGATGAGGGCTTCAATCAGCCAAAGGGTTTCCCGGGCCTGCTCGGCTTCGTCTAAAGCCATTTCGGCAAGCTCCACTCGCCTGTTGCAATCGCTCTGCACCCGACTCTCAAGAATGAGTGCCCGGCACATGTGTGCATGATCCGCGCGCGCCGTTTGCTTGACCTCTTCGATGTACTTGAGCGCAGGCGTAGGTTCGCCGGCGTGGAAGTACGTGATTGCCAGCTCGAACGCTGCCCGGGCCCGATAGCCTTGGTGTCCCCACTCTGAAAACATGGCGTAAGCGCCCTTGAGGTCCTTGATCACCTCGGCAAGGTCCGACGGGT
>Ga0209726_10009506_pt1 | contig 10106 bp, 7 predicted proteins | sample Subgrocontami54m_FD_187453 | JGI IMG/M metagenome (GOLD analysis project Ga0209726, IMG submission 187453) | Subsurface groundwater microbial communities from S. Glens Falls, New York, USA - GMW46 contaminated, 5.4 m (SPAdes) (version 3) | ecosystem: Environmental > Aquatic > Deep subsurface >... | reverse complement strand
CGTGACGGTGATCGCGCCGCTGATCGCAATCGTTCCCGAAAACGTCAGGCCGGCTGTTGAGAGGATCGTCTTGGCGCCGGTGTTGATCGTGAGAGTTGCCGTATTGGTGATCGCACCTGTGCCGTCTATATTCGTTCCACTACCGGTGAGCGTGATCGCTCCCGTGCCGCTGAGGGTGCCGTTCACGATGAAATTCCCTGAAATCGTCAAAGTGAATCCGCCGTTAGCCAATGTGCCACCGGCGTTGATCGTGAGAGTGACAATCGAGGTGGCCCCAGTGAGTGTGACAGTATGTCCAGTCGCAATAACCGCGCTATCGGTTGCGAGAGGCACAACTCCGCCGACCCATGTGGCACCGGCACTCCAATTGCCTGATTGGGCAGAGGTGATCGTCGCTGCTTGCGCCTCCCTGGCGGAGACAAGCGCCATCATCACCAGAAAAACCAACACATAAGTTTTTGAGCGTGCACCATCAGAACACGTTTTAAACCGGCTCATTTGGGTTCCCTTCAATAGTTGTAGAATTGTTAATGATTGGATGATGGCGTGGTGGAATGTTCTCACTTCGTGCAGGATCTTCGTCAGATTGTTACCCGGGTTCGTATGGGAATGGACTTTGTGACCGGTTTCTACAGAAGGAGCGCCCTGGAACGCGGGCAAGGAGCAGGTGATTGCGAGGATCTACCTTCGACCGAAGAAGTAAGTACTTAACGAGACATGGCTTTGGTTCGACGAGAAAGCCTAAAGAGACACCCATTGTCGAATAGTCAGTCGACCAGACCGTTCACGACTGCGTAGTGAGCGATCTCCACATTGGTTCTCATTCTCATTTTCTCGAGAATCCGCTCACGGTGTGTATAGACAGTCCCGACGCTGATAGATAGACCACCGGCGATCTCTTTGATACTCTTGCCGGCGGCGATCAGACGCATTATCTGATACTCGCGGTTCGACAGCATCTCGTGAATTGGCTTCCCGTCCCCTGACCGCAGCCCATACGCCAGCATCCCGACCAATGGCTCACTAATAAAGGTACCACCCGTCGCCACCTTCCTTATCGCCTGCACCAACTCTTTCGGTGCTCTATCCTTCGTGATGTAGCCCGATGCACCTGCCTTCAGTGCACGGAAGCCAAACCGGCTCTCGGGGTGCATTGTTAAGATGATGACAGGAAGCTTCGGCTGCTGCTTCCTGAGTTGCGAGAGTATATCTAACCCGCTCACCCCTGGCATTGAGATATCCAGGACGGCAACGTCGAAGTGATTTCTCCTTAGAACACGAAAGACCTCAGGACCATTGGCCGCCTCGCCAGCAACTACGACATCTGACTCTCCGTCCAAAAGGTTTTTCAACCCTCTCCGGACAATCTCGTGATCGTCAGCGATGAGAACCCGTATCATGATAGTCTATGATAGATGATAGATTTCGTGGGGCATGCCTTTAGAGAGTATCAATAAACTTTAATTCCGCAAAAAAGTACTGTTTATGTATCAGAATCGGTATAGCAACAATTGAGATTTTCTTGTCTAAAAAAATCGGATACCTTTTCCACAGGGAAGCCATCAGCATACTGCGGTGGATTAGGCCAATAGAAGGGACAATAGCGAAGCTTTTCAAGGCATTCCCCGCAAACTCATGATCGTCAGCAGCGACCCCCGCATTATTAACTTTCATGAGTTGTGATTCCGCGATGGAATGGAGCTAATATCCCGCATCAGGTTGTACCAGGATCCGCGCAGGGGATCCGGACGATGATGGAAGTTCCGGTTCCTTCCGATCCGTGAATGCGGACTTGTCCACCAAAGAGCAGGGCGCGTTCGCTCATGCCCATGAGTCCCAAAGAACGGTTATCTGCGACCTCATTCTTTCTAATTCCCCTACCGTTGTCTCTGACTGACAGTACCATACAATCCCCTTTCTTTCGGAGCCAGACATTTACCTCATTCGCTCGGGCGTGCCGGGCAACATTTGTCAGGCTTTCCTGGAAAATGCGGAAGATTGCCGTCGATCGCTCTTTATCAAGGTCGACTATTCTTGGAGTTATGTTGAGCTTACAGTGTATGCTAGTCCGAGTTTGAAATTCCTCGGCATACGACCGTAGCAATTTATGGAGGCCGCGTGCCTCAACGGCATCAGGCCGTAATTCGGTGGCAATGTGTTGCACTTCTTGAATGGTTGATTGAAGCCGGCTCGATATGGATTTCACTTTGTTTATGAGACTGGGGAGAGGATACCCCTTCGTGGTTTGAAGTAATGTTCTCTCGACCGAAGAAACATCAAAGCTCAGGCCGGTCAACTCCTGACCCAATACGTCGTGAACCTCACGGGCGATGCGAATTCGCTCTTCTTCACGGGAGGTTTCCAGTTTAGTGGCAAGGAGGTGCAGTCGTTGATGTAAGACTTTCAACTGGTCTTCCGCTCTCTTCCGTTCAGTAATGTCTCCACCGATCTTTGTCACTGCGACAACGTTTCCTTCCGCATCGTGGAGGATAATATCGTTCCAGGCAATTACGCGAAGCTTTCGCCTTCGAGTCACGATTTCACTGACGTTATGAACGGGAAACACTCCCGTCTTAATTCCGGACAAGAAAGCGGACATGACATCCTTTCGCGACCTTTGCGGAACGAGTTTCTTAAACCAATCTTGTCCCAAGACCTCGCTGCTCTGCCAGCCGGTTAGCTCAAGCAAATAGTCGTTGGTGAAAACAATCTTGCCCTCGAGGTTGAGTATCACAACGAGAAATCTAGCCTCTTCCAATATATCACGAAAATGTTTCTCCGATGCCCTCAGGGTCTCTTCCGCCTCTTTGCGGTCGGTGATATCACGAAGAATGCAGGAGATAGAAACCGGACTCCCCTGTTCATACTTGCAATAGATGCCCCCTTCCACGTTGATCGACTTCCCTTGCTTCGTCACAAAAACCGTCTCTATGCGGTCAGTTTTTTCTCCGGCAAGCAGTTGCTGCATTGCCGCCCCGCACTTTGCGAGGCTCTCCGCATGAATCACTTGATGGAGTGTCAGCCTGGCAACCTCCTTCTCCGTGTAACCAAGCGCTTCTCGCCAGGCACGATTGACATAGAGAAACCTCCCGTCCGGCGTCACAGCTTGAATGAGATCGTGCGTGCTCTCAAACAAATCACGGAATCGTTCCTCACTCTCTCGCAGCGCCTGCTCAGCCCGCACGTTTTCGGTGATATTCTTGGCCGTCGAAACGAAATGGGTAATGTTTCCCTGTGCATCAACGATTGGTGTGATTGTTGTTTGTTCGTGGATGAGCTCGCCGTCCTTCTTCCTGCTGACGAACACTGCTCTGAATACTCTGCCGGAGAGAATCGTTTTCCTGAGACTCCCAAAAAACGCAACGTCGTGCACTCCTGACTTCAATACCCGCAGAGTCTTTCCGACTACCTCTTCGCGGGTGTATCCTGTCTCTCCCTCAAATGCGGGGTTGACGTATTGAACGGTTCCCTCACGATCGCCGATGATCACGCAATCCGCCGTTTGCTCCACAGCAGCGGAGAGATGACGCATTTCCTGCTCAAGCCGTTTCCGCTCGCTGACGTCACGAATTGCGCACAGGATAAGGGTGGATCCGCCTGTTCGAAACGGTCCCATGGCAATATCGACCGGGAATTCATTCCCATCCTTTCGGCGTGCAAAAAGCTCTTTGCCGGAACCCATGACGTGGGCCTGTGGATGGGCTGCATACTCAGTTCGATGCTCGATGTGCCTTTGCCTGAAGCGCTCAGGCATTAAAATCTCGACTGATTGGCCGACCAATTCGTCGAACGTGTAGCCAAACAGCGTCGTTGTCCGAGCATTCATCTCAACGATGCAACCCCGCACATCCACAATGACGACCGCATCCGGTACAGATTCAAAGAATTCCTCAAATATTATGCTGCCGCGTCGGGTTGCCTCCTCATGTTGCCTCCGCTGAGTAATATCTTCTGCAATTCCAATGTAGCCTTTGAGGCTGCCGTGCTCGTCAACTTGCGGCGACACCCTATCTTCAATCCACAAAAATTCTCCCGTTCGCTTATGGCGGAACCGAAATACTCTTATAACTGGTTTCTTTGTCAGAACAAGTTGTTCGGTAGACTTTTTCAGTTCTTCCAAGTCATCGGGGTGAACGTTCCGAAGCCAGAGGCCGGGATCCTGCATGAAATCATCGGGAGAATATCCGACAAGTCGTTCTACGGCCCGACCGACGAACAGAACCTTTCCTTGGAGAGAATCACCGCTCACCTCTACTGCATAGATCAACTCGTGAATATCTTCAAGTATGATCCTCGGTATCTGATCCATATCTCTCCCATCATTCACATTCATGGCAATGCACTCCGTTCTTGCTGCACTGGCACACGGATTGATGCCCCGCCCGACGAACATCGATCAATTGAGAAATGGGATGAATCGACGGGGTAATCAATCATCATGCGGTGAGCCGGCGGAAAGTCGTTGGACATACGGCGTTGCATTCACTTGGCGGCCAGAAAGTCCTATCTCGATCAAACGAGAAGCCAGGTATTCGCTCTGCGGCGGGGTTTGCGGATACAATGTCCTTCCTTTGCTGTCCAGCATAACCACGCCGGATAGCATCGCCACAACCACGCCGGCGTGCATCCCATCGGTTGCCACGGCAATTGCCCTGCATTGCTTATTCGCCTATCGCCCCGTTTTATCCACCGCGATGCGGGGGACTAGGACGATCTCTTGAATCCCCATGACAGGGGCTGTATGAACAGTCACGTATGTATATGGCATGCGATTTCCCTCCAAAGTAAGCATCCGCCAAAAGGCGGTGCTCAATTTACCCATTCTGAAAACAAAAGTCAAGAGGAAAAATTGCCATTTTTTGAAACATTTTAACTCTATAACCTACGTTCTGCCTGGCTGTCACGAAAGGTGAATCAAATAAGTGCTGAAACGAGGAAAATCTAAACGAGCGTAATTTCTGTAATTAGGTCTACTTGCAACGGCGCGGCCTCCTTAAGATGATGAGACTGATCGAACCTACAATCTATTACTCCTCGATTCGATTTCAGATCGATCAAGCACAATTTCGGTTCTTGTCGCCGAACGATAGCTAACGGCCTTCCGTGACTCACCTCTAACTATCCTCCTGCTTCATCCAAATCATTCATATAAGAAAATCCAAATTCCTCCTATACCGTTTCTCATCCAACCATAGCATCTTCGTGTCGAGAAAAGTGTCACTCTTGAGTTCATGATTTCCAATTATGATGAAGTGCGGATGGGTGAATGCGCCCAGTCGTTATCAAATCCGATAATTGATCTTCGACTCCTCCCTGAAATTCTTCGATGTCAGCGTCTTCTTAACCCCCTTCGGCGGTATGAAATTTGCTCATTTCAAGATGGCTAACTTGGCGGCATACTTTGTCGGAAAACCTTTCGATCTCAAAACGATAACTTCTCTCGTAAGTCACTTTGTCTCGACGGGGTCAAGAAGTATGGCCCTCACGAAAGAATCTCGAACGACATAGTAGTTGTTTGATCCTAAAGGCCTTGAAGGGCAAAATATTTTTGTTGTCTAAATCCAAGCGAAAAGTGAGAGCAGTTTCTGACGTTTAATATCAAAGTATAGGAGGAAAAAAACATGAACAGAACATTGTACAACTTCACCCTTGTATTGGCTCCGATACTCATGACTATTACACTGATGCCCCAACCAGCAGTAGCTCAATCGACGTTGAACTGTAAGCTGTGTCACTCGGGTGCGGCGCCACTTGATCAGTGGACGCAATGGACAACGAGCCGGCATGCCAATACCCAACGCGATGTTGCAGTAGAGTTAGCAGCAAGCTGGAAAGGGCAACCGCCTGACTCTGTTATCTTCGGCTCACAACCGGAAAACTGTGTTGCCTGCCATTCGCCCGCAGCAGTGTCAGTTTTGGGCGGCATGACTGAAGTTCAGGTCATGGGCCATTTCTTCTCGACCACCAACGGCCTGTACACGGACTCAACTCAAGCTGTCGATACGGCGAATTGGCCCCATGATGGCTGCGTGACGTGCCACAATGTTCCGCCGACCCATCCTGCTGCGCAACCGACACTCACGATCTTCAATTCTACGACGGCTCAGTATGACTCGGTACAAAATGCTTCAACCCTTTGTGGCTACTGTCATGGGACTTTGCGATTCACCGACACTGATCATCGCCTGTTCGATGCCTGGCGCTTGAGCAAACACGGGCGCGGCAATCAACGCGACATCGCTTCAGAGCTTGCTGCCAATTGGGGAGGTTTTTCGCCTGATAGTGTCGCCAATTCAGAGAACTGTATTGCATGCCACGCACCAACGTCGGTGAAAATGAATGGCGGCATTAGTGAATCACAGGTTTTGGCTCGCTTCTTTACGACAACAGGTGGGAAATTTTCCGACTCGACGACCATTACTGATACCCTTCATTGGCCCGAGGTGAGTTGCAATACCTGCCATAATCCGCACAAGTCTCAAGAACTTTCGTATTTCAATTCGACCTCACGAACATACCAAGTCCTGAGCAACTCAGATTCCCTGTGCGGCCAGTGCCACGGCAATTTGCGTTTCCCGGACACTGACCATCTTACATATAATCTTGAGCAAGGGACTGGCGGTATTGGCGTCGCGGATCTCCAGACCATGCCGGGTGCGCACTGCGTTGACTGTCATATGCACAAGGGAGCTGTCGACGGAACGAACGCGCTCATGTACAGCGGACATCGATGGTCGGTGTTCATCACCGAACCGGATAGCGGTGTCTCATCGTCCTGCACTGCTTGCCACAGCACCATGGACGCCAATGCCGCAGAGGGTGTTATACAACTGATGTTGGCTGAGTATGCTTCCTTCGACTCACTCGCACAAGCCAGGGTTACTGCCGCCGATACTGTCCTGCAAAATCACCCTGACACGGTGAAACAGCGCTATCTTGACGAAGCACATTACAATCTTGCTTACGCGGAATCCGACGAAAGCCACGGGTTCCATAACCACAAGTACTTGCTGGAATTGCTGAATGATGCAATTGCAAAAGCTGATCTTGTCACCGGCGTCAAGGCAACCAACTCAACGCTTCCGCAGCAGTTTGAGCTTGTGCAGAACTATCCGAATCCATTTAACCCAACGACGATCATCCATTTTACACTCCCTAAGGAAGAACAGGTGAAGCTTGCCATCTATGATATTCTCGGTCGTGAGCTTGTAACGCTTGTCAACCAAAAAATGATCGCAGGTAACTATTCGGCAACGTGGGATGGGAAGAATGAGAACGGGGCGGCTGTTTCATCGGGCATCTATCTTTATAGAATCGAAGCGGGTCCATTTGTGAAAACCCACAAGATGATTCTGATCAGATAAGGACATCTGTAGCGGGTGCCGCACACTTAAAAGGTACACCATGCAACCAATGAAGATATTCCCGTACGTATGACTCTGCGCCTTATCATCCTCACGTCTCTCCTCATGCTCTCACATTGGGGTGCAACCGCTCAGACGGTGAACGGCCGATTCAGCACATCGTTCTACGCCTGGGAAAAATTTGATACGGTGAATGTCTCAAAAGTCGTCCCCCGTGCCTTCCAAACACTTCAGCTCGATATATCTCATGGGAACGTTTCCTTGCAATCCTTCATCACAGGAGCAATGAATCTCGGCAATGCATTGGGAGACGACGGGAGGGTTCGTGTGAACAACCTGTTCCTGCGTTGGAAGAACATAGGCGGGCATGTTGAGACGAACCTCGGCAGAATGCCAGTCTTTGCCGGTGTGGGTAACGGAGCAGTAGACGGCATCATGCTGAAAGCACGCGGCTTCGATGACCATGTTGCCCTCGTCACCTACGGCGGTGCAAACGTCCTTAACAATCTAACATCCAATGGAGCAACTGCGTTAGATCAAAACTTTGTCATCGGTGGACAAGTGATTGGAATGACATCGGGAGGAAGTCGCATCAGCGCGAGTTACGTGAATCGCCATGTGGAGCGAGAAAGCTACACGGCCATTCGCCCCGATTCGCTCTTCAACCCGATAGGCGTGCTCATCGTCCCGGATTCCCGCTCTCAACAGATCTTTGGACTCGATGCTCGATATGCCGAAGACAATCTCGTTTCCCTGTACGGTCGTTATGATTACGATATAAACCTGCAGAAGAGTCTTCGGACAGAGCTGAGCGCTTCCCTTGAAGCGACAAACAAGATCGCGCTATCGGGCAGGTTCACCTACCGACAGCCATATCTTCCGTACAACTCCTATTTTACGATTTTTCCGGTGTCGCCGGTCCGTGAGTATGAGGGGGGCATCGAATATGCAGTCTCGCCTGGTCTCAGGTCCTTCGGGCGCGTCGCCTATGTGCAATACACCGACGATGCAAGCAGACGTCTTTCTGTCGGACTCAAAACGGATTACGGGAGCGTGAGTTACTCCGGGACAAATGGCTATGCAGGGCAACTCAGCTCTCTCGACATCATCGCAATGTATCCGATTCATAATTATCTTCTTGTCCCTGCAGTGGGATTCTCATTTGCATCGTATCGGCTGGAAGAGAATGTTGCTCCTAAAGAAGAAACATACGCAACCCTTATAGGGATTGCTATTCGTCCGATGCCAACAGTTTCATTCTACTCCCAACTTCAGTTACTTCGTAATCCAGAAGTAAGTCGAGACCTCAGATGGTTTGGCAAAGTTAGTTACTGGTTCAACCAAACGCTGGGTCTATTTTCGAAAGAGAGTCAACGTTGAATCTGAACAAGGCCATTGGAGTCATCGTCATGCTTGTTGCCGTTGGGCTGAGCGCACGCATGAAAAAGCCGGCGGAGCAAGAGAAGTATTCGGACTATTTGAAGTTCTCACACAAACTTCATGTTAAGGATCAAGGGATCGGATGCGAGAATTGTCATGCCAATGCAACAAAGAGCAGATCGTCGTCCGACGCACTGATTGGCAGCCACGAAAGTTGTAAATCGTGTCACGAAGAACCGCTCAAGAATAATTGTTTGATGTGCCACACTCAGGAAAGCAATATTACTCCGGTAAGTCATCCACAGCAAGAACTGATTTTCTCACACGAGCATCATGCGACCGATCAAAAGATCGAGTGTCAACTATGCCACGCGAGCATCGATACAACCTCTTCCTCAGCAGAAATGCCCGTTCCTTCGATGACAACGTGTGTGAGTTGTCATGAGGAAAAGCAAGCATCGAAGAATTGTGAATCGTGCCACAGGAACTTCGTGTCGCTCGTTCCTGATGATCATCGTAGCGGGAATTTCAAAAAAGATCACAGGATGGTTACGAGGCTCGGAATGATCAAGGTATCGTGCTCATCGTGCCATGGTGAGAGTTTTTGTCAGGATTGTCACACTGGGACTGAACTCCAGGGCTTCGGATTTACCAACGACCTCATGACAGAACCGAATCCACGCAGTTCAACCGACGATTCTCCCGGTCAGCAGCGATTGCAGGAAGTCCATAGCTTGAACTATCGCTTCACCCATGGTATCGAAGCAAAGTCCAAAGCCATTGACTGTTTTAATTGTCATGAGCAACAGACATTCTGTACACCATGCCATAAGGCAGGCGGAGACATCACTCAGCAGCGATTCAAGCCTGCTTCGCACAATGTTGCCGGGTTCACAACTCTTGGTAAAGGATCTGGTGGTGGTTTGCATGCCGAAGAGGCCCGCCGCGACCTCGAAACTTGTGCCTCTTGCCACGAGGCGCAGGGGAATGATCCTCTATGCGCGAAATGCCATTTTTGAACCGCGCGATGACAGGCAAAATATTCATATCGGCAGTCATAAGTCTTCTTCCGTTTGTACTTTCCAGTTGTACCGATCTTCGAACCGATTTGCCGATTCCAATCGCTGCAGGTTCTACGGTACACGAAAGGGGATGGGGGGATACGTCGAGTGCGACATTTCACGGCAGGTATCTCAAGGCACAGGGTTGGGATAACTCGAATTGCGTTCCCTGCCTGTGTAGTCCGGTGAAAGTTGCCGGGTAATCCGGTTTTAAGTTGCCGGTCTGTCCGTTTTAAAGTTGGCCAGGTTAACCAGTCCTCACATTCCCCGTTATTGCCCTCTCAAGAGTCCAGACAAATAT
>Ga0209726_10009503_pt1 | contig 10108 bp, 6 predicted proteins | sample Subgrocontami54m_FD_187453 | JGI IMG/M metagenome (GOLD analysis project Ga0209726, IMG submission 187453) | Subsurface groundwater microbial communities from S. Glens Falls, New York, USA - GMW46 contaminated, 5.4 m (SPAdes) (version 3) | ecosystem: Environmental > Aquatic > Deep subsurface >... | reverse complement strand
GAGCCCGCGCTTTCTCGTGTTCTCCGCGGCCGGGACCTATGCCGACCAGTCCACGCAGGGGCCGAGCGCGAGCAGCGAGTCGGTCCTTCTGGATCCATACCGGATCAGGCTCAATTTCTTCCCGCAGTCGCCGCACTCTTTCGACATCGAAGGGTCGCGCTCGGTGGTAGAGAGCACGTTCAGCCAGACCGGGAGCTCCCAGTTCACCACCATCACCACCGATAGGCAGGGGGCGGCCTGGAACTACCGGGGCAGCGCACTGCTGCCAGAGAGCTCCGTGGCCCTCAGGCGGGAGAAGCTGAGAACCGTCGGCTTTGGTCTGGTCACTGACGAGACGCGCACGAGCGCCTCGCTGGATCTCCGGAAGAGCTTCGAGCGGTCCCCTCCAACGGTGAGTTACCGCCTGGAGAGCGTGGAGCGGAACAGCCAGGGGGCAGACGCGCAGGGCGTTCCGGCGCAAGACCTCACTCACTCCCTCCAGTACCAGGACCGGGTGCGCATCGGCGAACAGGGATTCCTCACTCCCAGCCTCACGTACCGGCGGTCCGAGGCGGATCAGTCGGCGTCCGGTGCCCTCGGCTTGACAGGACCACTCTCCCCGACCCTCGACGGCGGCGCGACGATGCGATACACTGTCGATGACCGCGCGGGTAGCACGACGCAGTCCGTCACCGCCGACGGAATGGTGACGAAGCGACTCACCCCCAACCTCACCGTCACGGGTGGCGCCAATGCGGGGCTCGTGGGTTCTGACGGGATCGACTGGTTCGGCGGCCTCTTCAGCGGGCTGAGCGCCACCCCGCTTCCGCATCTGCGCGCTGCCGCCGACTACGGGACACAGATCACCGGGGGCACGCAGCGCGCCACCGTCAGCCACCGCGGTCACCTGGGAGGCGCCAGCACGTTCTTCCCGCGCCACACCCTGACCGGCGACTACTACGTGAACCTTTTCGATCGGGGCGGGTCGGCCGATCCGTTCGTCTCGCAATCGGGCAGTCTTGGCGTTACCAGCCTCGTCATCCCGAGGACGACGGTCACCGGGACAGTCGGGCTGGACCGCCAGGAGGGTGACGGCGCGCAGGACGGGCAGTTGGCCCGCCTGGAGGCATCTGTCATCCCGACGCGGTCGTTGACACTGCGGGCGGCCGCGGACTACGCGCACCGCTCCACGAGCGGTGGGGGGAGGGCGCCGACCGAGGAGACGAGCTATATTGGCGAGGGTGGGATCGACGCCTCCCCGTTTTACTGGTTTACGCTGTCGCTGTCCGCCCGCCGGGGCGTCCGTCAAGTCCAGCGGGAGGACAAGTCCGGCGACTTCGTGTACGAATCCATCCGCGGCCAGGCCACGGTGACGTTCGCGGCGCTGCAGGGTCAAGTCGAAGGTTTTCTGGAACGCGAGCAGGTCGTCGACGAAGTCCGCCACGGAGTGCGCGGTTCTCTGTCCTATCGCTTCCGGATCTGGAGTATCAGCCTGGACTTCGAGCAATCCGTGTTGACCGGTCACAACGTGGACACCGAGCGCAGCCGGGTCTTCCTCAGGATCACCCGCCCGCTGAGCTACAGCTTCGGCTGGCCATGAGATCGCGCCGGGCGGGCCTCGTGCTCTCGATCCTCCTGGCCGCCGCGGCCTGCGGCCCCACGCCCCCGCCGCCGGCGACGTTTCCGGCCCTGGTCTGGCCGTCGCCGCCCGAGCCCGCGCGAGTACGGTATATCGGTAGCCTGTCGAGGCCGGAGGACATCGAGGCCCCGAAGTCGTGGCTCGGGCGGGTGTGGGAGGTCATCGTGGGGCGAGAAGAGATCCGCCTGCAGCGGCCCTACGGCGTGGCGGCGGACCGGGCCGGCCGGGTGTACGTCGCCGATTCTGCCGCGCGGGTGGTCCACGTCTTCGACCTCCAGGCCCAGAAGTACAGCGCCATCAAACAGATGGGCAGGCAGCCTTTCAAGACGCCCATTGGGCTTGCGGTGGCCCCCGACGGCAGCGTGTACGTATCGGACTCTGAGCTGCGGCGGGTGGGCGTCTTCGACCGGAGCGGGAAGCTGCTGCGCGAGTTCGGCCAGGACCTGCTGCGACCCACCGGCCTGGCCGTGTCCCCCACGGGGGACCGGGTCTACGTGGTCGACACCCTGGCTCATCACGTGGCCATCTTCGATCCGGCGGGGAAGCGGCTCGGGACCATCGGCCAGCGGGGAGCGGGCGCTGCGGGGTTCAACTTCCCCACAAATGTCTCGGTGGATCGAGCCGGGGTTGTCTACGTCGCGGACACGATGAATTTCCAGGTCAAGATCTTCGCCGCCGACGGCCGGCCCCGCGGGCACTTCGGTCGCCATGGCGACGGCAGCGGCGACTTCGCCCAGCCCAAGGGCATTGCCCTGGACTCCGAGGGGCATGTCTATGTGGTCGAGGGAATCCACGACGTGCTGCAGATCTTCGACCTGGAGGGACGGTTCCTGCTGGGAATCGGAGCCACGGGCCCCGCTCCGGGCAACTTCTGGCTGCCCACCGGGCTGCACATCGACGGGCAGGACCGGATCTACGTGGCGGATAGCTACAACAACCGGGTCCAGATGTTCCAGTACCTGAGAGGCCTGCCATGATCCGATCGCTGGTGCTGGCTCTGGCGCTGGTGGCCGTGTCCTGGGCCCAGGCGAGCGGCCAGGGGATGGTCTCCTCGAAGCACAACCTGTCGGTGAGCGGGCCGGGCCCCGTCCGGGCCGTGGGCGAAACGCAGATCTGCGTCTTCTGCCACACCCCGCACAACGCCAACCCCGTGGCCCCCCTCTGGAATCGCTCGTTGTCGGGGGCCAGCTACACCCCCTACGCCAGCGGCTCCCTGCAGGCCACCGTCGGCCAGCCCAACGGCTACTCGCGCCTCTGTCTGTCGTGCCACGACGGCACCATCGCCATCGGCAGCGTGAACAACCTCGGTGCCCAGTCCGCGACCATCAACATGCAGGGGGCAGGTCCCGGCGGAGTCATGCCGGCAGGGAGCACCCTGCTCGGGACGAACCTGACCAACGACCACCCGGTGTCGTTCGTCTTCAATGATTCGCTCACCTCGGCGGACGGCGAGCTTGTGGCCCCGAGCGCGCTCACGGGCCCCATCCGCCTGTACGAGGGCGCTACCATCGGGCTCCGCGACTCCGTCCAGTGCACGACCTGTCACGATCCCCACCTGATCGTGAACCCCAAGTTCCTCAAGAAGCCGCTCACGGGCCGCACCGACAACCTGTGCCTGACCTGTCACGTCAAGCCGGGCTGGTCCGGCTCCAGCCACGAGTCCGCCACGACCAAGTTCTTTCCCATCGGCTCGGGGACGTCGGTGGCCGAGCTGTCGTGCAGCGCCTGCCACACTCCCCACACCAAGGCCGGCGCGCCGCGCCTCCTCCGCGAGGGCGCGACCTCCGCGGGGGCGCCGGCGATCGAGGAGACCTGCTATCGGTGCCACGCGCCCACCGCGCAGGGCGGCATCACCTTCGACGTCAAGACGCAGTTCGCCAAGGCCAGGCGCCATCCGATCGCCGACTACCTGGGGCACGAGCCCGTGTTCACGGTGGCGACGCCCACGGCCGAGGCGGTGCTCAACACCAGCAAGCACGTGGAGTGCACGGACTGCCACAACCCGCACCGCGTGAGAGCCCGGGGCACGGTGGGGACGGGAGGCGTGTACGAGGGGATGCGGGCGATCGACCTGTCCGGCGCCGTCGTCCAGGACGTCACCCTGGACCGCAACATCAGCGAGTACGAGATCTGCTTCAGGTGCCACGGGGACACCTACGCGACCGTGATCGGCACCAGCGTCCCCGGCGATCCCTCGGGCTCGATCGTGACGAGCAACAAGCGCACGGAGTTCCAGACGGCCAACAGCGCCCGCCACCCCGTGGGGTCAGCCGGCAAGAACACATCGCAGAACCTCAACGACCAGCTCTCGCCCAACGGGCTGTCGACCTCCTCGGTGATCCTGTGCACCGACTGCCACAACAACAACTTCTTCTCCGGCCCCTCGTTCCAGGGCGTGGTGTCGCAGTATCCCGCGAACCAGGCCCAGCCCAAGGGGCCGCACGGCTCCGATCGCTTCAACCTCCTCCGGGCGCGCTTCTGGAACGTGCTTCCGGGCCCGAGCTTCTGGTCCTCGGCCAACTTCGACCTCTGCTTCCACTGCCACGACGTGACGCGGCTTACCGCCCGCCGGACCGACGAGGGCGCGCGCACGAACTTCTACGACAGCATCAACGGCAAGGACAACCTCCACTGGCTGCACCTGATCGACCGCGTGGGGGGGTCGCGGCCGGTCTGCAAGAGCTGTCACTACAACATCCACTCCAACGTGGAGGCGCCGAACACCCAGTACCGGGTCAATGGCATCATTTACAGCACACCAAACGCCGCCGGCATCCCGACGCGGATGATCAACTTCCATCCCAATGTCCGTCCCATCGGCGGGCGGGCGAAGCCGGAATGGATGTTCACCACCAGCACGAAGGAGCGGCGCTGCTACCTCCAGTGCCACCAGACCAACGGCACCCCGGGGGGCGAGACCATGAGCGGATTCCAGTACCGGCCATCCTCGGGCGATCTGCCGTAACCGGAACGGGACAGTGGCACCGGCGGGATGGCCCGTCCCGTCGCCGGGCAGCTGGTGCAGACACGCCGTCGCGCGACCGCAAGACCGTACCGTGATGACCAACGCTCCAGCAGGCACGGATCACGATCGAGTGGGGGAGCCTTCCGCAGCTTCCTGGGGGTTTTCCCGCTCCCGGGCGGGGACGGATCCGCAACAAACGCCGGAGCCATGTGGCCAAGGGAACGGGGAGAGCCCATTCGGCGCCCGGCCGCGAGGCATGGCACCAACCTTGCGTTTGTGGATGCGCCGATGGTAGCGTTCAGCGTCTCGGGTCTCAGCGATCGCTCGGTTCCCGCGGGGTTCCGGGAGCGGCTTGGCTTGGGCCCGGACCGGCACATGGTGGAGCAGCAGGACTCGCGCGTGCCGGTCTTCGCGCCCGCCCGATCCGCCTCGAGACCGGGCGGGCGCACCATGGCGGCGCCACGCCGGGGGCAGTTCCCCGAGCAAGAGCGTTGAGAGGTGGCGGGTTTGCGGTCATGCACCGGAGGGGCCGGGCTGGCGCGGCGCGCTGCCGCCGGGTTCTTGATGGCGCTTGGCGTCACGCTCTCCGGCAGTAGCGGGCTGGCCGACTGGGCGGGCATCCATGGAGAGGGTGTTCGCATGACGGCCGCGAAGTTCCTGGCGCGGGCTCGCGCCGGGCACGCCGCGAGCCAGAACCTGGTGGGCTTCATACTGTTCTTCGGTGAAGCGGCGCCGAAGAACCGGGCCGAAGCTCACCGCTGGTTCCATGCGGCAGCGGAGCAGGGGAACGTCCAGGCGCAGCGGAACCTGGCGGTCATGCACTACCTCGGGGCCGGGGTCCCGCGGGACCTGGAGGAGGCCGAGCGGTACTTCCGCCTCGCGCGGGAGAACGCGGATGCGAGCCCGCGGTTTCGGGTCTACGAGAGCATCGGCGAGCTGGTGGAGCGGGGCGGCGCGGTGGTGAAGAGCGAGCAGCGTGCGGGGGAGGCCGGGTACGTGAAATTCTGCGCCGGCTGCCACGGCCTGAACGGCATCGCCGCCTATGTGCACTCGCCATCCTTTGCGATCGGCGAGCGGCTGGAGCAGAGCGAGTCGACCTTGCTTCGCAGCATCGCGCATGGCCAGGGCGAGATGCCGGGGTGGGGCAACAAGCTCCCCGCGCAGGACCTGATCGAGATGCTGCGGTTCGTGCGGAGCTTCCCGGCGATGTACGAATTGGGGATCCTGCAGGAACTCCGGCGCCCCCCCGACCTGTACTTCCTGTTCGGACCCATGAGGCAGAACCCTTTCGCGTTTCAGCCGATGGACGAGGACGACGTCGAGCGGGCGATCAAGCGGAAGCCGCGTTGAGGTCAGCGCCCGGCGCCGATCTCGCCCAGGGGCCGGCGATTCTCTCCGCGGAACACGCCGCACGCCACGAGCGCTGAGGCGATGTTCCGCGTGGCGCCTCGCCTTTTGGGTGGGCTCCTCTTGGCATGCGTGTTCGTCCTCGCGCTGGTGAAGATCGAGGACACCGACGCCTGGACCCACCTGGCCCTCGGCCGCGCCATCGTCCAGGACCGCGGCTTCCCGGCCACCGAGCCCTTCAGCTATCCTGGCGCCGCGCTGCCGTACTACAACCCGGAGTGGCTCTTCGGGCTGCTGCTCTACCTCGTCCAGGCCGCCGCCGGGCTTGCCGGGGTGATCCTCCTCAAGGCGGCCCTCGCCACGCTGGCGTTCGGGATCCTGCTCAAGCACTGTCTCTGTCCCCGCGATCCGCCCGGGCGCGAGGTCTTGGCGGCGGCCCTCGCATGCGTGGTCCTGGTCCCTACGCTCCTCGTCGTCCGGCACCGCTTCGTGGAGCGGCCGGACCTCGTGCTGATGGTGTTCCTGGCATTCACGGCCTACGCGCTCGATGCGTATATCCACGAGGGGCGCCGCTACCTCTACGCGCTGCCGGCGCTCCAGGTCATCTGGGTGAACATGCATCCGAGCATTGTGGTGGGCGTCGTGCCGTTCGTGGCGGTCCTCGCCGGCGGGGCGCTCCAGGGCGCGGTGCGGCGCCGCTGGGCCCTCGATGTGCCCGGCACGCCGTCCCCGCGCCAGCTCCGGGTGGTGGCCGCCGTCTTCGCCGCGGTCATTGTGGCCTCGCTCCTGAATCCCTACGGTCTCGACGCGTTCGTGGCGCCCTTCAAGCTCGGCGGGGCCACGTGGTACCTCCACGAAATCAGCGAGCTCCAGCCGCCGCGCTTCGGCCAGCAGAGCGCACCCTTCGTGATCGCCGCGCTCCTGGCACTGGCCTTCGCCCTGACCGTCAAGCGACTGTCCATCGTGTCCCTGCTCCTGGTCCTTCCCTTCGCCTACCTCGCCTTCTCGGCCAGGCGCTTCATCTTCCTCTTCGCGGTGGTGAGCGCCCCGGTGCTGGCCCGCCATCTGCGCGCGCTGATCGCCCGCCTGGGGGAGGCCTGGGCCCGTCGCCTCACGCTCCCGGCAGCGGTCGCAGCCGCGGTCCTGGGGCTGGCGGTGATCGGGCTCTGGGCGACGCGGACAGGGCCCCTGGCGGATTCCCTGAAGGAGCCCGGCTTCGGGATCAACACCGTGATGATTCCCGACGGGGCCCTCCGCTACATCGAGCGTGTCGGTGCCTCCGGGCGCGTCTTCAACGTGTTCCACTGGGGCGGCTACATAACCTGGCGGGACTTCCCGAGGCTTGTGCCATTCATGGACGGCCGCGGCCACCTGCCCGCCGGGCTGCTGGACGAGGCCATGGTCGTCCGGGAGAATCCGGTGCGGCTCGAGAAGTTGCGCTCGACCTATGGGTTCGAGATCGCCCTTGTGGACTATCCGGTCCTGCCCTCCGGGCTGGGGAGCGATGCTCCCGACATGGACCTGGGCTGGAACTCGCCGTCGTGGGCTCTCGTCTACTGGGATGATCTGACCCTGGTCTACGTGCACCGCGCCGGGCCGCTGGCAGCTGTGGCGCAGCGGGACGAGTACCGACATGTCAGGCCGGCCAACGGCGCCCTGCACCTGCGGCGCAGGCTTCAGGCCGGCGCGCCGGCGAAGGAGATCGAGGCCGAGCTGAAGCGGAATGTCGCCGACACCGGCTCCTCCATGGGGCTGGCGCTGCTGGGCTTCCTCTACAACGACGACGGCCGCTATGCCGAGGCCATCGAGGTGCTGGGCCGGGTGCGCGACTTCCCGGGTCCCTGGAGCCAGATGGCCAACGTCTACCAGGGGCTGGCCTTTGCCCATGCTCGCCTGGCCCAGCCGGCCCGGGCGCTCGATTACTACACGAAGGCCGCCGCCATCGACGAGACGGCCGATGTGCTCTACAACATCGGTATTCTCGCCGCCAAGACCGGAGACGACCGGCGGGCGATCCACAGCCTGGAGCGGGCGCTCGAACGAAGCCCGAATCTGCTGGCGGCGTATCCGGCGCTCCTCGCTGCGTATCGCCGCGCCGGGCGCGCCGAGCGCGCCGAGCGCCTCGAGGCGGCCTTTCCGCAGGCACTTACTCAGGTCAAGGCCGAGGAGCATTTCCACCGGGGCGTTCAGCTTTACAGGGAAGGCCGGCACCACGAAGCGATAGCCGCCTTCGGCCTGTCCCTTCAATTGAACCCACGCAGTCCGGCCGCGCTGAGCAACCTGGGCTACGTGAACTTCGACCTCGGGCGCCTCGACGAGGCCTTGGACCAGCAGCAGCGAGCCCTGGAGGCGGATCCGGCCTTCGCCAACGCCCACTATGGTCTGGCGCTGATCCACGAGCGGCGGGGCCAGGCGAGTCGGGCGCGTGCCCATTACGCCGAGTACTTGCGACTGGATCCGCGAGGCTACTGGGCGAGGCGAGCCCGGGAAGCGCTGGACAGGGCGCGGTGATTCCGAGAGGAGGGCTACCCTCCCGGCGGGCTATCGCAGACGGGAGAGGTCGAACTCGAAGCGGATTTCCTTACCCCCGGCATTCTGGCACACCAGGCTCACGGTGCCGGTGAGGTTCAGGTCCTGGGCCGAGAAGGTGTACTCGCCGAGCGCGATCCAGCGCGTCGCCGCTTCCTGGCGAATCCCGCGGAAGGCATCAACCTTGACCGGCTCCCTAATCACCCCGGACTGGACGAGCTGCACCCGGTACTGGCGCAGAAAATCACGGCTCTCCCCCACGAGGGTAACGGAGAACCTGAACTGGTTCCGGAACCGCTCTGCAATCAACTCGATCTCCCTGGGCTCGAGCTTCCGGCCGATCGCGAGCCAGCGACGATGCTCAAGCGTCAGGGTCGAGAACTCGGTGAAAAGGATCGCGGAGCCGGTATCCGGCCCCAGATTCACCCGGTACTCCGGGTCCGCGTCGTCGATGACCCCTCCGTCTTTGAGCCAGCGCTCGTATGCGGCAGCGGCGTCCGAGAACGCCGTCTTAGCCTGCTCTTCGTTCAGACGTAACCACACCGCCGATGCAGGGGGTGGGAGGACGACGGCTGCCGCAAGCAGGGCCACGACGAGGGGTTTCATGTCAGGGGGATTCTAGCAAGCGGGATGCTGATCGGCCAAGTCCGTTTCCCTCGATGGCCGGGCTGCTTTTGGGATGATGGCTCTGAGCGCCGACTGGGGAATTTCCCCCACGATTGGGTAGCCTTCCCCTCCGTAATTTTCATACTGCCGGGCGTATCCCCGTAACCCATTGAAGATCCAGCCGTTTTTCGCCAGGAGATCGGCATAACCGTTGCTACAAATAGCTCGGAGGTAGACGTGGGTACAAGACTGCAATATGGCCGTCAACGGCCGAGGGCGAGGCTGTGATGGGGCGCTGGATCCTCGTGGGCGCGTGCCTGGTGCTGGTGCTCGCCCTCGGGCTGGCGGCCTCCGCTCAGCCCCGCGGTGGCTCCACGAAGCCCGCGCCGGCCCCCGCGGCACCCGCTCCCGGACCGGCCGCCAAGAGCACGACGCCCGCCGGGTCCTCCTGCACGACCGGTGGTTGTCACGACAAGATGGGGACGGACCGGTATGTGCATGGCCCGGTTGTCGTCGGAGCGTGCAAGGCCTGTCACACCCCAAAGCCCAACGTTGCGCACCCGTCCAAGGCCAAGGACTCCGAGGGCGACTTCGAGTTCGTTGCCAATGGCGCCGACCTCTGCTATACGTGCCACGAGCGGAAGAACGTGCTGCCCGTGGTCCACGGGCCGGTCCAGTGGGGGCAGTGCTCGTTCTGCCACGACCCCCATCAATCTCCGAATCGTTTCCGCCTGAAGGAGACACCGGTTTCGAAGCTGTGCTTCAAGTGCCACAAGGACGACAAGACGACGTCGAAGGAGGTGCACGGCCCCGTCGCCCTGGGCGAGTGCACCGCCTGCCATGACCCGCACCAGGGCAGGGACAAGGTCAGGCTCACGACTCAGGGCAACGCACTCTGCCTCGGCTGCCACGAGGAGCGCAAGCAGGAGTTCGCGACGCGGAAGTTCAGCCACAAGCCGGCGCGCGAGAACTGCAATGGCTGCCACGATCCCCACACCTCGGACAACCCGGCGCGCACGCGCAAGCCGGTCCCCGAGCTCTGC
>Ga0209726_10009496_pt1 | contig 10111 bp, 10 predicted proteins | sample Subgrocontami54m_FD_187453 | JGI IMG/M metagenome (GOLD analysis project Ga0209726, IMG submission 187453) | Subsurface groundwater microbial communities from S. Glens Falls, New York, USA - GMW46 contaminated, 5.4 m (SPAdes) (version 3) | ecosystem: Environmental > Aquatic > Deep subsurface >... | reverse complement strand
GAGCGCGGCGGGCCGTGGAGGCGCAGATGCCGGAATTCTCGGTCGGGGTCGAGGAGCTGGACGGCGGGATCGTCGTGGTCAAGGTCACGGGATACCTCGACGCCCACACCTTCGAGCAGATGGAGAGCCAGATCAGTGCGCTGTTCGACCGCGAGCTCTACAAGATCATCGTCGATCTCGAGGAGGTCGAGTACATCTCGAGCGCGGGCTGCGGCGTGTTCATCGGGGCGATCAGCGACGCGAAGGACAACGACGGGAACATCGTGTTGTTGCGGCCGACGTCGCACGTGATGGAAGTCTTCGAGCTGCTGGGCTTGAACCAGATCTTCAAGTTCGCCAACGATCGAAAGCAGGCGATCGCGGTCTTTGCCTGAGCGCATACGTCGGCAGGCTCCTACGCCCGCGCCCGGCCGGTGGGCGGCGTAGCTCCCACGTTGTGTTCACTATCGGGCGCGGGCGAGACAGACCCAGAAATACACGCCCGGCTCTTGCTCCGGACCCTGGCGCCGCCTACCATGTGCGTTCTTTCCGGATCGCTCCGTCGACGGAGCCTGCCGTAACGCGCAACCGAGATAACCACCCGCGATGAACCTGGACCTCGCCACCAAAAAAACGATCATCGAAAAGTACCGCCAGGGCGCCGACGACACGGGATCCCCCGAGGTCCAGGTCGCCTTGTTGACGGAGAAGATCCGCCTGCTGACGCAGCACCTCAAGCTGCACCGCAAGGACCACGCCACGAGCCGGGGGCTGCGGATCATGGTCGGCAAGCGGCGCCGCCTCCTGCGCTACCTCAAAGACGCGTCCAACGCGCGGCACCAGGCGCTCCTCGCCGACCTCGGGCTGCGCAAGTAGGCCGTCGCTCGCAACGCGGTCTCGCACCCGCGGTAGGGATCCCTTCGATCCAATCCACCCGCCTTGGTTCGGCACAGTACCCGCCGACCTGTCCTGTTCGCGCCGATGAGCTGGCCCCGAGACGCGTCCGTACAAAGCCGGTCCGTCTGACCCGTCGTTCTTGCCGGTTGGCGCCCTGGGAGTTCATACGTGTTTGACGTCCAACGCGTCGAAGGCAAATTCGGCGACCTGAATCTGTCGCTCGAGACCGGCAGGATCGGCCGCCAGGCCAATGGTGCCGTCATCGCCCAGCTGGGCGACACGATGGTCCTGGCCGCGGTCGTGATGGCCCCGCTCTCGCGGGACCTCGGCTTCTTTCCGCTCACCGTCGACTACCGGGAGAAGCTCTCGGCCGCCGGCAAGTTCCCCGGTGGGTTCTTGAAGCGCGAGGGGCGTCCCACCACCAAGGAAACGCTGACCTGTCGGTTGATCGACCGGCCGATCCGCCCGATGTTTCCCGATGGGCTCGGCTGCGAGATCCAGGTGAGCACGATGGTGCTCTCCGCCGACCAGCAGGTCGATCCCGACGTGCTCGCGGTGATCGCGACGACCGCCGCCCTCCACATCTCCGACATCCCGTTCGACGGGACGCTTGGCGCGGTGCGAGTCGGGCGCGTGGCCGATCCGGACAAGCCCAACGCGCACAAGCTCGTGGCGTTCCCCACGGCGAACGAGCGGGATGGCAGCACCCTGGATCTCGTGATCGCCGGCTCGCGCGATGCGACCTTGATGGTCGAGGCCGGTGCGAGCGAGATCTCGGAGGCCGATCTGCTCGACGCGCTCGAGTTCGGCAACAAGCAGATCCAACGCGTGATCGACCTGATCGAGAAGCTCGGCCGCAAGGCCAAGAAGCCGAAGGTCGCGTTCACTCCGCCGGCCAAGGACGAGGCGCTCCACGCGTTGGTGGACGCCACCTATCGCCCGCGTGCGCGGGAGGCGATGCTCAAGAGCGCCAAGTCGGAGCGCGGCGCCGCGTTCGCGGAGCTTGCGGGCCAGATCGTGAAGGACCTGTGTCCGAAGGAGCCGGTCCCGGGCGCGACGGTCTACGATCCGGGCAAGGTCAAGGAGGCGGTCGAGGCGCTCAAGCGGAGCATCCTGCGCCGCATGACCATCGACGAGAGCCGCCGCCTCGACGGCCGCGGCCTCGAGGACATCCGGCCCATCACGGGTGAGGTCGGCTTCCTTCCCCGCGTCCACGGCTCCGCGTTGTTCACCCGAGGCGAGACGCAGGCGGTCGTGATGCTCGCGCTCGGCACCACCTACGACGAGCAGCGGGTCGACGGGCTCATGCCCGAGTACACCGAGCGCTTCATGCTGCACTACCAGTTCCCGCCGTTCAGCGTCGGCGAGGTCAAGCCGATCCGCGGTCCCGGTCGGCGCGAAATCGGTCACGGGATGCTCGCGCAGCGGGCGCTCGAGGCCGTGGTCCCGCCCCCCGACGCGTTCCCGTACACGATCAAGATCAGCTCGGACATCACGGAGTCCAACGGCTCGTCGTCCATGGCGTCGGTGTGCGGTGGCACGCTCGCGATGATGGACGCCGGCGTTCCGATCCGGCGTCCCGTCGCGGGCATCGCGATGGGCCTGATCGTCGAGGGCGCGGACTTCCGCATCCTGTCGGACATCATCGGCGCCGAGGACCACGACGGCGACATGGACTTCAAGGTCGCCGGCACGGACCGCGGCGTCACGGCGCTGCAGCTCGACTGCAAGGTGTCCGGGATCAGCCGCGAGATGATGGCGAAGGCCCTGGAGCAGGCCCGACAGGGCCGCCTCAAGATCCTCAAGGAGATGCTCAAGGTCATCGGTCGGCCCAACGCCGAGCTCAAGCGCTACGCCCCGCGCGTGATCCGCATGAAGATCGATCCCGAGAAGATCGGGATGGTCATCGGCCCAGGGGGCAAGCACATCCGCAAGATCCAGGAGACCTCCGGCGCCCAGATCGCGATCGAGGACGATGGCGTGGTCTCGATCTTCTCGGCGGACCAGGCCAGCGCCGAGTCCGCGATGGACACGATCAAGAGTCTCACGGCCAACGCCGAGGTCGGTGCGATCTACAAGGGCCGCGTCACCTCGATCAAGGACTTCGGCTGCTTCGTCGAGATCCTGCCCAACCAGGAAGGCCTGTGCCACATCTCGGAGATCGCCAACGGCTACGTGCAGAACGTGCGCGACGTCGTGCGCGAGGGTGACGAGATCGAGGTCAAAGTGCTGGCGATCGACGACCAGGGCCGGGTAAAGTTGTCGAAGAAGGCGCTCGATATCGAGCGCGGCATCACCTTCGGGCCGCCTCAGGGCGACGCCGGGGAAGGGCAGGGCGAGGGCCACCGGCCCGGGCCCGATCGCCCGCCGCGTCAGGAGCGCCCGGAACGCCCACGGAGGTCGCGCGGATGACGAGCATGATGCGCTGGGGTGCGGTGGTCGTCCTCGTGGCATTGGGCATCGCGGGGAACGCGTGGGCCCAGGGCGAGGAGGTTGCGAATCCGATCCAGTCGGGCAAGATCGGCGACAAGGCCTACTACAACTTCGAGCTCAGCACGCCGACGCGCGCGGACGTCGGGTCGGTCAAGATCACCCTCAAGGACAAGTCCGGCGGCAACTACACCGTCGAGGAAACCCTGCGTCAGGGGGACGGCGGCGAGACGACGGCCAAGACCATCTATCCGCTCAAGGGCACGATGAAGGCCCAGGTCGAGGCGATCTACGGCCCGCAGTTCACGGACCTCGTGATCACGAAGACCGAGCTGATTTCAGGGATCGAGCACGTCATCGACGGCAAGAAGTTCGAGATGTGCCAGCGGCTGCACTTCGAGTTCGAGGGCACGAATCAGGCGACCAAGTGCAAGGGCGACCTGTACTACGACCTCCACAAAGACGCCGGCCCGATGGGCATGGTGATGTTCCGCAGCATCGTGTCGTACGAGACTGCGCCCGGGCGGTTCTCGCTGACGCAGACCTTGACGATGCGGCTCGCGACCGAGCCACCCAAGTAGCACGGACCCCAGAGCGAGCGTGGAGCAACAACGACGGTAGACGACGGTAGAGGAGGCTCGAGATGACGACGATGCGGTGCAAGGCGACGGGGTCGAGCAGGGCGGAGCACGCGGTGCGGTGCGCAGGGGTGCTCGCCGCGCTCGTGTTCGCCACGACGCCCGCGTGGGCTCAGGGCCCGAAGGTCACGGAGCTGCCCGGCACCTACGAGACGACGACCGTCGACAACGTCGGTGAGTGGACCGAGTACGACTTCACCCTCGCCACCGACGGCCAGACCCACCCGTACCGCGTGAAGTACCAGATCAGCTCGGTCACGGGCCGCAGCGCGACGATCGACACGACGCGCACACTGCTCGTCAACGGCGAGCCCCAGAAGCGCGGCCACGTCGTCTCGACGAACTACAAGCGGGACAAGAGCGAGATCAAGCACCTGCAGGACCAGCTCCTCAAGAACAAGGAGCTCGAGACCTGGAAGAACGTCGTCGTGAAGAAGCTCGAGGTCACCGGCACGGAGGCCATTACGGTCGGCGGCACGAAGCTCGACTGCTTGAAGATCGAGTTCGAGTACTCGGGTACCGTCGGCGAGGGCCTCGTCCCCGTCGAGGCGAAGGAGGTCATCTACTACTGCGACAAGGTCGCGGTGACGAAGATGGCCAAGTTCGTCGGGAGCTACGAGCTGTCGACCATCAACGGCGTCAAGAAGCAGAAGGTCGAGCTCACCATGCTCAAGAGCGGAAAGACCGAGGAATAGGACCCCGTCGAGGCGGCGTGACCGACATCGGCAGTCGCGCGCGCCTCGCCGTCACCCTCGGCGATCCGGCGGGCATCGGGCCGGAGGTTCTCCTCGGCGCGCTGGTGGACAGCGCAGCCTTCGCGGCGCTGACGCCCGAGCACGGCACGCTCGAGATCCACGGCTCGCGCGCGATCCTCGCCCGCGTCGCTCGCGAGCGCGGTCTCGCCCCCGCCTGGCTCGACGGAGGTGACCCGCGCATCACCGTGATCGAGGGGCCCCCGGTCGATGGGGACCTCGCGCGTGGCGCTCCCTCCGCGCTCGCCGGTCGCCTGGCGTTTGCCTACCTCGAGCGCGCCGTGGACCGGCTCGTCCGGGGCGAGGCCGATGCGCTCGTCACCCTGCCGGTGAACAAGCACGCGTGGTCGCTCGCGGGTGTGCCGTGGACCGACCACACGGGCTACCTCGCCCACCGCGCCGGGGCTGTGCCGGTCATGGCGTTCGATTCACCACGGATCCGGCTGGCGCTCGCCACGATCCACCTCCCGCTCCGCGGCGTGGCAGGGGCGCTCACCGCGGCGGGCATCGTGCGGGTCGCGCGCGCCTTGGACCGGTCCCTGCGCGAGGACCACGGGATCGCGCGACCGCGGCTCGCCATCCTGGGGCTCAACCCTCACGCCGGTGAGGACGGGCTCCTGGGCGACGAGGACCACGCGGTCGTGGCGCCCGCGATCTCGGAGCTCGTGCGCGCCGGGGTCGATGCGTACGGGCCCCTCCCGCCCGACACCGCGTTCATTCCGCCGCGCCTGGCAGGTTTCGACGGCTGGGTGGCGATGTACCACGATCAGGGGCTCGCGCCGTTCAAGGCGCTCGCGTTTCACGACAGCTGTCAGGTCACGCTGGGCCTGCCGTGGGTTCGCACGTCGGTCGACCACGGTACCGCCTTCGACCTCGTGGGTACGGGCCGCGCGAGCCCGGCGAGCTTCGTCCGCGCGCTCGGGCTCGCGGCCCGGCTCGCCGTCGCGCGCCGTGCGCGGCGTTGACACCGCCGTGTCCCGCCGGTAGAGTCGGGGCTTTACGGGCACGTCGGTTTTGCTCTCGTAGAGCCGTCGTCGGTTCCCGTCCGTCGTCCCGAATGGAAGTGCGCGCGATGTCGATCCACAAGAGCCTCAAGCTGAAGAACCTGCTCAGCCGCGCCCGCAACGTGGTTCGCCGTGGCGAACGCCTCGAGGCGATGATCCGCCGCGGTAGCTGGAGCGCCGATCAGGGCCAGAGCGTCTACGGCCTGCCGAAGCTCAAGCTGCCGAAGGGCTAGAACCCCTGTGGTGCACGTAACGGTGGGCGTGCCGGCCGGCTTCACGGCCAGGACGCCCACCTCGCGGCGCCCACCGGGCTCCCGTCGGTGGTCTTGGGCGCGACGGACCGCGACCACCGCTCGCCCGCGCCCGCCCGTCACCGGCGGGTCTCGGCTCGTACCGCGCCGATAGGACGATGAGCAAGAGCAGCACTCAGCTGATGCTGCGGTTCAAGTCCGGCGACGAGGCTTCGTTCGCCGCGCTCTACGAGGCGCACCAGCGCACGGTGCTGAACATCGTGTATCGCTACCTGGGTAGCCAGGCCGAGGCCGAGGATCTCGCGCAGGAGGTGTTCCTGCGCGTCTACCGCAGCCGCGAGCGATACTCGCCCCAGGCGCGGTTCACGACGTGGCTGTACCGGATCACCGCGAACCTCTGCCTCAACTACCAGCGCGACCAGAAGCGCCACGCGCAAGAGGCGTTGTTCCTCCAGACGGCGGGCGGCGACGAGCGCGAGCGCGACGAGCTCGCCGATCCCGGCGCTCCCGAGCCGGGTCGGGAGGTCGCCGACCGCGAGATCGAGGCGGCCGTCGTGCGGGCGATCGCCGAGCTCCCCGAGAACCAGCGCATGGCCGTGATCCTCAACCGCTACGAGGAGCTGTCGTACAAGGAGATCGCGGTGGCGATGGATTCGACCGAGAAGGCGGTGAAGTCGCTCCTGCATCGCTCGCGCTTGGCGCTCAAGGAGCGGCTCGAACGGTATCTGGGTGAGGAGGACCTCCAACCATGAACGACTCGAAGCGGACTCTCGGCGTGGTCGTCGCCATCGGCCTCGCGCTCGTCGCGGGGATCGTGCTCGTCGTGCGCTATGGGCACAGCCGGCTGCTCGACGAGGAGGAGCTCGCGGCGGCCGTCGCCGCGAGCAAGACCGAGATCGCGGAGGCGACCGGCTCCGAGAAGACGAGCAAGATCAAGCGCCTGTCGGAGAGCCTGGCCCAGCGCGCCGAGAAGGCGCAGCCGTTGGCGGAGGGCACGCGAGGCGATCTGCGCGAGACCTACGAGAAGCTCTCTCCTGCCGAGCAGGCGCAGTTCATCGCGCTGATCCTGCCCAACCAGTTCAAGCTCGGGCTCGAGAAGTTCCGCGAGGAGTACCCGACGAGCGAGGCGCGGGTGGCCCGCGTGGCCCAGATGGCGGCCGACATGCGGCGCGAGTTCGAGCAGCAGAGCCCCGAGGACCTGTGGAAGCGCAAGCAGGACCTGGAGACCCCGCAGGGCAAGGCCTACCTCCAAACCGTGCAGGGCGTGTATCGCGCCCAGCTCTCGAGCGCCGAGCGCAGCGACTTCGAGCCGGTGATGCGCGAGTTCCTGCGCCAGGTCGAGGTCCTGGTGCAGGTCCAGCGGCCCAAGTAGCGGGGCTACGGCGGTGCCGCGGTGAGCGCTCGCGCGCGCTCGCGCGCGACGAAGGCGGCGTAGTCGGCGGGGGTGTCGATCCCCGGAAACGCCGTCGGCACGACGCCCACCCGAATCGTCCAGCCGGCCTCGAGCGCGCGGAGCTGCTCGAGCGACTCGGCCTGCGCCAGCGGCGAGGGCGGCAGGCTGGGCCACGCTCCGAGCGCGGCCTTGGTGTAGGCATAGATCCCGAGGTGCTGGAAGCGCGCCGGCTTGGGCCCCCCGAGGTCGCGCTGATGGGGAACGAGCGCGCGCGAGAAGTACAACGCCCGGTTACCGGACACCACGCACTTCACCACGCTCGGGTCCTGCTCGTGGGCTTCGGGCAGCGGGCACACGAGCGTCGCCATCGGCGCCGCGCCGTCGTCGAGCAGGCTCGCCACCTGCTCGATGTAGCCGGGCTCGATCTCGGGCTCGTCTCCTTGCACGTTCACGTAAATGTCGGCGTCGCGCCGGAGGGCCAGCTCGGCGAGCCGCTCCGTGCCCGTGGCGTGGTCCGCGCGGGTGAGCTCGACGTCGCCACCGAAGGCGCGCACGGCGGTCGCGATGCGCTCGTCATCGGTAGCGACGACGACGCCCGCGAAGCCGCGAGCCAGGATCGCCCGGTCGTGGACGTGGCGCACGAGCGGTCGCCCTGTTTCGGCGAGCAACGGCTTCGCGGGAAGTCGCTGGGCGCCGTAACGGGCGGGGATCGCGATCAGGCGGCGCATCGGGCTTTCGCGTCTCGCCGCACTACTTGCGAGGCGCGGGCGCTCCCACGCCGAACGCGCGGTCGGCCGACTGCGTGCTGAACTTGTGGGCGGGCACCTGCTGCGCGTACTCGATGAGCTTGTGCTTGCACGTGAGGTAGGCGTCGACGTACTCCTTGTCCCCGCCGGGCTTGGGGTGCACGAGGCCCCACAGCCGTCCGCCCTTCTCGACCAGCACGCCGTACTCCAGGCCGGGCGCGATCGCGAAGTCAGACGCGTCGTCCAGGGCCTGTCCCGGCAGCGCGACGGCGTGCTTGAAGAACCCACACGCGTCGAGGTCGTCGACCATCTTCTTCATCACGATGTTGGGGAACACCTTCTCGGAGAAGCTGTCGTCCGCGAGCAGCGCGAGCCGCTCCGGGTCGAGCTTGCGCCACGTCGTGCCGCCGCCCGCGCCCCGATAGGAGATCAGGTACTTGCTGTGATCCTTGTTGGCGAACCCGACCTGGATGCGCCCACCCTTCTTCTTGTGCGTGATCGCGACGAACGTGTCCTCGAGCGCAATGTCCTCCGCGACGCTCACGGCGTCCTGCTCGGGACGGAGCGGCGAATCCGGCTCGTTCGACCGGGGCGCGGGGCCTTCGCCCGTCGTCCCGCCCGGAGTCGGCGCGCCGGTGCCCGCCCCGTCGCCCGTGGGCGCACCGGCTCCGCCGCCGGTGCCTTCGTCCGCGGGGTTCGTGGCGCACGACGCCCCGGCGAGGGTGAGCACCGCGAGCACGACCCCTGTGGCGAAGCGCCGCACGGGGCCGCCTCGGCCGACGGACGGCGGGGCGACGGCGGCGCTCGAGGGCGCAAGGCACGGATCGGAAACGTGGCTCATGTCGGTTCTCCGCTCACGCCCCGGTCGAGGCGCGAGTCATCGTTCGCCTTCGCCCGCCAGCGCGTGGCTCATCTTGCGGATCGCGTGCACCGCCCCGAGTTGGACGTCGAGGAGGTCTCCGCGGCCGAGGCTCTGCTCATTGAACTTCTGGAGCGACGCGATTGCTGCAGGAATGTCCCCGTTCTGGGCCTGCATGCGCGCCAAGTTCACGAGCTGCGTGGGGCTGTCGGGGTCGAGCTCCAGCACCGCGACCAAGTGGTCCGTGGCTTCCTTCCGGCACGCAGCCTCCGTGGCCTTGTCCGGCGGCGTCGCGCTCTGAGCGTAGGACGCGAGGTCGTAGAGCAGCCACGCCGCGAACGTCCGCGCCTTGCGCTCGGAGCGCTCGAGGCTCTCTCGGCCGGCCTTGGCCTCGAGCTGCTGCGCGTCGGACATCTTGACGCGCTCCTTCTCGTACCACGTCTTGTAGTCGGCGCGGATTTGCGCCACGGTCGCGACGTAGCGCTCGAGGTAGCGGATCGCCGTGCGGTAGTGCTCGCGGCCGCTCGCCACGTGGGCGAGGGCGAGCATGCTCAGCAGGTAGCCGTTGTCGGCGAGCCGCTTCTGGGTCGCGCTCGCGGCCTCGACCGGCTCGCCTTTGACCGGCGGGAGCACCGCCTCCCGCGTGTCCCCGTACAGCCGCTCGCACTCGACGAGCGCGGCGCGGGCCGTCGCGAGCTTCTCCTGGGCGCTGGCCGCGTACCGCGCTGCCTCTTCACCGAAGCCGCGCGCCTTCGACGGGTCCGCGCCTGGCGTGGCGGGATCGGCGTAGGCCGTTGCCATCTCCTCGAGCCGCACGCCCTGCCGCGCGTCGGCGCGCCCCCACTCGTAGTACACCATTCCCTTCGCGAGGTGGACCATCGGGTCCTCGGGGTGCTGCGCCTCCGCGCGCTCGATGCTCGTCTTGCCCCACTCGAACTGCCGGATCACGGCGCTCGCGAAGGACAGCCCGAGCAGCGACTCGTAGTCGTCGGGCGCGAGCGCGAGCACGCGGCTGTACTGATCGGCGGCCTTCTCGATCTGGCCCCCTTCCAAGTAGATCCGGGCGTAGTCCTTGTGGTCCGCGATCGCGGCGCGGTCCGCGGCCGTGGTCGACTTGCATCCGGAGGCGAAGGCCAGCGCGATCAGCGCGAGGACGGCCAGG
>Ga0209726_10009495_pt1 | contig 10113 bp, 10 predicted proteins | sample Subgrocontami54m_FD_187453 | JGI IMG/M metagenome (GOLD analysis project Ga0209726, IMG submission 187453) | Subsurface groundwater microbial communities from S. Glens Falls, New York, USA - GMW46 contaminated, 5.4 m (SPAdes) (version 3) | ecosystem: Environmental > Aquatic > Deep subsurface >... | reverse complement strand
TCCACATCCAGATCACGAAGTAGACTGTGAAGATGATCATCAATATTATATTCAAGAATGGGATCCAGAATCCTATCAAGAGCAAAATTGGCCACCAGTGCATTTCTGCGATTTTGCTTGCAATAATAGCTGGTCCAACTGCTGGAATCCAAGCCATGCCTGCAGGTTCTGTCCTTGTCTTTCTTGCTATTGCCATGAACGCCAATGAAGTGTAGATGTAAAGTGCTATTGCAAGAATGATGAAAAAAATCAGGAAGGCTATAATAAATGCAAAAAATACTCCAAAAGTTTCGCTTCCTGCAAGACCCTCTGAAATTGTGGCTGTCTGTAAAAAGATATTCATATCAACCTCATTTATCTGTGGAGGGAGAAGGGCTTTTTAAAGATATCTCCTGCCCCGCATTGTTGAGAAAGTCTCTAAATCTGCCTACTTATTCAACAGAAATTAACCTTTAAAGATGACTAATAGAATTGTAGCTATTACTAAAGCCCAAGTTCCAAAAACAAGCCATTTAGTCCACTTAAATATTTTATATTGAAGATATAGCCCATGCAATTCTTTTTCATGGTCATCAGCGTGTCCATAGAAATTGTAAGGTTTTCTTCTAAGAGCCATTACTCCCTCATAAAACTCTTTCATATATTTGAGAAATCCCTTATCAATAGTTCCTTTATCTTCCATCGCACCACACACAGTATTTATCCTGACAATCTCCATTGAGCATCTTCAGAGCCTTGTTAAACAACTTTTCAGCATTCTTAACATCAGTCTTCCTCTTTGCAAGATGTGTATCAAAAATAACCTCTCCCGTTTCCATGACTTCTTTTGGCATGTAGAAAAGCAGGAAAGCGTAGTCTTCCGTCTGGTAGCCATTTTTTATCAAAAGCAGGTTATAGATGTCTAACTGATCCTGATAATAGTCTCCACTATCTTCTTTTAATGGGAAACCTCTTGTTTTATAGTCAAGAACAATAAGTTTCTTCCCCTTAACAAGGATATTATCAACAGCACCAAAAAGAGTGTTGCCTTGCTTATCCTCCCAGCGGATACCCTTGCGGTTATCTCTCCAGATTTTAAGGAGTTCTGGATCATCAAACAGCCTCATATTTTCGCAATGCGAATGGTTGCAAAGCTCTGGAGGCAACAGCCCTTTATCTCGGAATTTATCAAAATGATGCTTAAGAATCTTGTCCATACCGGATGGCAGTGATGGAAAAATTCTATTGGGTCGTTTCCAAACGCCATGTTTGTCCAGCCAGAAGCAACGAGGGCATTCCTGCATCAGGGAAAGGGATGATGGTGAAAGTTTGAAGGTCATTTTACACAACTAGCTCATTGGCTATCCTATCTCTTTTTTCCATGTCTAACCTATAATATACGACTTTTTATAGTTTTTGTGATCTCGATCTTCTATAAAATTAAGGTGATGGTGAAAGTTTGAAGGTCATTTTATTCTTTATCCTGAAGGATCTTAGTCTTATAAAGATATTTAAATTACTCAACACCCAATATCTCATGGCAAATCTCAGCAACCTGATAAAATCAGTAAGAGATATAATGAGAAAAGATGCTGGTGTAGATGGTGATGCTCAAAGAATTTCTCAGATGGTTTGGATGATTTTCTTAAAAGTTTTTGATGCAATGGAAGAAGAAAGAGAAGCCGAAGATGAAGATTACAAAAGCCCGTTACCTCAAGAAATAAGATGGAGAAATTGGGCAGATAATCCTGAAGGAATGACTGGCGATGAGTTGCTTGATTTTGTTAATAATAAACTATTCAAAACTCTGAAAAATTTGAAGTTAAATGAAAAAACAGACCAAAGAGGATATATTGTTAAGCAGGTTTTTGAAGATGCTTATAACTATATGAAAAATGGCATTTTAGTAAGACAAGTTGTAAATAGAATAAACGAACTTGACTTTACAAGTGCTGAAGACAGACATTTATTTAATGATATTTATGAGACAATTCTGAAAGAATTGCAAAGTGCTGGCAGTGCAGGAGAATTCTATACACCTCGTCCAGTAACTCAATTTATAGTTGACATGGTTGATCCAAAGCTCGGAGATATTGTCTTAGATCCTGCTTGTGGAACAGGAGGCTTTTTAATTTCTACACTAAATCATCTAAAAAAGAATATTAAAACAATAGAAGAACAGAAAGTGTTAGAAAAAACATTAAGGGGAATAGAAAAGAAACCCCTGCCTCATCTTTTGTGCATGACCAATATGATTTTACATGATATAGAAGTTCCAAATATAAAACATGATAATTCTCTTTCGAGGCCATTAATAGATTATACTGATAAAGATAAAGTTCATATTGTTGTAACTAACCCTCCTTTTGGTGGGGCAGAAGAAGATGGTATAGAGAACAATTTTCCAGCAGAGTTTAGGACAAGAGAAACAGCAGATCTTTTCTTAGTTTTGATTACAAAACTTTTAAGGGATGGAGGAAAATGCGGTTTAGTTTTGCCAGATGGATTTTTATTTGGAGAGGGAATAAAAACAAGAATAAAAGAAAAATTACTCTCCGAATTTAATTTGCATACTATTGTAAGGTTGCCTAACGGAGTATTTAGCCCTTATACAGGAATTAGAACAAATCTTTTATTTTTTGAAAAGAACTCTAAAGGAACAAAAGATGTCTGGTATTTTGAACATCCACTGCCAGAAGGTTATAAAATATATAACAAAACAAAACCAGTAAGGCATGAAGAATTTCAATTAGAAAAGGAATGGTGGAACAATAGGGAAAATGAGAAGTTTAAACAATATTGTTGGAAGGTTTCATTAGCAGATATCCAAAAAAGGAATTATAATTTAGATATAAATAATCCAACTAAACCTGAAGAAGAAAAAGAACTTTCTAAAGAAGAGATTATAGACAAGATTGAAGCAAACATAAAAAGAACTAATGAGATTTTAAAAGAGATTAAAGGAGAGTGGTAATGATGAACCAGAAGGTTTTTATACTACCAAAAACTAATAAAATTAGACTTCATACTTTAAGTCCCCGGTATGACTCTTTAGAGGAATGCCGGGTTTCCTACTCACTTTTTCTTGGAGGATTTTATGGGTAAGAAAGCTATTTTCTTTTTTGACGCAAACAATTGGTACCATAATATAAAAAAATATCACAATCCCTCTGAGATAGACATTCAAAAACTAGTTAACTTTTTTTGTAAAACAAAGAATTATGACTTAGTAGAGATAAGATGGTATGCTTCAGTGCCAAGTATTTCCGATGGAGAAAATATTTATTATAAACACCTTTCTTATTTAGAATCTTTGGAGAAAAAAGGAGTTAAAGTTATTAGAAGAAAATTACAAAAGTTATCCAATAAAGAAATATTAAAGAGAAAACAAGAAACAATAAATAATCTAGATTTGTGTGAGGTTTGTCAGCCGCTAGTTGAAGCTAGTTTTTTAGACCTTGCAGATATTAAGCGAAAAGAAAAAGGCATTGATGTTTGGATTGCAGTTGATATGATAAATCTGGCAGTAATGGAAAATAAATGCGATGTTTGTGTTTTGGTTTCAGGAGATGCAGATTTTGTTCCTTCGTTAGAAATTCTAAAAACTCATAATAAAGAAGTTTTAACTGCAATGACCTCAAAGGGATATTCTAGAGAATTAATTGAAAAATTTCCCTTCTTCATAATAAGAAACGAAACTCTGCTAAGATGTTTAAAGGATTATCCTGGGAGAAAAGTAGAATGATGAAGACAAATAAATTTAATAGAAGTTTGAAAGAGATTGAGGGGGAGGTATAATCATGAAAGGCACACAAATAATGATTGGAAAAGATGAACACCAAAAGGCCTTTTTTTCTGGACTTTCATTTTTTATGGATCTAATAAATAAAGAATTATCTAAAAAATACCTTCCTGAACCATTAGGAAATCATATTAAAGTGTTGGGAGGATACGCCTTTAAAAGTTCAGAGTATAAATCTCAAGGAATTCCCGTTATAAGAATTTCCGATTTTCAACAAGAAAAAATAGATCTATCCAATGTTCAATATTATCAAGAAAGTGAAGAGTATGATAAATACGAGTTATTTGAGGGAGATATTATCATTGCCTTGACTGGTGGAACTATCGGAAAATTAGGTATTGTTCAAAAAGGTTTAGGCAAACTTTATTTAAATCAAAGAGTTGGAAAATTTTCAGTTTTGCATCCAAAAGAATTTTATGATAAATATGTTTATTGGATTGCAAGAGGAGTTCAGGAGAAAGTAAAGGGCTTTGGTTATGGTGGAGCACAGCCCAATATTAGTGGAAGTCAAATTGAAGAAATTAGGTTTCCAATACCTGATAAAAAAACACAAGAAAGAATTGTAGCTTTTTTAGAAGATTTAAAAAACAACGAAATTAAAGAAAAAGAATATTTTTATGAAGAAACAGAAAATAAAATTAAAAGATTATTGAAAATAATTGGGGGTATTTTAATCTCTCAAAATTTACAAAAGGATAATATTGATTATATATCAAAACTCCGTCAAGCAATCCTCCAGGGGGCAGTTCAAGGGAAACTCGTTCCTCAAAGTCTAAATGATGAGCCTGCGTCAGAGCTAATAAAAAAGATTAAGAAAGAAAAGGAGAAATTAATCAAAGAAGGAAAAATCCGAAAGGAAAAAAATCTTGTTCCAATAAACGAAGAGGAGATTCCTTATGAGTTGCCTAAGGGATGGGAGTGGTGTAGGTTGAGGGAAGTTTGTGAAAGAATACACTATGGTTATACTGCTTCAGCAGTTCACAATAATAATGGAATAAGATTGTTAAGAATAACAGATATACAAAATGATAAAGTCAATTGGCTGAGTGTTCCAAGTTGTCAAATTAAAGACTCTGAAGTTGATAAATACCTATTAAATGAAAATGATATTTTAATAGCAAGAACTGGTGGAACAATTGGTAAAACTTATCTTATAAAAAATTTAAATGTCAAGTCTATTTTCGCATCCTATCTTATTAGAGCTGTACCTTTAAAAAAAATTAATCCTGAATACATCAAGTTCTTTTTCAGTTCTACTTTATATTGGGAACAGCTTTTTGAAAAATCAATGGGCACTGGTCAGCCGAATGTTAACGGAGTTGCCTTAAGCAATTTAAAATTCCCACTTCCGCCTCTTGCCGAACAAAAACACATCGTAGAAAAAGTTGATAAGCTAATGCATTATTGTGATGAGCTGGAAAAGCAGGTTGGGGAAAATCAGGGAAATAGTGAAAAGTTAATGGGGGCTGTGTTAAGGGAGAGCTTTGAAAAATGATAAAATCAGAAATTTTAATATACGGTAAAGAATTGCTTAATACTCTTGATAAATCTGGAGAAATCTCCTTTGAATCATTAGAAGAAAAATCAAAAATAAAGGGAGAAGAATTAAAAGAATTATTAAAATATTTAGTCCAAAAGAATTATTTGCGTTATAGTCTTGGATTATTTATTGCTACTGAGAGTACATTTAGTAAGCTTGGCGAATCGAGAATTAAACTATTGCCTAATGGTATGGAAGTTGTTTTAGGAAAAAGAGATTACTTCAGCAATTTAAATGGATTATCTCAAAATATTCAAAACCAAACAAATGTTAATAATAGTTCTAAGGTTCAAGTTGCACAATCAACAGGAAATAATTCTTCTATAAATCAAATTCAAGATAATTCTAAAATTAATATATTAAGACAAATAATTCAGGAGGATGAAGAGTTAGATGATCCAAAAAAGAAAAAGTTATTCGGAATATTAGAAAAGTTTAACACTCTGAAAGAAAGCGGAGAAAATGCAATAAATTTATTAAAACAAGTTAAGGAAATAGCTATAAAATATGTTACAATGTTCTTTCATTTGCTAAAATAAAATATATCATACAAAATATATTTTCTATCACAATAAAATTAATTTAGTCATTTAACATATGCGCAAACGAGCTTCAGCTTAATAAAAAAAGATGATTGATAAAATAATAGAATTTTGGGAAAATCTCTCGGGATGGGGAAAAGCAATAGGCGTTACTAGCTTATTTGGCTTAATTGTTTTAGCAGTTTTTTTAATAGTGATCGCACAGCAACACGGAGGCGACCAAATAGTAAATGTTCCCTCTCAAGTAAATGACATAAAAGAAGACGCTCAAAAAGAATTAGTAAAAACAGGAGTCAAAACTTCAACCACAGTTACAGGTCAAGTAATTGATATGTTTCATAAAGCAGGACAAGATATTGCGAATACTGCTCCAGATAAAGCGACTCAAAATTCTATAATTATGCTTATGACTTTTGGAGGGATTATGCTTGCAGGAGTTATAGTTATTGCTATTATGAAACCTATTCTTGAAATGGTCTTGGCCATAGGAAAAGCCTTACCATTTTAGTTTTTATATAACTGCAATTCAATCACTATTTTGATAAATCAACAGCATCTTTTTTCCAATGAAATTATCAAATTCCCTTGCATGATAATCTTCTTTATTTTTCCATCCTTTGAAGATAATCCAATCATAAGCTTCATGCATAAACATCCAAATAATTGATTTTGAATCTAGATAATTATAGGTAATAACCTCAAACTCAAAGGGAAGAGCTTCTTCATCATAATAATATTCTGGATCACCATCTGCATTAATCTCACACTTAAAATATCTTTTAGGCAATGGGATAAAAATTCCCTCTTGTTGAATCTGGTTGCAGGCATAACCATCACATTGATGTTCAAAGATTATTCCTGTTTTCGCAGGAACTATTAAACCGAACCCATAAGGGTCTGTTCTTATAATTGTTATATTCATCTATTCACTATGGGGAAATCACTTATATAATTTGAGTTTAACTTTAAAGTTATTACTTATACAATCTCTGTTCAATCTCCTTAATCATCTTCTTATAACCTAAAACTCCTCCGAAGAGCTTCATTATTTCTAAAGGTCTACCTAACTTGTTGATAGGTGAAACTTTTAAAATTTCTGAATTTTCCATTTCTTCTATGCCTTCATCCTTATATTTTTCTAAAAGAACTTCAATAACTCTTCTTGCCTTTTCTCCGTATTTATTGAAATAAGCATCTTTCTGAACCTTCAATGCTCTTTGACTTCTTGTTAAAGGTTTTTGTCCATAAGCAATATGAACAATTAGATCAAAAGGATCATATTCTTTCCCATGAGGAATTTCTTCTCTTAAAGCATCAAGCAAGAGTCCTTGATTTTCAAGCTCTTCAATAATTACTCTCTTATGGTCAACTATACTCCATTTTTGAATAAACTCGTTTAAACTACGGAATTCCTTCTTAACATTCTTTTTAGTATAATCAATTAAAGATTCTGTTATAAGCTTTCCTTGCGGGTCATGGTATTGAACTCGCTCATTTATCACCTTGACTTCTGTTTCCTTGACATAATACTTTTTAACATTTTCTTCTTCCTCTGAATAAGCTATGTTGGGGCTCACTAAAATTCTTTCTCCATCTTCTAATTTTTGCTCTTTTGTTTCCTGTTCTTTAACTTCTTGATCATTTTTTATTGTATAAATTTGCACTGGTTCTCCATCAAAATCAGGGTCGGCAAATTTATTAGTAACATTTCTAAAGTCCATGATTGTAAAATAATGTTTACCATAATCCTCTCTTATTCTTGTCCCTCTACCAATAATCTGCTTAAATTCAGTCGTTGATTGGATAGGAGAATCTAGAACTATTAACTTGCAAGTTTGAGCATCAACTCCAGTGTTCATAAGTTTAGAGGTAGTTACAATTACAGGATATTTCTCGGCAGGGTCAATAAAATTGTCTATTTGCTTTTTTCCTATATTATCGTCTCCAGTAATTCTCATTATATATTTTGAGTTTTCTTTGTATAAATCTGAATTTTCGTTTACTAAAGCACGCCTCATTCTCTCTGCGTGCTCAATATCTACACAAAAAACTATTGTTTTAGAAAATCTGTCTGTATTCTTTAGGAACTCGGTTATTTTTTGGGCTACAACTTCAGTCCTTTCATCAATAACTAAGGTTCTATCAAACTCTCTATTTGTATAAACAAAATCAGGTATTTCGTGCCCAAATTTGTCTATCTCTCCTTTCTTTGGCCTGTAACCGTGAACATCCTTATCAATTGCAACCTTAACAACTTTGTAAGGCGCAAGAAAGCCATCTTCTATACCTTGCCTTAAGGAATAAGTATAAAGTGGCTTTCCAAAATAATCTATATTTGATGTATCTCTTGTTTCTTTAGGGGTTGCCGTCATCCCTATTTGAACAGCCGGCTTAAAATAGTTTAAAACTTCTCTCCATTGAGAGTCAGCTTTTGCACTTCCTCTATGACATTCGTCAACAATTATTAAATCAAAGAACTCTGGAGTGAATTGCTTATAGATATTTTTAATATCTTCTTCTCCTGAAACTGCTTGATATAATGCAAGATAAACCTCGTATGAAGGATCTGCCTTTCTTTTAGATATTTTTGTGATAACTTTAGATAATGGTTTTAAATCGTTATTCTTAGGTTGGTCAATAAGGATGTTTCTATCTGCCAGATATAAAACTCTTTTAGCAAGTCCTGCCTGTTTTAATCTCCAAATAGTTTGGAAAGCAACATAAGTTTTACCTGTTCCAGTCGCCATAACGAGAAGTGCTCTTTTCTGACCCTTTGCAATTGCTTCAACTGTTCTATTGATAGCTATTCTTTGATAATACCTTGGCTGTTTAAACCCGGGCTCATAAAAATAGTCCGAAGTTACTGTATCTTCAATTTTTTCAGTAATTCCTTTATATTTTTTGTACTTCTCCCACAAATCTTTTGGTGACGGAAATTCTATCAAAGATATCTCTTTCTCTTTGCCAAGAGTTCTGTCATGAAAAATAAATCCCTCACCATTAGAAGTAAAAACAAAGGGAATATCTAAAGACTCCGCATAATCCAAAGCTTGTTGCATTCCCTCTCCTATTGAAAGGTTGTTCTTTTTAGCTTCAACAACAGCGAGAGGAAGATTAGATTTATATTCAAGTATATAATCAGGTATTTTCTGTTTACCTCTTTTAACGGTTTTTCCAGCTACTATTATCCTTCCAGCCGTAAAGGGAACTTCTTCTCTTATTTGCTTTTGTAAATCCCAACCTGCTTTTGTTATTGCAGGCATGATAAACTTAGACCTTATGTCTTGTTCAGACATTTGTTTCTTGTTCATTTTAAACCAATGAAACCCAACCTTAAAAAGTCTTTGTAGAGCCTGATAGATTGAACTCAATTCTTATGGTTCTTTGAAAAGAAAAATGACTTCTTCCACGACTTAAAGGTCGTGGTTTTCTCGTATTTCACCTTAAAAGCTTCCGTCCATTCTTCTTCCTTAAAAATGAGAAAATTGCAAGGAGAATCAAGACTTCTCCAAGGATGAAGAGCCACCATGGGTAAGAGGAAGGAATATATGTTCCTGCGATCTGCTGAAACTCGTCGCGAGATGCGAGACTAAAAAAGTTTGGAAGAAATCCTCTGCTGATGATCAAATTTCCGTAGTCATAGAGAAACGTGTACAATATGAGTATAGACCCCAAAACAAGAAGCATCCATTCTTTCTTTGTTATTTTTACCTTTTTTCCTTGATCACTTTTTACAAGAATACTCCCTGCTAAGAAAATCATGGCGAAAGAAATAATTAGAGGAGCAAGCACTGGCCCTGCCCATGGCCATGGAATAAGGAAGAGAAGATCCCAAGTTAGGAAAGAAGGGGGCCAGTTCAAAATTACTTTGAGCCAAATATAATAGAAAATATCCCAGACTGCGAAGCTATAGATGAAATAAGCAAACTTCTCGTAACGAGTTTTTCCTGCAAGGAGGCCAATGCAGACGAGCATGATAAGCGTGAAGAACTCCCTGGCCCATTCCATGTTCAAGACCCAGCTTTCTATCGTTGGAACCAAAGGGAATTGGAAACCTCCGGGATAATAGAGTTTTCTCAAGTAAATGACTACAACACTTTCTAAGAACCCCATTGCTACTGCGAAAATTCCTACGACTGCTAACGTTTGATAACTTCCTTTTTTCATTCTCCTCCAAAGACAATTAAATTTAAAAAGCTTTAGTACCAGAAATAGTTATGACAACTAAAATGAGTATGGCAATTATTGCG
>Ga0209726_10009490_pt1 | contig 10117 bp, 3 predicted proteins | sample Subgrocontami54m_FD_187453 | JGI IMG/M metagenome (GOLD analysis project Ga0209726, IMG submission 187453) | Subsurface groundwater microbial communities from S. Glens Falls, New York, USA - GMW46 contaminated, 5.4 m (SPAdes) (version 3) | ecosystem: Environmental > Aquatic > Deep subsurface >... | reverse complement strand
GCCATCGGCTCGGTTTCGGTTCTGCTCACCCTCCTGGCTTGTTCAGACCAGCCTGTCCCATCGGCTGGACCCCCGAAGTCGGCGATGGCACTCGGATCGTCGAGTCTCGCGGCCACTCAAATATCGGCCGATGAAGTCGCGAGGGCCATTCAGGCCCATTTGGCCAACGGTGGTGATCCGGTCTTCGGCGCGCTGACGCGCGCGGAGCGCACCGAATTGACGGCGTTGTACCCGGCAGGCGGCGAGTCGCCACTCTGGATCGACGGTTCGGGTAAGCCAACGCGCCAGGCACGCGAGTCTCTTTCGGTGCTGAACGACGCACAGTCCGAGGGTCTCGATCCGGCCGACTACGGGCACGACAGGCTCGAGAGTCTGGCGGCGACGTTGGCGTCCGTGACGCGACCGCTCCCCGACGGCCTTGCGACCTTCGACCTGGCATTGAGCCGTGCGATGTTGCGGTATCTCCGGCATCTGCACCTGGGACGCGTCGATCCACGCGCGATCGGTTTCAGGTTGAAGGTCCCTGTGGAAACCCACGATTTCCCGGCGCTGCTGCGCGCCGCGCGTGCTGATGATCGAATTGCCGACGCCGTCGGGGAGCTGAGGCCACGGCTCGTGCAATACGACGCGTTGCGCACCATGCTGGCCACGTACCGATCACTGGCGGCCGACGCCAGCCTCGAGTCGCCGCCGCCCGCTGTGGCCGCCGTGCGACCCGGAGAGCCGTACGTCGGGCTTTCCTTTCTGAATCGCCAGCTCGTGGCGTTCGGCGACTTGCCGGCGGGAGCGTCGAGTGCCGGTGTGCCTGCAACGTACGACGGTGCCCTCGTGGAGGGCGTGAAACGTTTTCAGAACCGACACGGCCTGGAGCCAGACGGCATCCTGGGTAAGAGGACGCAGGACGGCTTGCGTGTCTCGCTCACATGGCGTGTCAGACAGATCGAACTCGCCCTCGAGCGGTTGCGCTGGCTGCCCGATCCAGTCGATCAGCGGCTCCTGGGTCTCAACATCCCAATGTTCCGCCTCTGGGCCTGGGATTCGACTCCGCCGAACGGCGAGCCGTCGCTCGCCATGGATGTGATCGTGGGCCGCGCGCTCAGCACGCAAACGCCGGTGTTCGTCGACGAGATGCTCGAGGTGATTTTCAGGCCGTACTGGAACGTTCCGCGATCGATCCTTCGCAACGAGATTCTTCCAATCCTCGGGCGCGATCCGGACTACCTGCGTCGAGAGAACATGGAGATCGTGCGGGGGGAGAGCGACAATGCCCAGCCTGTCGACGCGACTCCGGAGAACCTCGCACTGCTCCCGCGGGGAGCGCTCCGTGTACGGCAGCGTCCCGGGTCGCACAACGCACTCGGTCTGGTCAAGTTCGTGTTCCCCAACGAGGAGAACGTGTACATGCATGGGACGCCAGCGCAAGCGCTGTTCAGCCGAAGCCGCCGCGACTTCAGCCACGGCTGCGTACGCGTGGAGGATCCGGTCGCGCTCGCGGAGTGGGCGCTCAAAGAGCGTCCGGAATGGACGCGCGAGCGCATCGTGTCAGCGATGGAGGGTCCGCAGTCGCTCCATGTCCGTCTTCCGCGGCCGATTCAAGTGATCCTGTTCTACACCACCGCGGTCGTCATGCCGGAAGACGGCACGATTCATTTTGCCGACGACATCTACCGCCACGACGCAAGACTCGACCGAGTACTTGCGCGCCCAACCGCTTCACGCACCAGAAGTCATCTCACAAATACGATCCGCCACGAAGACGCGAAAACACGAAACCAATACCTCTCCGCCGAAGCTCTGCGGGCAGGGAAGCCTCGGCCTGTCGTCTGCACTCGGCCGGTAAACCCCCGTGAAATGCGCCAGTCTTGTTGCCGGGTGCCCTGGCGCACTATGCTGCGCACTGCCGGATCGGCCCTGGCCTTCCCGCTTCCAGCGACGCGGCGCGCCATGAACGGAGGCGGGGCGTGGCGCTCGACAGCGCCGGGCGTTGCGTGGTGCGGGTCCGTGCCTTTTGGGAGTCAGATACGATCATGAGCTTTTGCGACCACTGTGAAGGTCAACGGTTCGATCGCGCGCGCGTCCTTCGGATCCTGCGAACGGCGCGACAGGAGGCGCGTGACAGGAAGACTGCGGGGACGGCGGAGCAGGCTCTGCTGTCCGCCATTGAGGCGGTCCGCACCATGGACATTCCACATCTCGAACGACTCGACGACGAGGTGGTGGATGGGGAGGTTGTGCACTGACGAATCGCCGCGCATTTTTCTGACGCGTAGAATGCGTTCTCGCTGAAACGACTGGTCGGGCGGGGCGGCTACGGCTTGATGTTCTGGTTCATGTGGAACAGGTTGGCCGGATCGTACTTCTTCTTGATCGCGACCAGCCGATCGTAGTTCCCCTTGTAGTTGTCTCTGATCCGATCCTGATCGTCGCCGGCCATGAAGTTGACGTACCCGCCGGCGGACGAGTGAGGATGGACGGCGCGATAGTAGTCCTTCACCCACTTGATGTTCTTCTCGTTGTCGGCCGGATCCGGCCACATGCCGGCGATGACGGTCGCGAACTTTGCATCGCGATAGGCGAACGCCGTCGCATCGGCGTTCACGCGATTGCATGCACCGTTGATGGGATAAATGTGCATGGTCGAGCTCACCGCCGGAACCTTCGGGCCGTGTTCGAGATGCGCCTTAATCGCGCCGTCGGTAAGCTCGGTGGCGAAGTCCGCCTTCCAGTAGTGCTGCAGTCCGGCGGGGAGCAGCGGATCGAACATCCCGTTGAGCATGGGATACGGCATCGGGGAGACCATTTGAGCGACGATGGGCGCGGCCTGGCGGATTGGCGCGAATACCTTCTCCGCGCTGTCGGCCCGCCCGGCCCAGCAGCAGACGAGAATGCAGAACGTCTTGCCGTGGTCCGCTGCTGCGATAAACGGCAGCGGCGGCGCAATTTGAAACGCCGGGAACATGCCCAGTTCCTCCGGCGCCGTTTCGATGAAATCGCGATAGAACTCGAGCACATCACGCGCGCGCGCCGTGGGGAAGAAGAACAAACCCGCGACGATGTCCTTGACGGGATGCAGCTGGTACTCGAACGACGTCACCACGCCGAAGTTGCCGCCGCCGCCGCGTAACGCCCAGAACAGATCGGCGTTCTCGCTCGCGCTGGCAACGAGGAACCGGCCGTCAGCCGTCACGACATCGGCCGAGAGCAGGTTGTCGCATGTCAGGCCGAAGGACCGCGTGAGATATCCGATCCCGCCGCCGAGCGTCAGTCCAGCGATGCCGGTCGACGCGATGATCCCGCCGGTTGTCGCCAGCCCGAAGGCGTATGTCGCGTGATTGAAGCCGCCCCAGGTGCAGCCGCCTTCGGCTCGGACGGTTCGCGTCCGGGGATCCACGCGCACGCCGTTCATCTGCGCCAGATCGATCACGACCCCATCGTCGTTCGTGCCGAAGCCTGGCACGCTGTGCGACCCGCCTCGGACGGAGAGATCGATGCCGTGTTCCCGCGCGAACTCGACCGACGCCATGACATCAGCGACGTCCGCGCATCGCACGATCACGCGCGGGCGCCGGTCAATCATCCCGTTGTAGACCTTCCGGGCGGTCTCGTAGTCGGCATCGCCCGCCGCGATTGTCTGGCCATGGACGCGGGCCCGTAATTCCTCGAGGGTCGGTTTCGGCATCAGCGTGTCCTCTATTTCTGCATACCCTCTCACGAGCGGCGGCGGTCGTGCAAGACCCTCGTACGGTCTATCGTCGGATCTCCAGCCGCCGTTCCTGGCCGGGCAGGCGATCCGACGCCAGCGCGTCCATCCACGCTGGATATTCCGCAGCCAGCGCGCTCACCTCGTTGAGCGCGTTCATCTCATCCGCGGTGAGCGCGAGATCCGCCGACTTGATGTTGTCCTCGAGCTGCGAGATCTTCCTCGCGCCGATGATGACGCTCGTGACCGCAGTATTGGCCAGAATCCACGCCAGCGCTGTCTGCGCGACGCTGACCGTGTGGTTGCCGGCGACGGTGGCAAGCACGTCCAGAATCCTGAAGCCTTTGTCCTTGTCCACCGGGGGAAAGTCGAATCTCGCACGACGCGCCGTCTCGTCGCCGCTCGTGCGCGTGAATTTTCCGGACAGGAATCCGCCCGCGAGCGGGCTCCACACCAGCAACCCGAGGCCCTGATCCTTGAGGAGGGGAATCATCTCCCGTTCGAGCTCTCGGCCCGCGAGCGAGTAATACGACTGCGTGCACCGGAAGCGCTCGAGCCCCAGGTCGTGCGACACGCCGAGCGCCTTCATCAACTGCCACGCGGCAAGATTGGAGCACCCGATGTAGCGGACCTTGCCCGCGCGTACCAGATCGTCGAGCGCGCGCAGCGTGTCGTCGACGACCGTCAGGTGATCGACGCGGTGAATCTGGTAGAGGTCGATGTAATCGGTGCCGAGCCGCTTCAAGCTCGCGTGCACGGCATCCATGATGTGCAGGCGAGACAGTCCGACCTGGTTCGGCCCCTTGCCCATGCGGCCGCGGACTTTCGTGGCCAGGACGACGTCCTGGCGGCGTCCGGAGAGAGCCTTCCCCAGCATGCTCTCCGACTCGCCGGTCGAGTACACGTTGGCGGTGTCGATGAAGTTGATGCCCGCGTCGATCGCGCGATGGACGATGTCGTCGACGGCCTTCTGGTCGAGGCCGCCGATGACTTCCCACATCCCATCCCGCCCTCCGAAGGTCATGGCACCGAGGCACAGCTCCGAAACGAACACGCCGGTATCTGCCAATGAACGATATTTCATGACGATAGTCTACAGCGCGCGGTCCACGTCTCGTGGCGATTCGCCCGCGTGCAGTCTCGGCACGCCATCAGGTGCGAGGCGAGGACTCGTGCTCGGAAGCCACCATCAGTGGCTCGACGTCAGGATGATGTCCCGGCTCTCCAAGGCCAATCTGCACATCGTGGGTCCTGCCGTCGTTGACGAGGGGAATCGCTGCCGCATTGACAGGGACGCCGTCCAACGTCGCCCTTGCGACACCTCGGCACCGGCGCATGGGGTTCGACACTGTGATCTCGTAGCGGCTGTCGAGGAACCGCCAGGTCATGCTGAATTCGGGCCACGACGAGGGAATGCAGGGGTCGATGCCGAACGTCTCGCCACGCCGCCGAAGGCCGAGAATGCTCTCGATGCCGGCGCGATACATCCAGCCGGCCGATCCGGTGTACCAACTCCACCCGCCACGTCCGGCGTGCGGCGGCCTGGCATAGACGTCGCCGGCCATCACGTACGGCTCCGTCTTGTAGCGAGCCACGTCCGCAGCCGTGCGGCCATGATTGACCGGATTCAGCATGTGAAAGAATTCCGCCGCCTCATCACCGCTTCCGAGTCGGGCCAGGGCCATCACGACCCAGACCGCCGCGTGCGTGTACTGGCCGCCGTTTTCTCGGACGCCAGGTGGGTATGCCTTGATGTAGCCGGGGTCCTGCGCCGACCGATCGAATGGCGGATTGAGCAGCAACAGCAGCTGCGATTCGCGCGCGACGAGAGACGTGCGAACCGCGTCCATCGCGCGCTCCGCGAAGCGGATCGGGACGGCGCCCGAGAGGACTGCCCACGACTGCGAGATGGAGTCGATGCTGCACTCGTCGTTCTGGGCAGAACCCAACGGTGAGCCGTCGTCGTAGTACCCGCGTCTGTACCATTCCCCGTCCCACGATCGTTCGAGCATGGTCGCGAGCCGCCGCGCTTCGTCCATGTACCGGCTTGCCCGGACGCCGTCCCTCCGTGCGCGGCAGAGCGGCACGAAGTTCCTGAGGACGCTGTGAAGGAAGAAACCCAGCCATGTGCTTTCGCCTCGTCCTGCCGGTCCGACGCGGTTCATGCCGTCGTTCCAATCGCAGCTGCCGATGAGCGGGAGACCGTGAGCGCCGACCGTGAGGCCCTTGTCGATCGCCCGCACACAATGTTCGAAGAGCGTCCCGTCCTCGGCGGCCGTGCGCGGTTGGCCGTACGCTTCCTCCGCGCCTGGCGCGAGCGCAGGCGCGTCCAGGAACGGCGTGCGCTCGTCGAGCACGCCTGCGTCGCCCGTCGTGCCGACATACTCCGCCACCACGTAAGGCAGCCACAGCAGATCGTCGGAGCAACGTGAGCGCAGGCCACGGCCGCTCGGCTCATGCCACCAGTGTTGAACGTCCCCCTCGACAAACTGCCGGCCGGCGGCCCGAAGCAGATGCGCCCTGGCGAGTTCCGGCCGCGCCAGGAGCAACGCCATGACGTCCTGCAATTGATCGCGGAAGCCGAAGGCGCCGCCTGGCTGGTAGTAGCCCGCACGCGTCCAGAGACGGCAGCTCACGTCCTGATAGACCAGCCACCGATTGATCAACACGTCAAAAGAATCGTCTGGGGTTCGAACCTGGATCGTCTCGAGCGTCCGGTTCCAGAATGCCTCCACCTTTTGCAGCGCCGCCACGGCAGCGTCGACCGTTCGATGGCGTGCGACCAGTTGCTCGACGTGATCGGTGTTCGCCCCCTGGCCCAACAGGAACAGGACGCGTCGGCGTTCTCCGGGATTCAGGACGACGTGTACGTGCAGCACCGCGCACGGATCCAACCCCGCGCCAAACTGTGGCTCGAGCGTCATGTGGCGCAGGGCCACCGGCCGCGACATCGAACCGTTGCGGCCGAGGAATGCGAGACGGTTGGCCGTCGCCGATCGCGGCGCCTCGCTGGCATGCACGAACGCGACACGCCGCGCGAATTCGTCGCTGTAGCCATTCTGCGCGAGGATCGTCCCGCTCTGCACATCGTAGGTGGTGGTGATGTGGCCGGCCTGGCTCTCCCTCGGCGGGCCGAGCACCCAATCGTTGTAGGCAAAGAGACTCAAACTTCGAGTGGCTTCGCCGTCGTTGGTCAGAGTGAGGAGCGAGAACTTCACCGGATCGTCGACGTCCACGAACACCTCGAGCTCGTGGCGAATGCTTCGGGTTACCCGCGAGAAGTGCGTGACGCCGGCCGAATGACGGACGATGAATTGCCCGCTCGTTGCGTGCCGGGTCATCGGTCCAGGAGTGGGCGACCACGCGTCCCCCGAGTCGTCGTCGCGAATGAACAGAGCTTCGGCCGTCGGGTCGACAACCGGATCATTGGCGAACGATGTCAGTCGGTTCTCTCGGCTGTTCTCCGACCACGTGTGCGCCGAACCCGACGCCGTGACGACGGTTCCAAAGTGGGAGTTGGCGATGACGTTGGCCCATGGCAGTGGCGTTTCCTGCGTGCCCTCCAGGACGATCGCGTAGGCTCGGCCCTCGTCTGTGAACCCGCCGAGGCCATTCGACAACTTCATCGACAATGGGGCGATCGGCGGGGGAACGCCCGGCTCCGACGAAGGAGCGGCCGCGAACGCCGGCTGCCGGCCGTCATGGGCGGGATGCGGTTTGTCGAGTTGGGCGCGAAGGTCGCCCTGGTCTCCACCGAGGACCGCCCGCGAAACAGCCTCGATCAACGTGCGCTCCGCTTTGCCGATCAGATCTGCACGCAGGAGGTACGCACCACCGGATCGGTGTTTCCACGTCCGCCATGGCCCGTTATCGAGGAGCGCCGTGAGCTGTGCGTGTATTTCGTCCAGATAGCTGGTTGGATCCTCGTTGAGGATGACGACATCCGCGCTCAGCCCTTTCAGGCGCCAGTACTCCTGCGCCTGAAGCACCTGACGCACGAGCGCCACATCTTCGTCGCCCCTGATACCCATGACGCGCACGAGCAGGATGGGCAGATCGCCTGAGATGCCGTGTGGCCACAGGCTGGCCTGACCGAGCGCGTTCGACCGAATCATGTCCGGACCCGCCCGCAGTGAGCCATCGGCGAAGAGCACCCTCGATGCGAGCCGTTCAAACAGCACCGCCTCGTCGTTCGAAATGCCCAGATATCGCAGACCGCTCTGCGCGTGCGTGAAGGCGAGCGCGAATGTGCGTGAGGCGGCGCTCGGGTCGCGGTACTTCTGCGCAAGCGCCGCGGCGGTCTCGCGATCGGATGCGATGCCTGTGGCGAAACAGAGCCGCACCGACGCCCCTGGCACCAGTCTGATCCGCTGGCGGAGGCTGAAAATGGGGTCGAGCACGATGCCAGTCGTGCCTGATAATGCGCGCCCGTCCAGTGCGGCGGGGCTGTCGGTGTCCCGACCGCGACCGAGGAATCGAGCGCGGTCCGTCTCCCATTCGACGGGCCCCTGCGGCCGACCCTCGAGGCTCAGGACGTGCACCGCCCACACGGCCGGCTCCCGAGGGTCCCGGGCGCGCCGATGGCAGACGAGCGCGGCGCTGTCGGCCACGTATTCTGTTTCGAGAAACAATTTGCCAAAGGCCGGATGCGCGAGATCGTCGGCTGGCGAAGCCAGGACGATCTCCGCGTAACTGGTGACATCAATCTCGCGGATCCGGTTGCTCTGATTGATCACCGTCACCCGACGGACTTCGACATCGTCTTCCGTGGACACGGCGACGTCGAGCTGCGTGGAGATCTCGTCGTTGTGGCGGCGGAAGGTTGCCCGGTCCGCGCGGAACTCGACCACATAGTCGTCCGGCTCCGCCGTCGTCGGTTGATACGTGGCCGACCACACGGACCCACTCCGCACATCGCGCAGATAGACAAACTGGCTGCCTGGATCGCGCGTAGGGTCGCGTCGCGATTTCGTCACCGCGAGGCCCCGGCAGAAGCTGCTGCCCCCGCCGGCGTTTGTCACGACCGTCACGTAATTGCCATTCGACAGAAACTGCGCATGCGGGAAGATCGTGTGTGGCGATCGATACTGCCGCATCGTGATGGCGGGCGGCGAGGCGACGACACGCATCTCATCGAGCGGTCTCGGTTGAATCGTCGGTGTATGACGGGGTACGCGCTCCTGCAGCAACAGCTCGGTGGCCTGCACGCGTGGGTCGGCGTGAAAGCGCTTCACCATCAGATCGTCGAGCAGCGCGTTCGCCATCGCGACCAGGGTCATGCCGGCGTGGTGAGCCAGGTACGTGCGGACGACAGTGCCGGCGGCGGGGCTGTCCACTTTGGCCGGCGGCGCGTTGTGAAGGTCGGCCTCGCGCGTCGTGTAGTCGATGGCGTCGAAGAATCCGTAGTCGCCCTCCAGGCCCGCACGGGTCAACCGTCGCAGGTTGGCCGCACTCTGCGAGGGGTCGATCATTGCGGCGAGCGCCGAGGCGTAGGGAGCTACCACTAGCTCGTCGCCCAGCCCGCGTGTCAGACCGAGCCCCGGGACGCCGAACGCCTTGTACTGAAAAGCGTTGTGCCTGTCGACGATGTTGTACGCGGACTCCGAGATGCCCCAGGGCACGCCGTGAGCGGTGGCGTACTCCACCTGACGGCGCACGACCATTCGACACGATTCATCGAGGAGCGTGTCCGGATAGCTTCGCATGACGAGCAGCGGCATCAGATACTCGAACATCGTGGCACTCCACGACAGCAATACCGGCGCCCCATGGACACTGGTCACGGCTCGCCCCAGGTGGAACCAGTGGGATTCCGAGACGTCGCCCTTGGCGATCGCGAGAAAGCTGGCCAGTCGCGCTTCGGAAGCCAACAGGTCGTAGTAAGACGGATCGCGGCGAGCCGGTCCCTCGTCGTCCGCGAGACGATACCCGACGGTGAACAACTGCCGCTGCGGGTCGTAAAGGAATCTGAAGTTCATGCCGTCGAACAAGGCGACAGCACGAGTGGCCAGCTGATCGAGGTGTCCAGCGCGCGCTGAGATCGTATCGAGAGCCGCGAGTTGCCGCAGCGCCACCGACACTGTCAGGAGCGCGCCCGCGAGGTTTCCGCTGTCGACGGTAGAGACATAGGCCGGCCGAAGTGGCGCGAGCGTGCGGGTGTCGTACCAGTTCAGCAGGTGACCCTCGAAGCGCTCCAGGCTTTCGGCGGTCGTGAGGGTGGCCTCAATCCTCTCGGCCAGGCCGTCGGTGTCGATAAAACCGAAGTCGTGAGCCGCGACGGTCGCGAGCAGCGCCATCCCGATGTTCGTGGGCGACGTGCGGTGCGCGACGGCCAGTTCCGGGACGAGCTGGACGTTGTCGGGCGGGAGCGCGTGATCCTCCGGTCCGACGAACGTCTCGAAGTAGCGCCATGTCTTG
>Ga0209726_10009489_pt1 | contig 10119 bp, 10 predicted proteins | sample Subgrocontami54m_FD_187453 | JGI IMG/M metagenome (GOLD analysis project Ga0209726, IMG submission 187453) | Subsurface groundwater microbial communities from S. Glens Falls, New York, USA - GMW46 contaminated, 5.4 m (SPAdes) (version 3) | ecosystem: Environmental > Aquatic > Deep subsurface >... | reverse complement strand
CGACCGGCGCGATCGCCAATGCCGGAATGTCGAGGCGGCTGCCCTCGGCCAGGAATGCCGTCGCGCCGGCCGCACCGCGCGTCACGATGAGACCTTGTGACAAGCGTCGCGCGATCATCGCCGGCTCACCGTCGAGCGTGGCGGCTTCGCCGCCGTTCGCGACCAGCAGGTCGATGTCCGCGAGCGAGGCCGCGTCGAGCGCCCCGGCCGGAGCCAGGTTCAACAAGGTGCGGGCGCCGCGCGCGCGGCCACGGCGGAACAGCGCAGCGGTCTCGCCCGGCGGCACCTCGCGCTGCGCGACGACCAGCGTGCGCGGTCCCAGCAACGCATCCGGCACCTGCGCCGCCATTACCTCGGCGTTGGCACCGGGTGCGACGGCGATCAGGTTTTCGCCGCCGGCATCGACGATGATCGTGGCACAGCCGGTCGGCCGCGCCACCGTGCGCACCAGCGCCAGATCGACGCCGTCTTGCCGCAGCAGCGCGAGCGCGGCGTCGGCGAACCCGTCCTCGCCGACCGCCCCGGCCAATGCCACCTCGGCCCCAGCGCGGCGCGCCGCCAGGGCCTGATTGGCGCCCTTGCCCCCCGGCGCGAGCAGGTAATCGCCGCCCAGCACGGTTTCGCCCGCCGCCGGCAGATGCGGCACCGGCAACGACAGATCGATGTTGATCGAGCCGAAAACGAGGATCACCGGGTCACCCGGCCGCTGGCGGCGGCGCGCCCTGATGGTAGCATCGGGCGGCAGCGCAGGAGGATACAGATGCTCGACGGCCCGAAGCTCAAACATTTTGTCGATCGATGCTGGGGCGACGAGATCGTGCCGACGCTGGTCGATTACATCCGCATCCCCAACAAATCGCCGTCTTTCGACCCGGACTGGGCGGTGCACGGCCACATGGACGAGGCGGTGGCGTTGTTCGAGCGCTGGGCGCGGCCGAGGATCGCCGCACTGCCCGGCGCGACCTTGGAGATCGTCCGCCTGGCGGGCCGCACGCCGCTGATGCTGTTCGAGGTGCCCGGCGAGGGCGACGGCACGGTATTGCTCTACGGCCATCTCGACAAGCAGCCGGAGATGGTCGGCTGGGCCGACGGCTACGGACCGTGGCTGCCCCGGATCGACGGCGACCGGCTCTACGGCCGCGGCGGCGCCGATGACGGCTATGCGATGTTCGGCGCCCTGACCGCATTGATGGCCTTGCAGGAGCAGGGTATCCCGCACGCACGCTGCGTCATCCTGATCGAGGCCTGTGAGGAATCTGGCAGCTTCGACCTGCCGTTCTACATCGACCATCTGGCCGGCCGCATCGGCCGCCCGTCATTGGTCGTGTGCCTGGATTCCGGCTGCGGCAATTACGAGCAACTATGGCTGACGACCTCGTTGCGCGGCATGGCGGCCGGCACCCTGACCGTGCAGGTGCTCGACGAGGGCGTCCATTCGGGCGACGCCTCGGGGGTCGTGCCGTCGAGCTTTCGCATCCTGCGCCAATTGCTGTCTCGGCTGGAGGACGAGGCAACCGGCGCGATCCGGCCGACTACTCTCTACGCACAGGTCCCGGCCGAACGCGTCGCGCAGGCCAGGATCGCCGCCGCCGCGCTCGGCGATGCGATCTATGCGAAATTCCCGTTTGTCGGCAGCATGGTGCCGATGTCGGACGAGTTGACCGAGTTGGTGCTCAACCGCACCTGGCGCCCGCAACTGGCGATCACCGGCATGGCCGGGTTGCCGCTGCCGGGTGACGCCGGCAACGTCTTGCTGCCGCACACCACCGCCAAGCTGAGCCTGCGCCTGCCGCCGACCATCGACGCGGCGGCGGCCGGCGCGGCGATGAAGGAGTTGCTGGAAGCCGACCCGCCCTACGGTGCGCGGGTCGAGTTTGCACCGCAATCGGCCGCCTCGGGCTGGAACGCACCGGCGCTGGCGCCGTGGCTGGAGGCGTCGCTGGCGCGCGCCTCGGCGGCGGCGTTCGGCATGCCCCCTGCCTATATGGGCGAGGGCGGCAGCATCCCGTTCATGGCGATGCTCGGCGAGAAATTCCCCGAGGCGCAGTTTGTCGTGACCGGCGTCCTGGGTCCGCACTCCAACGCGCACGGCCCCAACGAGTTCCTCCACCTGCCGACCGGGCGGCGCATCACCGAGGTGATCGCCTACGTGCTGGCCGACCACCGCGCCGCGGGTTGACGGCCGCGACCCGGCCTACGAAACCTTTTCGACCTTGCCGTCGAGCGCCATCAGCAGCAATTCGACCTCCAGCTTCGGGAATTTCTGGAGGATGTCGGCCTTGACCGCATTCATCTGCCTGGCATGGACCGCCAGTTCCTCCTTCGGGTCGGCCGCGAGATCCTTGCCTAAGATGACGCGATAGGCGCCGCAATCGCGGTGGTCGAGGATCACCACCTTGTGGATCTGGTGCAAGTCGATCGCCACCTGCACGTGATCCCAAAACGTCGTACCCCAGGCCGGAAATTTGTCGTTCTTGGCGCCGAGCGCGGCGCCGGCGATCACCACCTGGTCGTATTTGCCGGCCATCTGCTGGGCGCCCATATAGCGCGTCGTCGCATCGGTCAGGCGGTAATCCATGCAGTTCAGCAACAGCGCGTCGGTGCCGCCGGCCGCGAATGCAGCACGGATCGGCAAAGGCGTGCCGGCCGCGAACGCCGCGCCTGCGCCGAGCCAGCCGAGCAGCCGGCGCCGGTCGAGGCCCGGGCGAGGATTGCCGACATCGTCCCAGCAACCGGAGCAAAGGCCAATCCCGTGACGGTGCGGTGCGGTCAATGCCGGTGCGGTCATGTTTTCCCCTTCTGCTGCGCGATGCCGGTGCGGTCGGCCGCGGTCTTCATAGCAACGCTCGACCACCGTGGCAAAACTTGGTGGCAAAAGCGCGCGATCCGCTTAGAGATAGCCGACATTGAGCGGCAGCAGCGGGCGAGGACGATATGGCGGACATCCGGGTCAGAAGCGAAATTGCCGGCTCGGTATGGAAGATCGAGGTCGCGGTCGGCGACCGTGTCGCCGAGGAAGACGCGCTGATCGTGCTCGAATCGATGAAGATGGAAATCCCGCTGCTGGCGCCGCGTGCCGGCACGGTGATCGAGATCCTGGTCCGGGAGGGCGAGGCGATCGCCGAGGGCGACATCGCCGTGATCCTCGGCTGAGGACCGGTCATCGGCCCGACCCGCATGCCGGCCGCTCAGGGCAAGCTTGCCGAAGATGCGTTGCCGCGCCTCCGCCGGCGCCGCTACACTCGGCCGTAGAACCGCCCGGCACCGTCCGGCGGAGCGAGAGTAGCGGAACCGCTGGATGCCGAGATTGCCTGTTCTGAGCCGCACAGCACGGGTCAATGCGCTGATCTGCTCGGGCCATTTCCTGTCGCATTACTATCAGCTGTGCCTGCCGCCGATGTTCATCGTCTGGCAACAGGCGTTCGGCGTCTCCTTCGCCGAGCTCGGCTTGTCGATGGCGCTGATGGCGGCGACCACCGCCACCGTGCAAACGCCGATCGGGTTTCTGGTCGATCGCTTCGGGGCGCGGCCGTTCCTGATCTTCGGCACGCTGCTGATGACGATGTCGATCGCGGCGATGGGGCTCGCCACCGAGTATTGGCAGATCGTCGTGCTGGCGATGCTGTCGGGACTCGGCAATTCGGTGATCCATCCGGCCGATTACGCGATCCTGACCGGGTCGGTCGAGCGCGAGCGCATGGGCCGCTCGTTTTCGCTGCATACCTTTGTCGGGCATGTCGGTTTTGCGTCGGCGCCGCCGGTAACCGCGGCCCTGATCCTGTCGATCGGCTGGCGGCCGACCCTGTTCCTGGTCGGGCTGGTCGGAATCCCGGTCGTGCTGTCGATCATCTGGCAGAGCCGCATCCTCACCGATCGGCGCGGCGCCCGGCAGAGCCAGCCGGCGGCAGAGGACGCCGGCGGCGCCGGCATCCTGTTGTCACGCCCGATCCTGTTGTTCTTTGCATTCTTCCTGGTGTCGTCGATGGCCGGCGCCGGCATCCAGTCGTGGCTGATCACGGTATTGCACCAAGCGCACGGCATGACGCTGGAGACCGCCTCGACGGCGCTGACCTGCTACATGATCGGCACGATGAGCGGCGTGCTGGTCGGCGGCTGGGTGGCCGACCGTACCGATCGGCACTTGGCATTCGTGGTCGTGCTGACGATCGTCGGCGCGGCGCTCTTGCTGCTGGTCGATCTGGTGTCGCTGGCGCAGCTCGGGACGATCGGCGCCTTGTTTGCCGGCGGGCTGGCAATCGGCGCCAGCCGCACACCGCGCGACGTGATGGTCAAGGACGCCGCTCCGCCGGGACAGGTCGGCAAGGTGTTCGGCTTTGTCAGCACCGGCATGTCGCTCGGCGGCGCGATCATGCCGGTGTTCTACGGCGCGCTGATCGATGGCGGCCGGCCGAAACTGGTTTTGGCGTGCGTCGCCGGCCTTTGGATCGCCAGCCTGCTGTTCGTCGGCAGCGCGCGGCTCAGCCAGCGTCCGGTCGCGATGCCCGCAGCGGCAGATTAGCAGCATTGCCTTTGGCGCCACAGGTGAAGTAGAGGGGACGCGCGGCCCGTATCCACGGGCCGCACTGTCGTTCGGAGCCGCCGTCGCGCCGATGCCCGTCGATTCCCGCCCCGCTGCGCCGCCAAACGCTTCCGCCGCCCCGGCCGGTGCCGCTGCGACCGGCCCGCTCGAGCGCTATCGCGTGCGCAGCGAAGCCGGACTGATCAGGCCCGACCCGGCGCAGGAGCGCGTGGCGCAGCGGCTGGATGCGTTGCACCGGGAATTGGCGGCGCCGCCTCCCGAACTCCGCCGCGGCTGGTTCGGCCGCCTCGCCTTTGGCGAAGCCGCGGCGCCGCGCGCGGCCACCGGCATCTATCTGTGGGGCCCGGTCGGGCGCGGCAAGTCGATGCTGATGGATTTGTTCTTCGCCGCGGCGCCGGTGGAGCGCAAGCGGCGCGTGCACTTTCATGCCTTCATGCTCGATGTGCACGACCGCATCGAACGCGCGCGGCGCGCACGCGCACGCGAGCCGGTGCTCCGCGTCGCCGCCGACATCGCCGCGGCGCGCCTCCTGTGCTTCGACGAGTTCCAGGTCAACGACATCGCCGACGCGATGATCCTCGAACGGCTGTTCCGCGCCTTGTTCGCCGCCGGCACGACGATCGTCGCGACCTCCAACCGGCACCCCGAGCGGCTCTACGAGGACGGTTTGCAGCGCGACCGCTTTCTGCCGTTTATCGCGCTGTTGCAGCGCACGCTCGATACGGTGGCGCTCGACAGCGGCCGGGACTACCGCCTCGCCCGCATGCGCGGCAAGCAGATCTATCACACGCCGGCCGACGAAGCGGCGCATCGCGCCTTGGCGCACGCCTTCGCCGAATTGACCGAGGATTTGCCCGGCGAGCGCGAGGTGCTGACCGTGCTCGGCCGACCGCTCGTGGTGCCGCGCGCCGCCCGCAACGTCGCCTGGTTCGGTTTCGAGGAGTTGTGCGCCCGGCCGTTGTCGGCCGCCGATTATCTGGCGATCGCGGATCGTTACGGGGCGGTCATCGTCGAGGGCATCCCGCGGCTCGGCCGGCAGCAGCGCGACGAGGCGCAGCGCTTTCACATCCTGATCGACACGCTCTACGAGGCGCGCACCCTGTTCGTCGGCTCGGCCGCGGTGCCGCCGCAGCAAATCTACGTTGCCGGCGACGGCAGCTTCGAGTTCCAGCGCACCGTGTCGCGGCTGATCGAGATGCAGAGCGAGGATTACATCGCCAACCGCCGGGTCGGCTGAGCGCCGGACCACGAAAATCCGCTGGCGGTCGCGAGCGGCGAAAGCGCCGGTCCCCCGCTACCCGAGGAATCCCAGAGCGGCCAGTTCGCGACGCAGCGCATCCGGCCCGGTGAAGAGCACGCCGTGAATGCCGAGGCGGCCGGCCGCCTCGGCATTTGCCGCGACGTCGTCGATGAAGATCGCCCGCAGCGGATCGACCGCAAAGCGGCGCAATAGGATGTCGAATATCCGGCGGTCCGGCTTGATCACGCCGACTTCGCCCGAGACGACGACGCCGTCGAACCAGCGCAGGAACGCAAAGCGCCGGTAGGCCGGCGGATAGGTCTCAGCGGAAAAATTGGTCAGACCGTAGAGGCGCGTGCCGCGGTCATGCAGCTCGCGCAATACCGCAACGCTGCCGGCGATCGGCCCTGCCATCATCTCGTCGAAGCGCGCGTGATACGCGTCGATCAGCGCGGCCCTGTCGGGATGCCGCTGTTTCAGCAGCCGCGCACCCTCGGCAAAGGTCCGCCCGGCATCCTGTCCGCGGTTCCACTCATGGGTGCAGACCGTCGCGAGAAAATGCTCCATCGCCGCTTCGTCGCCTGCGAACAGCTTGCGATAGAGGTGCCGCGGGTCCCAATCGATCAGCACCCCGCCCAGGTCGAAGATCACGACATCGCGTTCGGCCATCCCCGCCTGAGCCTCGTGCTGCCGATTGAAGAACGATGCGTCGGGTAAAAGCGCTCCCATAATGCGTCTTCCGCCGGACTTGCCTCACGCGCGCTCGCGCAGCATCCGTTCGTGAATGGGTCGGGCCAAGCATCGCGCGCCCCGGGTCCTAGCCGACGCGATAGCGGTCGATCGCGGCGCGGTCGAGTTCGATGCCGAGGCCGGGGCGCTCGGACAGTTTGATCGTGCTGTCGCTTTCGAGCCGCAGTTCCTGCTTCAGCAATTCGCTGCGCAATCCGTTGGGGTTCTGGTCCCATTCGAGCACCAGCGCGTTCGGGATCGACGCCGCGAAATGCAGCGACGCGACCAGCAGCACGGCGCTGCCGAAGGCGTGCGGCGCCACCATGCGATGATATGCCTGGGCGAAAGCCGCGATGCGCTTGCCCTCGGAAAACCCGCCGGTCCAGGCGATGTCGGGCTGCACGATATCGACCGCGCCACGGGCGATCAGTTCGCGGAAGCCGTAAAGCCCGATCTCGGTCTCGTAGCCGGCCACGGCGGCATCGAGCGCGTCTGCGACGCGGGCGCTGCCGTCGATATCGTCGGTCGCGACCGGCTCCTCGATCCAGAACAGTTTGGAGGGCGCCATCTCGCGGCCCATCTCGATCGCAAAGGAAGGCGACCAGGCGCAGTTGACATCGACCATCAACTTGGCGTTCGGCCCGAGCGCGCGCCGCACCGCCGCGACCCGCGCAATATCTTCGGCCGGATCGACCTGGCAGACCTCGTCATTGCCGATCAACTGGCGCAGATGCGTGCCGGTCGAGGCGTTGCGGCCAATCTTCATCTTCATGCCCTTGAAGCCGCGGGCGCGGTAGCCCTCGGCTTCGCCGGCGAGGTCGTCGATCGATTTGCCCTCCTGGTAGAAGCCGCCGCTGGCATAGGCTTCGACGCGCTCGCGGCAGGCACCGAGCAGGCGATAGGTCGGCATTTTGGCGACCTTGCCGGCGATGTCCCACAACGCGATGTCGATCCCGCTGATCGCGTTCATGACGATGCCGCGGCGGCCGTACTGGCGGGTGCGCGCGAACATGCGCTGCCAGATGCCCTCGATCAGCAGCGGATCCTGCCCGATCAGGGCCGGCTTCAAATCACGGTCGATGACCGCGCTGGTGGCGCCGCCGCCGACCCCGGCCTCGCCGATGCCGACGAGGCCATTATCGGTCTCGACCTCGACCAGCAGGGCGCCGCGCCGCACCTGCATGCCGGCGGCGCTGCCATACGGCGGGTCGCACGGGTAGGCCAGCTGGATCGTACGGATATCGGCGATTTTCATAAATGCTCTCCACGTACCGGAAGCAAGATTCCAGAAGCGGCGTTTCAATCCCCTCTCCGCCCATGAGGGGGAGAGGATTGCCCTCCGGCGCGATCTCCCCTACTCCCCGACCACCGCCATCAGGTCGCACTGAATCTGCATCGGCGGGGTGAAATCGCCGCTGGCGACGGTGTGGCGCGCCGGGCGCGAATGCGGGTCGGGGAACATCTCGACCCAGTGCTTGTTGAGGATCGGCCGCAGCGCGCGGTCGGTGATCCACACGGTCATCTTGACGATGTCGTCGGGGGTGCCGCCGGCTGCCTCGATAATCCGGCGGACATTGGCGAACATCGCGGCGCACTGCGCATCGAGGTCGTCGGGCACCTTGCCGGTCGCCGGGTCCATGCCGGAGATCGCGCCCGAGACGACAAACGGCCCCTTGCGGCTGGCGCTCGGGATCGGGTTCTGATGCCGCGCCCCCTCGGCGTGAACGCTGTGCCGCTGTGCCATCGCTGCCTCCTCTGCCTGGCTGCCGTCCGCCGTCAGCGGACGGTGATATCGCCGACCATACCGGTCCAGTCGTGATCGGGACAGATCAGCCGGTACTTGCCGGCTGCTTGCGGCACGAACAGCAATTCCTTGGCCTCGCCGGGGTGCACCTGGATTTCGGTGCGGTCGGCGTTGAGCGCCTCGGGGTTGCCGATTTCCGCCGCGGCGAACAAGGCCGCCGCGTTGAACTCGTGCATCTCCTTGCCGCGGTTTTCCAGGCGCAGCCGATAGGCCGAACCGGCCCGCAGTTTGAGGTGCTTCGGCTGGAAGCGGTAATCGGTGGTGACGACCGTCACCTGCTTCGCCGCGGCCCAGTCGGCGGCGGCGGCGCCGGCAGGTACGGCGGCGATCGCGGCCACAAGAGCGGCGACGGCAAAGGGGGGCTGGCCCAGTCGCGCGGTCATCGGCATGGCGCCGCAATTCGGCGGTGCCCGGGGCGGACAACGCTGGGTCGGCTTACTGCCGATTGCAGCGCCATGCCCCTACAGCGCTCCGCCGCAGGAAGCCGGCGCGGGCGTCGTCCGGGGTAACCGCGTCGTCGCAAGGCGTGCGCGGCGGCCGCGGGGCGGCGCAATATCGCCGCCGCGCGCCGCGGCCGGATCGACCCGAAGGGCCGCGTGCTCAGGGGCCGCCGGCAAGCGTCAATTCGACACGGCGGTTCTGCGCCCGGCCTGCCGGCGTGCTGTTCGAGGCTACCGGCCGCGCATCGCCGTGTCCCAATGCCGAGACGAGCGCGGGCTTCACGCCCTGCGAGAGCAGGAATTCCATCACGTTTTCTGCCCGTTTCTGCGACAGGACCAGGTTCGAGGTAATGCCGCGCCGCTCCAGTTCGCGACCGATCGGGGCATTGTCGGTATAGCCGTTCACGACGATCTTGTTCTGCTGCGTCGGCGCCAGTTGCGACGCCAGCTTGGCGATGACCTGCTTCCCCTCGTCGCTCATCTGCCAACCGCCGGGCGGGAACAGCAGGTCGCTGTTGACGGTGTACTTGATCGCTCCCAACAACCGGCTGATCTGCACCTTGTCGGCGGCAACCTGCGCCGACAGGCTCGAGTTCTGCTGCTGCAATTGCTGATTTTGCGCCTGAAGCTCGTCGTATTTGCTCTGCGAAACGCAAGCGGAGAACAGTACCGGCAAGAGCAGCGCGAGCGGCGCTGCGCCGCGGTTCAGACCGTATTTCATTACCCGGTGTCTCCCCTGCTTGACGATCGTTCATGGCATTTCGCCCGGAGGTTATCACGGATCACGGCGGATCGTATCGTCGCGTTTGAGAAACCACCCGGTGTCCCGAACCAGAAGTTCGTGCCGTCAGTAACCGCCCGTCATTGCGAGGCGTCGCAGGGCGACGAAGCAATCCCCGCCGCAACAGCCTCGATCGGCGCGAGATTGCCGCGCTGCGCTCGCAATGACGCCCGATCGACATCGCGAACTTCCGGTCCGGGAAACCGGCCGCGACTGGCCGCGGGATCGTCCCTATGGCCGACCGCGCCCCGCGTCGCTGGAACCCGCGCGAGCGGCGGCGGCCAGACGGCGCAACGTGGCCGCCACCTCCTCCCGGTTGCCCGCCGGCACCCCCAGCATGCCGGGCGTCCAGTGATCCTCGGGCAACGTCGCACAATCGGCGAGCGCCGCCGCCTCGTCGCCAAGCCGCGCATGGCAATCGGCGCGGAACAGCGGGCCGAAGCCGTCCCGCCAAGCATCAGACTCAATCGCCTCAGACCGATCGAACGCGGCGATGGCCTCGTGATAGCGACCCATCCCGTGCAGGATGTCGCCCCGAGCCTCGTGGGCTGTAAACGACTCGGCCAAGGCGATCGATTTGTCGAG
>Ga0209726_10009488_pt1 | contig 10120 bp, 10 predicted proteins | sample Subgrocontami54m_FD_187453 | JGI IMG/M metagenome (GOLD analysis project Ga0209726, IMG submission 187453) | Subsurface groundwater microbial communities from S. Glens Falls, New York, USA - GMW46 contaminated, 5.4 m (SPAdes) (version 3) | ecosystem: Environmental > Aquatic > Deep subsurface >... | reverse complement strand
GAAGCGGAAAACCGAAAACTTGGCCTGAACCTGAAAGGGCCTTAAGGAGCGCCCATGGAAGAGAAAAAGATCCGCCTGCTGCTGGTAGACGATGAGCCGGACCTGGTCCAGATGGTCTCGGTCCGCCTGAAGGCGGCCGGCTATGAGATCTCGACGGCCTATGACGGCCAGGAGGCGCTGGAGAAGGTCCGGGAGTCCCAGCCCGATCTGATCATCCTGGATCTGATGCTTCCGAAGCTGGACGGGTACAAGGTTTGCCGGCTGCTGAAATTCGACGAGCGGACGCGGGCCATTCCGATCCTGATCTTCACGGCGCGGGCGCAGGTCGAGGATGTGACGCTGGCCACCGAATGCGGGGCGGACGCTTACCTGACGAAGCCGTTCGAGGCCAAGGTGCTGCTCTCCAAGCTCCAGGAGTTGCTGGCGGCGGCCGGGAAGGCCCCCCGATGAGCGGCGAGCCCCCGAGGATCCTGGTCGTGGACGACGAGCAAGAGGTGGTGAGCTCCTTGAAAGAGTGCCTGGAGGCCTGCGGCTATGAGGTGCTCACCGCGATTGACGGCATGAAGGCGGTTGAATCGGCCCGTGCCGAACGGCCCCACCTGATCCTGCTGGATCTGATGCTGCCCACGCTGGACGGCTATCGGGTGCTGAAGCTGCTCAAATCGGACGAGCGCTACAAACAGATCCCCATCATCGTGGTCACGGCCCGGGCCAACGCGGAGGACCGGGCGCTGGCGGTGGAGTGCGGGGCGGACGGCTGGGTTGTGAAGCCGGTCCGCGCCGACAACTTGCTGCGGCAGGTCCGTTCCCATCTCGATGGCTGTTAAAGGAACCGTGGACGGCTGGCTGCGCCGTCTCGAGGCCCAGTTGGACCTGGAGCCGCTGATGGAGGGCTGCTGCCGGGCGCTGTTGGAGCTCACCGGGGCGGACCGGTGCTCCATCATGGTGCTCGACAGCGACACCGAACAGCTGGTGGTCCGGTGGGCGCACGGCTCCCGCGTGAAGCTCACGAAAAAAGGGGGCTTGAAATTCCGGATGGGGGAAGGGCTGTGCGGGTGGGTGGCCCGCTCTCAGAAGGCCTTCTGCTCGGTGGATGCCTCCCGTGAGCCCCGCTTCATGCCGACGGCCCCGCCCGGCCGGAAATTCCGGCCGGTCAAGGCGATCTGCTGCCTGCCCCTGGTGACGGAGGGGAGGACGGTGGGGGTCGTCAACCTCTCGAGCTTCAAGCCGTCGCGCCGGTTCCGCTGGACGCAGACGGGCGCCGCGAAGCGTTTCCTGGACCGGCTGGCCCGCGTGATCGCGCAGACCACTCAGCTGCGGGAAGCGGAGGCGGTCACGCAGCGGCTGCGCCGGCAGGCGAAAGCCACTTCCGAAACAGTGGCGCAGGTGAGCCATGAGGTCCGCACGCCGCTGGCTCTCATCAATGAGGCGGCGCAGCAGATGCTGGACGGTTTGGCGGGAACCCTCTCCACGGATCAGGAGCAGCTGGCCCGGCTCATCAAGTCCCAGGGAGACCGGATGCTGAAGCTGGTGACCGAGCTGCTGGATCTCTCCCGCATCGAGTCCGGCCGGCTGGCGCTTGCGCGGGAGCCGCTCGACCCGGCCGCGGTGATCCGGGAGGTGCAGTCCCGCTACGCGCTGCTGGTCTCCCCCCGGAAGCTGGTGCTGGAGCTGGAGCCGGTGCCGCCGGTCTACGGGGACCGGAGCCGCCTGGCCCAGGTGGTGGAGAACCTCATCACCAATGCCGTCAAATTCACCCCGTCGGACGGGACGATCACCGTGCGGCTTAAAGCCCGCGGGCGCTGCGCGGAGCTGACGGTGGCCGACACCGGGATCGGCATATCCCCTAAGGAGCAGCGCCGGCTCTTCGAGAAGTTCTCCCAGCTGAGGGTTCCCGCCTCCATGAACACGCGCGGGACCGGCCTGGGGCTCACGATCGTCAAGGAGGTGGTGCAGCTCCACGGCGGCAGCGTGCGGGTGGAATCGGCGCAGGGGAAGGGGGCTTCCTTCATCGTGAGTTTTCCGGTTTATAGCCCCTCCTTCGCGCTGACCGAGGAATTCCGCGTGATGCGGGAACAGGCGGCCCGCGAAGGGCAAGTGCTGGCGGTGCAGACGCTCCAAGCCAGGGAGGGGAAGACGGCGCCGATGGATCGGATCGCGGGGCTGCTGAAGCAGCAGGTCTCGCGCCAGGACCGGATCCTGGAAAACCCGAGCGGAGGGATTGTGATCCTTTCGGTGTTGGAGGAGAAAGGGTTGGAAGCGATGCGCCGCCGGATCCAGGAGACGCTGGCCAACCCGCCCGGCATGCCGGGGATAGCGGACCTGGCGTTCGGGTGGGCGCTCGTCCCGCGCGAGGAGACGACCCTGCCGGGCGTGCTGGCGCTGGCCCGTCGCCGCGCCTGCGGAGAGGAGGCCGCAAGGGTCTGACATGCAGAAAGCGGTGAAGCAGCCGGACGACCGGCTCGTGGAAGGGGGCTTGATGAGCGCCGAGCAGCTGGCGCAGGCGCGGGCCGAAGCCGCTCGCGCCGGCGGGACCGTGCGCCAGGCCGCCGTGCGGCTGAAATTTGTGGACGCCGCGGCGATGGCCCACTGGCTCAGCAAGGAGCTGCAGCTCCCGCGCGTGGAGCTCAAATCCTATTTGATCGACCCGAAAGTGCTGGAGCTGATCCCCGAGGAGCTGGCCCGCAAGCACCAGGTGGTTCCCCTGTTCAAGGTGGGGGAGACGTTGACCGTGGCGACCGCCGATCCGTTGAATCTGACCGCGTTGGATGAGATCCGTTTGAAGACCGGAAAAACGATTGAGCCGGTCGTGACTACTGACGGGGAGATCGCTCAGGCCTTGGGCGAATATTACGGCGCGCGCGGCCGGCTGGAGGAGCTGGTCACCGGATTAGTCCGGGAGAAGGGGCTGGAGGGGGATAAGACCCACGACGTGAAGCGGCTGCAGGGGCTCGTCTCCGAGCCGCCGGTGGTGAAGCTGGTCAACCTCTTGCTGGCCGACGCGGTGCGCAATCGCGCTTCCGACATCCACCTGGAGCCGGAGCGGGACGCCCTGCGGGTGAGATTCCGCGTGGACGGCATGCTGCGGGAGTTCACCTCGCTGCCGAAGCACCTGGAGCCGGCGGTCCTCTCCCGGACCAAGATCCTGGCCGCCTTGGACATCGCCGAGCGCCGGAAACCGCAGGATGGGCGGTTCCGGATCAGCATGGAAGGACACGAGCTGGACATCCGCGTCTCGGTGATGCCGGCCATCGATGGGGAGACCATCGTGCTGCGGCTGCTGGACCAGCGGGGCCTGTCGCTCAAGCTGGACCAGATCGGCATGGGGCCGCAGGTGTTGACCCCCTACCGGGAGCTGCTCAAAAAGGCCTGGGGGATCCTGCTGGTCACCGGTCCGACCGGATCGGGAAAGACGACCACCCTTTATGCCACCCTGGCGATGTTGAACGCCGTGGAGAAAAACATCGTGACGCTCGAGGATCCCGTGGAGTACCGTTTGGCCGGAATCCGGCAGATCCCGGTCAACCCCGCCGTGAACTTGACGTTTGCCACGGGTTTGAGGTCCATCCTGCGTCAGGATCCCAATGTGATCATGGTGGGAGAGATCCGGGATGCCGAAACCGCTCAGATCGCCGTGCAGTCGGCCCTGACCGGCCACCTGGTTTTCTCAACGCTGCACACCAACGATGCCGCTTCGGCCATCACGCGGCTTGAGGACATGGGGATCGAGCCGTTTCTGATCACCTCCAGCTTGCTCGGTGTGCTGGCCCAGCGGTTGGTCCGCGCCGTATGCCCCGACTGCAAGCAGCCGGATCCCGCGCAAGAGGAAGCGGCGGCCAAGATGGGGTTCACGGGCCAGGGCAAGTGGGCGCGCGGCAAAGGCTGCCGGCAATGCGGCCAGACCGGCTACCGCGGCCGGCTCGGCCTGTTTGAGCTGATGGCGATGGACGCGGAGCTGCAGCGGCTGACGCTGGCCAAGGCCTCTTCCACCGCGCTGAGCGCGCACGCTCAGAAGGCGGGGATGGTTTCGCTGCGGGCCGACGGGTTGCGCAAGGCGGCCGAAGGGGTGACCACTGTGGACGAGATCCTCCGGGTCACTCAGGAGGAATGAGTTTCATGACCGCCTTCAGCTACCAGGCCCGGGACGACGCGGGCAAGCTCGTCAAAGGGGTGTTGGAGGCGGAGTCCAAGCCGGCTCTGGCCGACCGGCTTCGAAAGATGGGCTATCAGGTGACCCGCATGGAGGAAGGGGCGCCGGTTCTGCGGCGGATTCGCAATATCCGCATCGGCCCGCCCTTCTCCCAGGAGGAGTTCCTTCTGATCTGCGTGGAAATGGCGAACCTGATCGAGGCCGGCATCCCGCTGGTCTCGGCGCTAAATTCAGTGGCGGATCAATGCCGCCCCGGCCCCCTGAAGGAGGCGCTCACGGCGTCGGCGAAAGAGATCGAAACCGGGAAATCCTTTTCGGAGGCCCTGTCCGCCCATCCCCGCATCTTCCCGAAGCTGATGGCCAGCACGGTGTCGGTCGGCGAGATGTCGGGCCGGCTGGACGTGGTGCTTCAGCGTTACGCGGTCTTCGTTGAGAAAGACCTCGCGCTGAGGAAGGCCATCCAAGGGGCGCTCACGTACCCGATCTTCCTGATGGCGACCACCGTGATGCTGATCCTGTTCGTGGTGACTTTTGTCGTCCCCCAGTTCGAATCCCTCTTTTTGAGGGCCGGCCTGGCGTTGCCGGTCCCCACGCGGCTTGTCTCCGCCGCCAGCCACCTGATCCGGAACCAGGGTTGGCTGCTGATTCTCCTCGCTTTGGCCGGTTTCGCGGGGGCCGGCTGGGGGCTGCGCCAGCCGGCGGTCCGCCGGCGCGTGGACTCGTGGTTATTGAGGGTGCCGGTCGTCGGGCGGATGATTGAGCAGGCGCTGACCGCTCGGCTGACCCGCTGCCTGGCGACGCTGGTGGGCAGCGGCATCCCCATCTTAAGCGCGCTGGAGACGACGGCCGGCGTGGCCGGCAACGAAACCGCCTCCCGCGAGCTGCTGCGCGCCCGCTCCGCCGTGGAGCGGGGCGAGAAGATCCACGCGGCCCTTTCAATGGGCCGCGTGTTCCGGCCCGACGTGATCCAGATGATCAAGGCCGGGGAGGACTCCGGCCGGCTCGACGTGATGCTGGACAAGGTGGCCGATTTTTACGATCTGCGGGTCGGTTTCGCGGTGAAGCAGATGCCCACGCTGCTGGAGCCGGTCCTGCTGGTCGTCATGGGGGGGGTGGTGGCGTTCATGATGGCATCTTTGTTATTGCCGATGTTCGACCTGGTGAAGGTGATGCAGAGAGGAGGGTTCCGATGAAAAGAAACGCGAAGGGTTTCACGTTGGTGGAATTGATCATCGTCATTTCGGTGATCGCGATCCTGGTGGGCATCGCGCTGCCCCGCCTGCGCGGGATGATTGATGAGGGCAACACGGCCCGCGCGGCCTCCGAGCTGCGGGCCCTACAGGCGGCCGTGGAATCCTATTACATCCACAACAGCAAGGTCTATCCGCCCACCGGAAGCACGTGGGAGACTCTGTTGACCACGGTCAAACCGACGCTGATCGGGTCGGCCCCGGGGGACCCGTTCGCCACCACGGCCGGCACGCACTACCAGTACGGCAAAGACACCAACGGGAAATATTACATCATCTGGTCGGTCGGCCCGGATGCCACCGCGGACGTCACCGGCATCAGCACGGCCGGGGCGGTCAGCGGCACGCCGGACGACGACATCTACGTCTCCAACGGGACCAGCGGCACCGGAGGGTTCTAAGGGAGCCGCGGGGGAACGCCGGAGGAGCGCATGAAGGCCTGGGTGTCGGTTCTGCTGGCGGGTTTGGGGGCGGCCGCTTCGTTGGCGGCATTCTCCGTGACCCGCGACTGGAAGGTCCTGGCGCTCTGCTCGCTGGTCACCCTCCTGGCGATGGAGCAGCTTCGGATGATCTACCAGCGGGCGGCCCGGGTGGAGCGGCTGGTCCAGGAGCGGACGAGGGAGCTCTTGGAGGCCAACCAGAAGCTGGAGAAGCTCAACCGGCTCAAGGACGAGTTCGTCAGCACCATCTCGCATGAGCTGCGGACCCCGCTCTCCATCACCAAGGAGGGGATCAGCTTGGTGCTGGACCGGATCCCGGGCGAGATCAACCCGGAGCAGGAATCCATCCTGGCCACCGCCCGGGGGAACATGGACCGGCTGGCCCGCATCATCAACGACCTGCTCGACATCTCCAAGCTGGAGGCGGGGCGGGTCCATCTGCGGAGGGAAAAACTGGAAATCGAGGAGATCTTCCGGCAGGTGGCCGGCACTTTTGGGTCCCGGGCTTCCGCCCAGGGGCTTTCACTGGAGGTCCGGGTGCCGGAGCGGCTCCCTTCCGTCTACGCCGATTCCGATAAATTGACCGAGATCCTGACCAACTTAGTAGACAACGCCCTGAAGTTCACGAAAAACGGGTCAATCCGGCTCACCGCAAAAGCCGACGGTGAATGGGTGGAGTGCGCTGTGGAGGACACCGGCACCGGCATCGCCGCGGAGGACCTGCCGCGCATTTTCAGCAAGTTCGAGCAGTTCGGGCGGATCTCGGGAGCCGGCGCCCAGGGCACCGGGCTGGGGCTGGCGATCGTCAAGCACCTGGTGGAGCTGCACCACGGCGAGATCCGCGTCGAATCGGAGCCAAAGAAAGGGACCCGCTTCATTTTCACGCTGCCTCTCCCTCCGGCGGACATCCTTTCGGTTGTCGAGTCCCCGCTAGGGCATCCATCGGGTTTCACGCTGGTGGAGCTGATGATCGCGGTGCTGCTGCTGACGGGAGGCATCGCCTCGGCGACCTTCGTGTTCGGCCGGAGTCTCTACGCGACCACCGACGCCGAGCTGCTGGAGCAGGGGACGGCGCTGGCGCAGGAGAGGATGGAGAATCTCCGCGGCGGCTCCTTCGCCTCCATCGCCGGCGAGGCCAAGGCGGCCGTCTCCGGGTGGAGTGGTTTCTCCCGCGAAGTGGCGGTCACCCAGCCGGCCGGGACCGACAGCGATTTTAAGCAGGTGGTGGTGACCGTCTACTGGGACACCACGGGCGGGGAGCTTTCCACCGCCCTGACCTCCTATGTCGCGAATGTGCTCAACAACTGACGGGCAATCTCAAAGAGGTGTGACTTTGATTGAATTGATGATCGCTCTCATGCTGGTGGGCGTCCTGATGACGGCGGCCGCTTACGCGATGAACCCGATCCTGCTGGCCTGGTCGAGCCAGCAGGACCGGATGGAGCTGCAGCGCGGGTTGCAGCATGGGTTGGAGAAGGCGCTGCGGGACCTGCGGCCGGCCACCGCGCTCCAAACCGACGCCGACGATGCGGTCCGCTACACGCTGTGGGAAAGCGGCGTCAGCAACTCCTACATCCTGTACCTCTACCATTCGAGCGACAGCTGGCCGCCGGCCTACAACCAGACCGGCTACCAGCTGCGCAAGGCCTCCCTGACCGGCGGGATCGGCGGCACCTTCACCTACGGCGCCGGCGACCTTCTGGTGCGGGACATTAAGCCGCCGCCCGACTCCGACCTGTCGGTCAGCGGCTCCGTCGCCGTGGTGGACCTGACGCTGGTTCGGGCGGATGAGACCTTCCGCCTGCTCGAGCGGGTCAAGAGGCGCAACTGATGGGCGAGAAGGGGTCGGTCCTCCTGATGACGCTGACCCTGACGATCCTGCTGGTCAGCTTGGCCGGTGGTTTCCTGTACGCCACCGGCGTTTTTATCCAGAACAGCGGCTGGGAGGAGACCGACGCCCAACTTTTCTGGCTGGCGGAGGCCGGCATGCAGAAGGGGATCTGGAATCTGAAGACCCCCTCCGGCAGCGGCGGGCAGGGGGAAAGTTGGACCACTGCCGGGACCACGGAAAGTTTGGGGGACGGAAGCTACACGATGGTGGTGGAGGTGTGGGACTTCGCCCTCTCAGCCAATGGGTCGACCGCTTCAGACAGTCCCGCACAGAGCGGCTCATCGGTCGGCCCGGCCATGGCCGTTGATGGGGATGATTCCACTTACTGGGAATCATCCGGCAAACCCAAGAACAACGCGCCGCAGGATCTCATCATCGCGTTTCCTTACCCGTTGACCGTCAACAAGGTCCGGTTCCTGGCGCCCAGTTCTTCGACCCGCCCGAGGGATTATACTTGGGCGGTTTCTTCCGACGGATCCAGTTATACCACCGTGGTGACCGGTTCGAATAACAACTCGACCGACCGCACGGACACCTTCTCAGCCCAATCCGGCGTGACGTACTTGAGATTGCAGACCACGGAAGACGGGCAAAACAACCCCAAGACGGTCCGGATTGCCACGCTGGAGGCCATCGGCAGCCGGATCACCTCCACTGGCACGATCACCGCGGGGGGGGACGCCTACACCCGGACCGTTCGGGGGACCGTGGTGACCGACGATGCCTCGCCGCAATCCCAAGTGGCTTACAAAGAGCCGGACTGGTTGGAACTGTGAAAAAACCCAAGCGGATCCTGGGGCTGGATCTGGGCAGCGCCGCTTTCAAGATGGTGCTGCTGGAAGCGCGGGATTCAGGGATGGTGCTGGTCCAAGCCCGCCTGCTGGAGATCCCCGTTCAATCGGAGCATGAGGTCCGGCTGGCGGCGCTCAAATCCCTTCTGGAAGGAGTGGACCTGGCGCGCTTAAACCAGGTGGCCAGCGTGGTGGACGACCCGTTCGCCTGCCTCCACCCGGTTTCATTGCCGCCGATGCCGGAGCAGGAGCGGGCAGGCGCCGTGAAATGGGAGCTCCAGAAGTTCCTGGCGATGCCGCCGGAGGAGATGGCCGTGGACTGCAGGCTGTTGGGCGAGGAGAAAACAGGGGAATCCAAAAAACAGCGGCTGCTGGCGGTGGCGCTGCCGGCGGTCACGATCCGGGGGCACCTGGCTTTCCTGGCGCAAGCCGGCGTGCGGCCGACCCACCTGATCCCGAAAACGGAAGCGCTGAGCGCCTGGGTGGGACCGGCTTCGCAAAGGTCGGTCGCCGTGCTGGAGGTGGGAGCCGGCGGCTGCGAGTTCATCATGTTGGAGCAGGGGGAGGCGATCTTCGCGCGGAAGATCCCGGGCGGCAGTGCCATGACCACGAAGGAAATGACCGGCCTCCTGATGACCGAACAGGGCCAAGTCTCCCTGACCGAAGGGGAAGCCGAGACGGTCAAGCGCAGCGTCGGCATCCCGCAGGGGGACGCGGCCGGGTTGGGGGCGCAGGGGGTTTCCGGCATGCAGATCTTTTCGCTGATCCGCGGAGGTCTCGAGCGGCTGGCGGTCGAGACCGAACGGTCGCTGGCCTTTTACGCCGAGTCGGGCGGCCAGGCCTCCGTCGGCGAGGTGATCCTGGTGGGAGGGGGGGCGCACCTGAAAGGGCTGGCGGAATGGCTGCAGGGCCGCCTGGGGATCCGTGTCACGCAGCCCAAGGTATTTGAAAACGTCCCGATGGCGCCGGGGGGTCTGCAGGGAGCGGCGGCTTCAGCGGAGTTGAGCATGGCGGCCGCGCTGGGAGCCGCCCTCGGGGCCGCCAAGGGGATGAACCTGCTTCCGCCGGAGCTGCAGGCGAGTCTGCGGGCCAGCATCCAGAAGGCGGCACTCAAAGGGGTGGTCACCGGCGCGGCGCTGGGGGCGGCCCTGCTCTGGATCGGCCTCGGGGTTTATCAGCGCAGTCTTACGGAGCAGATCACCGCTCTTGAGTTGGAGCGCAAGGCGGTGGTTTCCCAAGTGCCGGCGCTGCGCGCGGCGGAGGCGGCGCAAGACCGGTGGAAAACAGAGCCGGACTGGCTGGCGATCTTCCGTGACCTGACCCACCAAGTGCCCGCGGAGATCTACCTGACCGAATGGATCGTGGACGGGCGGGCGGTGACGCTGCGCGGGCGGGTCAAGCAGGGCCGCGCGGCGGATGAAGTGCTGGCCCGTTTCACTCAGACGCTGGAACAGGGGGCCCTGACGGAGGTGGCGCTGCGGTCCAGCCGGAAGACGGACCGCCCGGAGACCCAAGCGGAGTTCGAAATCGGGGGCCGGCTGCGATGACCTCGCCCCCGGAGTGGATCGTGGCGCTGCGCGGCTGGATGAGCCGCCAAC
>Ga0209726_10009485_pt1 | contig 10121 bp, 9 predicted proteins | sample Subgrocontami54m_FD_187453 | JGI IMG/M metagenome (GOLD analysis project Ga0209726, IMG submission 187453) | Subsurface groundwater microbial communities from S. Glens Falls, New York, USA - GMW46 contaminated, 5.4 m (SPAdes) (version 3) | ecosystem: Environmental > Aquatic > Deep subsurface >... | reverse complement strand
GGGGTGAGTCGAACCGGAAGCGCGTTATCGAGTGAGTTCTAAAATCACCTCCATCGAGCTCCGGCTTTCGCGCTTCGGACTTCTTTCGTCATTCGTCATTCGTCAATCGACTTCAACCGGCGCCTGCGCTACAACGCCCGCGTGAAATCGCTCCGCCTTTGGCTCGCCGTGCTCGTGCTCGCGCTGGCTGCGGGCATCGGCGGCTGGTTGCACTTCTGGCGACGCGCGCATCGCTTCGACGGCCTCATCCAGGTGGCGGCGGGGCGCTACGGGGTCGATCCGGCGTTGGTGAAGGCGGTCGTCTGGCGCGAAAGCTCCTTCAAGCCCGATGCGCGCGGCCGGGCTGGCGAGATCGGCCTGATGCAGCTTGGCGAGATCGCCGCGCAGGAATGGGCCGACGCCGAGCGCCTCACAACCTTCACGCACGAGCACGCGCTGGATGCCCGCACGAACACCCTCGCCGGCGCCCGCTACCTCGGCAAACTGCTCAAGCGCTACGCGCACACGGACAATCCGACCGTGTACGCGTTGGCCGATTACAACGCGGGCCGCACCCATGTGCTGCGCTGGAACAAAGGGGCTGCGGCGACCAACAGCGCCGCCTTCCTCGCGCAGATCGACTACCCGGGCACGCAAAACTACGTGCGCTCGATTCTCGAACGCCGCGGCCACTACCGCCGGGAGTTCCGCGCAGTTGGCGCGGTTCGGTAAGTGATGGGGAGGCAGTTGGTTTTCTGGGTCTTAACACAAGGGCGCAGAGCCGCAGAGACACAGACGGCGGGAAACAAAGCGCTGCCAATCTCACGAGACTGATCTCTAAACCGAATCTATTCAATGGACACGAACCCTCACCCCGACCCTCTCCCTTTAGGAAAGGGAGAGGGAGTAGCTCAGCCGGCCTCGGGTCCCTTCACCAATCAGTGACCGTGCGACGCATGCAACAGAGAACTCCCTCTCCCCATTCTGATGGGGAGAGGGCTGGGGTGAGGGGCGCGTCCTACTGAATAATTACGGCTAAGGACGCGGCAAACGGGTTCTTCCCTCTCTGCGTCTCTGCGTTAAACTGCGACTGATCTCTGACGGCGAATCGACTTCTCCTGATCTCACGCTCTCTGCGACCACGCGTTCAATCCCGCGTGATCGCCTGCATGGCTTGCTCCAACTTTTGCCGCAGCGTCTCGCGCTCCGCGTCCGAGGCATTGTGGGGCACGCGGATCGGGTCGCCGAAGCTCACTTCACACCGTCCGAAGGGCAGCGGCACTTGAAACCGGTCCCAGCTCTTCGGGCAAAACTTCCGGCTCAGGTGATAGGCCACGGGCACGATCGGCTGGCCCGTCAGTTGCGCGAGTGAAATCACGCCCTCCTGCACCACGTACCGCGGGCCGCGCGGGCCGTCGGGGGTGATCGCCAAATCGTAGCCGCGCTCGGCCCAGGTGGTCAGTTCGAGCAGCGCCTGCGGGCCGCGCCGGCTGCTGGAGCCGCGCACGGGTTGGACACCGTAGTGTTCGAGAATGCGCGCGAGCAGTCCGCCGTCGCGGCTGGCGCTCACGAGAGCCGCCAGGCGCCGCTCGGGTTGGCGGCGGAGCATGTACTGGCGAAAGATCTCGAGCGACAGCGCGAGCCGGTTGTGCCAGATGGTGAAGATGGCCGGCTGGGGGTTCGCGCCCGCAAGCAGGCCGGAGTGATCGTCCCAAGTGAACCGCAGCGTCGCCGCGACCGATCGAATCAGGCCATAGGCGAGGGCCGCCGTGAGGCGACCAGACCACGTCACGCCATGCGGCACCACGACGCCTGGGGAGTGCGGAGTGCGGAGTGCGGAGTGCGGAGTGGCCACGGTCATCAGGCGCTTTTTTTCAGGCTCGCGCGTACGAGCTCTTCGAGCGTGGCCTGCGGGCCGAGCAAGGTGTGCGCGGCGCGGACCATCTCGTAGGCTTCCGCTTGCTTGTAGCCCAGCGCGACCAAAGCCAGCACCGCATCGTTGATCTTCTGGTCGGCGACGGGCAGCGCGTGCCTGGCGCTGGCGGCTTCCCACGCCCCCGGCGCGCCGATCTTGTCTTTCAACTCGACCACGATCCGCTCGGCCATTTTCTTGCCGACACCGGAGATTTGCGCGAGCGCTTTGACGTCGCCGCGCGCGACCGCGCCGCGAAACGCCGTCGCGTTCATCCCGCTCAAGATGTTCAGCGCGATCTTCGGTCCGATGCCGCTGACGGTGTTGATCAGCATCCGAAACAACTCGCGCTCGCCCGCGGTCATGAAGCCGTAGAGCATGTGGGCATCTTCGCGCACGACCAGGTGCGTGAGCAGCTTCACCTCGTGGCCGGGCTGCGGGAGTTTGTCGTAGGACGAAAGCGGGATGAGCGCTTCGTAGCCGACGCCGTGCACGTCCACCGTGACCTGCGTGGGCAAGGCTTCGACCAGTTTGCCGTGGAGAAACGTAATCATGCGGGGAAGGCAGAAGGAGGGAAGTAGAATGGAAGAACGGTTCCTCGCTGTTTTGACTGGAATCGCGAGACGACCAAACCCGAAATCCGAAATCCGAAAGCCGAAAGAAGTCCGAAAGCCGAAGCCCGAAAGCCCACGGCCGCGCCTCCCCGGGCTCCTTCCTTCCAGACGCGGGGACAAGACGGACCTCCCGCCGGGCCACGGCCCCCGGAAGCGGCTCGCACGGCCCGGCCGAGCGGAACCACATCCCCCCGACGGAGCGCGCTTCGGTTTTCGGATTTCGGACTTCTTTCGGTTTTCGGATTTCGGGCTTCGGATTTGAGGCTCCGGCAATTCCACTGAAAGGAGCGCAGCACCGAAGAAACAATCTTGTGAAGCACCGTGCGAATGAGTCTGTCCATGGCTAAATTTTCTTCGGCGCGCTCAAGGCGTAGCGCCCCTGTTCCTGCGCGTGAGTGAGCGCCAGCGCCAGCGCGTCGGCGGCGTCGGGCGCGGGTGCTTCGGTCAAGTGCAACATCCGCTGCACCATCTTGGCGACGGCCAGCTTTTGCGCCGCGCCGTAGCCGACGATGGCCTGCTTCACCTTGCGCGGCGCCATCTCGTAAATCTCCAAGCCCGCCTCCGCTGCCGCTACCAGCGCCGCTCCACGCGCCTCCCCCATGATCAGCGCCGTCTGCAAATTCTGCGCGTAGAAGAGGCCCTCCACGACGCAGACGGTCGGACGAAACTGCTTCAGCACGTCGCGCAACGACTCCGCGATCTTCAGCAGACAGCGTGAGTGCTCCCACCCCGCCGGACACGAGACCGTCCCATGCGCGAGCGCGACGGGGTGCGGCTTGCCCGCGCGAATCACGCCATAGCCCGTGCCGCGCAGCGAGGGGTCGATGCCGATGATCACAGTGTGGCTGTTGGCGCCGGGCCGGCCGCTCGGCGCGAACACCGGCGCAGCCACGCGCCGCGCGCCGCTGACGCGCGCCTGCATCTGCTCGAATTGCCTCGCGGTGATGCCCACGGCGCGAGAGTGGCAAAGGCATTGAGGGAAGTCGAGAGGCGAAGGACGGCGGAGGGAAGTTCAAAGTTCAAAGCTCAAAGCTCAAAAGAATTCCCAATGGCCAACCTCCAAGCGCCAACTGCCGCGGTCTGTCGAGAGACTTGGAACTTGGCGGTTGGAGCTTCTTTTGAGCTTTGGGCTTTGAGCTTTGAGCTTCCCCCCCGTTCCCGCGTTCTGGAGCCGACGCTAGAGCGATCCTGTGCAAGCCCGGCGCCACCCTGGCCTGTGCTGCCTGGTTTGACTTGGCCGACGCCGCACCTACACTGCGTTCGTGTCCGCGCTGACCTTCCATTATCGCAATGGCGGGATTCACTTGCCTCAACTCGGCTTGTGGCTCGATGCCGCGCAGGCCCAAACCGGCGTCGAGCGCGTGTTCGTCAGCCACGCGCACAGCGACCACATCGCCGCGCATCGCGAGGTGATCCTCAGTCCGGTCACGGCGCGGCTGTTGCGCGAGCGCCTGCGCGGCCGGCGGGTCGAGCACGCGCTGGGGTTCGGCGAGCCGGCAGCGTTCAACGGCGGCGAAGTGCCCTACCGCATCACGCTGCTGCCCGCGGGTCACATCCTCGGCAGCGCGATGGCGTTCGTCGAGGCGGAGGGCGAGTCGTTGCTCTACACCGGCGATTTCCAATTGCGTCGCAGCTTGGCGGCGGAGGTTTGCGAGCCGGTGCGCGCGGTCGGGACCGACACGCTGATCATGGAAACGACTTTCGGCCGCGCGAACTATCGCTTCCCGCCGGCGGAGCAAGTCGTGGAAGACATCCTGCGCTTTTGCCGCGACGGGCTGGCGCGGCAGGAGACGCCGGTGCTCTACGCCTACTCGCTGGGCAAAAGCCAGGAGTTGCTCTGCGTGCTGGGCCAGGCTGGCCTGCCGGTCATGCTCCAAGAACAGGCCTATCAGGTGACGCGCGCTTACGAGGAGTGCGGCCAGCGGTTCGCGCCGTATGAAGTGTTCGATCCGCGCGCGGCGAAAGGAAAGGTGTTGATCTGCTCGCCGATGGCCCGGCGCGCCGAAGGCCTGCAAGCGCTCGGCAAAGTGCGCACGGCCATCGTGACGGGCTGGGCTATGGATCCGAGTTGCCGCTACCGCTTCGGCACGGATGCCGCGTTCCCGCTCAGTGATCACGCGGACTACCCGGAGCTGCTCAAGTTCGTGAAGCAGGTTCAGCCGAAGCGGGTCTTCACGTTGCACGGCTTCGCGGCGGACTTCGCGGAATCGTTGCGCGACCTCGGCTTCGACGCGCGGCCGTTGAGCGAAGCCGACCAACTGACGCTGCCCTTGTTTCGCGTGACGAGCTGAGCCGGAACAATTCAGTCGGCTCTTTTGATCCTAACGCAAAGGCGCAAAGCCGCAGAGGCGCAGAGGGCGGCGAAGCCTGACGTTCTCAGTCACCGAAGAGTGACCGTCCCTGAAAGGGCGACCGGCTTTTCTGCCTCCGGGCCTCTGCGCCTTCGCGTCTCTGCGTTAAACTGCAACTGAATCCTTACGACTACGCCGTTCCCTCGAGCGCGGCGAAGATGTGCCGGTAAAACTCCGCGTGGCTTTCCCACGTTTGCGCGGTGATGAGATTGCCGTCGCGCACGCTTTGCTCGTCGATCCACGTGCCGCCGCAGTGTTGGACTTCGAGTCGCACGTTGCGATAGCAGGTCATCTTCAGTCCTTTGCCGAGGCCGGCAGCGAGCACGATCTGGATGCCGTGACAAATCGCGCAGATCAGTTTGCCGCGCCGATGGAAGTCTTGGACGATGCTGAGCAGCTTCTCGTCGTGACGCAGGTGCTCGGGGGCGCGTCCGCCGATCAACACGATGGCCTCATACTGCGCTGGCTTCACCTTGGAGATCGCGATGTCCGCGTTGATCAAATACCCGGGTCGCTCGATGTAGGTCGTCCAGCCCGGCTCGAAGTCGTGGATGACGCCGTGGAGCCTCTTCTTTTGAGTGGCGGCAATGACGGGTTGGTAGCCAGCCTCGCGGAAGCGGTATTGGGCGTAGAGGATTTCAAACGACTCGCCGGCGTCGTCGGTCACGATGAGGATTTTCTTGGGCATAGGGTTGGGAGTTAGGATTTGAGATTTGAGATTTGAGATGTGGGATGCGTAAGGCGTAAAACGTAAAGCGTAAAACGTAATGCGTGATGCGTGATGCGTGATGCGTGAGTGGCGCTCGGGTGGTTCAGGCGGGTGCGGAGGATCGCGCGCGCACGCGGAGGCCGAAGGGTTCGGGCGCGTGGGCGAAGCTGAGCACGCCGTTGTCCGCCGTCGCGCCGAGATAGGGATCGTTCGTGATCAGCAGATTTCCATCGATGTCGAGGTAGTCCGTCAGTTCCGCCAGGTGCGCGGCGGCGGTGATGAGCACGCTCGATTCGATCATGCAGCCGAGCATGGTCTTGAGGCCGAGCTGGCGCGCGGCGCGTAACGCTTCGTAGGCGCCGGTGAGGCCGCCGGTTTTCACCAGCTTCACGTTCACCGCGTGAAAGCACTCGGCGCAACGCTCGGCGTCGGCGGCCGAGTGATACGATTCGTCGGCCATGATGGGCAGCGGAGTGCGGTCCTTCAGCCAGCGCCAGTCCGCCGCGGGGGTTGTCGCCGGCATCGGCTGCTCGATGAATTGGATGTGGCCATCGGACGCCAGCCACTCGAGCCGGGTCAGCGCTTCTTCCTTCGTCTTCCAGGCCTCGTTGGCATCGACGCGCACGGGCTTGGTCGGCGCGGCGTCGCGCAGCGCGGCGAGGTTTTCCTGATCGCGCGGACTGCCGACCTTGAGCTTGAGCACGGGATAGCGTGCGGCTTCGAGGACCTTTTGGCGAATCACCTCCGGCGTGTCCAGGCCGATGCTGAACGACGTGACGTGCTTGCCTTCCGTGAAGCCCAGCTTCAAGGCGTCGTAGATCGGGTGCCCGGCTTGGCGGGCGGCGCCGTCCAGCAGTGCAAGGTTCAGAGCGGTCTTCGCCGCGAAGTTGCCCGGCGCCAGCGCATCGAGATAAGCCATGCTCCCTCCGATGTCGGTGAAGGAAAGCCGCCGCGGGTCCACGCGCGCCAAAAACGCGCAGACGGTCTCGGGCGTCTCGTCATACCGCGCGGACGGTGCGGCCTCGCCCAGCCCCTCGCTGCCCGCGCCATCCGCGAGTTGCGCAAACACCACGCGCGACGCAAGGTCGTCCGTGGTGTCCCGGCCGCGCGCGATGACCCAGGCGCGCGCCAGGCGGAGCGGGTATTGCCCGTAGCGGAGATGCACGGCCGAGAAGAAACCGCAAACCGGACGCGGAAGCAACACGTTGTTTGCCGTGGCGGCGAGGGCCGTGGTGGCAGCGGGCGGCCGGTTGGGTCGGACGGCCCGTCGCACTTGGCCGAATCGAGAAAGCCCCTGCCGGAGGGATCTGTACTCCCTGATTCGTCTGCGCTAATTCGTTTGCCTGACCCAGAGGCGAGCGGGTGCCACGGCGGAGGCAAACGAATTGAGGCAGACGGATTCTAAGAAACATTCTTTGTCAGCCTGCGTGACGCCTTGCTTGGACATGGCGAGCAGGAATCCAAGCCCGACGACCGAAGTTCGAGGAAGGTTCCAGCCAACGGGATTTGGAACTTAAGGGGTCTGAGAGTCCACGAGGTTCTTGAGCAGTTGGCACGCTTCTCCCTCCCCGTGAACCAACGTCCGCGCGCCAGCGTCTTGGAGTGCGCCAGTCCTCTGGCGCTTTCGACTCGCCCCGACTATCCAAGCCAAAGCGCCAGAGGACTGGCGCACTCCAAAACCTCGCGGCCCTTCGGACGTTCATGGCGAGGGAGAACGCCCCCGAGTGTGGAGCCTCCTCCTTCAGCGCCGTGGGTTCGGGGCCTGCAAGGCATGGGGATCACCCAACTCGCGCAGGACTTCAAACGGCGGCTCAAAGGCGTCTTTCTCCCACTCGCGCGTCGTGAAAAAGTTGAAGAGGTAGATGCCATCCGCGCCCTCTGCCCAGAGGTGGCGCGCGGCCCGGCGGTATTTCTCCGGCGTGAGGCACTGCTCGAGCTTGGAGCCCTCGGCGCACTCGATGCCGCCGTAGATCGGGACGGTCGGGATGATTTGTTTCCACGGCCGGATCGGCAGATCGTAGCGCACGAACAGGAATTCGCTCACCGTGAGGAAGTCGATCCAGCCGTTCTTCGCCCACGCCACCGGGTCGCAGCCGATCTCCCGCGACTTTTCGTAGCTCGGCGGACTCTTGCCGTAGTCCGACGGCACGCGGACGGCGAGCACCAGGCGCTTGTTTCGCTTGCGCCCTTCGGTGTCGAGCATCCGGCGCACACGTTCGACGAGGCTGCCGATTTTGGCAATGCGCTCCTCAGCCTCCGTCGCAGCCGGCGCCGGGAGACTCTGCCCCGGTTCGGACTTCGGATTTCGGATTTCGGATTTTTCAATCGAAGCCTTCTCAGCGGGGCTGCGAGGCGGCGGAAAAAATGTTGGGAACCGCTGGAAGTCCAGTTCGATCCCGTCGCAGTTGTAGCGTTGGACGGCTTCTTCGATCAGCCGGAAGACGTAGTCGCGCACGGCGTCGTGCGTGAAATCGAGCGCGCCGTTGCCGAGGCGGTATTCGGGATGATCGCGCCAAAAGGCGGTGCCGAGGAAATCGTTGCCGTGCGCGTCGTTCATGCGGAAGGTGAGCAGCGCTTCCAGGCCGCGTTGCCTCGCCTCGGCCAGCAGCACCGCATACGGATCGACACCGGCATCGAACATCGCCTGCACGTTTTGGAAGCGCTGCTGCTCACTGGGCGGCCATTTCGCGCGCTCCGCCGCTGTGGCGAGCGTGCCGCGCATCGTGCCGGCTGTGCTGGGGTAATACATCACCTGCGCGTTCACGCACACGAGCAGCGTGTCCACCTGGCTGCTGGGCCGCGTGAGCTCCGCGACGATCGTGCGCAAATCGTCCGCCGTGATGGGGCCCGGGCCTTTTCGACCAGCCTTGAGTGTCATGCACGAATCGCCGTCGAGGTTGTAAAGGATGCGGCGCGCTTTCGTGTCCGCGAGCGCCGAGGCGCCGAGCCAGAGGCCGAGGGCGAAGTGAGCCAGCCGCCGCACTGTTGTCATGCGCGCAGTTCTACCGGAAGTGGCGAGGGTCGTCGAGAACGCACGAACTGAACTCGCAAAGTGATCGGCAGCGGTTGCCGCTGGCACTTTTGCTGCCGCTTTACAGCCCAGCGCTCTTCCGCCTATACTCGTCGCCCAGCATGAAACCATCTTACCACACACAGACGCGCCGGCAGTTTCTTCGAGCTGCCGGCCTGGCCACGGCTTCGGCAAGTCTCGGCTTCCCGGCCCTCCTTCGCGCCCGTTCGCCAAACGAAAAATGCAACCTCGCCATCATCGGCTGCGGCGGACGCGGCGCCAGCAACATGGCCGACGTCAGCGGCGAAAACATCGTCGCCCTGTGCGATGTGAACGAACGGAACCTCGACGCCGCGGCGCAGAAACACCCGGCGGCGCGCAAGTACATCGACTTTCGCCGACTCTACGACAACGCGAAGGAGATTGACGCCGTCGTGGTGAGTTGCGCCGAGCACACGCACGCCTTCGCGACGCTCCCGGCGCTCAAGCTCGGCAAACACGTGTATTGCGAGAAGCCGCTCACGCACTCCGTGTGGGAGGCGCGCGTGGTCGCCGAGGCGGCGCGGCAGGCGAAGGTCGCCACGCAGATGGGCACGCAGATCCACGCCGGCGCGAACTACCGGCGCGTCGTCGAACTCGTGCAGAGCGGCGCCATCGGCCCGGTGACGCAAGCACACGTGTGGGTCGGACGGGCGTGGGGCCGGCAGGATGCCGAGGCCGCCCGGCGCAACCACGACATCGTCGCCGTGACCGAACGCCCGAAGGATTCCTCTCCGATTCCTCCGGGCTTGCACTGGGACCTTTGGCTCGGGCCGGCGCCGGAGCGGCCGTTCCACGAAGTTTATTTCCCGGGGCCGAAGTGGTATCGCTGGTGGGATTTCGGCGGCGGCACGATGAGCGACCTGGGTTCGCACTGGAACGATCTTCCGTTCTGGGCGCTCAAGCTGCGCCATCCCTTGAGCATCGAAGCCAGCGGTCCGCCGCCGCATCCGGAGCTGGCGCCGGCGTCGATGACTGCCACCTACGAATACGGGGCGCGGGGCCAACTGCCGCCGGTGAAGCTCATGTGGTATCAAGGGGAGGAGAAGCCGGCGCTGTGGCGCGAGGCGGAAATTCCCAAGTGGGACAGCGGCGTGCTCTTCGTCGGCAGCAAAGGCATGTTGCTCGCCGACTACGGCAAGCACGTGCTGCTGCCGGAGGAACAATTCAAAGATTTCAAGCGCCCGGAACCTTTCCTCCCCGAGAGCCTCGGGCATCACCAGGAATGGCTGCGCGCCTGCAAGACCGGCGCGCCGACGACGTGCAGCTTCGACTACAGCGGCCCGCTCACGGAAGCGAACCACCTCGGCAACGTCGCGTATCGCGTCGGCAAAAAACTGCGGTGGGACCCGGTGAGACTCCGAGCGAAGAGCGCGCCGGAGGCCGCGCGGCTTATCCGGCGGGAGTATCGCAAAGGCTGGCAGCTCGGCTGAGCCGGAGCGGGTGTCGGCGGCAGGATCCGCTGGAGAGTTGCGGCTCGCTCAAAGGAAAGCGGCGCTGAACCGCG
>Ga0209726_10009483_pt1 | contig 10122 bp, 13 predicted proteins | sample Subgrocontami54m_FD_187453 | JGI IMG/M metagenome (GOLD analysis project Ga0209726, IMG submission 187453) | Subsurface groundwater microbial communities from S. Glens Falls, New York, USA - GMW46 contaminated, 5.4 m (SPAdes) (version 3) | ecosystem: Environmental > Aquatic > Deep subsurface >... | reverse complement strand
CCCGGCCCCGCCCGCTCCTGGACACGTCCGGCCAGCCTACTACCCCGGCGGGAGGTCGTTTGAGCCGTATAGCGAAGAGGCGGCGGGAGTTCAATGGCGCCGGAACGTTGCCAATGTGCCGCAGGTAAGCCCTAATCTGACTTTAGCGCTTCCCCGAGATACAGCCCCACGCTAAAAATAACGGTCGGCTTTTGGGAGTGTGTTCGTAGAGGGTAGACGGGAGCGAAATCCCAATCATGAGCGGGCAGCCGCGGTAACCCTTCGGCCAACTTTTTCCGCCCGCCGCGCGTGATCGGGACCATCGCCTCTGAACCGGGCGCTATAGTCTGGAAAAATAGTGGGGGAGTGCGTGGTGCGTAAATCCATCAGTGGCGTCGTTGCGGCGTGTCTTGTTCTCATGTGCGCAGAAGCGGCGATGGCTGCGCCAAAAGCAAAGAAGCCAGCGCCAAAGCCTGGCGCGGACGTGTCCAGCATCGCAAAGAAGCAGGTGCCAAAACCTGGTGCGGGCCTATCCAGCATTGCAAAGAAGCAGGTGCCAAAACCTGGTGCGGGCCTATCCAGCATTGCAAAGAAGCAGGTGCCGAAGCCTGGCGCGAGCGTGTCCAGCGTTGCAAAGAAGCAGGTGCCGAAGCCTGTCGCTGGCATGTCCGGCATCGCTTCAGTTTACAATGAAAAGGGTACGCGCAGCGCCAGCGGCGAAATCATCAATCCCAAAAATCTCACCGCCGCGCATCGGAGCTTAAGCTTTGGCACAAAGGTGCGTGTGGTGAATAAAAGAAACGGCCGATCCGTCGTGGTGCGGATCATTGACCGGGGTCCGTTCATTCGGGGACGAGTTATCGATCTTTCGCCGGCCGCGGCGCGCGCCCTTGGGTTGGGCGGTCTTGCGCCGGTGACGCTGGCAGTGTTGGGAAACAAGGTCTGAAGCTATTAGCGGTCGCGCGGCGGCACGTTGATTTCGGCACAGTTGAGTCGGCCAGAAAATGCGCAGTCCTGATGCTTCCGCAGCATGGCCATCGCGTCCGCGAGCCATAAACCCGCGGCGGTGAGCATGACGATAAATAAGAAAGCCGCCGCATTGACGATCATGCGGCGAGGATAGTCATCGGGGCTATTCCTGCGCTCGTATTCCGACAGGTCTCCGATCGGCGCCAAATCGGCGCCGCGTTCCCGCTCCGCACCGTGACGCCGAGCCTTCCCCTTCCGCAGAGAAGAACGTGCCGGAAAGAAGACGACCCGTCCGGGCGCTTCGCTTTGCTGTGGCTGCTTGGCGGTCACGGCAAGCTCCGTGAAAATCCAGTTATTTGCGCCTTCCGGCCATCTGCAACTATAGCACGGCTAGCCGCGTCGCCCGAACCGTTTTCGGCTCTCTACGCCGTTTTTGCTTCATGCTCGGCCGCCCGGGCTTCGCGCACTTCGCGCACGACCGAAATAACGAGGAAAACCGCCGAAGCGATCAGCAGTCCGACCGCTATGGCATCCTCGAAAAAGATACCGTGATCGCCCCCCGATAACAACAAAGAGCGCCGGTAATTCGACTCCACGATAGGCCCCATCACCACGCCGAGGATGGCGGGCAGGAAGGGAAACTTGGTGAGGACCATCAGGTAGCCGACAAAGCCGGTAAACAGCACGATCGCTAGGTCTACAGTGCTGCCATTGATGGTGTAGGTGCCGGACAACACTAAGGCCAGAATAAACGCTGCGAGATAGGGCCTTGGCCGGTTCACGAGCCAGATACAGAGCGGGAGAATTAAGACCCCGACCAATAGTTGCGCCATGGTCGCTATGAAAGAGCCCATGTAGAGCCCGAGCACCACATCCACGTTCTTCTCGAACAGCCGGGGGCCGGGCTGGAGTCCGTGAATCAGCAAACCACCGAGCAGGACGGCGGCCGAATTCGACCCTGGAATGCCGAAACTCAATAATGGAATAAGCGACGTGCTGGCGACCGTGTTGTTGGACGCTTCCGGCGCGGCAATGCCTTCGGGCGAACCACGCCCAAACTCGTGCCGATAGCGCGACCAGCGCTTGGCTTCGTTGTAGGAGAGGAAGGCCGCGATCGAGCCGCCCCCGCCGGGCATCAGACCCTCAAATGTCCCTACGACGCATCCGATGCCTTGGGCCTTGCCGATTTTGCGCATCATCTTGAAGTTTGGGAGCTTGATACGCACGACTTCCGGGATAGTGCTGTCGAGGCCCTTTGACCCTGACTGGCGCATCAACTCGCTGACGGCAAAGAGTCCCACCATGATCAGGATCGGCTTGATGCCGGCGATCAGTTCCGGCAACCCAAAAGTGAAGCGCCCGAGGCCGGAAATGGGGTCACTCCCGACGGTGGCTATCATGACGCCGGCTGTTGCCGCGATCATCCCCTTCAGCAGAGAGCCGCCTGACAGGGAGGCGATGATGCTCAGTCCGAGGATGCCTAGCGCGAAATAGGACATCGGGGTGAATGCAAGTGCGACGTTGGCCAGCGGTGCAGTCAGAAGTACGAGCAATGCCAATCCGAACAGACTGCCGATCACGCCCGACCAGAGCGAAATGCCCAGCGCCTCTCCGGCGCGGCCCTGTCGCTTCATCTCGTAGCCATCGATGACCGTGGCGGCAGCGGAGTTGGTGCCCGGCGTGCGGATAAGGATGGCCGGGATCGATCCGCCGTACTCGGCGCCGATATAGACCGAGCCGAGAAGGACGATCGCGTTGACCGGCTCCATTGTGTAGGTAAGGGGAAGTATCAGGGCCATCGTGATCGAGGCGGATATTCCCGGCAGGGCGCCACCGATGATTCCCCAAATCAATCCCAGAATGGCAACCGGCACGATCGGGGTGGACACCAGCATCGTAAGGGCTTGGGCAAACTGCTCCATGGCGGTGCTCTGCCCTTAGAAGAAAATGCTGCGCGGCTGCTCGACGCCAAGCAGCCAGACGAAAAACAGCCAAAATCCTACCGCGCCACCGACGGCGGTAACGGCCAGGGGCCAAGAAGGCCGCATGCCCTCATAGATCGCGACAGCGGCGATAAGCAGCGCGATGGCTGGCAGATAGCCAATGACGGGGGCGACCAAAGCATAGCCGCCGGCAACTGCCAGTAAGCCGAGTGCGCGCGGCAGGGACGCCCGGTAGTCGCCGTTGTCTGCGGTTGCTTCGCCGGCAGTCTTGCGACGCGATGTCAGCAGGCTGCGCAAGATCAACAACACCCCCAGACCAGCCAGCACAGCGGCGAGGATACGCGGCAGGCCGTCTGCGCCCACCGCGTCCTCGAGGCTGCTGTGCAAAATCTGGCCGGTGCCGAGGTAGTAGAGCCCAGCGACGGCGATAACAACGCCACCGCTGAGTATGTCTTTTATCATCGGCCGGAAACTCCCGATGGCATGTGAACGGAAGATGATGGGACTACCCGCGGCTATGGTTTCGGTGGGGCAGTTTCTTTCATGGCAGCTTCTGCCGTGGCGCCGAAATCTGCGATGAACTTCGCGTATTGGTCATGCGGCATGAAGTCCGGTGCCAGTCTTGCATCCCCGTATACTTTTTTATACTCGGGATCCGCGAGGAGTTGGGGCACGGCCTTTTCCCAAATCGCTATGACATCCTTAGACATGCCTTTGGGGCCCGCCAAGCCGCGGAACTTCGAGACTGCGACGTCGTAGCCAGACTCCTTGACCGTCGGGAGATCGGGGAAAGTGACCAGGCGGTTTGAGTTGAACGTTGCCAGCAGCCGGACCTTCTGGCCTTCAAGCTGTGCGCGGAGCTCTTGGATTTCGCCAACGCCGATATCAAGCGTGCCGTTGAGCACGTTGATGATCAGGTCGCCGCCGCCTTCGTGGGGAACGATGGCCGCTCCTACGCCGGCTGCCTTCTTGAGCTTTTCTGCGGCCTGGCGCTCGAGCGAAGCGGGATTGGCTACGCCCCAACGTCCCTGCTTTGCTTTCGCATGGTCGATGACGTCCTTCAGGGATTTAAAGGGCGATTCGGTCCGCGTGTAGATGACTTCGGCATCGGCGAAAAAATTCACCAGCGGCTCGATGTCCTTGTAGCTCTTATCCGGCTTGCTCTGGATCGACGTGTAAATGTAGGTCGGAGTCGTGGCATAAAAAATGCTGCCATCCGGCTTGGCGGCGGCGAGATGCGACATAGCCTTGGCGCCGCTGCCGCCCGAAATATTTTCGACGACAAAATCGGCCTTAATATACTTGCCGAGATGTTTGATCATTTCCCGCAGAAAGATGTCGCTGCCGCCGCCTGGGCTCGAATGGGTTACGAGCGTTACGACCTTTTGCGGGTAAGCGGCGGGTTCAGAATTGGCCTGATTTGCCGCCAGGACGCCGAGCGCTATGAACGCCACGGACGCAGCCTTTATTTTGGTTAGCATTGCGTTCCCTCCCAATAAGCCCCTGTCTGTTCTTATCTATGGGGTCCAAGCCTTTTGTAGCATTCCTTTCCGGGGCAGCGAAAACCCTTTTCGGGGGCCCCGCACGCCTCCTTTCGCGACTTCCGGTCGCATATGCTTACCCGGCAAGGCGGGAGGCGAGCCGGGCCCGTTCCGGTTGAGGAACTGTTTACTATCGGAACGAATGCGGCTGGGAAAATCGCCGGAATCGCAAGGTCGATAAAATTCAAGCATTTGAAAAAAGGCGCCGTGAAAGGGGCGTGGGTATGGTTTGCCCACGGGACCAATTTCAGGTGCACCAATGCGTTTCTTTGTTTTCCCTTTAGCGGCCTTGGGTGTCATGGCCGGCGGCTTCAGCGATGAGCCAAGCGAAGGCCAGATGAAGCGGGCCTTTGAAGCCTCGCTGTCGGCGCAGGTCCGCAACGCGATGGAATTCGTCGCGGAATCTGGCGGTCCTGAAGCCGTGCAGAATATCCGCCAAGCGGGCAGCGACCGCTTCGCGATCCGTACGTTCCGCAAGGTCGACTGCGCGCACGCGGCGGACAATGCCGGTTATGTCTGTTCCTTCGCGGTCAATATTGAGCTGGTGAACGGCAATCTGCAGCGGCAGATGAATGGCCGCTTCTCTTCGGGCTCAACGGGCCTGGCTTTCGCGGAAGAAGTTTAAGCTGGCAAGGCAGCGCCTCCCCCTGCGGCGCACGACAAAGGGCCCGGCTCCGAGGAGCCGGGCCCTTTATTTTCAGATCAGCAGAAATCTCAACTCAGCGGCACGATACCCGGCGCAACTGACCTGAGCTTGTGCGCACGTAGCAGGGTTCTCTTGGAGCTGTTGAGGCGCCGATGAGTCCGCCCGCCGCCGCGCCGACGACACCTCCAGCAACGGCTGCGCCAGCCGAGCGGCCCGCAACGCCGCCGATGACCGCGCCTGCCGCGCCACCGAGGAGCGCGCCATTCAGCGCACGTTCCTCTTGCACCGTTTGACACCCGGCAAGCGCGAGCGCCGCGGCGCCGATCAACAGCAATTTCCGCATGTTATTTTCTCCAGGTCAGGCAGGGATGAAAAGCCGAAAAAACTGCTTGTCCAATACTTGGACTGGACGGTTAAACAGGCTTGTCACGCCTTTGTTCCCAGCCGGTACGCCGGTGCGGCAAGATGGCAGAGCCTCTGGTTGCGCCGGCTATTTAGCGCCGCCAGCCGCCAACTTTTTCGCTTCATCCGCGCCGCGGTTCTTTCCCTTAGGCGGGCTCCCGCGGCGCTTCTCGAGGTGCTCAAGCGCTTTATCGGCGCGCAGGCGGCAATCGTCATGCAACGCTTCGAGCTCTTCGTCGGACAAGTCCTCGATCGTGGCGAAGCGGTTGGGGGCGTTCTCCATGGCCAAAATCAGCTCTCCAAGTTTTAGTTGAATAGCCAGGGTATCCCGGTTCTGCGTGTTCTGGATCAGGAAGACCATCAGGAAAGTCACGATTGTGGTGCTCGTGTTAATGACGAGCTGCCAAGTGTCGCTGTAACCAAAAATCGGGCCAGAGAGCGCCCATACGACCACCACTGTCGCCGCAATGAGAAAGGTCGACGGGCGGCCACTCAGCCGCGCAATCTCCTGGGCAAAAACGCCGAACCGTCCGTGCATATGAGAGTGAGCGCTGGCGTTGCCGTTGCCGCCGGACTTTCCCTCTTTTCGCATGCCCTGGGATTTGTTAGCCGCCATACCTGCTCCCACACAGTCCTGCCAACGCCTTGAGGCCGCTTGCGTTCCGCCGCCGCCTGGCGAGGTAAGTGGAACTGGGCAGGTCATTGGACGTTCATCCCTCGCATCGCGCGCATCAGGCTCGCCTACGCGCCTCCGCACTCAAACCTTATGGGGACCACCATGAAATCGATGGAAGAACTGTTTCACGCCCTGCTGCAGGACGTCTATTTTGCTGAGAAGCAGCTGCTGAAGGCGCTGCCCCAAATGGCGAAAAAGTCGAGCGACGAAAAACTGGCCGACGCTTTCACCAAGCATCGCGAAGAGACGCAAGGGCAGATCGAACGTTTGGAAAAGGCATTCGAGATGATCGGGAAAAAGCCCAAGGGCAAGAAGTGCGAGGCCATTCTCGGGATCATTGAAGAAGGCAAGGAAGTTATCGAGGAAGTCGACGACGAGGAAGTGCGTGACGCAGGCTTGATCGCCGCGGCGCAGGCGGCCGAGCACTACGAGATCGCCCGCTACGGGACGCTGTGTGCTTGGGCCAAGCAGCTTGGAAAGCCGCAACTGGCGCGGTTGCTGCACCAGACCCTCGAAGAAGAAAAGAAAACCGACGAGCTTCTGACGAAAATGGCGGACGCATCCGTCAATCAGGCGGCGATGAGCGCCTGAGCCTTGGGAGTTGGTCAAGTATCGATAGGTCCGGCGGCAACGCCGGGCCTATTTGCGTAAACGCTTGCTGCTGGGCAGCGCCTGCTTCAGGCGGCCGATATCCTTCCAGGGATCTTTCCGTAGGCGCGACAGGCGCTGGGGCAGATTGAGTACTGTGTAGCGATCCGCTGAAGTGAGCGAGCCAAGTTCTTCCCAGGCAATCGGCGTCGAAACCGGCGCGCCAGGCCGTGCGCGGGTTGAGTAGGGAGCAACCGCGGTCGCTTCGCGGCTGTTGCGTAGGTAATCGATGAAAATGCGGTTCGGCCGCGCGGATTTCTTGACAGTCGCCGTGTAGCGATCGGGATTTTCCGTCGCCATCCGCTCGGCGATGGCGCGGCAGAAATCCTTGGCTTCGTCCCAGGGCGTGTAGCGGATCGGCAAGACGACATGCAGGCCCTTGCCGCCGGACGTCTTGATGAAGCTCTTCAGCTTGAGCGCGCCGAGCTGTTCACGCACGTCGCGCGCTGCGGCGACGACGTCTTTCCAGCCTACGCCCGGGCCGGGATCAAGGTCGAACACTAGGCGGTCGGCTTCCTCAAGGCGGTCGATAGTCGTACCGCGCGTATGTATTTCGAGCACACCGGCCTGCACCAGGGCGATAACGCCCTCGAGATTGTCAACCGAGATGCTCTCGTCACCGTCAGGCTCGGCCACCAGATGCAGGTGTTTCTTGTCCACGCCGGCAGAAGCATGTTTCTGGAAGAAACATTCCGCCGTGGCGCCTTCGGGGCAGCGCACCAGCGCCAATACACGGCCTGTTACATGCGGCGCCATCCATTTCCAGACGCGGGCATAATATTCAGCAAGGCCCTGCTTGGTGAGGCCGACGTCTTTCCAATAGATGCGGTCGGGGTGCGTCAGCTTGAAAAGCAGCTCGCCTCCTTTCGCGGGGAGGGTACTTTTTTTCGTGACGGAGCTTCGCGCCGTTGACGCCGCTCCCGACTTTTTCGCTCGCGCGGGCTTGGTGACGTCGGCCAAGCGCTTGGCATTCTCCTTCACCGGCTTGTTGCTATGCCATATCGCGCCGTGGGCGGCGGCAATCTGCTCCATGCTGCGGCCGGTTGCTGCCGATAACGACGCTTCTTCCAGAATGTCGGGGTCGCGCGCGGTCCGCGCCTCGTCGTCATTGGCTTTTATCAGCAGCCAGTTCTCGCGCTTCTCGCCGGGTCTCTTGTGCATGCGCACGAGATGCCAAAGGCCGTGCAATTTCTTGCCTTCGAGGCGGAAGTTGAGATGGCCTTTTTTGTAGCCTTCGTGCGGATCGCCCTCCGGCTCCCAATGGCCGCGGTCCCAGATCATCACGGTCCCGCCGCCGTATTGGCCTTGGGGGATCGTGCCTTCGAATTTGTTGTACTCGATGGGATGGTTTTCAACGTGAACGGCCAGCCGCTTCTCACCGGGAACGAGGCTCGGCCCCCGCGTCACCGTCCAGCTTTTCATGACGCCGTCGAGCTCTAGCCGCAGATCATAGTGCAGGCGCCTGGCCGCGTGTTTCTGAATAACAAACGCATTCCCGCCACGGCGGCTCGCCTTGCCGCGTGGCTCCGGCGTGATGTCGAACTGGCGTTTGGCCCGATAGGTCTGAAGCAAGGCCATATCAATCTTATCCGCGCATTGGCCGCGCCGCCGTGCTGAATTGGAGACGAAACGGCAACATCAGCACTAATCCCTAGGTTCCTTCGGATCGCCGCGCGCTGCCCGGAACCATTGTTCTTGGGCTGGGTTTATTATTGCAGGAATGTCACCGTTTGTAAGGAGAAGTAGCATGCTCGGTTGGGCCGTTACCTTTCTCGTTGTTGCTCTTGTTGCGGCGGTGCTTGGCTTCGGCGGCATCGCAGGCATTGCAGTGGAAGCTGCCAAGCTGGTCTTCTTCGTGGCGATTGTTCTGTTCGCCATTTCCGCGGTGGTTGCGCTGCTGCGTGGGCGTTCGCCGACTCTGCCGTAGTTCGCGCCGGCCTGAGTTTCTTTTCCGGCGCCGATCGTGCGTAAGGCCCGTCGCAAAGCGGCGGGCCTTGGTTTATTCGGTGCTGGTCAATCAGGCTCGTTCGTTGCGGGCGAGAACGGCTCGCGTGGTCCGGTCGGGTCCGAAATCGTCCACGCCGTCGATTGCCATCAATTCAGAGAGACGGGTTCTTGCTCGATTGACGCGGCTCTTGATGGTGCCGACCGCGCATTGGCAGATGGACGCCGCTTCCTCATAGGAAAAGCCCGACGCGCCGACGAGTACCAGGGCTTCACGCTGGTCGGACGGTAATTTGGCCAGCGCGACGCGGAATTCTTCCATCTCCATGCGGCCGTGCTGCTCGGGATGCGATTTCAGCGTCTCGGCATAGCTGCCGTCGCTATCCTCGACCTCGCGCCGGCGCTTGCGGTATTCCGAACGGAAATGGTTGCGCAGGATGGTGAACAGCCACGCCGACATATTCGTGCCGGGCTGGAAGGAATCGATGTTCGCAAGCGCGCGCAGCAATGTCTCTTGCACGAGGTCGTCGGCCCGATCCACGTTTCCGCACAACGAAATAGCGAAAGCGCGCAGGCCGGGAACCGCTGCGAGAACAGCGTCGCGTACTGAGGCATCGAGGGCCATTACCGCGATTCCTTGTCGTCCGGCTTATCGAGACGATTCAATAAGTCGGCGAAGCGGTCCGGCACCCCTTGGTTGACGACGTCGTCGTACAGGGCCCGGAGCTGCTGGCCGATCTTGGCTTGAATATCCCGGCCCAGCTTCGCTTCTGTCTTGCCTGGTCTAATTCCAGCTTCCATTGGCGATTGAGGCCTTGTTGATTTCGGATCTTTCATTCTTTCGCTCGCCCCGCGGTTAACGTCGGTTCGCGGCCCCCCCGCGCGTCAGTAATGGGAAATGACCCTGCCGCTGAATTGTTCCAAAGCTATGGAACTTTTTTCAATACAACTCATTCTTTTGCCATTAGATACGCCTATTATACCCTTCTGCCGGGGGCGAAGGGGTCAATCTGGGAGGGTTTCCGTGTCGACTTCTCAAGCCGTAGCTCAACATTTGCCCTATCTCCGGCGCTATGCCCGCGCCCTGAGCGGGAGTCAGAGTTCGGGGGACGCCTATGTGGCGACCACTCTGGAGGCCCTGATCGAAGACCCTTCCGTCCTCGAAAAGAGCGCCTCGACACGCATTGCCCTCTACCGCCTTTTTACCAAGATATGGAATTCGGTGCCCGTGAATGGGGCGACCGAAGCCGGCGGTAAGGACATGCCCGTGGAGCATCGGCTGTCGCAAATAACGCCCAAACCGCGCCAGGCCTTTCTTCTGGTCGCGCTTGAAGGGCTGTCTGAAGACGAGGCAGCCAAGGTTCTCGATGTCGA